>Ga0213878_10000199_pt1 | contig 25189 bp, 22 predicted proteins | sample VelepicoBEBS_R02_FD_161053 | JGI IMG/M metagenome (GOLD analysis project Ga0213878, IMG submission 161053) | Vellozia epidendroides bulk soil microbial communities from rupestrian grasslands, the National Park of Serra do Cipo, Brazil - BS_R02 | ecosystem: Environmental > Terrestrial > Soil >... | reverse complement strand
TTCATCGCTGCTCCTGCCTGTTTACCCTCGACAGGAACACACTATCAGCATGATGTTTATGTAAAAAATGCCGATTTATTAGCGACTATGCATAAAAGTTATCGCGGACGCGCCAGCGGGATATTCTCCCCATCCGCCGGGATGGGGGAGAACCGCATTACAGCAGTTGCGCCAGGCGGTTGATGTCGGACTGAATCGCCCCGGCGGTAACGTCGCGACCGGCGCCCGGCCCGCGGATCACCAGCGGGTTATCGCGGTACCAGCGGCTCTCGATAGCGAACACGTTGTCGCATGGCAGCAGCGCGGCGAGCGGGTGTTCCGGACGCACCGCTTCAACGCCGACGCGCGCTTTGCCATTGGCGTCAAACCGCGCCACGTAGCGCAGCACCAGGCCCATTTCACGGGCGGCTTCAAGGCGCTGCACCATCTGCTCGTTCAGCTCATCGCCGTTTTCAAAGAAGTGATCAATCGACCCCTCTTCGCAGTGCGACGGCACCAGCGACTCCACGCGCACCTGGTCCGGTTCGATGTCGTAACCCGCTTCACGGGCGAGGATCACCAGCTTGCGCATCACGTCTTTGCCGGAAAGGTCAACGCGCGGGTCCGGCTCCGTCAGCCCCTGCTGCCACGCCTGATCCACCAGATCGGTGAAGGGGACGGTGCCGTCAAACTGCAGGAACAGCCACGACAGGGTGCCGGAGAAAATCCCGCTGATGGCGAGGATCGTATCGCCGCTGTCACGCAGGTCGCGCACCGTGAAGTTGACCGGCAACCCGGCGCCGACAGTGGCGTTATACAGCCAGTGACGGCCGGTTTTCTCAAACGCATCGTGGATACGGCGATACTTATCGCTGTTGCTGGCGCCCGCCAGCTTGTTGGCGCTGATCACGTGGAAACCGTGGCTGGCGAAATCGAGGTACTGATCGGCCAGTTGCGGGCTGGCGGTCACGTCCAGCACCACCAGATCGTCATACGGATGCGCGCGCATCCACAGGAACAACGACTCTTCATCCTGCTCAACGGCTTCATCGTCGAAGAAAGCCAGCGCCCGGCTGGCGTCGAGTCCCTCGTAGTTAAGCAGGCTGCGGCGGCTGTCGACCACCCCGGCCAGTACAAACTCAAAGCCGGTACGGGCAGAGAGCGTGATCTGCTCGCGGGCGAACAGCTCCAGCCAGCGGGAACCGATATTGCCCTTGCCGAACAGCATCAGGCCGATGCGCTTCTCAGCGCGGAACAGCGACTGGTGCAGCCCCTGGATCAGGCTCTCCGTCGGCCCGGTGCGCAGCACGGCGACCAGGCTTATCCCCTCTTCCGACTGCCAGGTAAACTCCACCGGCTGGCCTTTCAACTGTTGCCAGAAGCGATGACAGTGCAGCGGGTTGCGGGTCACGCCCGCCCCGACCATCGCCACCAGCGCCAGCCCCTGACGCAAACGCAGCTCCCCCGGAAGCCCGGCGTCACCCAGCAGCTTCAGCGCGCTGTCGGCCACCTCGGCGGTATAGCAAAACTGCAGCAGATGGCGGTCGGTATGCACGCCGACCGCCAGCGGGCGCACCTGGGCGCGCTTGAGAATCAGCTCGACCTCTTTGTGCGCCAGCTTGAAGTCATGACCCGTCGGCACCAGGAATTCAATCAGGCAGATATCGTCGTGGCTGGTGACGATACGCGCCCCGGTGCCGGAGGCCAGCACGCGCTCAATGCGGGTAGAGCCCTGATCCGGCGTATAGCTACAGCGCAGCTGCAGGTCGATATCGCTGCCGGAGACCGGCTGTAGCGTACGGGCGTGCAGCACCGGCGCCGCCAGACGCGCCAGCTCGCTGGCTTCGTCGAGACGCAACAGCGGCAGCAGGCAGGCATCCTTCACTTTGCGCGGGTCCGCGCTGTAAACCCCGGCGACGTCGCTCCAGATGGTCACGCGGGACACCCCCGCCAGCGCGCCAATCTGAGTGGCGGAGTAGTCAGAGCCGTTACGGCCCAGCAGAACGGTTTCACCGGCGTTGTTACGGCTGATAAACCCGGTCACCACCAGACGTTTGTGCGGGTGCTGCGCCAGCAGCTGCTGCAAAAGCGGGTAAGAGAGCCCTTCATCCACCTGCGGCTGCGCGGCGCGTTCCGCACGCAGAAACTCGCGGGCATCCAGCCAGGCGGCCGCCAGCCCCTGCTGCTCCAGCACGGCAGCCATCAGGCGGGCAGACCACACTTCGCCGTGTCCGACGACTTCGGAATACACCGCGTCGGTAATGCCGCTGTCAAGCAGCACCGCCAGACGTTCGAGATCGTGGATAAACTGAGCCACCATGCTGTCGGCGACATCCGCCGGCAGCAGGCCGGTCATCAGCTCGACCTGATAGCGGCGCAGCGCTTGTTGTACCTGATGCGCAGAGAGACGATCGGTCTGGCTGAGCTTCAGCCAGTTGATCAACTGGTTGGTGGTGCTGCCTGCGGCGGAAACGACCATCATATCGTCGGGCTGCGAGTGCTCAGCCATAATACCTGCCACACGCAGGTAACATTTCACATCCGCCAGACTACTGCCACCAAACTTATGCAGTTGACGACCCTTCGCCCCTGCCTGCGCTATCACACTCATGGTTACCCCTCTTTTGCTGCCCGGAACCCATTTTCCAGGTCGGCAATTAAATCTTCACAATCTTCAATACCGGTTGAAATACGTAACAGCGTCTCAGAAATGCCGGCCGCCGCGCGGGCTTCCGGCGCCATGCCCGCATGGGTCATGGTGGCGGCGTGGGAGATAAGGCTCTCCACCCCGCCCAGCGACTCTGCCAGTGTAAACAGCGACAGACCGCTTAAGAAGCGGCGAAGCGTTTGCTCGTCGCCATCCAGCTCAAAACTGAGCATCGCGCCGAACCCTTTTTGCTGACGGGCGGCAATCTCATGCCCCTGGTTATCCGGCAGCGACGGGTGATACAGCTTTTTCACCAGCGGCTGCTGCCTGAGGAAGTCAACAATGGCCTGCGCGTTGCGTTGCGCCACTTCCATGCGCGGCGACAGCGTACGCAGGCCGCGCAGCAGCAGGTAGCTGTCGAACGCGCTGCCGGTGACGCCGATATTATTCGCCCACCACGCCAGTTCAGTGACAGTTTCCGCGGATTTGGCGATTACCACGCCTGCGACCACATCGGAGTGGCCGTTCAGGTATTTGGTGCAAGAGTGCAGCACCAAATCGGCCCCCAGCGTCAGCGGATTTTGCAGCGCCGGGCTCAGGAACGTATTGTCGACCACGCTCACCGCCCCTGCGTCGCGCGCCAGGTTACAGATTTTCGCAATATCGACGACGCGCAACAATGGATTACTTGGGCTTTCGACTAAAACCAGCTTCGGTTTCTCCGCCAGCGCCGCGCGCAGCGCCTGCTCATCGCCCTGATCGACGAACAGCACGCGATAGCAGCCGCGTTTGGCCAGGCTATCAAACAGGCGATAACTGCCGCCGTAACAGTCGTGCGGCGCGACCAGCAGGTCGCCTGGCTTCAGGAAAACGGTGGTCACCAGATGAATGGCCGACATACCGGTATTGGTCAATACCGCGCCCGCGCCCCCTTCCAGTTCCGCCAGCGCGCGCTGCACCACATCGCGCGTTGGGTTGCCGCGGCGTGAATAGTCATGGGCGCGAGGTTCGTTAAAACCGGTGAAATTATAGGTGCTGGAAAGGTGAATGGGGGGGACAACGCAGCCATACTGTTCGTCATCATTTAACCCGCTACGCACTGCGATGGTGGCCTGTTTACGCGTCATAAGTGAATCGTTCCTGGCGTGGTCGATAAAGAGTCAGGCCACAGAGTAACCACTGATACAATAGACGTCAATACATCTGGACATCTAAACTTCTTTGCGTATAGATTGAGCAATCGACCAATAGCCGTTAAAATTATCTGCATTAGCGCACATCTGCAGACGCTTTCCCCGTGTCAGGGTCACGCCTCTACGGTAAACTACGCGTGTTTATGTCTGAACCCCCAGGTTCTGACCTTTTATTAATGACGAAGAGGATTAAGGTATCTCATGGCTGAATGGAGCGGCGAATATATCAGCCCATACGCTGAGCACGGTAAGAAGAGTGAACAAGTAAAGAAAATTACAGTTTCCATTCCTCTGAAGGTGTTGAAGATCCTCACTGATGAACGCACCCGTCGTCAGGTGAATAACCTGCGTCATGCGACCAATAGCGAGCTGCTGTGCGAAGCGTTCCTGCATGCGTTTACCGGCCAACCGTTACCGAACGATGACGATCTGCGTAAAGAGCGCAGCGATGAAATCCCTGAAGAAGCCAAAGCGATCATGCGCGAGCTGGGGATCGATCCGGAAACGTGGGAATACTGATCCACAGATGCAAAAAAGGCGCCTTGCGGCGCCTTTTTTTCGGGTAACTTACTTGCTGCCCGGGATGCTGAAGCGTTTGTTGAAACGCTCAACACGACCACCGGTATCAACAACACGCTGCTTACCAGTGAAGAACGGGTGGCATTTGCCGCACACGTCCAGGTTCAGGTCGTGACCCACGGTAGAGTGGGTTTTGATGACATTACCGCAAGAACAGGTTGCAGTAATTTCTACATAATTCGGGTGAATACCTTTTTTCATGGGAAACCTCAGTTTAAGGCCGCGTCGCTCTTCCAGCCCTAACGCCAGACACCACGCGAAGTTGATATTAGGATTTTTTGCCGCGCAGATAGCGCATCAAAGGCGGCGAATCATACAGAATTTAACCATCATATGCAAACTGATCCGCCACCGATCATCACAATGTGTATACTGTCTCACCGAATTTCAAGTCCGTTTTTCACGCCAGGAAGCGCCGATGCCCGTAGCCCATGTAGCCCTGCCCGTTCCGCTTGCCCGTACCTTTGATTACCTGCTGCCTGAAGGCGTCAGCGTCAAGGCCGGGTGCCGGGTGCGAGTGCCGTTCGGCAAACAGCAGGAGCGGGTCGGGATCGTCGTGGCGAGCGGCGACAAGAGCGAGCTGCCGCTCAGCGATCTCAAGCCGGTCATCGAGGTGCTGGACGACGAACCGGTCTATACCCCGACGGTATGGCGGATGCTGCTGTGGGCGGCGGAATATTACCATCACCCGATTGGCGATGTGCTGTTCCATGCGCTGCCGGTTCTGCTGCGGCAGGGGAAACCCGCCAGCGCCGCGCCGCTGTGGTACTGGTTCGCGACCGAACAAGGTCAGGCGGTGGAGATCAACAGCCTGAAGCGTTCCCATAAACAGCAGCAGGCGCTGGCAGCGCTGCGCCAGGGCCATATCTGGCGCCATCAGGTCGCGGAGCTTGAGTTTAACGAGGTCGCCCTGCAGGGGTTGCGGAAAAAAGGCTACTGCGACATGGCAAGCGTCGCCCCGGCGGTAACCGACTGGCGCGACGGGTTTACGCTTGCCGGTGAACGACTGCGGCTGAATACCGAACAGGCCACCGCAGTCGGCGCTATCCACAGCCATGCCGACTGCTTTTCCGCCTGGCTGCTGGACGGCGTGACCGGCTCGGGAAAAACGGAAGTCTATCTCAGCGTGCTGGAAAACGTGCTGGCTCAGGGCAAGCAGGCGCTGGTCATGGTGCCGGAAATCGGTCTGACGCCGCAGACCATCGCCCGCTTTCGCGAGCGTTTTAATGCGCCGGTCGAGGTGCTGCACTCCGCCCTCAACGACAGCGAACGCCTGTCGGCCTGGCTGAAAGCCAAAAACGGTGAGGCGGCGATCGTCATCGGCACCCGCTCGGCCCTGTTTACGCCGTTTAACAACCTCGGCGTTATCGTCATCGATGAAGAGCATGACAGCTCCTACAAGCAGCAGGAAGGCTGGCGCTACCACGCCCGCGATCTTGCCGTCTGGCGCGCGCATAGCGAGCAAATCCCGGTGATTCTCGGCTCGGCGACGCCCGCGCTGGAAACCCTGCACAACGTCCGTCAGGGTAAATACCGTAAGCTGAAGCTGACCAAACGCGCGGGTAACGCCCGCCCGGCCGTGCAGCACGTGCTGGATCTGAAAGGCCAGCAGTTGCAGGCGGGGTTATCTCCGGCATTGCTTAACCGGATGCGCCAGCATCTACAGGCGGATAACCAGGTCATTTTGTTTCTGAACCGCCGCGGTTTCGCCCCGGCGCTGCTGTGCCACGACTGCGGCTGGATCGCCGAATGCCCGCGCTGCGACCACTACTACACGCTGCACCAGGCGCAGCGCCACCTGCGCTGCCACCACTGCGACAGCCAGCGGCCGGTGCCGCGTCAGTGCTCCTCCTGCGGCTCCACGCATCTGGTTCCGGTCGGGTTGGGCACTGAGCAGCTTGAAGAGGCGCTGAGACCGCTGTTCCCGCAGACGCCGATTTCCCGTATCGATCGCGACACCACCAGCCGTAAGGGCGCCCTGGAGCAATATCTTGCCGACGTCCACCGCGGCGGCGCGCGCATTCTTATCGGCACCCAGATGCTGGCGAAGGGCCACCATTTTCCTGACGTCACGCTGGTGGCGTTGCTGGATGTCGACGGCGCGCTGTTCTCAGCCGACTTCCGCTCGGCGGAGCGCTTCGCTCAGCTCTACACCCAGGTCTCCGGGCGCGCCGGGCGCGCTGGCAAACAGGGCGAAGTGGTGCTGCAAACGCACCATCCGGAGCACCCGCTGCTGCAAACGCTGCTGTACAGCGGCTACGATGCCTTTGCCCAACAGGCGCTGGCCGAACGCCAGACGCTACAGCTGCCGCCGTGGACCAGCCACGTGCTGATCCGCGCGGAAGATCACGATAATCAGCAGGCGCCGCTGTTCCTTCAGCAGCTGCGCAATCTCTTGCAGGCCAGCCCGCTGGCCGATGAGAAACTGTGGTTGTTGGGTCCGGTTCCGGCGCTGGCGCCAAAACGCGGCGGCCGCTGGCGCTGGCAGATTGTGCTACAGCACCCGTCTCGTCTGCGGCTGCAACACGTGCTAAGCGGAGCCATGGCGCTGGTCAATACGCTGCCCGCGTCGCGCAAGGTAAAATGGGTCCTGGATGTCGACCCGATCGAGGGTTAACGCGTCACACTGCGAAGTGGATCGAAAAATTCAACGTCCATCACAATTTTCATGAAAATTCTGTAACTCTCCTGGCTGACTATCTGATAAAAAAAGAGACTGATATCAGAGACAGTGGAAGTCTCTGTTCCCGTCTGCGAGGAGAACCCAGGTGAAGCCCAAAAATGAAGTTGTTGCGGCAACCATGAAGGATGTTGCCTTAAAGGCGAATGTCTCTACGGCAACCGTATCCCGAGCGTTAATGAACCCCGACAAAGTATCCCAGGCGACACGCAATAAAGTCGAAAAAGCCGCGCTGGAAGTGGGTTATTTGCCGCAATCGCTCGGGCGGAACATGAAGCGTAATGAATCGCGCACCATCCTGGTGATTGTTCCGGATATTTGCGACCCCTTTTTTAGCGAAATCATCCGCGGAATTGAAATCACCGCCGCCAGCCATGGCTATCTGGTGTTGATCGGCGACTGCGCCCATCAGAATCAGCAGGAAAAGACGTTTATCGACCTTATCATCACCAAGCAAATCGACGGTATGCTGCTGCTGGGTTCGCGTCTGCCCTTTGACGCCAGCATAGAGGAGCAGCGCAATCTGCCGCCGATGGTCATGGCCAACGAGTTTGCGCCGGAGCTTGAGCTGCCGACGGTACATATCGACAACCTGACCGCCGCCTTTGACGCCGTTAACTATCTGCACGAACTGGGACACCAGCGTATCGGCTGTATTGCCGGACCGGAAGAGATGCCGCTGTGCCACTATCGCCTGCAGGGCTACGTGCAGGCGTTGCGTCGCAGCGGAGTTACCGTCGATCCGCACTACATCGCACGCGGCGACTTCACCTTCGAAGCGGGCGCCAGCGCCCTGGAGCAACTGCTCGCCCTGCCGCAGCCGCCGACCGCCATTTTCTGCCATAGCGATATTATGGCGCTGGGCGCGCTGTCGCTGGCGAAACGCCGGGGCCTGAAGGTACCGGAGGATCTGTCGATTGTCGGCTTTGATAATATTTCGCTGGCCGAGTTCTGCGATCCGCCGTTGACCACCGTGTCGCAGCCGCGTTTTGACATCGGCCGTGAAGCGATGCTCCTGCTGCTTGACCAGCTCAGCGGCCAAACCGTCAGCAGCGGTTCGCGGTTACTCGACTGTGAACTGGTGGTTCGCGGCAGTACGCGAAAAATCTGACCTAAATTAAATACCTTTAAGACTAGCGCTTCTGGTCAAAGCTCTGTTGCTTAAGTAACATGACGGGCTGACGAACGAATAAATACAGCGAAACGATAGTGGCACAACGAGATTATGTACGCCGCAGCAGCCAGTCGGCTCCTTCGCGGCGCAAAAAGAGCCCTTCACGAAGCTCACGGAAAAAGCAAAGCAGCTTTCCTGCGGTTTCACCGGCCATGGTCGCGATTGCTGCGGCCGTGTTGGTAGCCTTTATCGGTGGCCTGTACTTTATTACCCATCACAAGAAAGAAGAGGCAGATGCCCTGCAGGGCCGCCAGGTCACGGGTAATGGACTGCCGCCGAAACCGGAAGAGCGCTGGCGCTATATTAAAGAGCTGGAAAGCCGCCAGCCTGGCGTGCGCGCGCCGACGGAACCGTCCGCAGGCGGCGAAGTGAAGAATGCCGATCAGTTAACGGACGAACAGCGCCAGCTGTTGGCGCAAATGCAGGCCGATATGCGTCAGCAGCCGACACAGCTGACGGAAGTTCCGTGGAACGAACAAACGCCGGAGCAGCGCCAGCAAACGCTGCAGCGTCAGCGGATGGCGCAACAGCAGGCGCAGCAACAGCAGTGGACGCAGACGCAGCCGGTACAGCAGCCGCGTACCCAACCGCGGGTAACGGAACAGCCATATCAGCAGCAGCAAACGCGCACCGTGCAAAGCCCGCCGACGCACCAGACGCCGCCGAAGCAAACAGCCGCGCAGCAGCCGTATCAGGACCTGTTGCAGACGCCTGCGCACACTACGGCGCAGCAGCCGAAAACCCAGCAGGCCGCGCCGGTAACGCGCGAACCTGAACCGGCGAAACCGGCAGCGGAGAAAAAAGACGAACGCCGCTGGCTGGTGCAGTGCGGGTCGTTTAAAGGCGCGGATCAGGCGGAAACCGTTCGTGCGCAGCTGGCGTTCGAGGGCTTCGATTCCCGTATCACCACCAATAACGGCTGGAACCGCGTGGTTATCGGCCCGATGAAAGGCAAAGACACCGCTGACGGCACGATCTCCCGCCTGAAGGTGGCCGGTCACACAAACTGCATTCGTCTCGCCGCCGGGGGTTGAAACCCCCAAAATCTCCCCCATCTATAATTGCATTCTGCCCCGTACGCTGTGCGGGGCCCCTATTCTGCTTTGTACCAGGGGGTCCTTCGTGACAACAATAGTAAGTGTTCGCCGTAACGGTCATGTAGTCATCGCCGGTGATGGTCAGGCTACGCTTGGCAATACCGTCATGAAAGGCAACGTGAAAAAAGTGCGTCGTCTGTACAACGACAAAGTGATCGCCGGTTTCGCCGGGGGTACTGCGGACGCCTTCACGCTGTTTGAACTGTTTGAGCGTAAGCTGGAAATGCACCAGGGGCACCTGGTGAAAGCCGCCGTTGAGCTGGCGAAAGACTGGCGTACCGACCGTATGCTGCGCAAGCTGGAAGCCCTGCTTGCCGTCGCGGATGAAAACGCTTCGCTTATCATCACTGGTAACGGCGACGTTGTGCAGCCAGAAAATGATTTGATCGCCATCGGTTCCGGCGGCCCGTATGCGCAGGCCGCTGCGCGCGCCCTGCTGGAAAACACCGAGATGGGCGCCCGTGATATCGCGGTGAAAGCGTTGGATATTGCAGGCGATATCTGCATTTACACCAACCACTTCCACACCATCGAAGAATTACCTTCTAAAGCGTAAGGATCTCCCATGTCTGAAATGACCCCACGCGAAATTGTCAGCGAACTGGACAAACATATTATCGGTCAGGACGCCGCCAAGCGTTCTGTGGCTATCGCGCTGCGCAACCGCTGGCGCCGCATGCAGCTTAACGAAGAGCTGCGTCACGAAGTCACCCCGAAAAACATTCTGATGATCGGCCCAACCGGCGTGGGTAAAACCGAAATCGCCCGTCGTCTGGCGAAGCTTGCCAACGCGCCGTTCATCAAGGTGGAAGCCACCAAGTTCACCGAAGTGGGCTATGTGGGTAAAGAAGTCGATTCCATCATCCGCGATCTGACCGACTCCGCCATTAAAATGGTGCGTATGCAGTCCATCGAGAAAAATCGCTACCGCGCGGAAGAGCTGGCGGAAGAGCGCATTCTCGACGTGCTGATCCCACCGGCGAAAAACAACTGGGGCCAGACCGAGCAGGCGCAGGAGCCGTCCGCGGCGCGCCAGGCGTTTCGTAAAAAACTGCGCGAAGGCCAGCTGGACGATAAAGAAATCGAAATCAACCTCGCGGCGGCGCCGATGGGCGTTGAAATCATGTCGCCTCCGGGCATGGAAGAGATGACCAGCCAGCTGCAGTCGATGTTCCAGAACCTGGGCGGCCAGAAGCAGAAACCGCGCAAGCTCAAAATCAAAGACGCCCTGAAGCTGCTGATTGAAGAAGAAGCGGCGAAGCTGGTGAACCCGGAAGAGCTGAAGCAGGACGCTATCGAAGCCGTTGAGCAGCACGGTATCGTGTTTATCGACGAAATCGACAAAATCTGTAAGCGCGGCGAATCCTCCGGCCCGGACGTTTCCCGCGAAGGCGTACAGCGCGACCTGCTGCCGCTGGTGGAAGGCTGCACCGTCTCCACCAAGCACGGCATGGTGAAAACCGATCACATCCTGTTTATCGCCTCCGGCGCATTCCAGGTAGCGAAACCGTCCGACCTGATCCCGGAACTGCAGGGCCGTCTGCCGATTCGTGTTGAGCTACAGGCGCTGACCACCAGCGACTTCGAGCGCATTCTGACGGAACCGAACGCGTCAGTCACCGTGCAGTACAAAGCGCTGATGGCGACCGAAGGCGTGGACATCAGCTTTACCGAGAGCGGCATCAAGCGTATTGCCGAAGCGGCGTGGCAGGTGAACGAAACGACCGAGAACATTGGCGCCCGTCGTCTGCATACCGTGCTGGAGCGCCTGATGGAAGATATCTCTTACGACGCCAGCGACCTGAACGGTCAGAGCATTGTCATCGACGCGGAATATGTCAGTAAGCATCTTGATGCGCTGGTGGCAGATGAAGATCTGAGCCGTTTTATCCTATAATCGCGGTTACTGCATTTTCATCACTGTTGATGGGGGCTATGGCCCCCATTTTTATTGGCTAAATAACTATGACTGATATCAGCCGTACTCAGGCGTGGCTGGAAAGCCTGCGCCCTAAGACATTACCATTGGCATTTGCCGCTATCATCGTCGGCACTGCGCTTGCCTGGTGGCAGGGACATTTCGACCCGCTGGTGGCGTTGCTGGCGCTTATCACTGCCGGACTCCTGCAGATCCTCTCCAACCTGGCGAACGACTACGGCGACGCGGTAAAAGGCAGCGACAAGCCTGACCGTATCGGCCCGCTGCGCGGTATGCAAAAAGGCGTGATCACCCAGGCGCAAATGAAGCGCGCGCTGTTGGTAACTGTGGCGCTAATCTGCCTTTCCGGCCTGTCGCTGCTGGCGGCGTCCTGGCAAAACGTGAGCGACTTTATCGGTTTCCTGGTACTGGGCGGACTGTCGATTATCGCCGCCATCACCTATACCGTCGGCACGCGTCCATATGGCTATATCGGTCTTGGCGATATTTCGGTGCTGATTTTTTTCGGCTGGCTCAGCGTATTGGGGAGCTGGTATCTGCAGGCGCACAACATCGTTCCGGCCATGTTTCTGCCCGCTACCGCCTGCGGTCTGCTGGCGACCGCAGTGCTGAACGTCAACAATCTGCGGGATATCAACAGCGATCGTGAAAACGGCAAGAACACGCTGGCGGTACGCCTGGGGGCGGTGAATGCCCGTCGTTATCACGCGTGCCTGCTGATGGGCTCGCTGCTGTGTCTGGCGCTGTTTAACCTATTGACGCTGCACAGCCTGTGGGGGTGGTTGTTCGTTCTCGCCGCTCCGCTGCTGGTCAAACAGGCGCGTTTTGTGTTGACGCACCTCGACCCGACCGATATGCCGCCGATGCTTGAACGCACGGTAAAAGGCGCATTATTGACTAACCTGCTGTTTGTCGTGGGAATTGTGCTGAGCCGCCTGGCGAGTTAACTGACAAATATCAATTAACAATTGATGATTTTGCCAACAACCCTGTTAGCGCGATATACTGAAAACACTCGCAGCAACTGAACGTTAAGCCTATGAAATACGATACCTCCGAGCTTTGCGACATCTACCAGGAAGATGTCAACGTCGTGGAACCCCTGTTCTCCAACTTTGGTGGACGGTCGTCGTTTGGTGGACAAATCATCACGGTGAAATGTTTCGAGGATAACGGGTTGCTGTACGATATGCTCGAACAGAACGGCCGTGGCCGCATCCTGCTGGTGGACGGCGGGGGTTCTGTTCGTCGCGCGCTGATCGACGCCGACCTTGCACGCCTCGCGGTGCAGAACGAATGGGAAGGCATTGTCGTCTACGGTGCAGTGCGCCAGGTCGACGATTTAGAAGAACTGGATCTCGGCATTCAGGCCTTGGCCGCGATTCCGGTCGGCGCTGCGGGCGAGGGGATTGGCGAGAGTGATGTCCGCGTCAACTTTGGCGGCGTGACTTTCTTCTCCGGCGATCATCTCTATGCCGACAATACCGGCATTATCCTGTCGGAAGACCCACTCGATATCGAATAATCACCCATAAAAAAGCCTTCTCGCTGAGAAGGCTTTTTTTTCATCTTCGCGCTAATCAGTACAGCTTTTTCGCGCAGTCCAGCCAGTCGGTCTTGAACGGACGCTTCATGTTTTCGATAGCGTCGATGATGTCATGGTGAACCAGCTTCTCGTTCTGGATACCGACGCAGCGGCCGCCGTGGCCCTGCAACAGCAGGTCGATAGCGTACGCGCCCATGCGGGACGCCAGAATACGGTCGTAAGGGCACGGAGAACCACCGCGCTGAATGTGGCCGAGTACGGTGGCGCGGGTTTCACGCTTGGTTTCGGTTTCGATGTACTTCGCCAGCTCGTCAACGTCGCAGATGTGCTCAGTGATGGCGACGATCGCGTGTTTTTTCCCTTTCGCAATGCCGGCTTTGATTTCAGCAACCAGATCTTCACGGCTGAATTCAACTTCAGGTACAACGATAAACTCACAGCCGCCCGCAATGGCTGCCGCCAGGGTCAGGTCGCCGCAGTAACGGCCCATCACTTCCACGATGGAGATACGCTGGTGAGAAGAAGAGGTGTCGCGCAGGCGGTCAATCGCTTCCACAACAGTACCCAACGCGGTGAAGAAACCGATGGTGTAGTCAGTACCTTTGATGTCGTTATCGATAGTGCCCGGCAGGCCAACACACGGGAAGCCCATTTCGGTCAGGCGCTTGGCGCCCATGTAAGAACCGTCACCGCCGATAACGACCAGCGCGTCCAGACCACGCTTTTTCATGTTTTCGATAGCCACAGCGCGAATTTTTTCGTCGCGGAATTCCGGGAAACGAGCAGAGCCCAGGAAGGTGCCGCCACGGTTAATCATGTCAGACACGCTGTAACGGTCGAGTTGCACCATACGATCTTCATACAGACCGAGGTAGCCATCATTGATACCAAAAACTTCCAGACCTTCCGAAAGCGCTGCGCGTACAACGCCACGGATTGCTGCGTTCATACCCGGGGCATCACCGCCGCTTGTCAACACACCGATTTTCTTAATCATGACTACCTCTGAACTTAGGAATGCAAATATAGAGTCTGTTTGCCCGAAGCGCTCCCCACGGGGAGTGAACGATACGTATAAGTACAAATAGTATATCAAGCGCTTCGTGCTGAATTGATTCAGGTCAGGCTAACTGGCGGTAATTTATCCAAAAAACGCCTGACGGGTCCACATTTTTACAACGAATTACGAAAGTCCAAAAAGCCCTGCCGCCCCTGCGGAACCACTGAGCACGGATCCTGATGGATAATGACATCGGATCCCGGAAAACGCAGTAATATTGCCTGTTCTACCTGCTCGGCCACAAGATGCGCTTGCACCAACGGCAGGTTATCTTCCATTTCCAAATGAATCTGAATAAAGCGGGTCGGCCCTGACTGCCGCGTCCGAAGGTCGTGCGCCCCGCGCACGCCCGGCCAGCCGGTCACGATGTTGATGATTTGCTGACGTTCTTCATCCGGTAATGCGCGATCCAGCAGCGATTGCACCGCCTCGTAACCCATGCGTAATGCACTATATAAAATATAGACGCCAATCCCCAGAGCAAACAGTGCGTCCGCGCGATGCCAGCCGTACCAGGAGAGCCCCAGCGCCACAAGAATAGCGCCGTTCATCATAACATCGGACTGATAATGGAGCATATCGGCGCGCACCGCCTGGCTTTGCGTCTTATGCACGACCCAGCGCTGAAACGTCACCAGAACCAGGGTGCAGATCAGCGCAATCACCGTCACGACCATCCCGACGCCCGGCTCGTTCATTGGTTGGGGCGTAATCAGATGCTGGATCCCCGTCAGGAACAAAAACAGCGCCGAACCGGAAATAAACATGCTTTGCGCCAGCGCCGCCAGCGACTCCGCTTTGCCATGACCAAAGGTATGATCTTCATCGGCGGGCTGCAACGAGTAGCGCACCACCAACAGGTTGGTCAGCGAGGCCGCGATATCCACCAGCGAATCCACCAATGCCGCCAGAATACTGACCGACCCGGTGTACCACCACGCAAAAATCTTAATCACAAGTAACGAGGACGCCATCACCGTCGCCGCGATAGCTGCGCGGCTCACCAGACGGCCATAAGATTGAATCATAAACACTCCTGCTGTCATCTGCGGGTAGTATAGCGGAATTAGATGGCAGGAAATCGCAGACAGCACAACGCGGTATAAAGAGGAAAAGGCTGTCATGACGGTAAGCGTTCAGTGACTCCTGGCTGGTCGCGTTTCTTTTTGGACAGAGAAATGTCCCTGTGCGGTACCGAAATGTGTTAATGACCTCCTGCGTTAACACAATCTAATTTTTGACAACCTTCCTGTAACTTCTGAGGCGACTGATATGAAGAACGAACGTGGCATTATCCAACTGACAGACGTCATGGCATATCCTCCTGCCTGTATCTGGAAGGCGCTCACAGACCCGACCCTTCATGCGCAATGGTGGGCCGCAGGCGACATACGCGCGCAACAAGGACACCGCTTCACGCTGGATATGGGTGCGTGGGGATTACAACCCTGTGAAGTGATTGCGGTGGAACCTGAGCATGTGTTTGCCTTCAGCTTTGCAATCGGTACGCTGGACACGACTATCACCTGGCGCCTGACCCCTGAAACGAAAAGCAATGGCACCCGAGTATCCCTTGAACACAACGGGTTTAACGTGGATACCCCGCAAGGAATGGCGGCTTACGAAGGGATGCGCAAAGGATGGCCTGTCGTGTTAGAACGGCTGAAAACGGTTGTTGCATCAACCGCTGAAGGTCTGAATTTTTGATAAAAAAAACCCCCACATCATGTGGGGGAAGACAGGGATGGTGTCTATGGCAAGGAAAACAGGGTTTGTTACTGGGTACGTCGGGTACTGCTACTACTCAATAAGGTGCTGGTTGAGTCTTGCTGCATCCGTGCAACCTCACGCAACTGATCCATTCGTTGCTGGTGCTTCTCGTTCAAAACCGCTTGCTGCTCTGGCGTTAACAGGCGATACATCTGGTTGCGAACTTTCGCCATTTCAACCTGGCGGGCAACCTGTTCCTGCGCCATCTTTTCTGCCTGAGCGCGGACAGCGGTTTCATCAAATTTGTCTGCGGTGACAAGGCGATGCATTGTCTCCATTTCGCTAACATCAACAGGCGGTTGGTCGTGCCGCGCACGTTGCATAAGATCCCGCATCTGTTGGCGCTGATGTTCGGTTAAACTTATGCCGTCAAACATATGGCTCTGGCTGCTGCGCTGCATTTCCACATCGGTGGGGTGCCAGTTAACGCCGGTGACGACTTCAGCAGCCTGGCAATACGCAGTGAGCGCCAGTGTTGAGGCCATGACGGCAGCGGTAACTTTGCGCATCACTTGCTCCCAAAAACTTTTGTGTCGCGATTCAACGAGAGACAGTCTACGATTCAGGCTGCAAACATGCGTCAGGGGGTGTAAAACAACGTAAAGTCATGGATTAGCGAGCCTTGATGACGTAATTTCTGCCTCGGAGGTATTTAATCAATGAATAAAATCCTGTTAGTTGATGATGACCGGGAGCTCACCTCCCTGTTGAAGGAATTGCTTGATATGGAAGGCTTTGACGTGCTCGTTGCCCATGACGGGGAACAGGCGCTGGCGCTTCTCGATGACAGCATTGACCTGCTTTTGCTCGACGTGATGATGCCGAAGAAAAACGGTATTGATACCCTTAAAGAGCTTCGCCAGACACACCAGACACCGGTAATTATGCTGACCGCGCGCGGCAGCGAACTGGATCGCGTACTCGGCCTTGAGCTGGGCGCGGACGACTATTTACCAAAACCGTTTAACGATCGCGAACTGGTCGCGCGTATTCGCGCTATTCTGCGCCGTTCTCACTGGAGCGAGCAGCAGCAAAACAACGAAACCGGTTCGCCGACGCTGGAAGTCGACGCCCTGAGCCTCAATCCGGGTCGTCAGGAAGCCAGCTTCGACGGCACTACGCTTGAGCTTACCGGCACCGAGTTCACGCTGCTGTACCTGCTGGCGCAGCATCTCGGCCAAGTGGTTTCCCGTGAACACCTGAGCCAGGAAGTGCTGGGCAAGCGCCTGACGCCGTTTGATCGCGCAATCGACATGCACATCTCTAACCTGCGCCGTAAGTTGCCGGAGCGGAAAGATGGTCATCCCTGGTTTAAAACCCTGCGCGGCCGCGGCTATCTGATGGTATCCGCTTCATGATAGGAAGTTTGACAGCACGCATCTTTGCCATCTTCTGGTTAACCCTGGCACTGGTGCTGATGCTGGTGCTGATGCTACCGAAGCTCGATTCGCGCCAGATGACTGAACTGCTGGACAGCGAACAGCGTCAGGGGCTGATGATTGAACAACACGTTGAAGCTGAACTGGCGAACGACCCACCCAACGATTTGATGTGGTGGCGTCGCCTGTTCCGCGCCATCGATAAATGGGCGCCGCCGGGGCAACGCCTGCTGCTGGTGACCAGCGAAGGCCGCGTGATCGGTGCAGAACGCAACGAAATGCAGATCATTCGTAACTTTATCGGCCAGTCCGATAACTCGGATCATCCGCAGAAAAAACGCTATGGCCGGGTAGAAATGGTCGGGCCGTTCTCCGTTCGTGACGGGGAAGACAACTACCAGCTGTACCTGATTCGTCCGGCGAGCACCTCGCAATCCGATTTTATCAACCTGCTGTTTGACCGCCCTCTGCTACTGCTTATTGTCACAATGCTGGTCAGTTCTCCGCTGCTGCTCTGGCTGGCGTGGAGCCTGGCGAAACCGGCGCGTAAGCTGAAAAACGCCGCCGATGAAGTGGCGCAAGGCAACCTGCGTCAGCATCCTGAACTCGAGGCCGGGCCGCAGGAATTTCTCGCCGCAGGCGCGAGCTTCAACCAGATGGTGACGGCGCTGGAGCGGATGATGACCTCGCAGCAGCGCCTGCTGTCGGATATTTCCCACGAACTTCGCACGCCGCTCACTCGCCTTCAACTGGGCACCGCCCTGCTGCGTCGTCGGGCCGGGGAAAGCAAAGAACTGGAACGTATCGAGACCGAAGCCCATCGGCTGGACAGTATGATCAACGATCTGCTGGTAATGTCGCGTAATCAGGCGAAAAACGCGCTGGTCAGCGAAACGATGAAAGCCAATCAGATCTGGAACGAGGTGCTGGACAACGCCGCGTTTGAAGCTGAACAGGTGGGGAAATCGTTCACCGTGGAATACCCACCGGGGCCGTGGCCGCTGTACGGCAACCCGAACGCCCTGGAGAGCGCGCTGGAGAACATTGTGCGTAACGCCCTGCGTTACTCGCACACCAAAATCTCGGTCAGCTTCTCGGTGGATAAAGACGGGATTACCGTTAACGTCGATGACGACGGCCCGGGCGTAAGTCCGGAAGACAGGGAACATATTTTCCGTCCGTTCTACCGGACCGACGAGGCGCGCGATCGCGAGTCCGGCGGCACCGGGCTGGGTCTGGCGATTGTCGAAACCGCCATGCAGCAGCACCGCGGTTGGGTGAAAGCCGACGACAGCCCGCTGGGCGGTCTGCGCTTAACGCTCTGGCTGCCGCTGTATAAGCGGGACTGAAGACTTCCCCTCTCCTTTTTACCGGAGAGGGGAGAATCATTTGCCCCATAACCGCCGGGAATTATCCTCAATCACTCCGCTTATCCGCCGCTTTTGCATGGTACGCGACCAACTCACCGACAGTCCCGCCGCCGACAGCAGGCGGTGATACCGATCGTCATCAAACGGCATATGCCAGGCAATGGCCGCGGCTTCATAAACCGACACGTCGCTCAGGCGAGACGCCAGCTCCAGCGGCTGTTCGCTGGACACCGGCCCACCGGCAATCACCCGGTACAGCCAGCCGACCCGCCCGCGGGTTTGCATTAACGACGATAAATCGCTGATCCCGAAATGGTCGTTAAGCTTAAAGCACGGCGAACGCGGCTGGGTTACCTGGATGAGCGCCCCGCCCCAGCGAAAAATGTCGCCGATATACACGTTTTTCTCCGTCAGCCCTGTGGTGGACAGATTCTCGCCAAATGCCGGCGCGAAAAAGAGGTCGGCCTGCTCAGGAAATTCACGCGCCCAGTCCGCATAGTGCTCTCGCGGGTAGTGGCACAGCGCCCGATCGGGGCCGCCGTGCCAGGCCTTTTCCGCCTGCTCGTCGCCGACCAGGCCAGAGTCAGTCAGCGTCAGCTCGCCGTCCACCTGAACTTTGACGATAGCGCTTGGCCTGCGGCCTGCGTAGTCGCGTACGCGGCCCGTAAATACGTCAACCGGATAATGCATCTTCCCTCCTCAGGCATCGACGTCATTTGCTCCTATTTTTGCATACAAACTGCGCAAAATGCGACATACGTAAACCTGTTGCTGCGATATTCATGGTATCCATTAATGAAAATAAAACGCCATTTCATTATAAGGAGTTACCGATGTGACCAGTCCTCTTCGTTTTACCGGTGTATGGTGCCCCTCGATTACCCCCATGGACAGTAAAGGCAGCATTGATTTTAGCGGGCTGGCGCAGCATCTTGCGCGGCTGACCGAGGCCCGTATCGACGTCATTTTGCTGATGGGCAGCATCGGCGAGTTCGCCTCGTTGTCGCTGGAGGAACGCATTACGCTCATCCGCAAAGCGCGGTCCATGTCGCCCCTGACGATGGTCGCCAACGTCTCGTCGACCTGCTTTAGCGACGTGCTGTTGATGGCTCAGGAAGCTTACCAGACAGGGTACGATGCGGTGATGGTGCTGCCGCCGTACTACTACGGCCAGACCGCAGCCCAGGTGTTGAGCTACTTTCGTCGGGTTGGCGAGCGGCTGGAAGGAAAATGGTTCGCCTACAATTTCCCGGCGCGCACCGGGTGTGATATTACGCCGGAAATCGTCGCGACGCTTGCCGCCGAGTTTCCTCACTTTGCGGGTATTAAGGACACCGTGGACTGCCAGTCTCACACCCGCAACATCATCCTCGCCACCCAGGACATTCGCCCGGATTTCGCGGTGCTGTCAGGCTATGACGAATACTTTATTCCCAACCTGATGGCTGGCGGCGCGGGCGTCATTTCCGGTCTGAACAACGTGATGCCAGAGCTGTTTGTCAAAGCGCGGGAGGCCTGGAAACAGAGCGATCAGCATGCGCTGACCCACGCTCAGCGCGATATCGGACGCTATATGGCTATCTACGCCATCGGCGATGACTTCGTCACCACCATCAAAACCGTCGTGTCCCGCAAGTTCGGCTATTGCACTGCGACGTCACGTAACGCGGGCGGCGCGCTGAGCCCTGAACAGGCACAGCAGGTCGACCGCCAGTTCGGCATCCGCTAAAACGCAAAAAGCCTCACAGCGTGAGGCTTTTTTAGCGCAGGCTGGCGCTATTTTACCGTGTTCCGCACGTCTATCCCGGCCGTCGCGGCTTTCACCTTACGTGACCAGACAGAGGTGATAATCGGCACCAGAATCGAGGTGACGATAACCGATGTCGCAACCAGCGAGGTCGCCGCTGGCGCCATCGGTTTAAAAGCAGGCACCATTTCGGCAATCAGCACCGGTGTCGCCACCGCCGCCCCGGCGGAACTGGACGCGGCAATCCCCGCCGTGCCGTCGCCGCCGCCAATCAGCTTGTCGGCGATAATCAGCGGAATGCCGGTCACCACAATCACTGCCAGACCGAGCAGGATCCCCAGCAGACCGGTCTGGGCGATCACGCTTAAATCGATGGTGTTGCCCAGCGCGAAGGCGAAGAACGGGATCAGCGTTTGTACCGCTTTACCAAAGAATTCACGCAGCTCAGGGTCGAGGTTGCCAAGCAGGAAGCCTATCAGGAACGGCAGCACCGCGCCGACAAACGCATGCGGCTCGAACGAGGCGATACCGGCTGTTCCCAGGATGACCATCGTCATCAGCGGGCCGGACTCCAGAGACATCAGAACAAACGCCCCGGCCTCTTCTTTGGTGCCATACTGCTGCATGATGGAGGCATACAGACCGCCATTGGTCATGTCCATGCTGGCCACCAGCGCCAGCGTCGACAGCCCGGCAAAGAAACCGACCTCAACGCCGTGCTCAGGAATAATGCGCGATGCAACAGCCGCCACTACCCACGCCACCGCGATTTTGGTGACCACCAGCGTGCCGGATTTACGCAGTACGGTCCCCGTCGCACTGAGCTTGATTGACGCCCCCATGCAGAAAAACCACACCGCCAGAATTGGCACCGTGCCGGTGATCATACCGTTGGTAAAGGAGCCAAGGTACTTACCCGCACCAGGCGAAAAGGTATGACACAGCGCGCCAAGAAACAGCGGTACGAGCATCATACCGCCGGGGATTTTTTCAATTGCACGTTTTATTTGCATTCCCACCATCCTAATAACTTATTGTATAAACTTAATTTTGTATTTTTATAGAAAACAAAACAGCGTTTCATCTGTATCGTTACAGAAAACAATAATCACAACAGGACATGAGAACAGTGATCTCACTTACAAATTAAAACTATATTTCATATTTATAGAATCAATGTTTCCAATATTGATCCAGCTCACACCTGCCGTACGACAGACGTAAAAAAACCCTGCCGATGTCAGCAGGGTTTGCGGGTTGCCGCAGTACCGTGGCTTAGTGCCTGGCGGCCTTATTTTTTCGCCGCGAAACGCGCAGCCGCTTCGTCCCAGTTCACCACGTCCCAGAAGGCTTTGATGTAGTCCGGACGACGGTTCTGGAATTTCAGGTAGTAGGCATGTTCCCAGACGTCCAGGCCCAGAATCGGGAAGCCGGATGCGCCGGAAATCGCGTCGCCCATCAGCGGGGAGTCCTGGTTTGCCGTGGAGACGACAGCCAGCTTGTCGCCTTTCAGTACCAGCCACGCCCAGCCGGAGCCGAAACGGGTCGCGGCCGCTTTTTCAAACTCCGCTTTGAAGCTGTCCACGGAGCCGAAATCGCGCTCGATAGCCGCCTTCAGGTCGCCCTGCAGGGTGGTGCCGATTTTCAGACCTTTCCAGAACAGGCTGTGGTTAGCATGGCCGCCCGCGTTGTTGCGCAGCACGGTTTTCTTATCCGCTGGCAGTTTATCCAGCTGAGCGATCAGCGCTTCAGCGGACAGGCTGGCGAATTCCGGCAGGCTTTCCAGCGCCGCGTTAGCGTTGTTGATATAGGCCTGATGGTGTTTGGTGTGATGGATTTCCATCGTCTGCTTGTCGAAATGCGGCTCCAGAGCGTCGTATGCGTACGGCAGGGATGGCAGTGTATAACTCATTTTCATCTCCATTATTATCGGGCGGCTAAGGTGTTAACGCCGCGTAAGCAGTTGGTTCATTATAGTTAATTAAATGATATTGAAAATGCTTATCAATGCCGTAGTTTTCGTGGGGTTTCACTCCCCCGACCAACGGTGATTTTGTGAGCTGGCTCAATGCATTTACGGGCTTTTTGCCAGCCATTTAGGTTATGCGGCAACGGCTGGAAGGTTAACCCGTTGACGAATTTTTACACTCATCACGTCAGATGAAAAAGTCATCGACCTAAAACGATGAGGATAAAAATATGAATCACGCGATTACGATGGGTATTTTCTGGCATTTGATAGGCGCAGCCAGTGCAGCCTGTTTCTATGCCCCCTTCAAGAAAGTAAAGCATTGGTCCTGGGAAACGATGTGGTCAGTGGGCGGTATCGTCTCCTGGCTTATTCTTCCCTGGGCTATCAGCGCAATGCTGCTCCCCGACTTCTGGGCCTACTACGGTTCCTTTGACGCCGCCACACTGCTCCCGGTGTTCCTGTTTGGCGCGATGTGGGGCGTGGGGAATATCAATTACGGTCTCACCATGCGCTATCTCGGTATGTCGATGGGCATCGGTATCGCCATCGGCATTACGCTTATTGTCGGTACGCTGATGACGCCAATCATTAACGGTAATTTTGATGTACTGATCCATACCGAAGGTGGCCGGATGACGCTGCTCGGCGTACTGGTTGCACTGATTGGGGTCGGGATAGTCACCCGTGCCGGGCAGCTCAAAGAGCGCAAGATGGGCATCAAAGCGGAAGAGTTCAATCTGAAAAAAGGGCTGCTGCTCGCCATTATGTGCGGCATTTTTTCCGCCGGTATGTCGTTTGCCATGAATGCGGCAAAACCGATGCACGAAGCGGCGGCGGCACTGGGCGTCGACCCGCTGTATGTCGCCCTGCCCAGCTATGTGGTCATCATGGGCGGCGGCGCGCTGGTCAACCTCGGATTCTGCTTCATTCGTCTGGCAAAAGTGCCAGGTTTGTCGGTAAAATCCGACTTCTCACTGGCAAAACCCTTTATCATCAGCAATATTCTGTTGTCCGCGCTCGGCGGCCTGATGTGGTATCTGCAGTTCTTCTTTTACGCCTGGGGACATGCCCGGATCCCGGCGCAATATGATTATATGAGCTGGATGCTGCACATGAGCTTCTACGTGCTGTGCGGCGGTCTGGTGGGGCTGGTGCTCAAAGAGTGGAACAATGCCGGCCGCCGTCCGGTCAGCGTGTTGAGCCTGGGCTGCGTGGTGATCATCATAGCCGCCAACATTGTTGGCCTCGGGATGGCAAACTGATTACGCCGCCGGGCGATGACGATGGCGCCACTGCCCTGGCGTCATCATTTACCCCGCGATCTCCTGCTCCAGCAGCCCGGCCACAGCCTGCGTGGATGTACCGTCGAGCAACTGCTGGCGAAATTCCGCATGCATCAGCTTACGGGCAAGACGGGAGAAAATTTTCATATGATCACCTTTCTCCTGCTCGCTCACTGTCAGCATGATCACCAGAGACACTTCCGCCTCATCGTTCCACGCCAGCGGCTCACTCAGACGCATCACCGACACGCTGCTGTTGACGACCGCCGCCGATTTACAGTGCGGCAGTGCAATCGAGAACCCCAGCGCCGTGGAGAAAATCGCCTCGCGCTGCCAGATAGCGCTCTCCACGTCAGGACCTGAGACCACCCGCTGCGCCACTTCCAGGTTGTCGGTCAGGACTTTTATCACCTCGGCTTTACGGGTCATCGGGCAATCAAGGAAGACCAGGGCAGGATCGAACACCGGCTTCACCGTTGCCGTCGTCTGCTGCTGTAGCACCACCGTCACCGCCTGCGCGCTTTCACAGGCCAGCGCCTGCGCCAGTATTTGCTCGCTGTGAGCAAGGGTGAGCGAGGTTAAGCGCGCTTTCACCGCCGCAATGCGGCTGGCCGACATACTCAGCTGACGTAACCCCGCGCCCAGCAACAGCGCCAGCGCCGACGGGTCGCCCCCCATCTCGCCACACAAACTCATGGCGATACCCGCGCGCTGCGCGCGGACCGTCATCTCCGCCAGCAGTTGGAGAAACGCCGGGTCGAAGTAGTTATAGAGATGGCGCACCTGCGAATTACCCCGGTCGCAGGCCAGGAAATACTGCATCAGGTCGTTGCTGCCGATGGAGACAAAATCAATATACGCGGCGGCTTTTTCCAGCAGATACAGCACCGACGGCACTTCCGCCATGATACCCAGCGACCATGACCCGGTGGCGATACCTTCATCATGCAGCTGCGCCTCGGTGTGCTGGAACTGCTCGCGCAGCCACTTCACTTCCTCAAGCGTGGTCACCATTGGCGCCATAATATGCAGCGGTCCGGCAACGCTTGCGCGCAGTAACGCGCGCATCTGCGAACTCACCACAGCCATAAAGGCCGGATACAGGCGGATACCGCGCCAGCCGAGGAAAGGGTTCGCCTCTGAAGGCATCACCAGGTAATCGCAGGGCTTATCGCCGCCGATATCCAGGGTGCGAATCACCACCTTACGTCCCTGAGCCTGCTCCAGCACGTGACGATAGGCCTGATACTGCTCATCTTCATCCGGTGGCGCGGCCCGTTCGCAGAACAGCATTTCGGTACGGAACAAACCAATACCTTCCGCTCCCGCGGCAAACGCCGCGTCGGCTTCGGCGGCCAGCGCAATGTTGGCCAGCACCGTCACCGGCTCGCCGTCCTGGGTTGCTCCCGGGCGCTGGAGCAGCGGCTGTAAACGCTGGTTCAGGCGCTGACGTTTCTCTTCTTCTAACTGATACCAGCACTGCGCCTGCACGTCCGGTGAGAGCACCGCCACGCCGTAGCGAGTGTCGAGCATCAGCGGTTCATTGCTACGGATACGGCCAATTTCCGCCGGACCAACGCTCAGCAACGGAATGCCAAACGAGCGCGCGAGGATAACGGTGTGCGACGTTTCGCCACCGGCACCCATCACCACCCCCTTCAGATGCGGGCCACGCAGCGCCAGGAATTGCCCCGGCGTGATCGGTACCGGGCTAATCACTATCGTGTCCTGCAACAGCACCGTTTCCGGCATCAGCGGCTGGTCACAAAGATGA
>Ga0213878_10000198_pt1 | contig 25221 bp, 25 predicted proteins | sample VelepicoBEBS_R02_FD_161053 | JGI IMG/M metagenome (GOLD analysis project Ga0213878, IMG submission 161053) | Vellozia epidendroides bulk soil microbial communities from rupestrian grasslands, the National Park of Serra do Cipo, Brazil - BS_R02 | ecosystem: Environmental > Terrestrial > Soil >... | reverse complement strand
AGCTGGACAAAACCATCGCTGGCAATTGGATGGTCATCGATTGTCAGCAGCACGTCCCCTTGCTGCAAGATCCCCTGGCTGGATCCCTCCGATGACACGGAGCTTACCATGACGCCTTGCTCATTATCTGGGAGCCCAAGTGCATGACGCTCCGCCGGGTTGAGCAGCTTAAAGTAAGTGATCGACAGGTCTACGTAACCGTCGTAATGGCCGCCCGAAATGTCTTTGAGGAAACGTCGAATCACCGGCGTCGGAATCATGTAACCGACGTTTTGGGCAACGTCTCCGCTATACCCTTGGAACGCGACGCCAACAACTTTGCCATCCTGCATCACCGGACCGCCCGAGTTTCCCGGATTGATCGCAGCATCGATCTGTACAGCGAGATGGGAGTCAATCGCCGAATGGGTATAAGTCTGGAAGTCGATCCGGGAAATAATTCCGCGGGTCACGGACAATCGGTCCCCGCCAATCGGGTAACCGTACACGGTGACCGGTGACTCAATGGCCGGGATCCCTCCAAAACCGAGCGGACGCGTGTTTTGAAAGAAACCCTTGTCCAGGACACGCAGCACCGCCAAGTCGCAGTCGTGACCAACAAACTGGACGAGGGCAGGATATCGTTCCGGGTCATCCTCCTTTTCGACTACGATAAATCGCGCGTTGCTGACTACGTGGGCGTTGGTCAGAATTCTATTGTTGTCGATGACAAATCCGGCGCCGACTCCAACAGTGGTCGAGCCCGGATTCCACGGCACCTTATAGTCTTGCTCCTGGGATGTCGCCGTGATGCGGACAAGACTCTTGCGGATGTCGACTGCTTTGGGAACTTGCGCAATAGCATCCGATACGATGAAAAATGCTACGAGAGCTATACAGCGAATCATCAGTTTGAGCCGGGAAAGTGGCTCAGAAGCACTCGCTCGTCAACACTGTCGGCGTATCGGCGTGTCGGCGTGTGAACGTATCGGCGTTTCGGCGTATCGGCGTTTCGGCGTATGAGCGCTCGTTGAAACGGGTTTCCGTCCGGCGTCAGAAAGGAGAATCGGCGTATCAGCGTGTGAGCGCTTTTTGAACCCGGCGGAGACGCCGATACGCCGACACGCCGATACGCCTACGTGCGCGACCCTACCTCAAACGTTGAATCTGAATTCCATGACATCGCCGTCTTTCACGACATACTCTTTGCCCTCAATCCTTAGTTTCCCGGCTTCCCGGCTTTTGGCGAAAGAGCCGAGTCGGACGAGCTCATCGAAATGAACGGTTTCCGCGGCGATAAAACCGCGCTCAAAATCTGAGTGGATAACGCCCGCCGCCGCTGGAGCCTTGTCACCTTCGTGAATCGTCCAGGCACGCGTTTCCTTTTCTCCGGTGGTGAAGTAAGTGCGAAGTCCAAGTAAATGATACACGGCCCGAATTAACGCGCCGGCGCCGCTCTCGCTTACCCCAATACCCGCCAGGTATTCGGCAGCTTCCTCGGCTGATAGATCGACCAACTCGCTTTCAATTTGCGCACTGATCACTACCGCCTCGGTCGCAAGATGTGTGCGCGCGTACGCCGAAACGGCCGCGACGTGCCCGGCTGCCGCGCCGCCCGTCGCACCGGCCAGGATCCCGGCAAGATCCGATTCAGCAACGTTGCATGCGAAGATGGTTGGTTTTGCGGTGAGCAAGAAAAGCGTTCCCAACAGAGATCGCTCCTCTGTACTGATCTCCAGCGTGATTGCAGGCTGGCCGCTGTTCAAGTGCGGGATCAATCTTTCCAGCAGAGCCGCCTCGGCCTTGGCTTGTTTGTCTCCGGTTCGGATCTGCTTCTGTAATCGTTCTAAACGCTTCTGCAGGGACGCGAGGTCGGCCAGGATCAATTCGGTATTGATTACTTCAATGTCACGGACGGGATCGATCGATCCGCTGATATGGTGAATATCGCTGTTTTCGAAACAGCGCACCACCTGCACGACCGCGTCGACCTCGCGAATATGGCTTAGAAATTGGTTACCCAGACCTTCTCCCTGACTTGCACCTTGCACCAGGCCCGCGATATCGACGAACTCGATCGCCGCGGGAACCGTTCGCATCGATTTAGACAATTTTGTCAAAGCTTCCAGCCGAGAGTCAGGCACTGAGACGACTCCCTGGTTCGGCTCGATTGTGCAGAAAGGATAGTTTGCCGCCTCAGCCTTCCGAGTGCGCGTAACGGCGTTGAAAAGCGTCGACTTTCCTACGTTCGGCAAACCGACAATTCCTGCGCTCAACATAAGGCGCCGAAGGTAGCGCGGCGGTTGGCCCTAAGCACGTGAAATCTTGACATTCCCAGAACGGCTCCTACGATCGCGGCTGAACCCAAATCACTGATATGGCTGACGTAAATACCTCTTCTCCGACCGGAAGCGATACTGGGCTGCCTTCGAATGTAGCTGCCGGACTTTGCGCGATTTTCCATCTCCTCGGAGGGATCGTCTTTTATTTCGTCGAAAAGAAAGATCTCTTCGTTCGTCATTGGGCTGTGCAGGCCATATATTTTGGCGCTGCCTGGATTGGCGCCTTCATCGCGATCTCGGTTCTATCGGGAATCCTAGGTCATCTTCCGGGCATAGGTTTCATTTTTGCACTGCTCTTTGCATTGCTCTGGTTCATTGTTTGGCTCGTTGGAGTGATCCTTTGGATCATCGGAATCATCAAGGCTTTCCAAGGTCAGAAATGGGAATACCCGATCATCTCGCAGCAGGGTAAAAGATATTTTCCGAACCTCTCGTAAGAGAGGCCTTCGTGTAACCATGGGTTCCTTTCGAGCGAGGACGCGACGAAGCGCGTCCCTACCGATCTGGTAGGGCCAAGTTTCACCTTGGCCTTTTGGCGCCAACGGAGCCTCGCCCTACCGCGGCACGGATTTGACGGCCTCGACCAGCGGTCGAACAAACTCCTGAATGCGATGAGGAAGTTGGCGATCGTGACTGAACTCACCGATTCGGCGAACGATTGCGCTGCCGACGATCACAGCGTCCGCCAGAACCGCTACTCGCCTGGCTTGTTCCGCATTTGAGATCCCGAAACCGACGGCGACGGGTAAATCTGTTGCCCGGCGAATCATCGCAACATGATCACCGATTGTTCGGGAGAGCTCTTTCTGTTCGCCCGTGACTCCCTCCCGTGACACGTAGTACACAAAGCCGCTCGCTCTGGAAACAATCTGTTTGACGCGTTCTTCGGGCGTCGTCGGCGCCACCAGGCGAATCCGGTGAAGGAGTTTCTCCTGATTGTCCGACACTAGAGTTTCTTCCGGTGGCAAATCGAGCAGCAACAGGCCATCAGCTCCGGCTATAGCTGCGTCGCGTTCGAACTTTTGGAATCCGTATTGAAAGAGCGGATTGAGGTAGCTGTATAGTATGATCGGTAATTCCAGCTTTTTGCGAATTTCGCTCACCGTCTTCAGCAGTTTCGGCACCGTTGCCCCGGCGGATAAGGCCCGTTGCGCCCCTAGTTGATTCGCGATCCCATCTGCCAGAGGATCGGAGAACGGAATGCCGATCTCTATAAAATCCACGCCCGCCTCGGATAAAGCGAGCGCGACGTCAACTGTACGCGCCAGCGTTGGATCCCCGCCGGTGACGTACGCCATAAATCCGCTTCGTCCTTGCCGTCTAAGTTGCAGGAACCTCTGATCGATCCGGTTGTCCACAGGTTCCTCATAAACTCTCTTAGCAGCGAACGCCACTGGCGCCGTTAATTTTGATGTGATTCGCTGCTAAGAAAGTTTATGAGGAACCTGATGTGAGCTTGCCTTTCACAGCAGCGTTGCTTGCCGGAGGAAAGTCTCGACGCATGGGCCGAGATAAGGCTTTCCTGCCAGTCGAATGGCAAGGAAATTCGGTGCCGCTCTGGGATCGCCAATTGTCGATTCTAAAGGCGGTCGCACCAGCGGAGCTCGTGGTTTCAGGCCCGCGCAAGCAGGGGTATCCGGCATCGGTACGCGTGTTTCCTGACAAGTGGGACGATGCGGGCCCCCTCGGCGGCATCGCGACTTCACTCGGCCGGATTTACCAAAGTATGCTCCTCGTCCTGGCGCTTGATCTGCCGCGCATTCAACCCGGATTTTTGCAAAAGTTATTGAGCCGATGTGAAGCTGACCGTGGCGTCGTCCCGATGTTGAACAACCGTTTTGAGCCGCTCGTCGCCGTCTATCCAAAAGCCGCATACGGGATCGCTGTCGCCCAACTCAAGGAGGGTGATTATGTCTTGCAACATTTCGTAAGCAAATTATTGCACAGCCGCCTCATAACGTGTTTCGAAGTCGAGACCGACGAACGGCAGCAGTTGGAGAACTGGAACACACCCGAAGATCTCAGGACGGGGTAAGCTGGCAGCAATGCATAGGTCCTATACGACCTATGCGACCTATATGACCTATAAAGAGACGCGTGCCTCTGAGGCGACCTTACCGTACCTCGGCGTACCTTTGCGCGACGCGGGTTCGAACGAGCAGCGGCAACAAACTGGAAACCAGCATGACGCAAGCGATGATCGTCAGGGCGCCACTGTAGCTTCCTGTGACCTCCCGAACGCGCGCTATTAAGAGCGGCCCGAAAACGCCCGCAAAACCCCACGCAGTAAGCATGAGGCCGTAGATTGAACCGATCCATCTCGGACCAAATAAGTCGGCCGCGAAAGCCGGCATTGTGCCGAAGCCGCCGCCATAGCAGCTCAGTACGATAAAGCAGAGCGTAACGAGTATCGTGAACTCCCGCTGCGAGGGCATCAGGAAAAACAGCGCTGCCTGCACGAGAAACATGATGAAGAACACGTTTCGGCGCCCGATCGCATCAGATAACCAGGCCCAGAGGAGGCGACCGGCGCCGTTCGCAATCGAAATAATTCCCACCATCCCGGCAGCCACCAAGGGTGGCACTCCGCTGATTTCTTTGGCCATCGGCGCCGCTTGCGAAATGATGCTGATCCCGGCGGTTACGTTAAGGAACAGAATGGCCCAAAGCGCATACCATTGCCAGGTGGACAGGGCCTCTTGCAGAGTGAACTCTGTCGTTCCGCGCTGGGATTGTTTCTTCGCGGATGGCTGCCAGCCTTCCGGCGCCCACCCATCCGGTGGGTTTTGCATGACGGAGGCTCCGGCGACGACCGTGATCAGATAGGCGATTCCGAGGATAGCCAGTGTCTGCATGACGCCCACTTGTTGAATCAGGGCTGCAGCCAAAGGCGCCGTAAGCAGCGCGCCGGCGCCGAAGCCGGCCACCGCCAGACCCGTAATGAAGCCGCGTCGATCCGGGAACCACTTGACCAGCGTTGCCACGGGCACGATGTAGCCGAGACCCAGACCCAGGCCGCCCAGCACTCCATAGCCCAAGTAGAGAACCCAGATTCGGCCTGCCGAGAGACTGGACAACGCCACACCTAGACCGTAACAAATGCCCGCCGCAATGCCCACGGTTCGTGGACCCACGCGACTCATCCAGAGACCCCCGAGAAAGGCGGCAAAGCCTAAGACCAGAATCGCTATAGAGAATGTCAAGGTGACCTCGGAGATAGACCATCCGAATTTTTTCATTAATGGGTCGCGGAAAACGCTCCAGGCGTAGACCGCTCCCAGGGCGAGTTGCATCAGAACCCCACCGCCCGCCAGTAGCCAGCGATTGGGTAGCCGGCGATCCGTGATGGTTTGTGTCATAAGCTTCTCCGGTTCAAATCCGAACGACAGAGGACTGCTTCTCGGTTTCGTTGATCCGTTCTAGGGTGGCGAAAATCTCCTTGTAGGCCGGGATTGTGGCCAGCGGCGAACGCGCTTTCGAATCCACAAGTACGTTTCCCTCCGGCCAATGGATCTCAAGCGTGCCAGTCGCCATCGGGGCAATCATGACCTTCCCGTGGTAAGTTCCGAAATTGTTCTTCAGCGCAACCGTGTCTCCTGAAACAAGGCTCAGGCGTTTGGCATCCTCTGCACTCATCAGAACCACGTCGCGCGGTGCGGCGTTGTTTGGGTCGGTGTCCTCGTGGACCATACTATTGAATTGCTTGCCCCGGCGGGTCACAACTCGAAACGCGCCGTCGTAGGCTGCCACCTGAGGTAATCTCACCGCCTTAAAGTGAGCTTTCCCGTCTCCCGTGGCAAACTTCCAACCGGCGCAAAGGGCCCGTCCTCCGTACTGAAAATTGTCCCCTTGCTTATTGAGGGTCTGGATGCCGTCGTACGCCGGGATGGCGCGGGCGATTTCCTCTCGAATGGCTTTAGTGCTGGTGAAAGTCAGTTTGTCAGCCCACTCCAGCCGCACACGCCGGGCAATGTCTAGAAACACTTCCCATTCAGAACGGGCCTCTGCGGTGCGCGGACCCCGAATCTCGGGACTGAAGATCACCCGCCGTTCGGTGCTAGTCTCCGTAACTCCTCCCGGGATCTCGTAGCGGGTGGTTGCGGGCAGCAGCACAACCGTATCGGCCGGTTCGATCAACATTTGCGCCGAAAGCACAATGTCCTGGTGAACGCGGAGGGGGATGGCTTCCAGAGTGCTGCCGATCGATTCAGGGTCCGGCATTACCTCGCGGAAGTCACCTCCCATGGACCATAGCATGTCCAAATCACCTTTGCGTGCAGCCTCAAACATTTGCGGAGTAGTCATGCCGGGCATCGAAGGAACGGGGAAACCCCAGAGCGTCGAGAACTTTGCAGCATTCTCCTTGTTGATCGCCAATCCTCCGGGAAACGCCGTCGCATAGGCGCCCATCTCGGCCCCGCCTTGGACACCAGAGTGACCACGGATTGGCATCAGGCCGCAACCCTCTCGTCCGACGAACCCCCTGGAGAGGGCGACGTTGATGATTGCGTGCACGTTGTCCTCGCCGCAGGTGTGCTGCGTGATCCCCATTCCCCAAACGAAAACCGCGCGCTCGGATTCGGCCACCATTTGGGCAAATTCCCGCATGATCTCCCGTCCGAGCCCACTGGCAGTTTCCAACTCTTCCCAAGAGACCTGCTCGAGTATGGCCCGCAACTCCTCGAAACCTTCAGTATGGTCGCGGATAAACGCGTCGTTAATCCAGCGCTGCTCAATTAAGTGCTTAAGCGAGCCATGCAGAAACGCCAAATCGCCCCCAGCCTGTACCTGAAAGAAGCGGTCTGTGATTTTGGTACCGAAAAGGGCGCTTTCAACATCCGAGGGCACCCAATACCGTTCCATCACCGGCTCGCGGTAGGGATTAACCATAGCGACCTTGGTGCCGGCCTTTCGGGCGTAGTAAAGATATTTCATCATGACCGGCTGGTTGTTGGCGACGTTGCTCCCAAAAAAGACGACCAGATCGGTGCCAATCAGGTCGCTATAGGAGCAAGTCGTAGCGGCTACACCCAAGGCCGCCTTGAGGGCAAATGTACTGGGCGAATGGCAGATCCTCGCCGCGTTATCGACGTTGTTTGTGCCGAGAGCTCTCGCGGCCTTTTGCGCGGCGTAATACGTTTCGTTGGGGACGCCGCGGCTGGTCAGATAAAAGTAAAGACGCTCCGGACGGCTCGCCTTAATCCGAGTGGCAATCAGACCAAGCGCCTCTTCCCAGGGAACACGCCGGAAACCCGGCTCTCCCCGGCGGCGTATCATTGGATAAGGTAGCCGGCCCAGCGCCCGGATATCGCGCGAGCGCTTCGCTCGCAGTGCGGCAACGTCTTCCAGCACCTTGATATCGAGTGCGGGCATTGTATTCAGCCGGAGGAGGCGGAGCCGAAGGTTGCAAAGGTGAATACCTGTGACGGTCCAGTCCCGCATTCCGCTGGTACCCAGCGAACACCCGTCACAGACACCCTCCCTCAGAATGCGGAAAGCGTAGCCGAGCTTATCGCGGTTCTCCCAAATCGCGCGGAGGATTTCCCCATAATTATTCGGATGTCGCTCACCGATGCCAAACGGCTTTAGACTTGCCCAAAGCCGAGGTGCCCAGCCCTCCGGAACGGGTCGGATCGATCTGTGCACTTTCATGTTGGCATATGTAAGGGGGGCTGCTGCATCGGATTTAAGCGCTCAGAGGTGTTGGAATTTAAAATGCCTATACTTGATTTCAAGGACCGAGCGGCTACCGCTCCCAAACCGTCGGCCTGGAGATTTGCAGGCGATGCAGGCCGGCTATTCAGAATCGTCGTCACCTTTCTCGTTATCTACTTGCTCATCTTGGAGGCGGTCAACCCGGATCAGCTTCCCGTTTCCAGCAATCTGCAATTCGAGGTCCGGAACGCCTTGGAGATCGATCTCGACCCTGAAGATGGTCACGTTGCCCCAACCGTAGCTATCGGCGCTCTTAGCAACTCCGTCGCCTTTTTCCATATCGATGGTTTCACGAACGGCCTGCGGTAGCGATTCAAGCGGGACATCGTCCGCAAACGACGCGAAAGGTAGGGTGAGGATCGGAAGTAGTACGAGCGAACGCATTTTCCAACTTACCGAGTTCAAAGAAATTTCTAGTACTGAAATTCATTAATGGTGGCTAATCCCGTTCGGTTCGAGCCCAGTTGGCCTCGGGCGCCGCAGAGGGTTTTGGCTTCTTCGAGGACGGAAACTGATCGATTGTCAGTCGCTAACCACGCGCTCGGTTCCGGCATATAGATTAAATCGATTCTCACGCAAAAACCCAACAAGCGTGGAGCCATACTCCCGCGCTAGCTCAACCGAAAGACTTGATGGAGCGCCGACTGCGACCATGAAAGGGATTCCGGCCATGATTGATTTTTGAGTCAGTTCGAATCCGGCTCGACCGCTTACGAAAAGCAGCAGGTCTGAGAAATCACTGCGCCCGGTCAACAATTCCGCCCCGATCAATTTATCTACGGCATTATGACGGCCGACATCTTCGCAAATCCGGAGGAGTTGCTGCTCAGGATCGAAAAGCGCAGCCCCATGAAGCCCGCCGGTATGTTCGAAAATAGCCTGCTTCTCGCGCACCAGCGACGGGGTTCGCAAGAGAAATTCGACCGAATGTTTCGGTCGGGAACGGTCCAGGTGAATTTCCCGGTTCATCCGCAATGCCTGGAGTGAAGCTTTCCCGCATACCCCGCAGCTCGACGAAGCGTAGAAATGGCGCTCAAGACGGCTTAGTTCAAGCTCCCCAGAGACTGCCACCGAGACCGAGGAATCGGCCTCTTGCTTGATCGCCTCGATATCTGTCCGACGATGCAGAATCCCTTCGGTGTAGAGGAAACCGATAGCTAACTCCTGGTCCTGGCCCGGGGTGCGCATTGTGATCGAAATCGGCTTACGAACAAGCGTACCTCGCCGGCGAAAACAGAGAATGATTTGCAGCGGTTCCTCCACAGCCAGCTGATCGAGTTCCCTGGCAGGCCGATCTACGGAGCTGAACCTATGGACACCAAAGTCTCGGATCGCAGGGGATTGCATGAACCCAACTATTCTGCTCTTTCCAAGGCGTTTCAAGGTCGCTCGGTAGGGCGAGCGAGGTTGGGCTTTACCGGAAAAACGGCTCGCATTATCTTTGCACGTGGTTCTTACCGAATTTGAGATCCGTCACCTGTTCATTTCTGCTGGCCACAACTATTTCGGGCAGCACGGGAAGCCCCCTGGTGAGCACCCGATCATCGAAGTAGCGCGCATTCAGTGCGTCGCAGGCCAGGGGATCGCAGGCGACAGATTCTTTGGTTTCAAAAGCCCATACAAAGGGCAGATCACCTTTTTCGAGGAAGAGGTCTACCAAGACCTTTGCTTGCAGTTGGGCGTTTGCAATCGCGGCCCGGAAGTTTTCCGCCGGAACGTCATCACGCGCGGTGTGCGGTTGAACGAGTTGATCGGTGCAGAGTTTGAAATCCAGGGGGTGCGGCTATTCGGGCATGAAGAATGCCGGCCCTGTTATTGGATGGATCTGGCGTTTACCACCGGAGCAGAAGATGCCCTGAAAGGCCGGGGAGGGCTGAGAGCCGAGATCCTTGCCGACGGTTATCTGACGCGTTCGGTTTATGCGACAAGCATGAACGAGCGACAATAAACGGCAAAAACCGATCTCCCCTCGCGCTCAGTCTCCCCGGTAAGTGCACCGCGCTACGGGGGTTTCGTGAACCACGATCTCGCAAAGGCCTGGGCATTGCGGGGCGAGTTTTCGCCAGAACCATGCCGCCATCAGCTCTATCGTGGGATTTTCCAGCCCGGGAATATCATTCAGGTATGAGTGATCCAATTCCGCTACCAGCGGCTGCATCGCCTCGCTGATCCGCGCATGGTCATAGATCCAGCCGGAACCGGTATCGACCTCACCCTCCACCGAAACCTCGACTTTGAAGCTGTGCCCGTGCATGCGCGCGCATTTATGCCCGGGGGGCACTTTCGGTAATGTTTGAGCCGATTCGAAAAAGAAATCCTTGGTTAGCCTGGCTCTCATACACCCTTCGTATCTGGGGACCAAATGAACTTGTGCATCTGCAACTGGAATCTGACTCGAAGGTTATCTTCGAGTAGCCACTCGACGATTTCGCGTGGCTGGATGCGGCCAAAGATCGGAGAAAATAGTACCGTCCCGCAGCGGTTGATCAGGTTGAACTCCTCGATCTTCTGGCGTGACCAAAGGTAATCTTCGCGCGATCCGATGACGAACTTGACTTCGTCTCTACTCGTGAGATCAGGGATATTTTCGTACCGGTTACGTTCCGATTCGCCGCTTCCCGGAGTCTTGAGGTCCATGATGCGATGTACGCGCCGGTCAATTCCAGAAATGTCGTGCGCACCACTGGTTTCTATCAACACTGTCTTCCCCAGATCGCAGAGTTGTTCCATCAACGGCAAAACGGCTTTCTGGAGCAGCGGTTCACCACCGGTTATTTCCACTAATGAGCAATCGAAGGCTAAGACCCGCTCAACGATTTCCGGCAACGTCATCTTGTGGCCTGCATAGAACGCGTAGGCCGTGTCACAGTAGTTGCAACGAAGGTCGCAAAAGGTCAGACGAACAAAGACGCACGGCAATCCGGCCCAGGTGCTTTCTCCCTGGATCGACCGATAGATCTCGTTGATCGTGAGCGTTGGCGTCTTGTTCTGCACGTGAACAAAATCACGAATGTAAGCGATACGGCAATACCTTAGCCTGCATCGCTCACAAATTCTGAGAGATTTGTCGCGATGCAGGCTTCAGGAAGACTTTTGCGGGCTTAGGCCGCGCCACCGAAACTCACGTAGTCGTCAACCTCGAGAAGATCGAACCAGGTCACGAGATCGTCTCGATTCGGAGCGAGTTTTTGGATCGATTCATTGAAATGTTCGCGGCTCTCATTGTCTGAGGGGCCTCGCCCGTTGTGGTATTCAGACCAGGCAGCAATCTCCCACTCGCCCTTGTTTACATGTTCGCGGATCCAGGCCAATACCTCGCTGTCTGACTTTCCTTGTTTCAAGAGAGTCGCGATGTCTTCCGCGCTTAAACCCGTGAATGACAGGAAACGCTGGTCCAGAGGGCACGCAAAGTGGTATTCACCTGCCTTACCCGCTAACTGAGCCCGACCTTTGTCGAGCATCCTCGGTAAAATAACGTAGCCGCCAAGCTTCACGCGCGGACTCCTCGGAGGACGTTGAGTGAGATCAGTGATGTTCATGCGGGTTAATCTGAGGATGGAACGGCTGATGTCAATTGAGGGTCGGTACGGTGTCAGTGTCAGTGCCAGTGGACGGACGCTGGCTTGATTGTGACATGGGCGTCTCGCCCGTGCATCGGCGAAGATCACGGGCGAGACGCCCATGTTACCCTGGTCCTGTCGGAAGCCAGGGTCCGTCCACTGGCACTGGCACTCGCACTGCCGCCGCACCAACACCATCTAATAACGTTGTGTCACACAAGCGACTAACAAATGTCACATAAAGGTCGGGAGAGTCTCAGCCGCCTTCCAATGAGACTGACGGATTTTCTTGCCTCTCGGCAGTCCTGAGATTTAAAAATCCCGCCGGATGAATCGAAGTCATATCACGGTTGCTGCCGGAATCTTTTCTCTGGTAATCGTGGATGATTCTCTTGCTGACTCGTTCACATTCGACTTGAGAGCGACCGGTCGATTGGAGTTCCCGTCATGGATTCCCGATCGACCGTTAGCCTATCCAAAGGCGCAATCAGAACTCTCTTTTCCCATCGTTCCGGGCTCAGACGATGACGACTTGGCACTGACGGTCGTCTTTCAAGAAGAGACTGGCGGATTTCTCAGCGTTTATTGGGAGAACGCACTCGGTAAACGTGAACTGCTAGCGCCAAATTTGTTTGAAAACATCGGGTTGTCCAACCAACGGACCTTGCTGATCAACCGCCCTACGATGGCAGGACCTGGTAATGTGGTCTTGAAGTCCAGCCAGGACGTGCTCAACGTGTTGCGGGTTCGCCTGGACTGGGCACGTCCTGGAGTGGTGCGCTTGGTCGATAACGTCCCCAACGGCGCCCTGATCACTACGGCAGGAAAGATGTTTGCTCCCGAAGAGGTGGATGGCAGCCCCTTGACGCCCATCGCGGATTCTTGGGAGGGACGAATCCTGACAACCTCGGTGACAGACCAGGCGGAGCGAATCGAGAAGGGGATAGATTTTGCGATTTCGATTCCGAATAAACTAGCCCGCGCCCGACTTGAGGTACTCGTGAACGGATTACACCTCGATCAAACGCTGACCCTTTGGTTGAACGGCACCGTTATAGGCAAATTGGCGCTTGAAGTTCCAGACTTGACGGATCCGGGCTACGAAAAGGCGGAGAATGGCACCATGCGTTTCACCGGCTGGCGAAAAGGCGTCTTCATGCTAAGCGGGGATCAACTTCCGGTTGGTGAAAATCACTTCCAGTTTCAGACCCCGCCCGGGGCTCAGGTCGCGATCAGAGACTTCCTGTTGCAGATCGAGTACCTCCCCAATTGACTTGCCTACCCCATGAATTATTTTTGGCAGACTAGTTTTTCTGAGTTATGAAGAAGCCCCCAGTTTTTAGTTCGAGGGCAGGCGGTTACACACTGATGGAAATCATGCTGGTCGTTGCGATCATCGCGGTGATTGCCGGCGGAGTAATCGTCAAGATGACCGGGGCCCTGGACGTCGCAAAGATTCAACGCACGGAACAAGATATCAATAATATCTACAGCGCTTTAAAGCTATACGAAGCGCGTAACTATCAAATGCCGGATCAGGGGCAGGGATTAGAGGCGCTTGTCAGTTTGCCGACCACCGGAACTAAGCCGGCCAACTGGACAAAGCTCATGGACAGCGTACCTATCGACCCCTGGAATACTCCGTATCAATATCGCAATCCGGGAAAAAAGGACCCCTCCGGAGTAGATGTGTTTTCATTTGGACCTGACCGGAAAGAAGGGCCTAATAACATCTACCGACGAGTGAATTGATTCGCTCGGGATGAGGAGGTGGGGCATCAGGTCGCTCAGGCAGAGGTTCGTCCGGCCGTATCTCCAGTGCCGAGCGGCGGGTTTCACCATTCTCGAAGTCTGCGTAGTACTATTTATCGTGGCGGTACTCTTTGTCGTTGCGGTGCCGCCGGCTGCGCACCTGTTCGACGAGGAAAAGTTGCAGGCGCCTATCCGGGAATTGCAAGCCTTCGCCAGGACCGCGCGGCGCAACGCAATGATGGAGGATAGGTCCTATGAAGTGCTGCTACTGAATGACTCGTACGTCCTCCGGCCAGTGGACAACGGCAAGGAAACCGAGAAAAAGCCGATAACCTACGGACTCCCATCAGATGTGACGTTCGCAATTAAGCGATTGGGCGACCGCGAGTTCCGCAAAGAAGCTGACGCACGCTGGATCTTCTCGGCAAACGGTCTTTGCGAGCCAATAACCTTCCTCTTTCAACGCGGGAGCGACTGGATCCGGTGCCGGGCCGATCCGCTTACGGCAACAATTGAGAACGAGGAATCATTTATCCGGTGATAATGAGATAGTTAGTGTTAAGGTTAAGGTTGGACCGAAAGCCCCTGGCGGCTAATCGCCGGGCAACCGTACACTGCAACTATTACAACCATTGTAGCCAACACTAATTTTAATCGTTCCAACGGGTTTGTCCTCTGGGAAATCATGCTCGCGTTGACGATCTTCTGTGTCGTCGCCGTGGCGCTCACGACTGCTCTGCAACAAACCGTCGATGCGTCTATTATGCTTCGCGATGAATCCCAAGTACGGCTCGAAATTCAAAATTTGTTGGACGAAACCGCCGCCACGAAATTGAAGCCAGGGAAATCAGAGGTCCAAGTAGGCGACGGCCGGGTGCGCTACGAAAGAGAAATCCGGGCCGTTCAGGCAAAGACGGCGAGGGGAGATCTCCTGCCGAACCTCTATGAAATCAAAGTGCAAGCCTCTTGGAGATCATCCGGTCAGGACCGGTCTGAGAGCGCGGCTCTCATCTTGTACCAACCATGAGAAATAACGTTTCTGGTTTCCTCCTTTTAGAAGTGCTCTTGGCTCTGGCGGTTTTGAGCGTCGTCGTGGTCATGATTTTTCAGATCATTCAGACCACATTGCGCGTAACGTCCGACATCAACTTTCTCGAGACACAACAGCAAAAAGTGGATGGAGTCTGTGAATTGCTCCGGCGCAATTTCGTGAGCCTGCCGCAGACGTGCCTGTTCCAGACCCGAAAACGCAACCAGTCAACCGAGCTACTCTTTCGTTATGCTCCGTTCAACTTTTCCTGGTTGAAAACCGGTGCGCAGTTCGGAAATGTCGTTATCGCGAGCCGACCGCAACCCGATGGCAGGTTCGCCCTCAGCGTTCTGCAGGAGTCCGGCAATGCTTTGGAAAGTTACATCGACGCCGGAACCGATCGGAAGGGTGATTGGATCCCGCTGGTCAACGATATCGACCAACTAAGTTGGCGTTTCTACGATGCGTTGGCTGCCAAATGGCAGTCGGAATGGCCGGATACTGCGAGAAAGCCAAATCTGGTGGAAATTACTTTCAAACTCGCTGGGCGCAATCACACCGAGCGCTGCGTTTTTCGATGGCCGATAGCTCAAACAGGGTCTTAGCTGCGCATTCAGCGGATGGTAGGTCGGCGGTCCTCTGGGGCCGGAATCGAGGTTCCGCGCTCCTTCTGGTTTTGTTTGCCATCATTCTACTGACCGGGCTGATTACGGCAACCGTTGCGTTCGTAAAGAATGACATTGACGAGTACGGGGCGGTGAACAAGGAGTTTAGAGCCCGGCAACTTGCCGAGTCGGGTTTAGCCTTCGGTATTCATCCTCAGGTCCAAAACGAGGATAGATCGTTGCTTGAACAGCAAACGCCCGATGGGGGCCGGTTTCGCGTCGCAATCTCCAGCGAATCAACCAAGCTGAATATTAATTCTCTCCTGCAAGACGGTCGCGATGATCTCCTCGAGAGACTTTTTGCCCGCTGGGGAGTGGCTCCAAAAACCGCCGAGGCAGCCGTCGAGGGCCTCCTCAGCTATCTTTCTAATCCGCTGAGGGCTCAAATGGCCTCGCAAAGCACGAACATCGCTCAATTTGTTCCACAATTCGCCGCTGTTGAAGAAATGAGCCTGGTACCAGAATTCGGCCCGATCATGGAAAAGCAGCCGGACTGGGCTAATTTCTTTACGATTTGGGGAGATGGCAAAATCGACGTCAATCTTGCTGACGCCGACATGATCGAGCTAATGACCGGTGTCTCGCCGGCAACCGCCGATCAATTTGTAAAGTACCGATGGGGTCCCGATGGCAAGCCTTTCACCGCGGACGATCGCGTGTATGGCAGCATGGATGAGGTTCGCGCCGCACTTGGCTTGAGCCCCGAACAGTTTCAAATGGTCGAAGGTTTACTTTCTCTTAACAGCGAGGTTGACCGAATCGAGAGCACAGGCATAATCGCTGGCTACGAAAAAACGATCGTCGTCATCACTGCTCGTAATAGGACGCCGGTCCGTTATTTGTCATGGCAGGAAAAATAGAAAAGTCGCACACCAATCTTTTGCGCGCGGTCGATGGTGACGAATGGGAGCTTTGGGCATTCTCGGAGAGCAAAAGAGCGCGCTTCGTTCGCCGTCTTGCTACGCCGACCGAGGCGCCGGGAGAGACCGTGGTTGCCTTGCCGGTTGAACGCACCGTTACTTTTGCTGCCTGGTTGGCAACGAGCGACCGTGCGGTGATTCCCGAGATTCTACGGCTACAGTTGGAGAAACGCGGGCTGATCAGCAAGAACAGTGGCGGTTCTCTTGTGGACTATCGGGTGATCGATACTCGCGAAAACCAGGCGCTCGCGGTGGCGACAATTTTGCAGGCCGAATTTCCGGCGGAATTGACCTTCGAGCAGGCGAGTCGATTTGAACCGTCTGCATACACCTTTCCGCTGCCGCTGGATCGGTTAATTGTCTGGCGCGAAAAGGGGCGATTGGCAGTCGCGGCGACTCGGGGGCGAGAGCCGGTCATCTTTCAGGTCCTTAGTGATCGCGAGCTTTCCGAGACGGCCGCACTGGAACTAAAGTGCATCGCGTTTCAGCTTCAGGTCCAGCGGTTGTGCGAGCGGTTTCTCGGAGTAACACTATGGGGAGAATTTAGTGCAGCAGAGAGCGACCGCCTGCAACGATATCTTGGCCTGAAAGTGACGCACGACGCGGTACCTCCTCCCAGCTTGCCTGCGATCCGGTCAAAGCTGCTGCCGCCACAGGTTTCTTCTCTGCACGCGCAAAAACGGCGGCGGCGCCAAATCAGCTTCGGGATTGGCATCCTGACCGCCCTTTACCTACTCGGTGTGCTTGGGCTGGTAGGATATATTTATTGGCAACGCTTTGTTGCCGACGGCCTTAGCCGGCACATTCAGGACCTGGCGCCGACAGTGGCTGCCATTCAGGGAACCGCCGAGCGATGGCGTCAGGTCGAGTGGGCGGTCAATCCGAAGCTGTACCCTGTAGAATTGCTCTACCAGGTCTCACGGCTGTTGCCACACGACGGCCTTCGTCTGACCGGACTCGAAATCCAAAAAGGAAAGGTCATCGTTCGTGGTGAAGCCAGCACTGCTCCCGCGGCGTTCAAGTTCGCCGAGGATATCAAAGCCAATCCCGATCTGCAGATTTTCACCTGGAGTATGGCGAGCCCGACCTTGAGACCAGATGGTAGAGCTGAATTTGCCATCGAAGGAGACCCGAAATTTGCGAAAATTAACTAAAAGCGAGAAACGATTATCGATAATCCTGGTCGTCGCGATCTTCGCGATGGCCAACTTTTACGGGCTCGGTTATCTTTTCGATCTCCTGTCTACTTCCTCCCGAGAGGTTTCCGAGCTTCAGAGCCAGGAACACTCAAACGAAATCTGGCTGAAGGAAAAGGATCTTTGGCTGAATCGGAAACGATGGATTGAGGCGTCCCAGCCCCGCATCCGGTCAAATCAGGTACCGCAATCCGAGTTGCTTGAGTCGCTGACGACGAGCGCCAAAGCCAATCAATTGGAAATTCAGGAGCAAAGCTTTGCCGAGAGTAAATCAACACCAAACTATCAATCGGTTGCGGTTCGACTAAAGCTGGGAGGCGCGCTCCAGAACGTCATTAAATGGCTTGTGCAGATTCAGCAACCGGAGTTGTTCCAGGCCATCACCAATTTTTCTTTGAAAAGCGCGAACGAGCCTCCTACTGTCACCCTCGAACTGGAGATTGCCCGCTGGTATGCTCCGAATCCGTAAACCGCGTCCCGGTCTTTATACGCTTTGTACACTGACGTTAACGTCGGTGATAGCGTCCTTCGCTGGCCGGGCTGGCGACGAGGTGCCGGCTGGCTACCAAGCGGATCGCTATCAGAAAGTCTGGGAGCGAAATCCATTTACGCTTGTGACGCCCGTTACGGCCCAGGCGCAGCCGACGGTTTTTGACAAATTGGTCCTGCTTAGCTGGCTGAACGACGGCGGCCAGGACGTGGTGTTTGTCCAGAATACCGAGACCAACGAAGTTCAAAAGATTACCAAAGATCCGAATTCGAATAACCTCAGGCTGGTTGCGCTGCACAGAAACGCGGATCCTAAAATGGCGGATGCTGTTCTTGCAAACGGCGCTGAACAAGGCGCTGTGAAGTTCCGTCTCGAGATGCCAGCGGGCGTCCCTCAGGTCGCGGGTGGTCAGCCACCGCCTGGAGGCGTCCCCGCGGCCCAAGGCAAGGTGCCGGGAATGCCAGGCCAACCAGGAATGCCGCGCCAAATGCAGATGCAGCAGAACGCGCAGCAAGCTATGCAGCAGCCGGGTCGGCCAGGTACCGCACAGATGGGACCAGGAGCCGCGCCGATGCAGCCCGAAAACGGAGCCGTGCCGCCAAGGGCCTCAGAAGTACGCCGGAAGCGGATCACTCCGCCGCCCCCAAACGAGCAACCGGTGGGTGCGCCGGTTCCTTATCAAAGTCCCTCCAACCAAGCTCAGGTACAGTGAATATCGTGGATCTTCGTCTTTTCTGCTTTCTGTTGCTCGCTGTGACCATCGATCTGTCCGCGGCTAGAGGCCAGCAGATCGCTGGACCATCGACGCCGAAACCGACCACCGAACAGGAACCTCTCAGTTCTTTTCAAGCGATCAACGCGAATGTTGATACCATTCTGATGCAGTATGAGCAGCTGACCAACAAGGTGTTGATAAAGGACAGCAATCTGGCGGCCAATGCTTTGCCGATTACGATTTCGGTTCCGCAGCCCGTGCCGAAAGGCGAACTTGTCCGGCTGATCGAAGCAGCGTTGTTGCTCAACAACATCGTCATGGTCCCTGCTCAGGAACCGAACAGCGTCAAGGTCATCAATATTAACACTGGCAAGAACCCGCGCAGTGAGGGGGTTCGCCTTTTCACCGGACCCGAGTCCATTCCGGAAGGTGAGCAGGTGATCAGTTATTATATGCCCTTCAGATACATCTCAGCGAACGAAGCGCTGACCGTATTCCAAACGCATATTCTGCCAAGAGCCTACACTTCATTCGTCCCTATTAATAGCGCGCAGGCCCTTCTCATCACGGAGAGCACGACCGTCATTCGCCAACTGACGGCACTGCAAGAGTTGATCGATATTCCGCCGGCAAAAACGGTCGCCCAATTTGTTCCGCTCATGCGGGCTGACGCGGAAAGGGTCGCCGACACGATCAATAAGCTCATGGAGTACCAACGGAAGGAGCGGACGGGAGGGGAACAAGGTCCCGTGGCGCCTGGTCAGCCGGTTGCTCAGCAGGCCGTCGCCGCAGGTGGGGGTGACGCCGGGTTGCTTTCAGGGCAAGCTCAAGTCATTCCAGACACGCGCACCAACCGCATCCTCGTGATAGCACGCCCGCAGAATTTGTCTTATTTTGTAACGCTTATTCAAGAATTTGACGCGGCCGTGGGTGCAGCGGAACCGCTGGAGTACCATCTTCGCTACATCTCTGCCGGGGAAGTTCTGCCGGTACTTCACGATCTGCTCGCTGAGGACCAGACTCAGGCCGGTCAGGGGGCGAACCAGCAGCAAAACCAGCCGCAACAGCAAAATCGAGTTAACCTGGGTGGTGGCCCTTCTTCGTCTTCAAGTTCCGGCTACAGTCCGGTGAGTGGTTCCGCCGGCTCTGTCGGCGCCGGGCAAGATTTGCTGCAGGAACCGAACGAACAACTGGGCCCGCAGGCAGTGATTGTGGGCCGGTCCCGCGTTATTTCAGACGCTAAAGATAATAAGATCCTGGTCATTGGGCCACCGGAGAGCGTTCGCAAGGTACAGACCATTCTGGACCGCCTCGACCGCCGCCCACAGCAGGTTTATCTCTCAACGGTGATTGGCCAACTTACACTCTCAAACGAGTTTCAGTTCGGCGTCGATTGGGTGCAAACTTTCAAGAAGATGAGCGAGCATGGCGGTGTCGCCTCTACTAACTTGAATACCCCAGGCATCATCACCAGCGGTGGGCAAGTCATCGGGCAACCCCAACACTTTCTGACGAACGCCGCCATTCCCGCATTATCGGGGTTGACCATTTACGGTGCGATCAACGACGCCATTTCGGTCTTCGTTCGAGCGACAGACTCTCGTAGCAATTTCAAGATTCTGGCGCGGCCCGCCGTTTACACTGCAAATAACAAGCGAGCGGTCATTTCCAGTGGTCAACGTGTTCCGGTACCCGAAAGTACGCTGAGCAACTTAACGACCGGGACGACCGGCGGTATTATCAACAACAGCAGCAGCACGGCAGTCGCGGCGACCGTCGGGTACGAAGACGTGGAACTGCGGCTCGAGGTGATCCCTTTGATCAATTCAAATAATGAGGTAACCCTCAAGATCGCTCAGATTAATGATACCCTCGGGAGCAATGTCAACATTTCCGGAAACCAGGTCCCGATCGTCAATAGCCAGCGTTTGACGACTACCATAACAGTCCCAAGCGGTGCAACCATTGTGCTCGGTGGTCTCATTCAGGATAAGGTCACCAAAGATTACAACGGTATTCCATATCTCATGGACGTGCCCTACCTCGGCAATTTCTTCAAGTACACGACCAACACTCGGGAACGAGACGAGCTGCTGGTTTTCATTCAACCGACCGTCGTCAACGATGATGTCCAGACGCTGAGAGCCAGCCTGAAAGAGGAGCGTAGAACGAAAATCGGCGCTTCCACTTATGAGTTGGCTCATCCTTCCGATAACACCGGACCGACACCGTCCGCTCCAGTAAAGAAGAAAAAGGGCCTGTCGAAGGAGTATTGAGCCTGCATCGCTCACAAATCCTTAGAGATTTGTGAGCGATGCAGGCTCCCAGCGCGCGATTTTTGCGGGCTAGGCTTTCGCCCGAAGAGTGTGCCTGCGCCAGAAATGACCGCCTTCAACGCATTGCAATGCCAGCAGTCCGGGTATTCCAATCGCGAACTCACGCACTCTCCGGATTAACGCCAGCGCAAATGCAGCGTCCCCAGGGATTCCCAGCAATCCGCCGACCACGACGTATCCGCCTTCCCGTACACCGAGCGCGCCGGGGACCAGGCACAGAGCCGTCTGCACCCCTTGTCCGACGCTTTCGAGAATGAGCGCTTTATCGAAACCCGCCGGAATCCCGACGGCATAAAGCGCTATCCAAACCTCGATTGAGCCAACCACCAACGAAAGCATGGTCACCACGCAGCAAGCCGCAATCGTTCCTTTTCTTCCATAAAGTCTGCGAAGATTCTGGTCGATTTCGCCGCCCTTTCCTGCAAGCGAGCGCCACTTTGGATCGGTTGCCCAGCGTGTGATGATCGCTCCGAACAACCGGAACATCCCCAGACGCTGGACGGCATAAAATCCAGCCACGGCCCCTATCGCCAGCGGGACTCCAGCTAGTGTCGGCCATATCAAGCTTGTGTGGCCAGTCGCAAAGACGAGCAAAATCAGCCCAAGCGCAGTGAAAAACGTTTGAATGAATACACTCACCGTTATGTCCACCACCACTGTGGCGGTCGCGTCAGCGATAGCCGCGCCATACAGGACCGCCAACCTTGCCCGCACCAGATCGCCACCCACCAGAGCCGCCGGAACCAGGTTGCCGACTGATTCACCCATCCAGCGGACCCAATAGATGACTCGAAGACGCGGAGCGTTCTCGCGCGGAAACAGTATCCACCACTCAAATGAGTCCAGAAAAACTGGAATCAAATGGAAACCCGCTATTACTGCGAGCCACCACCCGGCTTGCGCAACGGCGCGAAGAATATCCTGTGCTCCCTCGCGAATGAGTAAAACCGTGAAAAGGAGCGCTCCCCCGAGACCGAATATGAAGATCGTCGGACCGATTTTTCCCAGACTCTTCATTGGTCGCGTCGAGACATGGGTTTGATACCCATAAACTGAGCAACGAGCTTATCGAGTATCCGCATCGGCATCAGTCGCGGAATGATCCAGTTCGGCAGGCGATTCGGAACCACAGCGTAGCGTACTTTCGGCCTCGCGGCGGTCAGCGCGTGCCAGACAATTCTTCCTATCACCTCGGCCGGAAAGCCACTTGCGCCCTCCTTGGCGGCGTACAGTTCAAATTTTGCCAATGCCTCCACAAAAGGCGTGTCGCGAAATCGTTCAGTCAACCCGGTATCGGATTTCTGCCAGATGGGTGTCACCACTGCGCCGGGCCCGATAATAATCACATCTATACCGAATAAAAATAGTTCGCGCCGGAGGCTTTCCGAAAAACCTTCCAACCCGAATTTAGACGCTGCATAGGCGCCTGAGAAGGGACCGGCAATTTTTCCACTAACCGAACTAATGTTCACGACCCTGCCGGGTTTTCCATTCCTTGCCGGATCCGCACCGAGGAGTGGTAAAAACGCCTTTGTCACAATGAACGGACCGACGAGGTTCACTTCGAGTTGGTGACGAAACTGATCGGTCGGAAGATAGGGTAGGGGGCCCGCAACCTCGATTCCTGCGTTGTTGACCAAGCCGTCCAAGGTTTCCGTCCCTAGTTGCTCGCCGACCTTTGCCGCCTCGCCCTGTACCGCAGCTTCATCGGTTACATCGAACAACAGTGGAACGAACATTTCGCCAAATTCTTGTTGCAAACGGTCTGCGTCCGCGCGGTTCCGGACGCTGCCAAACACGCGGAATCCGCCCTCGATCAAGGTCTTTGCGGACGCGTGTCCGATTCCGGTCGAGACGCCGGTAATGACAACTTGTTTCATAGAGCGACGAAATGTGATGCAGGCGTCCCGCTGTGCCTGCAACTAAATCACGGGCGAGATGCCCGTGTCACACTAAATCCGTCTCCGGATACGCACGCGAACCGTCTCGGTTCGCAATGACGGCCGGAAACGCAAAGCAGGACGCTTCGCCTATTTTCTTTTTGCCGCGAATGGCGCTATTTTAGTCACCCTACGCGGGATGGCTCTTCAGCGGAGGTGTCCCGACTCCCGCGCAGCGAGGTATTCCGGGGAGGCAGATCCGGGTCGAGAAATCCCAATGCGTGCGGCGGGACGATCACTCTTACACCCTCTCGGCGTTGCGCCTCAAGAATCTCTTCGTGAAACTGTTTCATCTTGGTCCAGTGCAGCTTCGGCCGAAAATGGTGTTCGGCGTGGTAGCCATTGTTAAACCAGATCAAGTTATACCACTTATGGTACGAGCTTACGCCCCAGGCGATCGGTTTGTCGGGATTGCCACCGTAGTGGAGGAAATAGCCGTTCAAATACGTGCAGCAGTGCCCCAGATAATAAAAGGGGAGAAAGAATACCCAGAATTTCCAATTTAAAACCATGCCGATCGCGATAGTCGCTCCTAGAATGGCAATTTCAGTAATTCCCCACTTAGCGTCGACCTTGTTTTTCCTTTTGATTTCCGCGTAGATGACTTTCGGATTCTCCCTTAGATAACTGAGGAAGATGTAGCTCCAGGGGTTCTCCGGTTCACCATCGTGTCCGTGCCGGTAGATAGAGATCCAATCGTGGCAATTCCCGTTCTCATCTGGTCTGTCGCTATTGCCCATATGGTGCCGGTGATGCACATGTTTGTAAAAGGTTTGGGAAATCCCGAGAGTGACCGACAACATCACACTGAACAGACGGTTCAGTATCCGAGAGACAAAGTAGGGGTTATGGATGTGGTTGTGTGATATTCCGTTGATATTCCACGACACACTCACCGAGTAGATGAGCCCCATACTGATCAGCACCCACCAGGGTGCGTATGGGAATATGAAAAAAAACGCAACCACGTACGCGAAATGAAGCAGGCCGGTAAGAACCGGCACCACATCCCATTTACTGTAGGTAAAAACCTTCATCTGAAAAAACTCGTTAAACCTCCCTTTGGCAGAATCTTAGGAGATCATAGGTTAAAACGCAATACGCAGATCGCAAGTGTACATCCCCGGTGCCGCCGGCTCGCAAGGTTTGCCGCGGGGGAATTCCTCCGGCCGTACTTCAATGAATTTCGTGTCGCTGGCCTGAAGTGTGAACACCTTTTTCACCTCGTCTGTATCCCGATCAACCAGGGCAATGGATAACGGTAGTTGGACTGCGATGTGCGGATGCAGTGAGGGATAAAGTGCTGACTTTCGGTAGCGCAATCCCGCGATCGAATCCTTAGGCGAGAGCGACCGGAACGGAAGTTCGCGTCCGTTGGCAAAGAGAGCGTACCGCTCACTAAAACCGTTTCGTGCCGCTAGCTCGAAGCGTTCAATCGAAGTATCAACGAACCTACTGGTACTCCCGCCGACAACCGGCGTTTCAGAAAGTAAGGGCCAGCTCTCCAGCGCCTTTCGGACGGTCAATCCTTCAAAAGTCAGGAGGGCCGGGAAACGCCACTCCCAGATCTCCCGAAATATGGCCGGATCAAAACCGAACCCGAACTGTGCCAGTTCGCTGAGCACGTCTGTCAGATCCGCCCAGAGAGGCGTCGGTAAAAAAAACTTGTCGTGCAGGTCAATATTAAAATCCTTCAGGGCCGCACGAAACGGTTGCTTAAGAAGGTAGACCAGCAGGGCGCGCCAGAGCAGCGCAACGGCACCGGTCCAGTCCACGCTCGGCAGACTCTCAATGGCTCGGAACTCAATGAGGCCCCAACACCCCTGTGGCGAGTTCCAGAATTTATCAAAGCTTGTTTCACTTCTATGCGTGTTTCCGGATACGTCGGTGTGGAGATGCCGCAGGATCTCATGGATTTGATGCCGGCAATCGCCGGATGGCAGGGTTTCCAGTTGCCGGTACGCCAACTCCAGGTCCAGAAGCGCATTCCCGCTTTCGTCGGGCCTGGGCGCCTGCGAGGAAATTCCGACGTAGCACCCGCTGAAGAGGTACGACAACGAAGGGTGGTGTTGCCAAAATCGCAGGATCGAAGCCAGCCATCCGGGTCTCGAAAAGAACGGATTCTTATCGATAGATATCCCGCCGAACAACAGATGTGAGCCCCCGCCGGTGCCGGCAGGGTGGGGTTCCGTTCGAAACGTGCGGAGATCTATCGCTGCAGAATGCTTTTCCAGAGTGACCAGCCACCGTTGGAATTCAGTCCAGTTTTTGCATGGTGGCAGGTTGACTTCCAGAACCCCGGGATCCGCACTAAAACCGAGCCGAGTCCAGTCCGAAGGGAGATCAGCCGGCAGATAGCCTTGCCATTCAACCGCGCACTGGTCGCCGATCGCTGCTGTGAGCATACGAATGAGCGTCTCCCACTGATGGGTTAACAGGGGCGGAACAAAGATGGTAAGGTGTTCCTCGTCTACTTCGAAGACAAGAGCCCGTTTGGTTGCTTCCTCGGGCAAGAGTTGCAGCGGCAGACGAAGCCCGGCCGGGCCCTCGACTTTCAGTAGTTCCAGCCGGCGGAGGCTCC
>Ga0213878_10000197_pt1 | contig 25281 bp, 21 predicted proteins | sample VelepicoBEBS_R02_FD_161053 | JGI IMG/M metagenome (GOLD analysis project Ga0213878, IMG submission 161053) | Vellozia epidendroides bulk soil microbial communities from rupestrian grasslands, the National Park of Serra do Cipo, Brazil - BS_R02 | ecosystem: Environmental > Terrestrial > Soil >... | reverse complement strand
ACTTCCCCAGCCATGGATAAGTGCACATCATTCCCAGTCCTAGAGGAGCCATAAGCCAGCCGGCAACGCTTGGCGATTCGCTCGCAGCACGAATGAGGTATATAGGGATCAACATCTGGCCCGCGAATGACAGGCCATTGGCTGTGAACTGAGTGACAGCCGAAGCGGAGAAGACTCTGCTTCTGAAAAGCTGTAAGTCGATCAGCGCTCGTTCTCGGTCCTTCGAAGCTTTGAACACAAAGGCTGCAAGCAGAATTGTCGACAACAGGATTGCCGTAATCCCTGTCTGCTCCCCCAAATGATCCGATCCGTACAGAAACAGCACCAGGCCCGGTGAGAGCAGAAGCAAGCCGATCAGGTCGAGCCCTCTCGTAACCCCCTTTATGTCGTCATCATCAGGCAGAAACAGGAACGCGAGTACGACCGCCAGGACACCGATCGGCAGGTTAATGAGGAAGAGCCAATGCCAAGTCGCATGCTGGAGAATGGCTCCCGCAATGACCGGACCGAGGATTGGCCCCAACAGAACGGGTACCGCCGCGTAACCAACAACGCGCACCAGATGCCTTGGACCTGCGACGCGTGCCAACACGAGTTGCGCCATCGGCGCCATCAGTCCGCCGCTAACGCCTTGCACGAGGCGGAACGCAATCAGTGAGCCTGCGGACCAGCTCAACGCACAAAGGGCTGAGGCTAGGGTAAACCCGGAAAAACAGACCAGATAGAGCCTCTTAGCCCCGATGCGTTCTACAAGCCAGCCGTTCAAGGGCAACATAAGAGCTAGCGCGAGAAGATATCCGCTGGTAACCCATTGGATCACGGGCAGGCTGCTATGCAGTTCCGCGGCAAGGTTGGAAAGCGAGACGTTGACAACGGTCGCGTCTAGCTGGGAAAGGAACGAGCCCAGCACCGCAACTGAGAGGATCCTCCATGCCCGCGGATCAAGCCGATCCTTCTCTAGGGTTTGCTCAGGCAAGCGCTTTCAGGACCTCCTTTGTAGTGCGGACCCGCGCGAGGCGGGGGAAGATTCTCTCAAAGGCAAAGCGATGCTCTTGGGCATCCTGGCCGGAGCAGGCGTCTTCGACTACGACGAACCCGAGGCCCAGGCCCGTCCCCTGACGCAGCGTTGATTCGACTCCCGCGTTCGTCGAGACTCCGGTCAGCACGACGGTATCGATGTCACGGCACCTGAGTTCTTGCTCGAGCGGCGTGCCGGCGAACGCGCCCCAGTGGCGCTTTGTAACCAGCAGATCTCTATCCTGGAAACCAGCCGATGGTGCGATTTCGGAGAGCTCATCTGGCAGCGGCTTGCCCACTAAAGGCGAGGGCTTATCGACGGGCAGGTGTATGAACTGCTTGAGGTTAACCCTGACCCAGACGACCAAGCCGCCCCGAGCTCGTAGCTCGTCGGCAATCTGGCGGTTTCTTTGCACGACTTCCGTCGCTGGATACGGGGCCGTACTGATTCCCATAATCGCGTTTTGCAGATCGATAGCGACGAGCGCCGTTTTCCGTGAATGGAGATAAAGGTCAGACATAATCAACAAAGGATGTTCTAAGAAAAAATCGGGTTGAATTCGAGGATATCCTCGATTTATATTAATCAATATGAGGCCATCCTCGATTTCGTCAAGCTCGGTGCGAGCCGCCCCTAAACAGGAGCGTTCCGCCCACCGGCTAGCAGGTTTCCTACAGGCAGCCGCAGAACTGTTCGCGGAAATAGGTTTCGAAGCCACTACCATGCAGGCGATCGCAGACCGTAGTAGCTCGTCTATTGGGGCGCTTTACAATTATTTCCCAGATAAGCAGTCGGTCGCTGCCACTCTCCTCAGCCGGTATGCAGAAGAACTGCAATGGCGCCTCAAATCCTTGATGGAGCATGCAGAGAAGCTCTCTACCGCCCAGTTTGCCAGTTTGTTCATTGACTGCATCATCGAGTTTGCGCAGGAGCGGCCCGCCTACCTCGGTCTGCACAGCGCGCCCATTCGCTTTCGCCGCGATCCAGCCGCTCGCAAAGCATTACGCACGATCGTTGCCAATGCCTTTCGGACTAAGAATCCATCTCTTTCATCGGAACGATCATTATTGGCCGCTAATGTTGCGGTCCAGATTGTCAAAGGCATGATTACTCTTTTTCTAGAATCGGACACGAAAACCAAACCGCTGGTGGTGGCAGAGTTTCGCCAGGTGCTTGCCTCATATCTGGAAGAGATTTTGGCCGCGGGCTTCGCGTAGAGCGAGCCGCCCTGGCAGTCGATAGCGACGATTTTCTCGGTTATTGGCGGGTCCGAAGAAATAGGCTAGGAGGGAATAGAGCCCAGGAGGTGCGAAGAACTTATATGAAACTTGGAATCCAGTTCGGGCAACAATTACGGCGATTGGGACAAAAAGGAGGCCAGAGGCACAAGACGTATATGAACATGAAGGAGGAGAATTATGTGGCCGGACCGCCGAGTAATCGAGCTTTTGCAGATTGAGCACCCGGTCGTGCTTTCGCCGATGGCGGGAATTGGCACGGTCGAACTTGCAGCTGCCGTCTGCGCCGCCGGCGGCTTAGGTTCGCTCGGTTGCGCTACGATGGAACCCGAGCTCGTAGCGAAGACAATTCAAGCGTTGCGAAGGCTGACTCACAAGCCTATCAACGTTAACTTCTTTTGTCATGTCCAGGCAAAAGCAAATGCTGAGCGCGAGCAAGCTTGGCGCGACCGGCTGTCGCCCTACTATTGCGAGCTTGGGATTCACTCCGAGTTGCCGCATCCCCGCGTGGATGTCGCACCGTTCGATGACGCCATGTGCAGCGTCGTCGAGGATGCGAAACCGGAAGTGGTGAGTTTTCATTTTGGCCTTCCCGACTCGGCGCTGCTGGCCAGGGTCAAGGCGGCGGATTGCCGCGTTATGGCGTCAGCGACGACTGTTGCTGAGGCACTTTGGCTGGAAGCTCGCGGCGTCGATATTATCATCGCACAGGGCTACGAAGCCGGTGGTCATCGGGGTATGTTTCTTGGGCCCAACTTTAACCGTGCGAGCGCTTCGCAACCAGGGACATTGGCGCTGGTGCCGCAGGTAGTTGACGCTGTTAGCGTCCCGGTTGTAGCCGCCGGCGGGATTGCCGACGGCCGTGGCATAGCCGCCGCATTTGCACTTGGAGCGGCCGGAACGCAGATCGGGACTGCCTATCTCCGGTGTCCGGAAGCAGCCACACCGTCGTTGTATCGGGATGCCCTGCGGCAAGCACGCGCGGACACGACCTTTGTCACAAACGTGTTTACGGGGCGACCTGCCCGCGCCCTGGTTAACCGGCTAGCTCTCGAGGTTAGCCCGATCTCGGATGCTTTACCGGACTTCCCACTACCGATGGGGGAGCTAGCGCCATTGCGGGCTATGGCGGAGAAAAACGGGAACAGCGACTTCACGCCGTTCTGGTCGGGTCAAGCCTCACCGCTGGGAAGAGAAATGCCGGCCGAGGCGCTGACACGCAGATTAGTGGAGGAAGCAATAGAGCGATTCAAGCAGCTCAACTCGTTCTAGCCCGCAAAAATACGCACTGGGAGAATCGACGAGCTCATTGCGGGCTAGGTAATCGCTGAAACGACCGATTATCAATTCAAGATCGCGGTCAGCGAGTATTCTCGTTGGGATGCAACGCGTCGTGGTCTAAAGCACATTCTAGGTGCGTTGTAACAAAAGCGCGTGGTTCAAGGGACGCTTCAATGACTCTCTCGATATCCGTTGCTGTTCGGTGCGCCTCAGCCAAGGATGAATCACTCGGGAAAAGCAAGTGTACCTCCACCCAATGGGCGTCACCTAAATTGCGATGCCGAAGGCTGTGGTAGCTCATTCCGCGCGTGCCGGTTTCCCGGTCCAGGACCTCGGTAAGTTTCGCTTGGGCGATGGGATCAGCCGTATCCATCAGACCGATAAAGGCAGCCTTCAACAGACCAGTACCAGACCAGAAGATGTTGCAAGCCGTCAGAATTCCGCAGATGGGATCGAATGGGGTCCATTTCGTCAAGAGCACGAGAACAAGGCCAACCAGAACGGCAAGGCTCGTCACACAATCGGTAAGCACATGCTTTCCGTCGGCCTCGAGGATGAGCGAGCGCTTGTGCCGGCCCAGCCATAAAAGGTAACCGCCCAAGCCGCCATTGATGATCATCGCCGCCGCCGTCAGCGCGGTACCCACCCCCAAGTTTTCCAATTGCAGGCCCGTCATCCATTTGCGGATCGATTCGAAGATGATGAAAAGGGCGGCAAGGATGATCATTGCTCCCTCGAAGCCAGCGGAGAAAAATGAAATTTTCGCGTGACCGTAGAGATGATCCTTATCAGGAGGGCGGTAGGACAAGCGCAGGCTATAGGCGGCGAAGAAAACTGCCGCCACGTGCGTCACGGACTCCGCCGCGTCGCTCAGAATGGCGGCGGAGCGCGTAAGCAGGTAAGCGCCTGTCTTCATCACAAACATGAGCAAACCAACTGCCAGAGAGAGGTTCATGGCAAATCGCAGCGCATCGCGATCGGCTTCAGATTTTGCGGTGACATCCATAAGATTGCCACTTAGGTCGTCGGATATGCCCACCATAGTGTGGCCATTGCGGTCAACAAAGCTTTTGTTCGGTTTTTCCGTCCGGCGAACGCCCTAGCTTTCGCACAATACGATTTTTCCCTCTAAGTCATAATAGGGCCAGCCAAAACGGATCGGCGAGGCCGTCGGCATCGTCTCGGTTCACGGCGATATGGCTAAAAGAAAACGCACTCGGATTTCGGCCCTTGGCGCGATCGCGGAATGGTACAGACCAGATATGCACAGAAGACCACAGCGCGGCGAAGCCGCAACCACAAAGGTCTTCATCCTCCGTGGTGGCTGCTACGACGGCCGCCGTCGTTCCGCGGACGCGGAACTATGGCGCCCCTGCTAGCCCGACGTAGCAAGGGGGAACAGGGGCGGAGTCGGGAGCGTAGCCCTCCAGTCCATGCAGGCGGCGCTACTAGCGACCACTCGGGCAATGGGAGCACCCGAAGCCCGAATTTGTTACGAGCGCGCTGAGCCCTTTTGCCATTCGCTGCATCAGCCACGATTCCTGGTCATAGCATTGAATGGTCAGTTTCGCTATACACTGAAAGCTGCAGAATTTTTTCTTTGAGGGATCGAGAAGTTTTTCTCGTTACAGCTAACAAGGACGGCTCGCGAATTCGGGGAGGAGGAAAAAGCGTTGGGTGCTAACCAAAGTCCCCTCAGTCTGACCTAGGAGAATAAAAGCAAAAGTAACGAACAAAAACAGTACGCCGATGCCAGAGGTATTTTCCATCTACAACTGTGGTACTTCACACAACCGCCAAAACCTGGATGAGACAATCGCCGACCTGGCCCGCCGCAGCGCCGGCGCGGAGAATCGCGACTGGATGATCAATGATGGGCCGGGAAGCTACTCCCATCATGCGCGCAAGTCGGCAACGGCGCACGACCGCAGCCTCGCGGCGCAGGCTAAGACGCCGGGGACGCGCGATCCGATCAGTGGGCTGAAGGAATGCTCCCCGTTCGCGGTCATTCGCGGGGTGGTCAGCGGGTATGGCTGGGAGCACAACGTCCACCACACGATGGCGGTGCTGAACGCGACGCTCGACCTGCCGCATACGATCAACATGGCGGGCTGGAGCCGAGGCGCGATTACTTGCTTTATGATCGCCCACGCGTTGAACGAGAATCCACGGACGAAAGCGATCCCGGTGAACATTTGCGCAGTGGATCCTGTGCCCGGGCCGGGGAACTTCGACGACCCTGGGAAGGTGACACTGCCCGCCAATGTGAAGAACTATGCGGCGATTGTGCAGGCGGACGAGCGGCGCAAGATCTTCAAACCGGTGCTGATCGACGAAGATCACGCGCCGGGCATCAAGTCCAGGTTCTATTACTTGCCCGGAGGCCACTCGACCGGGGTCTTCCGCAGCAAGAACGAGGTAGGCCTGATCGCGACATTCCTCGTCCACCGGTTTTTGCAGAAGCACGGCACTCGGCTCAACAGCCCGATCCAGCTCACCTCGCGCGACCTCTGCGAACTCTACGCCAAGGTTCGCGTAGATATGGCGAAGTACGAAGGGAGCGGCGGAGGCGCTTTACTGCTCCTGGGCAAGCAAAAACGCACGCTCCCGAACCGGTTTCACGACACGAGCTATTTCATCAACGAGCATCATGCGAGCCAGTTCCGCAAGACCTTTCCGCAGATATGGTCGGCGTTGCAACATGGTGTGGACGCTGCGCGCCAGTCGGCATTTGAGAGCGCTCTGACGGCGCTCAAGATGAGCGCGCCAACGACTTATCTGTCGCTCGAGGCGGTAGGCATCATTTCCTGAACAGCGTGAGGTTTAATCCGGTTAGAGGGTGTGCTGCGGCTCTCTTCTCCTTCCGGTGACGAACAAATCAGCTCCCTTTTGCTCGAACCGAGTTTCTTCGGTTCTGAGGCAAAGTCGCTTGAAGACGTAGAGTCCCCGAGTCTCGCCGCTTAGCGTCTGGGTAAAGCCGTTACTAAAGCGTCCGGTAGCGGCATGTTGCATCTCCAACTCCTACCGATTATAACATACTATGACAAGGAGCGGAATGAATCCTAAGGTTGATGCATATTTCAATAACGCCCAAAAGTGGCGACAAGAATTGCAGAAATTGCGAAGGATCCTGCTCGACTGTCAGCTGACCGAAGAATTGAAGTGGGGTAAACCTTGTTACGCGTTTGATAAACGTAACATGATTGTAATATTTTCATTAAAAGAACACTGCGCCCTTCTGTTTTTCAAAGGTGCTTTATTAAAAGATCCCAATGGTATTCTAATCAAACCTGGGGAGAATACGGAGGCGGGGCGCCAGATGCGGTTTACTAATATTCGAGAAATAGTCGAGATGGAAACCGTCTTGAAAGCCTATATTCAAGAAGCCATTGAGGTCGAAAGAGCCGGTTTAGAAGTGAAGTTCAAAAAGATTACAGAACTCAAAATTCCTGAAGAATTTCAAAAAAAATTAGATGAAATCCCTGCCTTAAAAACTGCTTTTGATGCATTAACGCCGGGACGGCAAAGAGGATACATTTTTTATTTTTCTGCACCCAAGCAATCCAAAACTCGGGAGTCAAGGGTCGAGAAATGTATGCAGCAAATTCTCGACGGAAGGGGATTAAATGATGAGTAGAGTCGATGAGAAACTCCTACCGCGTCGGCGCGATACGGAGTTATTCAAGGAATTCATCAATGAGGTATGGGTTCAAAGGCAGATGGTCTTGAACGACAACCTCAACCGGAAGGCTCGAACGTGGCCGCTTCCTTGATCCGACGATCGGCCAGCCCTCACGGAGCCAATCCAGGTATGGGGTGAAAAGTTTCTGAGAGCGCGGAACGGCCTTGCGCTGCGCGTTACCACTGTTTATCGGGCTCAAAAAGGTGCGATGTCCCAGGTCCGCCAACAATCGACGGGCGTCGAGGGTCAGAACCACCTGTTGCCTGCCTCTAAAAGCGCGCAAATGGCGACTAACTCGTTCCTCATTTGCCCAGAGGAAAACGAACCGATTCAAGAATCGATACCAGTCGGACGGAGTCATACCGTCACAAAGCACTGGCTCCAGCAAATGGGGCGGCATCGGCTTTTGGTCGCGTATGAGAACTCCGTCGCGAAGAACGAGACGATCGGCGCGATGACGACCTAAGATTGAACTGATTTCTGCATTGCTGTGAATTGTCCGCCTTACTAGTCGTTCTGTACTTAGCAAGCCATGGCGCCTAATCGATGCCACGTTCGATGGTTCAGCGATGTGGTAAAAATGGATTGGCGGAAACATTTTCAAGTTGTCCTGCCTTCCGCTCATCTCGTTTCGTCGCCTCAGTATTATGGTGTTACGCCTGCAATGCGCAGCGTCGGCTCAAAGATGGCGTCAGCAACCGCTCGCGCCACCCTTTTTCTCTACGCAACTTACCAACCCTTTCTTAAAAAGCACGGTCTCCGCTGAAACGAAGTACTCGCCGCACTGCGGACAAAGATGAAAGTGCGTATCCTCCCCGAACTGAGAGTTGACGTAAATCCGATCTTCGCCAAAGACGAGAATGTTTACACGACGGCTGGTGTCAGCGCGGGTATCGACCTTGCCTTAGCTTTGGTGGAAGAAGATTGGGGATTCAGCGCAGCGAATGCAGTGGCCCGCTATCTGGTGCTGTTTCTCCGTCGGGCCGGAGGGCAAGCTCAATTCAGCACAGTCCTTCATGAACAGGAGAAGGTCTCGGAGCCTGGCTTCAGAAATTTGCCAGCTTGGGCCTTGGCAAATCTCCATCGCAAACTCGACGTGACGGCTCTCGCCAAATTCGCCTCGATGAGTCCAAGGACTTTTGCTCGTCGCTTTCGAAAGCAATTTAACATGAGTCCAGCGCTCTGGGTCAGATCGCTCAGAGTGGAGGCCGCTCGCGATCGCCTTCAAACAAGCCGGGACGGCTTAAAAGAGATTGCCACGAAAACAGGCCTGCGTGATGAATTGAACCTGCGAAGGGCTTTCCGATGTCATTTTGGGATGACTCCCCGTCAGTACAGGGATCAAGTTAGTGGAGATCCTCATAAGTCGTAAACGGGTAGCAGCCGGCTACGACCTTTGCGACTGGCGCCCCTTCTCTTCTGACGGTCTTGCCTCCATCAATGCATGGATCGCTTCCAGCTGGCTCTGAACGACTTCTCGAAAGGCTTCTACGGTGGGCGACAATGGTACGCTCCGCCGCCAAATCATTCGAAACTCGGTGGGCGCGGAATCGGGCTGCAACCGACAAAATACCACGGGCTCACCTGCACGGATTAAGTGACGTAAGCTGCCGGGGAGGATCGAGATGCCGATGCCCGACTCCACAAGAAGCAGAACCGTGGACCCGTGGTCAGCCTCGTTGACCACATGGGGAGAGAACTTGCCCGCGTGCCGGCAAAACGCGAGCACATCATCATATAAACCCGGACTGGCTTCGCGCTTTAAAAGCACAAATTTTTCACCAGACAGCCGCTTAATGTGTATCGTCCCGTCACGCACCAAACTCCGAGTCAAAGGATGTGTGGAGGGTAACACGAGGTGAAGGTAATCTGTATAAACGACGTCTTCACCGAATTCTCTGCTCGCATCGGCGGACAAAGCCCGGGAAAAACCGACGTCGAGCCGGCCTTCGTCAAACGCCTTGACCAGCTCTGAGGGCAGCAGTTCGAGCAGCGTTAATTCCACATCAGGGAAACGCCGGTTGTACTCCTGCACTAAGGCAGGCAGGAACGCGACGGTGGCAGCGGCGAATCCGATGCGAAGTCGCCCTACTTCTCCCAACGAGGCGCGTTTGGCCAAGCGAACCGCCTCCTCGTTCCGACGCAAGGTTTCGAGTGCTTCGCGCCGAAAGATTTCACCGGCGGCCGTGAGCCGAACCGTGCGGCGATTCCGGAGGAGCAACCGCACTCCAAGTTCTTCCTCCAGGTCAAGGATGGTTTGACTAATGGCAGTCTGGGCGACGTGAATCCGCCGCGAAGCCTCCGAGTAATTCAGGTACTCGGCCACGGCAGTGAAATAACGCAGGTGACGCAGTTCCATCTTAAACAACGAGCTTATCACCAAAGACGCTCAGTGCTAGCGGAACATACGATTTCAAAGATAAGCCAGGAGATGCGATAGGGAGGTCGTGAGCAGTAAGCAGAACTAACCTGGAATGGGGAGATGTTATGCAGCCTATTCCTTTTCTCTGGTTCGAATTGCAGGTCGTGCAGCACTATTTTCGGGAAACTTTCGCAGAATCAGCGGTTCCTCCCAAAGCAAGCATGACTCCGAGTCGGTTTCGGAGCAGGAGAATCTATGAAGCTTATAACAACGTTTCTAGTGTCCATTGTGGCGACGGGCATCGCATTAACTGCATCGGCCCGCGACTATCATGATCTCGTTGCGGAAGGATACCGTTGGGTAAAAATTGATGGCCCATACGCGTGCGCTACGAAGGAGGATCTCGTGGAGATAACCAGAGATCCGAGTGACTTCAATGAGTTGCATATGGTCGAGGGGGTGCGGGCCTACTACCTTATACAGGGAGCCCTGGTTAAGGTCATGCAGCAGGATGCAACCGCGGGTCTGGCACAGATCCGAGTCGCGGGAATTACTAGCAATCTTTGGACGTATAACAAGTTTCTCAGCATGCGTCCGATTAAAGACGCCTATGCAGTGATCGAGACCCCTGAGACTTCGGGTCTGATTCTCGAAAATACATCGGCGGAGATAGGCTCCGTTCGATGAAAACCGTGGCTGCTGATTCGATGGCAGGAACAAACAAAAAAATGAACGAAGGCAGCTTGGGCGTAGCTGAAATCTCGGCACCTAAATTCGTTCCGGCAAAGCCGGAAAAAAGAAAAAGAAAATCCCCTTTTTTGGTTGGAACTCTCGTCCTAATCGCGCTGGCCATCATTGGAGTTGACGTGCTGTCCTCGAGAAAACAGCCGGTCCGAGAGCATGCGCAGTTGTCCGCAAAGGTGCCGGTTACGGTTGTTCATCCGCAAAGAGCTTCCATCGCGATTCCCCGGTTGCCCGGACAAACCGAAGCCTATACTGACGCGCCGATACATGCTCAGACCAGCGGGTACCTGAAGAACTGGTATTTTGACATTGGGGCTAAGGTCAAGGCGGGTGATGCTCTGGCCGAGATCGACACTCCAGAAGTCGACCAACAGTTGGCGCAAGCGCAAGCTCAACTGAAGGTGGCACGGGCAGCGCTTCACCTGGCGGAAGTGACCTGGCGGCGCAACCTGGAGCTCTTTAATAGAAAGGTTATTGCCCAACAGGACTATGATACAGCGAATGATACCTATCGAGAAAACCAATCGATAGTGATGGCGGACCAGGCCAAGATCAATCGGCTTGAGGCGCTCGAAGCGTTCAAAGTCATCAGGGCACCATTTACCGGCATCGTAACGGCGCGAAACACGGATATTGGCGACTACATTCCTTCGGGCTCCGGCACCCAGCTGTTTCGCATGCAGCAGACTTCGCCATTACGCATTTATGTCAACGTACCTCAGGCCTTTGCCAATCTCGTAAAAATCGGCACGGAGGGAGATATTACTCTGGATGAATTCCCCGGGCAAAAATTTGTCGGGCGCGTCACTAACACCGCCCGAGCAATCGATCTGACCTCCCGAGCACTACGAACCGAGCTTCAGCTGCCCAACGAAACGGGTGAGCTTTTTCCAGGTGCCTATGCTCTGATAACCCTGCACGCCAATGATGATACCGGGATTGTAACAATCCCATCCAATGCGCTGCTCTTCCAGTCAGAAGGAGCGGCGGTGGGAGTGGTGGGCGCGGACGGTAAGGTGGAGATTCGCAAAATCACGATCAACCTCGATCTCGGAGGTGTGTTGGAAATTTCGCAGGGATTGAGAGTAACAGACCAGGTCGTAGTGAGTCCTGCAGACGGCCTGGCGAACGGCATGCTCGTAAAAGTCCTGAATCAAAAGCAAACGTCGATAAAGGAGTAATATCCAATGTGGATCGTAAACCTGGCATTAAAACGGCCCTATACTTTCATAGTCCTGGCAATTTTTATTCTAATTGCCGGCGTGCTTTCGATTGTGAGCACTCCAAAGGATATCTTTCCGACGATTAATATCCCGGTTATTTCCGTAATCTTCCCTTTTCCAGGGATGACTCCGAAGGACCTGGAGCCGCATCTCACCACGGTGTACGAACGGATACTCACCACGACCGTCGACAACATCGAGCATATTGAATCAGAATCGCTGTTCGGGATTGCCGTGATCAAAATCTTTCTGCAACCGAGCGCCAGTGTGTCGAGAGGAATCGCCCAGGTGACCTCAGTTTCTCAATTTATCCTGAGGCAACTTCCGAGCGGCGTGACGCCGCCGCTGGTCCTTAGTTACAGCGCGACTAACGTGCCGGTACTCAGGGTTGGGTTAAGCGGTCTCTCCGAACAACAGATCAACGACTTAGGGTTTAACTTTGTGCGGACACAGCTGATCACCGTGCCTGGTGTCGCTATTCCTTACCCATACGGAGGGAAGCAAAGATACGTAGAGGTCGACCTCAACTATAAGGCCTTGCAAGGCTATGGCTTGACGCCGTTTGATGTCGTTAACGCAATTACCGCGCAGAACCTCACTTTGCCTTCCGGCACTGAGAAAATCGGCCGCTTCGAATACCTGGTGGGTTTGAACTCGAGCCCGGACACTTTTGAGAAGCTCAATGCTATTCCGATCAAATCGCTGCCGAACGGCACGACGATTTACATTCGAGATGTGGCGAACATTGTCAATGGGAGCATTCCGCAAACGAACATTGTTCGTTTTAACGGTGGGCGAGCAGCAATGCTTGACATCCAAAAGATCGGGAGCGCATCGACCCTGGACATTGTGCAGGGTGTCAAAAGTAAAATACCGGACCTGAAGCAGACTTTGCCGCCGGCATTGAATATTTCAATGCTCTCGGATCAATCTATTTTCGTGTCCGGCGCGATTGAAGGCGTCGTCCGAGAGGCCGTGATCGCAGGATGTCTCACCGCGATTATGATTCTGCTCTTTTTAGGCGATTGGAAAAGCACCCTCATCATCGCGATCTCGATTCCTCTGGCAATTCTTACTTCGATCGCGGTGCTGAGTGCGCTCGGAGAGACGCTTAACATCATGACCTTGGGAGGACTCGCGTTGGCGGTTGGCATTTTGGTCGACGACGCCACGGTGACGATCGAAAACATCGATCGCCACCTGGCCGAAGGTAAGTCCACCTTGGACGCAATCCGAGATGGCGCGGCTCAGATCGCGCTCCCGGCCCTGGTCTCCACCTTGTGTATCTGCATCGTTTTTGTTCCGATCTTTTTCCTTTCGGGAGTGGCAAAATACCTGTTCTCGCCGTTAGCCGAGGCGGTGATCTTTGCCATGCTGGCCTCCTATATCCTGTCGCGAACGCTGGTCCCGACGTTAGCAATGTATTGGATCAAGAAGCACGATAAAGCGGCTAACCAGGAGAAAGGGATGAAGACGTTTCCGCTGCTTGGCTGGTTCTCACATTTCCATCTCTGGTTCGAGCATCAATTCGAGAAATTCCGCGAAGGCTATCGCGATCTGCTGAGTTTCGGGCTTCGAAGCGGCGGCAAGTTGGTTGCGATTGTACTTGGCTTGACGGTGGGCACGATGGTCTTGTTCCCTTTTCTCGGACAGGATTTCTTCCCCTCGGTCGATGCGGGAGCGTTCGATATGCATGTGAGGATGAAACCCGGAACCCGCATTGAAGAAACGGCGCGCTCAGTGGATCAGATCGAACAAATGATCCGCCAGGTTATTCCCGCCAACCAGCTGCAAGGGATTATCGATAACCTTGGGATTCCCTATAGCGGCATCAACCTCTCATACAATATTACTGGAACGATGAGTGCCGCGGACGGCGACATTCTGGTTTCGCTTAACCAGAATCACGACCCGACTAATAGATTTATCCAGGCGATCCGTACGCGCATGCAGCATGATTTTGTCGGGATCAGTGTTTGGTTCCCACCCGCCGATATGGTCGCCCAGATTCTTAACTTCGGGCTACCGGCCCCCATCGATGTGCAGATCGTTGGAACCGATCAAGAGGCTAACTTCCAGTTCGCGAGTAAGCTCATGAATCAGATTCGCAAGATCCCTGGCGCGGTGGATTTCCGGATCCAGGAGCCGGACAATGCGCCTGAGCTGGACATTACGATGGACCGCACCAAAGCGTCGATCCTTGGCATCAACGCGCAATCAATCGCTAACACTGTTCTCGGCGCGCTGGCCGGATCGCAACAGAACGCCCTGAATTTTTGGGTCGACCCGACAAATGGGGTGAACTATCAGGTTAACGCTCAAGTGCCGCAGTATGAGATGGATTCGCTCGACTCTCTGCGGAACCTGCCCATCCTCGGCGGTACTGGACAGGGTCAGATTCTCGCCAATGTCGCGCCGATTTCGCGCAGCAACACGTTCCCGGTCATTGATCACTACAATATCAGGCCGGTGATCAACATCTACGGTAACGTCGATGGAAAAGACTTGGGCTACTTTGCCGATCAGGTACAGAAGTTAATCGATTCCGCCAAAAAGAACTTGCCCAGGGGGAGCTTCATTTATGTTCGAGGGCAGGTCAGCACCATGCACGACTCATTCATCGGGTTGTATCTTGGCTTAGCGTTTTCCATGGTGCTTGTCTACCTGTTGATGGTAGTAAATTTCCAATCCTGGACCGAACCGTTCATCATCATCACGGCTCTGCCGTGCGCACTGGCCGGGATCGTGTGGATGCTCTTTATCACTGGTACGACCTTGAGCGTGCCGGCCTTAATGGGCGCGATCATGTGTATGGGAGTTGCTACGGCCAACAGCGTTCTGGTTGTCACCTTCGCCAATGAGCGGCTGGAAGACTATCATGATTCCTATCGGGCAGCGCTCGAGGCTGGTTATGCGCGGATCCGGCCGGTGCTTATGACTGCGGTGGCGATGATCATCGGAATGGTGCCGATGGCGTTAGGCCTGGGTGAAGGCGGCGAGCAAAACGCGCCGTTAGGTCGAGCCGTAATTGGTGGGCTGATTTTCGCCACCGGGGCTACGCTGTTCTTCGTTCCTACCGTTTTTATGCTCGTCAGAAGAGGCAAGAAATTTCCAAAGAGCGAATCTGCGCTCGAGCAAGTGAGCGAATCCGAATAGCAGGACGAAATGAACTTGGCCGAAGCGAACGATAGGGAAGGAAAGGGACAATACCTCCGGGGAGTCTCGGTATGAATAATGCCTCACGAACAGCAGTCACTCAAGACGCGTTAAAGGAACCGGCGGGCTTGCGCGGCAAGCTAACTGGTAAACCTGAAAAGAAGATCAAGAAAATCCTTAAGCTGGTCTTCCTGGCCGGAGGCGCGCTGTTTATTGGCCTTGCGGTTCTGGGGATCTATTCCCGGAACGCAAAGACCTTTGAACTTCAGCAGGTCACCAATGAAGCTGCCCGCACGATGGTGCATATCGTCTACCCGGCAAGGACCACCGCGGAGATCTCACTGCAGTTAGCCGGCCAGACAACGCCCTATACCGACGCACCGATATTCGCGCAGACCCAGGGTTATCTCCAGAAATGGTATTTTGATATCGGAACTGCGGTCAAAGCCGGCGCCGTTCTGGCCGAGATTGATACCCCTGAGGTCGATGCGGAGCTGGCGCAAGCCCAGGCTCAACTGAAAGTGGACGAAGCAAAGCGTGATCTATCAAAAGTAACCAACCAGCGTTTCCAGAATCTCTTTCAGCGAAATGTTATTGCTGCACAGGACCGCGACACCGCAGCAGACAACTACGGACAAGATGAGGCTACCGTAATTGCCGATCGGGCTAACGTGCACCGGCTGGAGGCCCTGGAAGCGTTTAAGATCGTCCGGGCTCCATTCGACGGAATTGTGACGGCGCGAAACACGGATATCGGTGCTTATATTCCCTTGGGGTCTGGAATCCAACTCTTCCGGATGGCACAGGTTTCGCCCCTGCGTGTGTACGTCGATGTACCAGAACCGTTGACGGAATTTGTGAAAGTAGGTGCCGAAGCCGAACTAACAGTCGGACGGGTTGAGGGCCGAAAGTTCCCGGCGCAGGTAGTAGGGACGGCCCGAGCGATCAACCCGACGACCAAAAGCCTCTTAATTGAACTGGAAGTACCCAACCAAACCGGCGAGCTCTTCCCGGGCGCTTATGTTCAGGTCACTCTGAGGATCGACCCTGCAAGCGGTGCCGTTACTATCCCGGCGGGAACATTGCTCTTTAGATCGGGCAAACCTGCGGTTGGCGTAGTTCATCAGAACGGGACAGTCGAGATCCGAAACATCGTTATTAATCGTGATCTCGGCTCAAACCTGGTCATCTCCCATGGTCTATCGGAATCGGATCAGATCATCACTAGTCCGCCACCTGGCTTGGTGGATGGCAGCGTTGTGAACGTCGTAAAGTAGCAACGAGCCTGCTAGCCCGCAATGAGCTCGGCGGTTCTCGCCGGCGCGTGATTTTTGCGGCCGGCGGGCAAAGCGCGGGCACATAAGAACGCAAAGATGGTTTGAACAGAAGGCCGCGAAGGTCTCAAAGAGTAAACTAAAGGCACCCACCAAAAGTACACTGATTATGCCGCAGTTTCTTCGGGCGCCCTTCCGCTTCGTCAAGCTGCACCATTTCAGACAAGAGCTGTTCCTCAATAATAGTCGCCAGATTCCATAGCTCTTTCTTGAAAGGGTCTTGAGGTACATTCTGGGTAATCTTAACCGCTAAACGCTCCGACATACGCCTGATTCTATAGCGCTCGGCTATCCCGTTTGTAAGCCCGATGGGCCATTTCTGATAACGATTTCGCTCGGGTGACGATAGAAACCTCCCGTCCATTGCACCCGCAACGTTTTTACGAGTTTGTAAAGGGACGATCGCGCAGACCCTCTTAAGGAGTGACAAGATCCCGCGATTAAGGAGTGGGCTACCTTTGAGGTCTCTCATAGTATATAGGAGTTGCTTCGTGGGCTGCAAAGTAGCTTGCGGGCTTCGAGCAGTACTCTTCCCAACTCATCAAACTTGAGGGTCGCGCCAGTCTTTTGAGGGTTTTCCAATCGTGCCGATTAGCTTCAAGCCAGTGCTCGTGGCTCGATCGATTTGTTATGGCGTGCGGCTTGAACTTCCCGTCCCTGGGTATTGGCACAATGATTTCTTCTGCGTAGTCGTTGCGTACCAGTGCCATACCGCTCGCAATTGCCAAGACTTCGTGGCCGCGCTCGGTGCACTGATTTTTGAAAAAATCGATGTGGGTCTGGTCGATCACGCTTTCAGTGCCTTTGTAATTGCCGCTGGACCTTCCAACCAGACACCTGCGTTGTTGAACAGAATATCGAGCTGCCCATAACGGCTGTTCATGAAATCGTAGACTCTCGAGTGCGTGGCGTTGCTATTGTTCATCTTCTAGTTCGGCTGACAAGTCGGACAATAGCCCGAAACTCTGGAAAACCCTTTCGTTTGCCCGAACTGCCGCAACCATAGTTCGAACCGAACGCGGGAACGCCGTAAGCCGCGTAGAATCGCGTTTCGAGCAGGTCCGGACACATCTCGAACGCGGGCTCTGTCACGATTCCGATCCGGCCGGATTTAAGAAGGCCTTCATCACCTGGATCTCTGCAGCCGCAGTTTTGAAGGTTCTTCAGCAAACATTTCTACGGCCAATTCTTTCGTTAGATTAATATATGGTGATTGATCGTCGAGGCGGTGGCTCAAAATAATCGGCGAGGTCGCATACTTGTCATCTAACACGCGATACTGGAGATCCGAGCGAAAGATTCGAGTCGACTCAGGGGCGATGCAAATGCCTTGATCGGCTGCCACCAGTCCGAGAGCAGTCTGCAGATCTGTCACTTCATGTACCGTTTTAGGATGCGCACCATGGTCACTAAGGATCGACAACACATGATCGGCAAAGCTCGGCCGGGGAGTCCTTGGATAAACTATCAGCGATTGATCAGCAATAGAGCGGATGGAGAACCTCCGCTGTTTCAGAGCAATCGGGCTGCTAAATGGGATGGCCGCGACCAAGCGTTCTTCACGCAGAACCAATCTTTCTATTCCTGGGTCACTGGTTCTTATTCGTCCAAAACCGATATCGATGCGCCCAGACGTCAACGCTTCGGGTTGCTGGACGGACATGAGCTCAATCAGTTGCAGATCGAGATCGGGATCGTGTTCGCGTAATCTGCGGACAAGCGACGGTAAGCCGGCAGAAAGCATCGACGGAACGAAACCAATCGAAAGCACGCTGCGCTTGCTCTTCGCAACGCGCCGAGTCGCACTTTCCATTTGCTCAACTCGATTCAGGATTTGCCGCGCTTGCTCGTAAAACACTCTGCCAGCGTCGGTCAAACGTAATGGCCGGCTGCGAAGAAGCAGCGGAACACCCAATTCATCCTCCAATTGCTGAATCTGGCGGCTTAACGGCGGTTGAGCGACGTGCAAGAGTTCCGCGGCACGAGTGAAATTCGCTTCGCGGGCAACAACCACAAAGTAACGCAGATGCCGCAATTCCATAGGATGCGCTGACGCTGAACCATGAATCTGGCGCAGGTTGGCGAGGGGAACCCTAGTCAAAATAACGCCTGAACTGGCTTTTCCACAAGAGAAAATACCTAATAGGTATCGAAGTAGATGAAGGTAGCATTGGATTGCCGGTTGCTGCGGGGCTGATCATACACGCAGAGATGACGAACATCGCACTCACCCCCGGCGTCGCGTCAGTGCCCGAATCGAACGCTCCCAGAGTCGAGCGTGTTGAGACTTTGCTACTCGACTTGCCCACAATAAGGCCACATCGCTTGTCTGTGGCCACGGTGCGGAGCCAGACCATGGTCATCGTTCGAATCTTGTGTTCGGACGGTATGATTGGGATTGGTGAAGGAACAACGATCGGGGGACTGTCTTATGGATCCGAGAGTCCGGAAGGGATGAAATTGACAATCGATCAGTATATCTCGCCGGTATTAACAAGCTCCCATTTCACGTCAGTCGGATCGTTGATGGCGAGAGTGAGTCGATGTGTTAAAGGCAATCATTTCGCCAAATGCGCCGTAGAGACGGCTCTGTTCGATCTGTTCGCCAAAAGAGTTGGCGTTCCCTTGTCGGATTTGTTTGGCGGACGTCTGCGAGAGCGGCTGCCCATTGTCTGGACACTGGCTTCAGGTGATACGGCATGCGATATCGCCGAGGCAGAAGAGATGTTGGGCCTGAAGCGACATAATCTGTTCAAACTCAAAATAGGATTTAGGTCTCTGGCTGAAGATCTACAATATGTTCAGCAAATCTGTAAAGCTCTTGACGGCCGGGCAAGAATTCGAGTGGACGTCAACATGGCTTGGAGTGAGTCAGAAGCGATGCGTGCTTTACCTACTCTCGCCGACGCAGGATGCGAGTTAATCGAACAACCCGTCTCTTCCGCTGGAGCCTTGGCGCGTTTAGTCCGACGTTATCCTGTTCCTCTGATGGCGGACGAATTACTCCAGGGACCCGAGTCAGCATTCGAGCTCGCTCGCAACGCGGCCGCCGAAGTTTTCTCTGTGAAAATAGCACAATCAGGTGGACTAATTCCCGCGTTGAAGGTGGCCGCAATTGCCGAAGCAGGAGGAATTGCCCTTTATGGCGGGACCATGCTGGAAGGCCCGATTGGAACTATCGCGGCAGCCCAGCTGTTCTCCACATTTCGTGCTATGCAATGGGGTACCGAACTATTCGGTCCTTTGTTGCTGAGAGAGGAGATCCTAGTCGAGCCATTAAGTTATGCGGATTTTCATCTAACTTTGCCGCGCGGAACCGGCCTTGGTGTAACGCCGGACGATGATCGGCTGCGCTTCTTTCAGAGGGACGGTGCCAGAAAGAGTTTCAGTATCCCCACGGCTTAGATATCCTATGCTTTTCCATGTGCGAATGGATGTGGACATTCCGTTAGACACGGCCGAGGAAGTTGTCAGCCGTTTGAAAGCGGACGAGAAAGAACGCTCTCAGCAGCTGCAACGGGCCGGCAAATGGCGTCACATCTGGCGCGTGGTAGGGCAATACGCAAATATTAGCATCTTCGATGTGGAAAGCACAGCGGAGCTTCATGAGCTCTTGGTTTCGCTGCCCCTTTTTCCGTATATGCGGATCACCGTAACACCGTTGTGTAGCCATCCATCTTCGATCCACCCGGACGACCGCTGATAGCCGGATTTCTAGCCCGCAAAAATCACGCAAAATACGAAACGAAGAGCTCATTGCGGGCTAGAAAGCTCTTAAACAGGCGCTGCGCGCCTGCTTAAGAGCCTGATTTAGAAGAAATGATTTGAGACAAACTGTTTTTAAATTCTCCTATTCAAAAAGCAGCGGAATTGTCCGGCGTAGCCGGAGGATTCTGCTGCCTGAGCCTGCAGCGCTCACAAATCTCTGAAGATTTGTGAGCGCTGCAGGCTAGGAGTAAGCAAAACGGGAAGAGAACTAAAACATAAACAAACGAAATAAGCAGAGGTTATCACGATGAGCGTAGCTATCATCAACACAACCGAAGTACAGCAGCTTTTGGATGCCGCCAGTGGTCTGTCGAGTCAGACCGGCGATACGCGGGCGAAGGAGATCGTCCACCGGATTTTATCTGACCTGTGCAAGACGATCGAAGACCTTAATGTCACGCCGGATGAGCTCTGGGCCGGCGTTGATTACCTCAACGATCTGGGTCGAGCAGGTGAAGCGGCGCTGCTAACCGCAGGTTTCGGACTAGAACATTTCTTAGATCTGCGTCTAGACGCAGAGGAAGCTCTGCTTGATCCAAGAAAAGGGACGTCACGGACGATTGAAGGGCCGCTCTATGTCGAGGGCGCACCAATGTCCAAGGGCTTCGCTCGGCTGGACGACGGTACTGAGCAAGGCAAGGTGCTGATCATGCATGGATTAGTCCACGATATCAATGGCAGGCCGATTGCAGGTGGAATTGTTGATGTCTGGCATGCGAATACCAAGGGACTTTATTCGCATTTTGATAAGAGCCAGCCTCCTTTTAACCTGCGTCGCCGAATTGAGACGGATGAAAATGGTAGATACGAATTTCAGAGCATTGTCCCGTCCGGATACGGCTGCCCACCAGATGGGCCTACCCAGGCTTTGCTAAGTACCATCGGGCGTCACGGGCGGCGCCCAGCCCATATTCACTTTTTTGTATACGCTCCTGGATATCAAAAATTGACTACGCAGATTAATATTGCTGGCGACCCCTTATTGCATGACGATTTTGCATTTGCCACCCGGGACGATCTGATCCCGGACGTAGTCGAGCGCGCGGATCCCGAATCGATTAAAGCAAAGGGATTGCCCACACCGTTCGTGGAGGTCGAATTCGATTTTGTATTGCGCCCTGCATCTGATCCAAGACACGGGGTAGTGTTGCGCCGGCGCGCCGCTGTGGGTTAAGCGGAGATTTCTCTTGACTCGCGCGCTTGCCGGATTGTCGCGCAGGCACCACTGGTGCGCTCTTCGAGCGTGACTGTACATGGTGTTTTAACTACGATGCGAAATATGGCAAACGAGCTCCGAGACATCGCACCGGGCCTTTGGCTTTGGCGCGTGGACTACCCCGACTGGCACGCTGGCCTGGGCTGGGAGCGGACCGTGACCTCGACCTGTGTCGAGTCTGGTGGAGAGGTTGTGCTGCTTGACCCGCTCGCGCCTCCGGACGATGCCACCGATGTTTGGACTCGACTCGACGCCCGGCCTCCGACGGTCATTGTTATTCTCAAACCAGATCATGTGCGCGACGTCGACCTCTTCGCGCGGCGTTACAAGGTTCGGGCCTTCGGTCCGAACGTCTTTCATCGAGGGGACATGCCTGAGACACACCTCAAGGCAGTCGAACCCGGTACAAAGCTTCCTGGCGGCCTGATAGCTTTATATGATGGGCGAGGGCGCAATGAGACGCCCCTCTGGCTGCCAGAGCAACGCGCGCTCGTTTTCGCAGACGCGCTCACCGCGCCAGAAGGCAAACTTCGGGTGTGGTCGACGCCGTGGCACAATGAGCTGGTCCTGCCCGCGTTGCGAGCGTTGCTCGAGCTTCCGTTCGAGTGGGTAATCGTTTCCCACGGCGACCCGGTGCACAACCGAGCTGCGTACGAGCGAGCGCTGGAGCTCCCGCCCTGGGATGGTTAAGCGAACAGATGGCCGAAACGGCAGCAACTTGTTAGGCGATTAGGACGCGACGAAGCGCGTCCCTACCGGACGCTGGGTCAAGATACGGTAGGGCCAAGTTTCACCTTAGCCTGGCTTGGAGCCACGACGCGGCGAAGCGCGTCCCTACCGAACGCTGGGCCAAGATACGGTAGGGCCAAGTTTCACCTTGGCCTGGGCTTGGAGCCACGACGCGGCGAAGCGCGTCCCTACCGAACGCTGGGCCAAGATACGGTAGGGCCAAGTTTCACCTTGGCCTGGGCTTGGAGCCAGGACGCGACGAAGCGCGTCCCTACCGAACGCTGGGTCAAGATACGTTAGAAAAGAGGAACCAAGAAGAGCGATCTGTGTGTTCTCAATCCTTGAAACATCGGGAAAACACGACTAGCCTGCGTCGCTCACAAATCTTCAGAGATTTGTGAGCGATGCAGACTCGGGCAGCAGAAGAGAACCGTGCTCAGAAAAGCTATCGTCGGCGTATTGTTTCTATTGGTTTTGTTGACGGCTGCTGTTCTGGGGCTGGTTTGGGCTGCGCTCTCCGCAAGCCTGCCCACTTTGGATGGAAATTTTGCAGTCGCCGGACTCGGAGCTCCGGTGGAAGTGGAACGCGATTCTCTGGGTGTACCCACGATTCGCGGCGAAAATCGAAAAGATGTTGCCTACGCAACCGGCTTTGTTCATGCGCAGGATCGTTTCTTTCAGATGGATATCCTGCGTCGACGCGCTGCCGGTGAGCTCTCCGAGGTTTTCGGGCCAGCGGCTCTTCCGGCGGACCGTGAGGCACGGATTCATCGCTTTCTGGTTCAAGTCGAGAACGATTTTAACGCCCTCCAAAAAGACGAAAAGGAACTTCTCGAAGCCTATGCAGATGGAGCAAATTTTGGGCTGCGCCAGCTCAAGGCGCAGCCTTTCGAGTACTATTTGCTTGGCGTTGAACCCAGGAAGTGGCGACCGCAGGACTGCCTGCTGGTTGTCTACGCGATGGCGCTAGACCTGCAAGATAGGCCGGGACACGTTGAGCTCGCGCTGGACGCCTTGAAGAGGACTTTACCGCAAAAAGCCTTTGAGTTTTTCGCTCCCAGGGTCTCTTCCCTGGACACGCCGATCGACGGAAGTGAATCCGGCTCGCAACCGCCCATCCCGGATGGAAATGATTTCAATCTTAGAACGGCACAGAACCAAAGGCCGGTGGGGGCACAAGAGGAATTTAATATTCCCAAACCGGATATATCAGGGCGAGATCGTTCCGAAAGTCGATCCGCCATCGGGAGCAACTGTTGGGTTGTAGCTGGGGCGAAAACAGGGAGTGGACTTCCGATCCTAGCGAATGATCCCCACTTGGAACTGCGGGTACCAAACACTTGGTACCGGATCGCCTATTCATGGACGTCGTCAGCCTCTGGACCCGCAAACTACGTTTGCGGCGTTAGCGTTCCCGGGGCTCCGCCAGTTGTCATTGGCAGCAATGGCCATGTCGCATGGGGTTTGACCTTTTCATACATCGATGCCGATGACGTTGTCCTGGTTGAGACAAAGGCTGACGATTCCAGCCTTTATCGAACCCCGCAAGGCTGGAGACCGCTCGAAAATTGTTCAGAGTCGATCCGGGTCAAGGGGAGGGACCCGGAAACACTGAAATTCCAGACCACCATTTGGGGACCAATCGTTGGCAGAACGGCGGATGGGAATTTGGAGGCGCTCCATCAGATCATTGATCAGAACGGCACGGTCAATTTGCATCGACTAAAACTTGAAACAGCGGGATCGGTAGAAGAGGCTTTGGCGACTGCGAAGATCTCGGGTATCCCTAACCTTAACTTCCTCGTTGCCGATACGTCGGGGAAGATAGGATGGACTATTATGGGGCCTATCCCGCATCGAATAGGCTTCGATGGACGATTGCCTGTTTCCTGGTCGGACGGTTCCCGTCAATGGGATAGGTGGTACGCTCCGGACGAATATCCCCAGTGCTGTGCAGCTGACATCGACTTTATCTGGAACGGTAACAATCGAATGGTGGGGGGAACCGAGTTGGCTAAGCTTGGAGATGGTGGGTATGACATAGGAGCAAGAGCGCACCAAATCCGTGACGATTTGCGCCGGCTAGGATCAGCCACACCAAAGGACATGCTCGACATCCAACTCGATGACCGCGCGGTTTTTCTCGAACGGTGGCATAATCAGTTGCTCTCAACCCTGTCGAAGCCTGGGACCATTTCGAATGGCGATAGGGCTGAATTTCGTCGCCGCCTGGGGGACTGGTCGGGCCGCGCCGACGCGGATTCTGTCGCCTATCGGCTGGTCCGGGTCTATCGAGAAGAGGTTGCCCGCCGAGTCTTCGAGCCTATTTCTAAGGATGCCAGAAGGATCTACCCTGGTTTTTCTTACGATTTTCTCAAGTTCGAGGACCCACTTTGGAGCACGATAACCTCCCAACCTATGAATCTACTCGATCACAAGTACGAGAATTGGGATGCCTTGTTTTTGTCTGCCGTTGATAGTGTAATTGAGAAAATTAAAGCACAAAAGGATGGGCGATTTACGGTAGGCGACAAGAATGCGACGCGCATCCAACACCCGCTGGGCGCCGCAATTCCTCAGTTAGGCGCGTTGCTAAACATGTCGGTGGATCGACTACCCGGCGACCGGTTCGACATGCCAAGAATTCAGGGGCCCGCCTTTGGATCTTCACTTCGGATGGCAGTTTCTCCTGGCCGGGAAAAAGAAGGGTATTTGATCATGGCGTGCGGTGAGAGTGGGAATCCGCTGTCGCCGCACTACCGCGATTGTCATAAGGCATGGGTGACGAACGCTCGTACCCCGTTTCTTCCGGGCGCTGCGACCCACAAGATTCTACTGAGACCTTTATGATGTATCGCGAGGTTGCGAACATGGACGGCTCATCAGAAGAGGGCTCGATTTTTCGGCAACTGCTCTGTTCCAGCCAGCTTAGCAGCGGAGCGGCTGTTTTCTCGATTACGAGCACGAGCCCGAGCACAAGCACGATTTTCTAATTTCGGGATTTGGGTTTAAATTCTTCTTCCCAAAAATCAGCAGAAATGTCCGGCATAGCCGGAGGATTCCGCTGCATCTGTGGAATTGACCGAAACGGCACGTTGGTCGCATACAATATAAGTCTGCAGAAATCGTCACACACACTTTTTAGAGTTGGTGAGATGCCTACCTCGCGGATCGAGGCATTCAGCGATGGCGTTTTCGCCATCATAATCACCCTGCTGGTGTTGGAAATTCACGTGCCTCAAGTGCAGGGCAAGAACGTTTCCGCCGCCCTGGCGCAAAGCCTTTTGACCATGGCTCCGAAATTCTTAGCCTACATACTGAGTTTTGTGCTCGTCTGCATTTGGTGGGTTGCACACCATCATCTCTTCCATGTGCTCAAGCGATCTGACCGCGGATTGTTGTGGCTGAATAGTCTGTTCCTTTTATGGCTCGCATTTCTCCCTTTTCCGACGGCTCTGATGGGAGATTTTCCTGGCGAACGAATCGCGGTCATGGGCTACGGCACGGTCTCCACTCTGGCTGGGGTTAGC
>Ga0213878_10000196_pt1 | contig 25286 bp, 17 predicted proteins | sample VelepicoBEBS_R02_FD_161053 | JGI IMG/M metagenome (GOLD analysis project Ga0213878, IMG submission 161053) | Vellozia epidendroides bulk soil microbial communities from rupestrian grasslands, the National Park of Serra do Cipo, Brazil - BS_R02 | ecosystem: Environmental > Terrestrial > Soil >... | reverse complement strand
CCACAAAATCGATACTTCTCCGATCGGCGCGGGAATGATCTCAGATGCTGCTAAACGATTCGGGGTCCAACTGTGTTCCGGGTCTTGTCCGGCCACATAATATTGCCAGGCGTTGGGGTCGAGCACGCTCTGCTTTGGAACTCGACCCATCTTCGCATCCCCGAACCGGCCGCAGGGTGTCCCGATGGCGTAGACATACAGAGAGAATTCATTGCCGCATCCGTTCTGGTCAGTGAGCGCTAACATGTTGAAATTGGAGGTGCTATCTCCAAATTGCAGCGTCGCCGGCGTCCAGGTCTTGCCCATGTCATCGGAATAAAGGAACTGCGAATAATTGCAGTCCCAGACGCCGCCCTTAGCGGCAAAGCCATGCACCGACATATAATGTAGATAGATCCGGCCGCCGACCGTTACCATCGAGGTCGGGATTTTGGTTTGCTCACCATTTGTACCGGTGAAGGGCGGTTGATGGGCGCCTTCGATGATCGCTTTGGCAGTGCCGTCCGGATTAGTCAGCCAATCGGTCAACTCAACGCCGTTTACCGGGTTGTGGTTCACCGTCGCTCCCAACGTATTAGAGCGCCAGTTCGGCCCGCCAAGTCCGGAACAGGGGTAACCAAACGTATCGCCGAAAGCGAAAAAAATGCGGCCATCGGCTTCCGTCATGATTCCCAAATCGGTCCCGCAAATATCGAGCTGCTTCATGAGGGTAGGGACCTTCGAGTTCGGACCAGTAAGCGGACAGACGATTTGAACGCTAACTTCCTTAGTCATCGGCGTTTCGGGTTGCGCATATGCCGATCCGCCGATAAACGCGCCTAAAAGCGCGACTGAGTACTTCCGAAGCACGGGGGTTCGTGTGAAGCGCATAGTCTATGTACGACAACGAAGCAGCTTCCGGATTTATGGGAAGGTATCATCGTAGGCCAGTTACGCTTAGTGTGGGCTACGTTGGGGGAGCTGATCGTTCCCTCGCATCAGGGGCAGCTCTGATGGCGGCATCAGGTGTCCGGTGCATCCTGGCCTTTTGCCCGCGTAGTCATTAGAGTCCAAGGGTTTGCGCAGCTGGTTGATCCGGCGTAGTTCCCCTCGTTCATGAAGACATCTAACGGTTCCGTTCAGGCGAGCGCGGGGGCCGAGCAGACCGGTGGTAAAACCCGGTCCAGGCCACGAGCTGGCGATGAACAAGCTCTCTTTTCCGATCGAAACCCGGATTCGCGTGCGTTGCTCAATGCGTTAACCAAGCTAAAATCGGGCGATTACTCGGTCCGGCTGCCACTCCATTGGAGTGGCACCGCCAGGAAGGTGGCGGACGCCTTCAACCAGATCGTGCTGGCGGATCAGGCGACAGCCACTGAAGTGACGCAACTCCGGCAGGCTGCGGTAGATACGAAAGCGCTCCTGGTCGCTTTGGATGCGTTCGAGCGAGGCGATTTTTCGGTCCGCTTGCCATTGGACTGGCAAGGGACAGCAGGCAAGGTGGCGGATCGCTTTAACCGAGTTGTTGCCTTGAACGAGCGCATGGCGAAAGAGCTTTCCCGGCTCCGGCATCTGGTAGGAAGGGAAGGCCGAATTCATCAGCATGCGTCATTGGGTGAAGTCGGCGGAAAATGGGCGGAATCAGTGGACTTGATCAATGATCTCATCGCTGACCTGGTGCAGCCGACCAGCGAAATGGCACGCGTGATCGGGAGCGTGGCGACGGGCGATCTCTCACAAACCATGGCGCTCGAGATCGATGGGCGGGCGCTCCAAGGCGAATTTCTACGCACCGCCAGAACCGTGAACACGATGGTGAACCAGCTAAGCTCGTTCGCCTCGGAAGTAACGCGCGTCGCTCGAGAGGTCGGTACGGACGGCAAGCTCGGAGGTCAAGCCAATGTGCGCGGTGTGGCTGGTACGTGGAAAGATTTGACCGATAACGTAAACCTGATGGCCAGCAACCTGACGAGCCAGGTGCGTAATATTGCGGCAGTAACCACCGCAGTTGCTAACGGTGATCTGGCGAAAAAGATCACGGTCGATGTTAAAGGCGAATTCTTGGAACTCAAAGACACCATCAATACGATGGTGGACCAGCTTCGCTCGTTTGCGTCGGAGGTGACCCGGGTGGCGCGCGAGGTGGGTACGGAAGGGCGTCTGGGTGGTCAGGCGAAGGTCGAGGGTGTGTCCGGTACCTGGAAAGATTTGACCGATGGCGTGAATCTGATGGCCAGTAATCTAACCGGCCAGATGCGGAACATCGCGGCGGTAACTACCGCGGTCGCCAACGGGGATTTGTCGAAGAAAATCACGGTTGACGTTCGGGGCGAGATCCTGGAGCTCAAGAACACCATCAACACCATGGTGGACCAGTTGAACTCGTTCGCGTCGGAAGTGACCCGGGTAGCGCGCGAGGTGGGTACAGAGGGGAAACTGGGAGGTCAAGCTTACGTGCACGGGGTCGCTGGTACCTGGAAAGACCTGACTGATAGCGTGAACTTCATGGCCGGTAACCTGACGGCACAGGTGCGCAATATTGCTGGTGTAACCACCGCCGTAGCAAAGGGTGACCTGGCGAAGAAGATTACGGTCGACGTTAAAGGTGAAATTTTGGAGCTGAAAAACACGATCAACACGATGGTGGACCAGCTCGGATCGTTCGCTTCGGAAGTAACTCGAGTGGCGCGCGAGGTAGGTACTGAAGGGAAACTTGGTGGACAAGCCAAGGTGGAAGGTGTGTCCGGTACCTGGAAGGATCTGACAGACAATGTGAACCTGATGGGGGGTAACCTTACTGCTCAGGTCCGGAACATTGCCGAGGTAACGACGGCGGTAGCGAAAGGTGATCTGTCCAAGAAAATCACAGTCCAGGTCCGGGGTGAGATTCTGGAACTGAAAGATACGATCAACACCATGGTGGACCAGCTCAGTTCGTTCGCCTCGGAAGTGACGCGGGTGGCGCGCGAGGTCGGTACGGAAGGAAAACTGGGTGGTCAAGCCGATGTTCGCGGTGTGGCGGGTACTTGGAAAGATTTGACAGACAGTGTGAACTCGATGGCAGGGAACCTGACGGCACAAGTGCGCAACATCGCGGAGGTCACCACTGCGGTCGCTAAGGGCGACCTTTCCAAGAAGATAGCCGTCGATGTCAAAGGCGAAATTCTCGAGCTGAAGAACACCATTAATACGATGGTGGATCAATTGAGCTCGTTCGCTTCGGAAGTGACTCGCGTGGCGCGCGAGGTCGGTACCGAAGGTAAACTGGGCGGTCAAGCCCAGGTCCGCGGTGTGGCGGGTACCTGGAAGGATCTGACAGACAATGTAAACTTCATGGCGAGCAACCTGACCGGCCAGGTGCGCAACATCGCTGAGGTGACCACCGCGGTGGCAAAAGGCGATTTGTCACGGAAAATCACGGTCGATGTTCGCGGTGAGATCCTGGAGCTGAAGAACACGATTAACACCATGGTGGACCAGCTCGGATCGTTCGCGTCGGAGGTGACCCGAGTGGCTCGCGAGGTCGGTAGTGAAGGTCGGCTGGGTGGCCAAGCCAATGTGCGCGGCGTTTCCGGTACCTGGAAAGACCTGACCGATAGCGTGAACTTCATGGCGGGTAACCTGACCAACCAGGTTCGCAACATCGCGGCAGTCACTACGGCGGTAGCGACCGGTGACCTCTCCAAGAAAATCACGGTCGACGTTAAAGGCGAGATTCTGGAATTGAAGAACACCGTCAACACCATGGTGGACCAACTGAACTCGTTCGCCTCGGAAGTGACGCGGGTGGCGCGCGAGGTCGGTACGGAAGGTAAACTGGGCGGCCAAGCGAAAGTGGAAGGCGTATCCGGTACGTGGCGGGATTTAACCGACAGCGTGAATTTCATGGCCAGCAACCTGACCAACCAGGTGCGCGGTATTGCGAAAGTGGTAACCGCGGTGGCGCAAGGCGATCTGAAGCGAAAGTTGTTAGTGGAAGCCAAGGGCGAAATTGCGGAGTTAGCAGATACTATCAACAGCATGATCGATACGTTGGCTACGTTTGCCGAGCAGGTGACAACGGTGGCGCGCGAGGTCGGTACCGAAGGTAAATTGGGCGGCCAATCTCATGTCCCGGGCGCGTCGGGTACCTGGCGGGATCTAAACAGCAACGTCAATCAGTTAGCCGCAACCCTGACTATTCAGTTGCGCGCGATTTCGGATGTGGCCACCGCGGTCACGAAGGGCGACCTGACCCGGTCGATCACGGTCGAGGCCCAAGGTGAAGTCGCCCAGCTCAAGGACACGATCAATGAGATGATCCGCAACCTGCGGGATACGACCTTGAAGAATAGCGAGCAAGATTGGCTCAAGACCAACCTGGCGAATTTTACTCGAATGCTGCAGGGCCAACGTGATTTGATGGCGGTGGGCCGGATGATCCTTTCCGAGCTCGCCTCCGTGGTGGGTGCGCAACAAGGTGTGTTTTACTTGGTGCAGCATGGGGCCGGAGGCGGCAGCGGTGAAGACAATGTAAAAGTCAAATTACTGGCTGGGTACGCGCATCGGGATCAATTCGGGGATAAGGGGGAGCTTTCACCGGGGGAAACCTTGGTCGGGCAAGCTGTCCGCGAGAAACAGCGCATCCTGTTGACCGACATCCCTGAGCGATGCGCTACCATCTCATCTGGTCTGATCGAAGCTGCGCCGAACAACATTATTATTTTGCCGGTCGTGTTCGAAAATCAGGTAAAAGCCGTGATCGAGCTGGCTAGTTTCCAGCGGTTCAACTCGACCCACCAGACGTTCCTCAGCCAACTGACTGAGAGTATCGGGATCGTGTTAAACACGATCGAAGCAAACTCGCTCACAGAAGACCTGCTGAAGCAATCGCAGTCGCTAACTAACGAATTGCAGAGCCGGCAAAACGAGCTGCAGAAGACGAACCTCGAGTTGGAAGAAAAAGCGCGACAATTGGTTGAGCAAAATGCTGAGGTCGAACGTAAGAACCAGGAAGTGGAACAGGCCCGGCAAGCGTTGGAAGAGAAAGCAGAACAGCTGGCAACCACCAGCCGGTTTAAGAGCGAGTTCCTGGCTAATATGAGCCATGAGTTACGAACACCGTTGAACAGTTTGTTAATCCTGGCCGACCAACTGGGATTAAATCCAGACGGCAATTTGACGGTGCGGCAGGTCGAATTCGCGAAGACGATTCAAGGTTCAGGCAAAGACCTGCTTCGTTTGATCAACGATATTCTCGACCTATCTAAGATTGAGTCCGGCACTGTGACTTTGGATGTGAGTCCGATGATTCTGCGGGAAGTCTGCCGCTCGGTGGAGCGCACCTTTCGCCCGATAGCACAAACCAAGAATCTCTCGTTCAATATCGATATGCATCCGGGCTTGCCGGTAGCGCTGCACACCGATGGCCAACGCCTGGAACAAGTATTGAAGAACTTGTTATCCAACGCGTTTAAGTTTACCGAACGCGGTGGTGTCGTACTCAAGGTGATGCCGGCCACCTCCGGCTGGAGTCCTAATCACCCGACCTTGGGGGTGGCTTCGGATGCCATCGCGTTTCAGGTAATTGATACTGGGATCGGCATACCACTAGACAAGCATGGGATCGTTTTCGAAGCGTTCCAGCAAGCCGATGGCTCCACTAGCCGCCGGTATGGAGGCACGGGGCTAGGGCTGGCTATCAGCCGCGAGATTGCCCGGTTACTGGGAGGTGAGATTACGCTCAACAGCGCGGTGGGTCAGGGCAGTACGTTTACCATCTATTTGCCGGCACATCTCGCAGCTCACGGACCCGATAGCACTTACCAAAATGAATCGCGGGATGAATCGCTAGCTCTCTTCAGTGAATCTGCGTCGAGTGTACTGACGGGAGCTGTGCCGATCAGCGAAATGACTGCTGCCACGGCCGACGATCGTTACAATATTCAACCCGGTGATCACATCTGCTTAATGGCGGAGGATGACCCCGAATTCGGCGCCTTGGTCTGCGACATCGTTCGCGGTCTCGGGATGAAATGCGTGCTCGCGCCCGATGGATACAGCGCGTTGAGCTTGGTCCGGGAGTATCAGCCGGATATGATCCTGCTGGATATCGGGTTACCTCACCTGGATGGATGGCGATTGTTGGATCGCCTGAAATCGGATCTCGGCAGCCGGCATATTCCGGTAGCGGCGCTCTCAGGCACCGACGAAGCGCAGCGCGGTTTAAGGTTGGGTTGTCGCCGGTACTGTATCAAACCGGTCTCGCGAAAAGAGGTGGAGGAGGTGGCGGAGGATTTGAGACGTTTTATCGACCGGTCGGTGAGAAAAGTGTTGGTCCTCGAAGACGACCCGGCCCAACAGGTCGGTATTACTGAGTTGATTGGAAATCCGAAGGTGCAAATTACCACGGCGACTGATGCTGATCAGGCTTTGGAATTGATGGCCTTTGCACACACAGCCGGGCAAGAATTCGACTGTCTGCTGTTGGATTTGCGTTTGCCGGGACGGATTTCCGGAAATCAACTCCTGGAAGAGATCCGTCGAGAAGACAGGTATCGCGATTTAGCGACCATCGTTTATACAGGCAAGGTATTATCGGCTGAGGAAGAAGCCCGACTAAAACAATTAGCCCGTTCGATTGTGTTGAAAGACGTGAGGTCGCCCGAACGCCTGCTGGATCAGGTGACGCTGCGATTACACACGCACATTGTCGATCTGTCTGAGTACCAATTGGGTTTGTTGAAGAGCCTGCATAGCGATCAAGCCCTACTGAGCGGGCGAAAAGCCTTGCTGGTAGACGACGACATTCGAAACCTGTTTGCCATGACCAGTGTGCTCGAGCGTTACGGGATGCAGGTGATTCCCAGCGAAAGCGGACCGGAAGCGTTGGCCAAGTTAGAGGCAGAACCGGATGTCGATATCGCACTGATGGATATCATGTTGCCGGAGATGGATGGTTACAAAGTGACTCAAGCTATTCGGTCCCAGGAATGTTATAAATCGCTGCCGATCGTCGCACTGACAGCAAAGGCGATGAAAGGAGATCGGGAAAAGTGCTTGGAGGCAGGTTGCTCAGATTATTTGTCGAAGCCGGTTGACGTCGAACAATTACTATCCGTTTTGCGTCTTTGGCTACATCGCTGAGGTAAGGCATGGGTTCACGGAACGATCAGCCTTCAAAACCTCTGCAGACCCGGTTGCTCTTATGTATATCCCCGAAAAGTCGGAATTGGTGAACGAGAGTCGCAATGGCCCAAAGGTCTCCGATGATCGCGCCAATATTCTTTTGGTTGACGATCGGGACGACAAATTGTTGGCGCTGCAAACCATCCTGGCCGATCTCGGACAAAATCTGGTGTTGGCGCGGTCCGGAGAAGAAGCGTTGCGGCTTCTTTTGCAAAGCGAATTCGCTGTGATTGTGCTCGATGTCAATATGCCCGGGATGGATGGGTTCGAGACCGCGGTGCTGATACGGCAACGACAGAACTCTGAGCTAACGCCGATCATCTTCATCAGTGCGGTCAATTACTCAGAGATCCATTTGGCTCGTGGGTATTCGCTAGGTGCAGTTGACTACATTCTAGCCCCTATCGTACCGGAGATTTTACGGGCTAAAGTTTCCTTTTTCGTCGACCTGTATAAGAAGACGGAGCAACTGAAGCTGCAAGCCGAGATCCAAACCCGACTGGCTCGTGCGGAAGCCGCCCGCCAGGAAGCAGAAGCAGCTAACAGCGCTAAAGATCGGTTTCTGGCCATGTTGAGCCATGAATTGCGCATGCCGCTGACGCCGATCCTGTTTTCTGCGTCGATGCTGAGCAAAGACGAGCGACTTCCCGAATACGCCCGGAAAGAATTGGAGAGCATCGCTCACAATATCCAGGTGGAAGCGCGGCTGATCGAGGACCTGCTCGACGTAGCCCGGATTACCGAAGGAAAACTAAAGTTAACCTTAGATTCAGCGGATATTCGGGCCTTGATCGATTCAGCTCTGAGCATTTGTGCTGAGAATCTCTCGGCCAAAAATCTTTCTGTTCACCGCGAATTTCAAGCTGGCGATCCGCTCGTCCTGGCGGATTCTGCCCGGCTGAGCCAAGTGCTTTGGAACTTGATCCAGAACGCGGCGAAGTTCACGCAGTCTCACGGCGAGGTGAAGGTCCGGATCACCAACCCAGAGCAAGGCTGGTTGCGCGTAGAAGTGACCGACACCGGCATCGGCATCGGACGAGAGGCGTTACCCAGGATCTTTGATCCATTTGAGCAGGTTGAACCCGGGCGGTCTGGTGGTTTAGGGTTAGGGCTCGCTATCTCCAAAGCGATCGTGGAATTACATGGAGGAAAAATATCGGCAAATAGCGACGGCTCTCAGCGAGGTTCGACCTTTGTGATTGAACTGCCAAATATCGTCCGAGAGTCAGCGGGTGCCAGGCAAACCGTTGGCGAGGGGAAGGTATTACCTACGCCGGACCGTTATCAGGGCGCGTCGCACCGACCTCAAATCTTGTTGGTTGACGACCATCATGACACCGCTGAGGCGTTGCGAACTTATCTCGGTCGCGTCGGATACGACGTCACGGTTGTTCCTAATATCGGAGCCGCTTGCCAGTGCATTGAACAGCAGAGCTTTGATCTGCTGCTTTGCGATATTGGGCTACCCGATGGCCGGGGCGAACATCTTCTGCAGAGGCTACGAGACGCCGGGCACCAATTTCCAGCAATCGCCCTCACCGGCTTTGGGGCCGACTCTGACATCGTGAGAAGCCATGCCGCCGGATTTTACGCACATCTGACCAAGCCTTTCTTGCCGCAACAGCTCAAGCAGGCGGTCGAGGACGCGTTGCGGGGGGTGGGGATTTAGGTCAAAGGCGCTAAGACAAAACGGAAATAGCCGCAAAAGAGCGCAAAGGTCGCAAAAAAAAGAGCGAGATACGAGCTGGTAAAGTGGGCGAAACTTCGAATGCGAGCCTTGAGCCGACAATCGCGATTACCTTGAATTTGATCCCTTAAATTTTTTGCGCTTTTTGTGCCTTTTCGCAGCGATTCCTTCTTTGCGATCTTTGCGTTCTTTCTTGACCGACATAGCCTTGGCGACGTCTGTCGCGGCTATCCCGGTCTGTGTCTTACGTTAGCGCCTATTCGAGGCCGCCGTGATTTGTGATGGCATTGGGATGGTTGGCCTGAAAGGATCGCTTATGTCATTAAAGGAGTTACCGCGGTTCACATTTTTATCATGAACACGATCAAGTTAATTCACGTGGGACTCGGCCGATGGGGCTTCGATTGGGCTCAACATGTCTATCCCCATAGCCATGACGTTGAACCGGTAGCTTACGTTGACAAAGAACCGGAAGCGTTGGGGCGTGCTCAGTCGAAACTAGGAGTTTCACCGTCCAAGTTTTTCCCGGCCCTAAGTGATGCTATCGCCGCCACGGACGCCGAAGCTGTCGTGGTCGCGTTACCACTTCCGTTACATGCAGCGGTCGTTCGTGAGGCGCTTCTGGCCGGAAAACACGTCGTGGTGGAGAAGCCGTTTACCCAAACCCTCGAAGAAGCTCACAGTCTGGTGGACATGGCTGAAAAGAGGTCGCGCGTTTTGATGGTGTCTCAGAACTATCGTTTTTTCGCGGCCCCACAGGCAGCTTATCAATTTGGGCGCGACGCCTGGTTTGGACAGCTGCATACGGTACAGGTCGATTTCCGACTGAATGCTGTGGCCGAGGGCTACGGCGACCGTCACCAGGCTTTGCCTAACCCGCTCCTTGCGGATATGGCCGTCCACCACTTCGATCTTATGCGAATGGTTATCGGTGAAGACCCGGTGGAACTTTCTTGTCGGGCCTGGATCCCTCGCGGCAGCCCATATCAAATGCCTCCCTGCGCCGTGATCGTTCTAACGTTCCCTAGCGGCGTTGTCGTCAATTACCGCGGTAGTTGGGTCGATCAAGCGCCAAAAACTCCCTGGGCTGGCAGATGGCAGATGGATTTCGAGCAAGGGTCCGTGTTTTGGACCGCTCGCGGCGATCGTCCCCAGGTCAATCGGCGGGACCGGATGTCGATACGACGACTTAACAGTGAACCAGAAGATGTCGACCTCGAACCGATGCCGAAATACGATCGCTTGGGTGTCCTCAATGCGTTCACCGTAGCGATTCGAAGCGGGACCCCTCCCTCATTCTTTCCATCCGGCCGCGATAACATCTCGACACTCTCGATCGTCGAGGCCGCGATCAGATCCTCCTCTCTAGCCGGCGCGTCCGTTAAGATCGAAATCATTCATTGAACTAGTTTGGTGGGGCGAGGCTCCCGAACGGCCAGACGGGTCTCGCGAAGTGGCTGGTGATCTCCCTTTTCGATCCATTACTACGCCATTAACCGCGCCGACTTGTCCGACGAAGCTTAGTGTCCTTAGGTGACTAAGCGAGAGCCTGGCGAAGTCGGAGCCGTGGTCTATCGTGCGCCACGGCTCCGAGTTCGCTAATCTCTGGCTTGGCCACTAAGGACACAAAGCTTCCGCTCAGGACTGCGCGATCGCGCGTTGCACTAACTGTCTAACGAAGTCATCTTTGCCTTGAATATAGGCGGCGCGATCATCACCCAATCTAGCAAACAGCTTCCATTTCAGATTACTGTAAGCAGATATCTCGGCGGGATGAGATCTGAGATAGCTACGTTGTATGACGAGGGAGTTATTCAAGTAGGATCGTTAAACACGCAGGCGGTTTAGAAATTTAAGACGCAGAATTCGGAAAAGGCAGTTGTTAACTGCTCGAGTGGTCTCTCACCGAGGTCTTCAGCCTCCGGCCTCTCTAAATAAGCAAATTTCTGTTCGGGACGCTGATAAGCGATTTCGAAACCGAGGGCCTCACGCCAGAAGTAGAGGCTTTCGCACAGATCTTCGACCAGAAGTTCGGATACCAGTTTCGCGAAACCGCGTTTCGGCGGGCGGCCGTAATCTATCGCCATTGTGATTCGCTCTAATTCTTTGCATTGCGATTGTACTGCTGTTGCAATCTTCGGTCGAGGACAAGACGTGATGGATGCAGACCAAGTCCTTTGTGTACAAACTAATTCCTTGCTAAATGCGGGCGAAAGAGAAATCGAAATTTCCGAGCTATCAAATCAGCGCAACAAACCAAAAGCCGGTTTACAAAGGACTCTGCAAGAGAGATCAGTCATCACTCTAGCACATTCCACCGAAGCAATTTCTACCCGCTCAGAGGCACAGGCTGCAATGAGAACTGTTTCCCCTGACTCTTTAACCTTGCAGGTTGGCAAAGCAGTTTTGCCAGTGATTCAATCGTGTTTCTTGATGGGGTGGCCTTCTTCATATCATGCCCAATTTCCCTCAAGGAGATTGTTTGCGGGCCTGATTGCGATCACTGGGTTGGGCATTTTCATGACCCGAGTCGATGCCAACGCCAATGAGCCGGCGCAGGCTTCGACAGAAGTCCATTGGCCGCCGGGTTATTCACCAACAAAAGCCGATCTCTTCACGCATGATGAGGTGGTAATCCACGCTAGTCCTGCAACCGTCTGGAACTACCTGGTCGCAGCGGAACAATGGCCGCGTTGGTACGCGAACTCGCGCGACGTTAGAATTTTGAATTCTGAACACATTTTGCGTCCAGGATCTAGATTTACATGGACAACATTTGGCGTTCGCCTTGAGAGCACCGTGGCCGAATGTGTTCCGAATAAGCGTTTGGGGTGGTCTAGTATGCATCTAGACGGATCAGGTATCCACTCCTATCACGCTTGGCTTCTGATTCCTGTCGCTGACGGTTGCAGACTAACGGCTAGTTACGGCAACCCAATAAAAGCAAGAAGGCTATGACAGCGAAGATTCCCTCTTCGACTGGGCAAGAGATGGGAAAGCGAGCGAGATGGCGCCCGCATCGGCGCACCATCGTATTCGCTATAGCAGCAGCACTCGTTGTCTGTTTGCTGGCCTACATTATTTATCGAATCCAACCACCCCAAAACCCAATTCGAATTGCGGTCGTCGTACCGTTGAGTGGTCCGCTGGAACACCGCGGTAAAGAAGCGCTTGATGCGGTCAACCTCTATTTTGACGAGGTTAACCGTCAAGGTGGTGTCCGCGGTCGTCCGCTCGAAGTTAACACGTACGATGATGCCGACCAGCCGGCGATTGCCTCGGCGAAAGCGCGTGAAGTTGCGGCCAGCCAGGCATTGGTTGTGATCGGCCACTTCACCAGCCCAACTTCTTTGGCTGGAGGTAAAGTCTATCGGGAAGCCTCTATCCCGGCGATTACCACGTTTGCCACCGTACCGGCTATCACCGCGGGTAATCCGAAGGAGGAGGACCGGGGGGCATCAATGGCGGCGTTAGTCCCGCGAACGACGGGAACAAACGCGTTTCCGTATACGCCGAGGTGGAAGATTTGCAGGCAACGCTTGACCGCGTGGAACACCTTGGAGGCAAGACGGTGCTTCCGCCTACCGAAGTACCGGGAGGCCCCAAGTTGGCCATGTTTGCCGATCCCGCAGGCAATATCACAGGACTTTCTTTTGAGAAAATAGGCTGACAAATAACGACGAAAAAAGCGATTCAAAGGAAAAGGCCGTGACATCGGACATCACACCAAAAGAATCCAGTCCTCATGCCACTGCTGTTTCGAAAGGGAGCTTGTGGACCGGACGCATCCTGGGCGTGTTATCTACATTATTCCTGCTGATGGATGGGGTGATGAAATTGATAAAGCCTGCGCCGGTTGTCGAGGCAACTGTGCGGCTCGGATATCCTGAGAGCGTTATTCAAAGCCTCGGAATCATCTTGTTGGTGTGTGCTATTCTCTACGCAATTCCCTACACTTCCATTCTCGGAGCGATCTTACTGACAGGTTATCTGGGTGGCGCAGTCGCTGCCAACGTGCGCGTCGGCAATCCGCTATTTAGCCACACCTTATTCCCAGTTTACGTCGCTCTATTGGTCTGGGGAGGACTTTATTTGCGGGACCGGCGGTTGCGCGGACTGATCCCTGTACGTGATCTCGAAAGGTTTTCCTGATGTAATTGGCGCAGCGTTGATTCAAAGCTGATCCGACGTTTTCAGATCAAGAAGTTCGAACTTTACGGACCGATATCGTTGTCTCAGGGCGCATCGGTCCCAATTAAATTCCAGTGTTTAGAAAAGGTCTTAATCCGTCAGGTTGCAGGCCTCTTATTTTCTGTGCCGATGTGATCAGAAGCTAATTATGATACATAAACATAATGTAAAGAAATCATAATTAGCTGATACGGGAAATCGTTGGCGAAAGATCAAGTTGAGGTGGAAAAGGAACGCGTGCCCCGTACTGTCCGCTTCAGCTCAAAATACGATCTGCCAATCACGGCCGATCTTTACTTAGTTCCCGGGGCCCGAGGATTCATGCTGTTGTGCCACCGGTCACATTTCAACAGAGGCGAATATCGAGAAACCGCGGCAAAACTCAACGTTTTGGGCTTTTCTTGTATGGCCATCGATCAGCGTTCGGGAATGAATCTGCTTGGCGTAGTCAACGAAACCCACGGTCAGGCGAGACGAAAAGGCTTGAAGACAGGATATCTGGATGCCAAACCGGATATCGAAGCTGCCATCGACTATGCTTACTCCCAGAACGGCCGGCGCCCTATTATCCTGGTAGGCAGTTCGTATTCTGCATCGCTGGCGCTCTTGATTTCCGTACGAAATCCCAGAGTAAAAACTGTCATCGCGTTTAGTCCTGGCGACTATCTCAAAGGAAACAAGTTGGCCGAATCACTTCGGGACTTGAAAAGACCGGTTTATGTGACGTCGGCCAAAAAAGAGATTGCCGAGACGACAGGGCTGATAAAGCACGTCAGCAAAGAATATGTCACCCAATACAAACCCAAAGTAGAAGGTGCACATGGCTCCCGCGCCCTCTGGGGCAAGACTGCGGGCAACGACGAGTACTGGAAATCACTGACGGAATTCCTCAATGACCGGTTCTGAAACAGAGCCTCCCTCGCAGAAGAGATTCACGCGCTTCCCCGAACTCGACACGGTTCTCGCCGTCCTGGTCCGCGGGGTGCGAGAACGCTTGAGGGGCAATTTCGTCGGCGCCTACCTGCAAGGGTCCTTTGCGATTGGTGACGCTGATACCGGCAGCGACTGCGATTTCATCGTCGCGATCGGGCGTGACTTAACCTCTGTAGAAATGCGCGAACTGGACCGATTACATGAGTCCATTCACAGGTTGCCGTACGTTCCATGGCGACACCGCCTCGAAGGGTCTTACGCGCCTCTCGACGTGCTTCGGCGATGGGCCCCAGAGCCGCGCGATCCGCCTGGGGTTGTGCCACGGGGGCCTGACTGGCTCGACGAAGGTACCGGCGCCCGGGGACCGCGTGGTTACCCGTTCATCTGGATCAGCGGTGGCGCGGCTTGATCGAGCGGAGCGTTGCCGCGCGCACTCTTCCTGAGGAGCAGCGCATCTCTCGAGCGGACCCGGCTGATGTCGCAGCCACGCGCCAATTTGTCGCCCACGTCGTTGAGCGGTTGGAAGCGGCGGCCGGGCCTATTTGGTGAAGGGCGACGTTTCTGCAAACCGACGGAATGCCAGGACTCCGCGTGCCTTTGATGCGACTAGCGATAAACTGTCCTTTCGGCCTGGACTGGCCAGAACGAGGCACGTCAACAGAAAGCCACTAATTCGGCAGACTCCATAGGAATTGTGAATCCCTGCGTTTGACCAACCACTCATTACTGCCGGCCGGTGGCAACGCGCTAATCGGAAAAATCGTCAGGTCGAGACATGCTGCCGAAGGCATGCCAATGTCGACCCACTGGCGAAGCCGTCGCATCAAATGCTCCTCAGCCTGAATATTACCATACGAGATGAGCCAATCGTCTTTCGCCAAGACGAGGGATCGATTAAGAGCCTCCCATAGTCCGAAGTAATGCTGCTCTATATCTTCGGGATCGAGTTTAGCAGTTTTGAAGGCACGGAATGCTCGTTCAGTGATGCCCAAAAAGGAGCGGATCGCCAACGTGATCCGCGGGTAGCCCTCTTTTCCTTTACCACCCCACCAGAAGCGCCTTTTGCCGATCTCTTCGTGTTGGAGCTCAGCCCACTCCGGTATCGCTTCCTCCAGCACAGCGGACTCGAGACTTTCAAACCGGTAACTGCCCCGGAGTTGGACAAACCCGCAGGGGTAAGACTCCAGCGATTCAAAATGATCACCCGTCTTGCGAAGAAGGAATAGGGTATCTCCGCCACCTTCGGCCTTAATCACTACGAGTAACAATCCTCCCTCTCGGAGCTGCTCGTAGAAACAATGTGGTAGATCGAACGCTCCGGCGGTAAATACTGCGCGGTCGTAGGGAGCTGAATCTGCGTAACCCTCTGCTCCATCACCGTCAAGAATACGTACGTTCGAGATTCCCAATGACTCGATGGTTTCCCTCGCGCTCTGGGCAAGCTCAGGAATGATCTCGAGACTCACGACGAGTCCTTCGTTTCCGACCAAGCGTCCCATCAGCGCCGCGTTCCAACCGCTGCCAGCCCCTAGCTCAAACACCTTATGTCCCGGCTTGAGTTGCAGAAGGTCGAGCATTCTGAGAACCAAAGAGGGCTGTGAAATCGTCGACAGAATATTTTGGTCATCGCTTCCAAAGAGAATAAAAGGACGGTCTGCGTATAGCGTCGCGACATGTTGCGCCAAATTCTCGGTGTTAAGGACATGCCATTCTTTAGTTCCCCATTCGCGATATCGTTGTACGAAGCGATGACCGGAATGGCAAGGTACGCTTGCTCAACAGGCTTGCTGATTGGTTTCTCTCGGCAAAGCGCCTGGATCTGTTCTAAAAGTTGGCTCTGATACTTCTGAACGTTGGCCATGTTAGTTGTCATGAAACATTAGCCAGTCGCCGAAGTGGCGCTAGATCTGCGGCAGGGTGGATTTCAGAAACATCAGCGCAACTCAAGAACTCGCCTGATCCGTCAGAAAGCGTCTCGCTAGGACGCACACAGAGCACACACAGCCTCTGAGTCTCGCCCGCTGAGCGATATCACTCTCGCCAGGAGCTGCGGACACTGGGCTTCGAGAGCATCGAAACGTTCTCGCCCATGCCTCCGGTTTTGTTTGTGCTCGGCCGGCGGGCGGCTGAGGCGTGGTTAATCTAGCTCCGTTCGGCGTAGACCCATTTTAACTCCAAGTGTATTCCCAGGATCTCGAATAGTTCTTCTTCCATTACCGGTTTCGGTAAGAAATCATTGAATCCAGAAGCAAGAGCACGGCGCTGGTCGTCAGCAAACACACTGGCCGAGGAGGCAATCATGATCAGGTTCTTCGTCTCGGCGCTTGACCTGAGCCGCCGACAGAAAGTATGTCCATCGCCGCCAGGCATTCGTATGTCTGAGATCAACACATCAAAACTATCCTTAAGCAGCGATAGCGCTTGTTGTGTGGATTCCGCCGCGACCGTATCGAAGCCCACCGTCGAGAGAAGTTCTCTCAACATCGAACGATTGAGCGGTTCATCGTCCACCACCAAAATCTTCCGGCGCGGCCCTTCATAACCGATGATCTGTGGCGAGGCCGGTTCAGGAGTAAGTGGGGTGGCGTCGCGCCACGGAATCTCGAAACTGAACGTACTGCCTCGGCCCGGTTCGCTATCAATCGAGATTTTTCCTCCGAGCAATTCCACAATTTGCTTGCTAATATGCAATCCCAATCCCACGCCTTGGCCTATTAGCTGGTTGTTACTTGCCTGGTAGAAGGGCTTGAAGATCGAAGGCAAATCTTCCTGCGAGATTCCCTTTCCGGTGTCCTTCACTTCAAAGCGGAGCTGCTCTGGAGTCACGTATACTCTAAAAGCGATCTCTCCCTGAGTGGTAAATTTCACGGCATTCCCGAGCAAATTATAGAGCACTTGTCGTAACCGCAGAGGATCGGTTTCGACCCATTGCGGCAGCTCCCCGTGAACTTCGTGAATAAAACGCAGCTGCCCGTGAGCGGCCCGCAGTTGAAACTCGTCCACGATTCCCGCAATAAACTTGGGCAGCTCCAAGGACCGAAGGTCAACCGATACCTTTCCGGACTCGACCCTGGAGAGGTCCAATACTTCATTGATCATTTCGAGAAGATGTTCTCCGCTAGCCAGGATCGTTCTCAATTTCGCTCCTCCATCGACGCCGGGTTCCTTGCGCCGGAGGAGTATTTGGGCATAGCCGAGAATACTGTTGATAGGGGTTCGCAGCTCATGGCTCATGTTGGCCAGGAAAGCCGTTTTGGCTCGATTGGCGGTTTCGGCGTGCTCTTTAGCTTTCTGGAGCTCGATCTCATGTTCCTTCAGTTCTCGAGTCCGAAGCTCAACCGTCTTCTCTAGCTCCCTTTGCCGTAACGTCATCTGCCACGTCCGCCAACGGATAAAAAGATAGAAAATCAAAGTTGCCAACATGCTCCAAACGATTTCCATCCACAGCGTTCTGTACCAGGGCGGCTTGATAGTGAAGGCTAACCTTAGTACCTTGCTCTCGATTCCGTCGCTGTCCTTAGCTTGAACATCAAGAAGATAGTGACCCTCACTGAGCGCCCCGGAGCGCCAAACCGGTGCTGTCATTGTCGGCGACCGCTGGACCACTTTGCCTCCCAAAGCAGCCTGATAATAGAGTTCATTGCCGCCGCTGAAATGATCCGCGCCGAAATGAATTTGGAAATCCCGGTCGTCGTATCCGAGTTTTAATTCTCTACCGTCCGGAACGGGGATGGGTTTTCCTTCTGCGGTGACAATCTGGTCGGCATAAATTTCGAATTCACTTCTCGTGAACGCTGGTTGATCGAGAAAGACGCGCATGAGGCCGTAGTCTCCAGCGATCCACACCACCGGTACTCCTCTAACATTCTCATCCCACACACTATTGATGAATCCCAATGGATAAGAACTCGCGTGAGAGAGTGGTTCATAGCGTCCCGAAAGATAGAGTCTTCCAAGCTCGAAACCTATTTCAGGGTTTGCATTAGGAGGACGACTGCTAACCCAAACATAATCTTCGGCTATCTGGCTCGGTGTGATCATTTGCACATCTCGGCCAGGCAAACTCTTTGCTATCAAACCAAAAGGTTCCAATCGATTCTCTCCCTGAACTAACTGCCAAGCTCGGCCTGCGCCAACAAACAGCATTTGGCCTTGCCACTGACAAACCGATCCCTGGCCCGATGGAACCGCTCGGCCTTGTGAGTCCAAGAGTCGCTCGATGCGAGCGCCGCTAAATAAGGGTTGGGCACCTCTATTCAAATGGACCCAATAAAAACCATTACTCTCGGTGCAAAGAAACAGGTCACCGTTTTCGTCCTCAGCCAATGCCTCAACATAGTAAGAAAATTGCGGGAGTAGGCCTTCGGAAGACCAGTAATTATCGGAGTAATGAAGGGATTCCAGCCCGTTTCGGGTACTGAGAAAGAGCCGATCTGGATCGATTCTTGATAGATTGATTACTGCACCTCCTGGACCGATCCGTTGAAGCTTGGAGCTTGCTACGTCGACGGAATAAGTGCCTAAGTCGCCGATAGCGAAGGCGGTCAAGCCATTGGCCGCTATTCCGAAGAAACGATCATGCAGGTCTCCGAACTGAAAGAAATAAGGGGACTCGGATGCATCTTCGGCCGCCTTTAGAACATAGACACCGTGTTGGGTAGCGGTGTAGACTTTTCCCTGGTATCTGGTTACACCTGTGATCCAGCCCTTCGGTAGTCCTAATTCGTGGTCAAATTTGGTCGCTTGAATTGCGCACTCAATCCGGGTGATCTCGGTATCGGCAATAACCCAAAGGCCTCCATCCCGATCCTCACCAAGCGCTACACCGTATCCCAAACCGTTATTCACCGTAAAGTTTACGACCAGCTGACCTTGCTGGTTGAGCAGATAAACGCCGTTATTTTGCACTAAGACGGCTAGATACTTGTTCAATATCCATTTCGCACTGCGTACAGCCGAACTTTTTAGCAATTGATCGATATCGGTTGGCCATCGTAAAAGTGTCGTTCCGTTTTTCTGGAAAATTCCCGACGTTTCGACAATCAGGCCATCGCCAATCGGGCAGTCCACAATCGCTCGCACATCGCCGGCGCTGGTCGTAGGCGATTCCGCAATTTTGTTAAAGCCGCGTCCGTCGAACTCATAGATAGAAGCGGCTTGATCAGCGACCCAGATTCTGCCATGGGAAACCGCCGCCGAAAATGGGGTCATCGAGTCTGTTGGCCAAGGATGTTGGGAAATATGTCCGTCACCCCAATCTAGAAGTCCCGCTTTGCTAGCGAAGTAAAGACGGTCACCGTCTACAATCACGTGGGCACCTATACCAAGTGAGCCGTCATAGACTTTAACAACCCGGTACTTACCGTCGACTTTAGACAGGTAACCGATCTGGGTGGTGCTGGTGAACCAGACCACTCCGCGGCTATCAGCGGCGAACGATCTAATGTAACCGGTTCCTGGTGCCGGAATCGTTTCCCAGCGATTGTTGTCGAAGACCGTGATGGCGTCTTCGCAGCCAAACAGCATGGGACCTTGCGGATCTTCGGTTACCGAAAATACCTGACCCACCTCGCCATAGTCGTGAGCGGTGAAAGTTCGAAAAACTGGATGGCCAAACTCTCTGTCGGTACCAAGGGCAACGCCGGCAATACAAATAAGCAAAAGGAATCCGAAGAGCCTGGTCATCGAGGGAAACAGCTGCTCGAATTGGTCGGGGGGCCCATTCAACCCGAAAAACCGCAGTCGCTACACTCCCGGTTTTGGCGCGTATGGTCCCAGATGGAGCAGATGTCAATCATTTGTTCCTGTCTCTGAGCAAAAGCTCAGAAACTCCTCGGTTGAAATCACCCTGACTTTCAAGGGCTGCTAAAACACGATCTTCCACGGGCCGAAATTTGCTCGTGTGTGCAGATTTCCCAGCGTTATGAGCCGCTAAGCGATCCCGAAGGTCTTCGTTTTTGGATCGCACTCTTGGACGTTAGCCGGTAGCCGAGTTCATCCAATAGCGCGGCAAATTTCGCCTCAAATAGCGTGGAAAATGACACATTTGGATGTCAATTTTCCGCTATTTGGCGTCTTTTTTTCCACGCTATTTGGCGTATGATACTGGAACGAAAGGCCCCGATTCGCATGAGGCCGTGGCTTCGCTGCCCGAATCTGCTCGGAAGATATGAAAACAATCCCCTTTGTTTTCCTGACGCTCTTTTTCATTTTAGCGTTCGACTCCAGGTCCACCGCCGCTTCTGTCAGCGGCAAGGTGGTTGAAATTCATTATGGTGCCGGGACAGCGAACCCGGCCACTCAGGTGATCGTTACGCTCTACCGAATGAATAAATACCTGGACCGCCCCGACGGCCCGAAATTGGGAAGTTTTATTACGAAGAACGATGGCCTCTTTCATTTCGAGAATATTCCGACGGGCGAATACATGCTCCGGGTGCGGGGCGTCAAGTCTTGGGGACCGGAACTGGGGCCGGAAGTGGATCGACGCATATCGATTCTCAGAGACGACGAGGTAGTAGAACCTGAGACGATCGTCCTAGACTACAAAGACAGTCCCCCTGAGTGAGAGGACCTGATAGATTGGTCTCCTTGCGTCTCTTCCGCGACAGCACTGATTTCGAAAAAGTTATCGAAATTGCCGGCTCAGATGATGACCGATTAGGATCGCAGCGGGCTTTCACGTCGAGTCTCAGCAGCTGATAGCCAAAGAGGCGGAAGATCAGCGTGAATAATGCCCACAAATAAGTCTGGACGTTCGGTTGCGCGCCCGGATTCAACGCAGTATTTTGTTTTTGTCCTTAAATGGGGGCGTACTGGTTTCGACTGAAGGTCTGAGAACCGGATCGCATGCCGAGGACGACTCGTTGGCCTCGTTAAAAATCGAGTCAAAAAATTAAACGCCAATCAAGAACTGGCTCTCGCGGCTTAATTGACCGTGACGTTCCCGGCCGGACGCCTGCTAAGGCCGGGAGCGACGACAGCAGGCTGGTCCGAAGGCGGGGCGACCGCGCTAGAGGACGAGACTTATTTCGTGGCCGCAAAGGTGAGTCGTATGCGCCGGTCCATCTGGCTCACCTTATAATGATCGGCTAAGCATGTAGACTTTCGGATTGATGGTCTTTAGGACAGGGGTTCGACTCCCCTCGCCTCCAATACGGTCAGCGTCAATAGCTTAGCTAGCAAGTCTGGGGCTAAGTAATAACAAAACCAATAACAAGTCCGGCGCTTTCCATTATCATCCAACTCGCGATATCCCGCTTTTGCGGGGGTATGTCGACATCACAAAATTCGGCGATGCCCTCGCATATTGCAGCGTCTAAAACAGATTTGTGTAAAGCAAAACCCGTTGACCTTACACAAAGTTGCTCGTGGCTATTTTACTTTGCACAAAGTGCTGCCATTTGCGCTCGATTTCCGCCTCTCACCATAACGCCGCGTTTTGCTTTTGATTTTACGAGCGAGCAAAGAGCCAAAAGCAAAATACGGTGACCTTTCAGTGCGAAGCGGAAGTGAGCTCAAGCTCAAAACGGAATAAATGGGGGTAGCCCGTAGGGGGAACCGTTTATGCCGGATTTGAGCTTGAACTCGCTGGAGCTGAGCGCTACGGGGCTGCGAGGCGACCGACGGACAAGAGCATGATTGACGTGTGTAGCCGGCATTTACCGATGTTGCACAAATAGCGCAAAGATTGTGCTATTTGTGTTGATAAAGAGACCTTCCACGATAAGATATTTTCTAACCATGAAGCGGTCTCCCAAAGACTCCGAGGCCAGACTTTTCGCCATCGCGGAAACTCAAGGCGGCTTTTTCACCGCCAAACAAGCCGAGGAAGCGGGTTTCGATCGGACGCATCATGCTTATCACGTGCGAACGGGCAACTGGATCAGGGAACACCGTGGTGTCTATCACCTGAATCGTTTCCCCATGCCCGAGCGCCCGGATCTAATTCTTTGGTCTCTTTGGTCTAGAAACCGGGATGATCAGGCTCAGGGCATTTACTCTCATCAAACCGCACTCAGCATCCACGATCTTTCCGATGTGATGCCGGCTAAACTGCACATGACTGTTCCACGCAGCTTTCGCCGCAACGCGGAAATTCCGCCCGTTCTGATTCTCCGCTACGACGACCTTGCCGCCGACGAAGTAGAGGAACGAGAGGGGTACCGGGTGACTTCTCCGATCCGGACCATTGTGGATGTCTGGCACGAAGTTTCCGACGAGCTTCTTTCACAAGCATTCAATGAGGCGAAAACACGGGGATTAATCACTGCCGCGGACGTCGAGCGTTACCGCGATAAACTTCCACGTTTTGTTTCGAACCGTAAACGTCTCACAACCGCGTGAAGGATCACCCTCGCCAATACGCGACCGCAGCTGCCTTTCGTGTAGCGCTGGAAACGCGGCTCAGGTCACTAGCGGCGGCCGAAGGAGCTGATTTGCAACGCCTGCGACGGCAGGTTTCCTTCGACCGTTTGCTAGCCCGTTTCTTTAAGAGACGGAATGCACCGTGGTTATTAAAAGGTGGCTACGCGATGGAACTGCGTCTCCAGACGGCGCGCACAACCAAAGACATTGATATCTCTCTCCCTGCTGACGCCGCCGCCGGATTTGGCGGCGAAATCCTCATTGAGTTGCAGCGAAGTGCACGAACCGACTTGGATGACTTTTTCGAGTTCACGATTGCTGAACCGCAAATGAATCTGGATGCCGCTCCTCAGGGCGGCGCGCGGTACCCGGTAACAACGACGCTTGCGGGCCGTGTTTTCACAAGATTTCAGCTGGATATAGGAATCGGGGACGCAGTTGTACCGCCGACAGAACTAATCGAAGGACGGGATTGGCTCCGTTTTGCCGGAATCGCACCCGGGCAATTCATGGCGATATCCAAGGAGCAACAATTCGCTGAAAAACTCCACGCTTACACGTTGCCGCGGCCTGATGCGCCGAACAGCCGGGTGAAAGACCTAGTGGATATGATCCTGCTGATTCAGATGGCGACAATGGACGGGGCCATTCTCAACCTGGCAATTCAAACCACCTTTGAATTGCGCGGAACACATTCCTTTCCCTCTGTTCTACCGAGACCACCGGAATCGTTGACGTTGCCATTTGATGCCATAGCAACTCTGAGTTGTCAAAAAGGACAGTCCAGAACGGTCGAAAATAGCAGCACCTTATTATTAGAGAAAGTACCAGCAGAAAGAGAGAGAATACGACGACGACTACTTATAGGGAGAATAAACCTAAAGAAGCGTCATCGTCGTGTTGTACTTCTCTTTCTGTTTTGTCAGGCGGGGCGTTGGCCGGCGCCGACGTATTGTAATCAGCGCCGATAGCCAAGTTACCATTAACTGTCAATTTCGACGCCGGGTTAGAAAACCCGATACCGACGTTTTGGGCTTGGACACTGACGACCAAAAATAGAGCCAGGAACATAGCTCCAGCCTCTGCTTGTGCGATTTTCATTGCAGAAACGGAGAATACGAAGAGCCGTGGGTTACCGACAACAGTACTATGGTACCAAGCGCTAGTGTGCGGTCATCATCCTGATTTCTTCCGCCGAACGTCCTTGTCCACGCTCAAGCCTTGCATCAGTATCCGCCAGAGATCGTCGAACACCGTATCGATTTTTGGGTCGGTCCATTCCATGGCGTGCGCTGGGTGATGGAACCGAGAGGTTGCAAACAGAATGGCCTGACTCGCAGCGGCCGGATCGATGCGGCGAAAGGTCCCTTCTTCTACTCCTGAACGGATGATTGCCGCGACCAATTGAGCCAATTCATCCAAGTGGGTAGCGACGACGGATCGAGCGTTCGCGGAGAGCGACCGGTAAGCAGTGAAGAGTTCAGGATCAGCCACCGCTCGCCTGCGCTTGATGCCGATCAAGGTATCAAATAGTTGGCGCAACCGTTTTGGCGCCGGACCCGGTCTGGCAGCGATCGCACGGAGTGGAGACATCGTCTCATCGAACCACCGCTGAACGACAAGATCTCGAAGTTCCGCCTTAGTCTTTACATGCCGGTAAACAGCCGCGTGACTCACGCCGAGCGCGCGCGCCACGTCAACCACCGTCGCCTTTTCCGGGCCGAAGCGTCGCAATACATCCTCAGCGGTAGCGACAATTCGGTCACGAGTGAGGCGACCTTCAGGCAAGGCCATTTCCACGTCTCCGGTCGCTGCTTGGTTGACCTCGCAATGCGTCTTTCCGGCGCGCGGGGATCGGACTTTGCCACGCGAAGGAAGAAGCCATCAAAGAACCCCAGGCTACGTCGGACAGGCAGCGCTTCTTCCCAGAATCACGTCCCGTCTCGGTAAAAATCGTTGATCTATGCGAAATCAATGTTGGGCTGTCTCAGTTTTGCTAGCGAGCTGATCTAGCAGCTTCAGAGCATCGGGCGGAAGCGTCAACTCGGCGGCCGCGAGGTTCTCGCGCAGATGTTCAACCGACGAGGTGCCCGGGATGAGAAGGATATTAGAGGAGCGTTGTAACAGCCAAGCTAGAGCAACTTGCATCGGCGAGGCGTTCAGGCCTTGAGCGACCTCGGATAAGGCCGATGATTGCAGGAGATTGAAACCGCCGAGCGGGAAAAACGGTACATAAGCAATGCCTTCTTTTTCCAGTTGATCAATCAAAGGATCGTCGGCGCGATGGGCGACATTGTAGGCATTCTGCACACAAACAATCGGCGCGATTTTTCCGCCATCTTCGACTTGTTTACGAGTTACGTTGCTCAAACCAATGTGCCGGATGAATCCCTTTTCGCGGAGGCCGGCCAGCGTGGTCAACGGCTCTTCCAATGAGCCTTCGGCCGGTCCATGGACGCCGAACATGCTGCGCAGGTTGACGACGTCCAGCGCGTCGAGCCCAAGATTGCGCAGATTGTCATGCACGGCCTGAGTCAACTCTTTGGGTGACATGGCGGGAAGCCAAGATCCATCTTCGTCCCGGCGCGCGCTGACTTTGGTGACGATGACCAGATCTTCGGGGTAAGGATGCAGGGCGCGCCGGATCAATTGGTTCGTGATATGCGGCCCGTAAAAGTCACTGGTGTCGATATGGTTGACCCCGCTGGCGACCGCCTCGCGTAACACCGAGATGGCGCCGTCGATATCGCGGGGTGGCCCCCAGACGAGTTTGTTGCCCTCGCGTCCTGCGAGTTGCATAGCGCCGTAACCCATCCGCCGAACGGTGAGTGAAGTAGCCGGAAACGTGAACTGACCGCCTAGATTATAAGTACTCATTTGCATTTTTCTCCTGGCGAACCAGGTAGACTCGGTTCGTACAAGTGTCAAATAATGAAATCTGTAACTTGAAAGATACCTGTCT
>Ga0213878_10000195_pt1 | contig 25292 bp, 23 predicted proteins | sample VelepicoBEBS_R02_FD_161053 | JGI IMG/M metagenome (GOLD analysis project Ga0213878, IMG submission 161053) | Vellozia epidendroides bulk soil microbial communities from rupestrian grasslands, the National Park of Serra do Cipo, Brazil - BS_R02 | ecosystem: Environmental > Terrestrial > Soil >... | reverse complement strand
GGAAAGCCACCTCGGCTGGTTCCGGGCGCTGGACCGCGCCAGCAGAAAACCACGCAAGTCCGCGCCACTGTTGGCTTTGGCATTGGGGCTGAATGACCATCACTAACTAACGATCAAAGAGCCCCTTCGTGGCCCGCGCAGCCCGGCATTGCCGCTTGGGCAACCGCCGTCGCGACCAGGCCGGGTTCAGCTCAGCAGATCCAGCAGAGTGCGAGCCACGACCTTGGTGGCACGACGCAGGTCCTCCAGGTCCAGCCGCTCGTCGGCGCGCTTGGCGTGCGACTCCAGCACCGTGCGCGGGCCGGCGCCGTAGATCACGCCGGGGATGCCACGTTCCACGTAGAGGCGCACGTCGGTGTAGAGCGGCGTGCCTACGGCCGGGATGGGCTCGCCGAACAGCTCGGAACCATGTTTCTGGATGGCCTCCACCAGCGGGCGGTTGCCGGGTAGCGGCTTCATCGCATTGGCCAACAGCAGGCGGCGCACCTCGACCCGCAGGGTCTTGCCGCCGCGCGGCGGGTTGAAGCCGGCCGCCGCCTCGGCGATGGTGCTGCGGATGGCGGCCTCGACCTCGGCCGGGTTCTCCTCGGGAATCATGCGGCGATCGAGCTTGAACACCACCTTGCCGGGCACGACATTGGTGTTGGTGCCACCACTGATCTGGCCCACGTTGAGGTAGGGATGGCTGATGCCCTCGACCTGCGAGCTCACCCCGAGATAGTCGCGGTTGAGCGCATGCAGCGCGTTGAGGATATGCACGGCGCCCTGCAGCGCGTCGGTGCCGCTGTCCGGAATGGCGGCATGGGCCATCTCACCCTGCACCGTGACCTCCATCTGCAGGCAGCCGTTGTGGGCAGTGACCACTTCGTAGCTGAAACCGGCGGCGATCATCAGGTCCGGCTTGGTCAGGCCGTTCTTCAGCAGCCAGCCGGGGCCCAGCTCGCCGCCGAACTCCTCGTCATAGGTGAAGTGCAGCTCCACCGCGCCCTTGAGCGGGGCTTGCAGCGACTCGAGCGCACGCACCGCGAAGGTGAAGCTGGCGAAGTCGCTCTTGCTGACGGCCGCTGCGCGGCCGTAGAGCTTGCCGTCCTTGATCTCGGCGCCATAGGGATCGTGAGTCCAGCCCTCGCCGGGCGGCACCACGTCGCCATGGGCGTTGAGCGCGACGATGCGGCCGCCGTCGCCATAGCGGCGTCGCACGATCAGGTTGGTGATGGCCTCGAGGCCGGCCGCGCGCATCTCCTCGGCCGGCACGGCATGCTTCTCGGCCGCTAGACCGAAGCCTTGCAGCAGCTCGGCCGTGCGCTCGGCGTGCGGCGCGTTGTTGCCAGGCGGCGTGTCGGTGGGCACGCGCACCATCTCCTGAAGGAAGCGCACTTCCTCGTCGAAATGGGCGTCGATCCAGGCGTCGAGTGCTTGGTAGCGGTCTTCAGTAATCATGACAGTTCGGTGGCGAGTTGTTCGAGCAGGTTCTGGAAGGCCAGGACGCACAGCTCGCTGTCGTCGTTGGTGATGGACTCCAGCGGGTTGTGGCTGATGCCGGCGTTCAGGCCACGCAGGAATAACATGGCCTGCGGCATCAGCTCGTGCAGCTTCATTGCGTCGTGGCCAGCGCCGCTGGGCATGCGGTGGACGGGCAGGCCCAGCGACTCGACGGCGCGTTCCCAGCGCCGCTGCCAGGCCGCAGCGCTGGGCGCCGCGGCGGCGCGCATCGTTTCCTCGAGCTTGAAGTGCAGGCCGCGGCGCGTACAGATGCGCTGCAGTTCGGCCCGGACGTCGTCGGCGCAGGCGTCGCGCACGGTGTCAGTGGTGGCGCGGATGTCGAGGCTGAACTTGCAACTCCCCGGCACGACGTTGATCGAGCCGTTGGGCACTTCCAGCATGCCGACCGTCGCGACCAGGTGGGGCTGGGCGGCGCCGCGCTTCTCGACATAGAGCAGCAGTTCTGCCGCCGCGGCCGCGGCGTCGCGGCGGCTGTCCATGGGCGTCGTGCCAGCGTGGCTGGCCATGCCGATGATTTCGCCGATATAGCGCACGCTGCCGTTGATCGAGGTCACGATGCCCAGCGGAAGGTCTAGCTGGTTGAGCACCGGCCCCTGTTCGATGTGGGTCTCGACAAAGCCCAGGTAGCGGCTGGCGTCGCGCTTGAGCTTGCCGATGTCGGCGATGCAGAGACCGGCATGCGTCATGGCGTCACGCATCGTGATTCCATCGGCGTCCTTCTGTTCCAGCCAGCCCATGTCGAAGTGGCCGGTCAGCGCGCCGGAACCGAGGAAGACCGCCTTGTAACGCTGGCCCTCCTCCTCGGCGAACCCGACTACCTCGAAACCAAAGGGCAGGCGCCGCCCCTGGCGGTGCAACTCGCGCACGCAGGCCATGGGCACGAAGATGCCCAGCCGGCCGTCGTACTTGCCGCCGTTGCGCACCGTGTCGTAATGGCTGCCGGTAAGCAGGCGCTTCGCGCCGCGGTCGGTGCCATGGTAGATGCCCACCACGTTGCCCACCGAGTCGATCTCGACCTCGTCGAAGCCGCAGTCGGCGCGCATCCAGTGCGCCAGACGCTGGGCACAGACGCGGTGGGCGTCTGTGAGGTAAGTCACGGTGAGCTGGCCATGCTCGGCATAGCCCGGATCGCTGTGGGCGGCCAGGCGCTCGGCCCAGTCCCACACGAGGTTGCCCAGCTCGGGCGCATGGCCGAACTTGTCATTCAGTCGGATCTCGGCGATGCGATGGATGTTGCGCAGCGCTTCGGCCAGCTCGAAGTCCGGGTGGTTTTCCAGGCGGCGCTCGAAGGTCGCGATGATTTCGGCCTTGAACAGCCCCTGGCCGCGCGGCCCGCGCACCGCGAGGATGAAGGGGAAGCCAAAGCGCGCGTTGTAGTCGGCGTTGAGCTGCTGGATGCGCGCGAACTCCGCCGGCGTGCATTCCGTCAGGCCAGCCTTGCCCTGCTCGTTCGTCGATTCGGCGGTCAGCGTCTTGGCCACCATGGCCTTGCCGGCAAGCTCCGGGTGGGCGCGGATCAGCGTGAGCTGGGCGTCGCGGCCGGCTTCGCGCACGACCTGTACCAACGCGAGCTTGAGCTGGGCCAAGCTGGCGAAGGGGCGCGCGGCCGCGGCACGCTCGGCGATCCACGGCGAATGCTCATAGGTACCGTCCAGCAGTGCAGCGAACTCGGCCGGCGTGGCGGCGTTGACTTGGGCGAGGGTCAGGGTCACGGTTTACTCCCACACAAAAGCGGTGGCGGGGTCGAAGGGATGCGCCGCCTTCCAGTGGCGGGCGATGTCGATGCGGCGGGTGATCCAGACGCGGTCATGCTTCTGAACATGGTCCAGGAATCGCTGCAGCGCGCGCATGCGGCCCGGGCGACCCAGCAGCCGGCAATGCATGCCTATGCTCATCATGCTGGGGAACTCGGCGCCTTCGGCGTACTGCACGTCGAAGGCGTCGCGCAGGTACTCGAAGAACTCGTCGCCATGCGAGAAGCCCTGGGGCAGCGCGAAGCGCATGTCGTTGCAGTCCAGCGTGTAGGGCACGACCAGATGGGGCGCGAGAGCGCCATCGGTCTTGCGCACCTGCAGCCAGAAGGGCAGGTCGTCGCCGTAATAGTCACTGTCGTACTCGAAGCCGCCGAAGTCCGCCACCAGGCGGCGCGTGTTGGGGCTGTCGCGGCCGGTGTACCAGCCAAGCGGCCGTTCACCGGTCAGGCGCTGCAGGATCTCCATGCCACGCTGCATGTGCTCGCGTTCGACGGATGCCTCGAGGTTCTGGTAGTGGATCCAGCGCCAGCCATGGCAGGCGATCTCGTGGCCCAGCTCCATGAAGGCCGCCGTGACCTCGGGGCAGCGCTGCAACGCCATGGCCACGCCGAACACGGTGAGGGGCAGGCCGCGGCGCTCGAACTCCCGCAGGATGCGCCACACACCCACGCGCGAGCCGTACTCGTAGATGCCCTCCATGCTCAGGTGCCGCGCCGGGTAACTGGCCGGGTTGAACATCTCGGACAGGAACTGCTCGCTGCCGGCGTCGCCATGCAGCACCGAGTTCTCGCCGCCTTCCTCGTAGTTGAGGACGAACTGCACGGCCACGCGGGCCGCGCCGGGCCAGCCGGCCTGGGGCGGGCGCGGGCCGTAGCCCTTCAGGTCGCGTGGATAGGCGAGGGCGTGGCTCATCGTGGGAGGGCGGCGGTGGGGTGGCGCAGGGCGCTGGCCAGGTCGGGCGTGTGCGGGTCGAGGCGCAGATTGCTCTCCACGCTGACGATGTGTTGCTCCATCAGGCGCACGGCCGCGCGGGCATCGCGCCGCTCCAGTGCGTCGACGATCTCGACATGCTCGGCCTGCGAATGCTCGGCCGAATGCGAGGACTGGTACATCAGCGCGATCAGCGACGAGCGGCTGAGCAGGTCGGCCAGCACCTGGGCCAGCACGCCGTTGCCCAGCATCTGCGCCAGCACGACATGGAAATCGGCCAGCAGATGGGTGCGGCCGGAAACGTCCGTGCGCGTGACCGCCTCGCGCTCGGCGCGCAGGTGCTCGCGCAGCTGCGCGATCTGCGCGTCGGTGATGCTGCCGCAGAGCTGGCGCACCAGCGCCGTCTCCAGCATCGCGCGCACCATGAACACCTGGCGCGCCTCCTCCACGCTGGGCATCGCGACGAAGGCGCCGCGCGCCGGCTCGAGCACCACCAGGTGGTCGCGGCTGAGCTGGTTCAGCGCCTGGCGCACGATGGTGCGCGAGACCTCGAAGATGTCGGCGATCTTCTGCTCGGCCAACTTCGTGCCCGGCATCAGCCGGCGCTCGACGATGGCGGACGTGATCGACGCGACGATGCGCTGCGTCATGTTTGCCGGCGTCGCCTCGCCGCTGCGGCGGGGACGTCGCGGTGGTGTCGAAACACCTTCGTGGGCTATCACTTGGAGCTTGGCACGGCTGCGGGTCATGGCTCTTGCGGGTGATTTGCGTTTGACTGGTATGCCAAAGTGTATACACTTATTCAAAACCCACAAGGCAAATTGCGCGACCGTCGCCGGGCGCGCGACATCCATCACTCACGCGTCGGACCGCCGGCGCCCACCCACAGAAAGGCATTCCATGGGACATCTCAGCACCCACGTCCTCGACACGATGAACGGCTGCCCCGCCGCCGGCATGAAGGTCACGCTGCAGCGCGTGGAGGGCTCGCAGGTCGAGACCCTCAAGTCGCTCACCCTCAATCAGGACGGCCGCAACGACGGCGGCCCCCTGCTGGACGCGGCCACGATGGCGGCCGGCCGCTACCGGCTGCTGTTCGAGGTGGCGCCCTATTTCCGGGCGCGCGGCGTGGCACTGCCTGAGCCGGCCTTCATCGATACGGTAGCGCTGGACTTCGGCATCGCCGACTCGGCCGGGCATTACCACGTACCGCTGCTCGTCAGCCCCTGGGCCTACTCGACCTACCGCGGTTCCTGACGGCAGAGCCTCGGATCGGGGTTTTTACGTATACAAAGAAAACGCCTACTGTATACATTTTATTCACGTCGCCGCGGAGCCCGACGTGCCGTGACCTCCAAGGTCCGGCCGGCGGTCGCGATGTCAACTCCTTACAGAGCCCGCTGTGGTGAGGGGAAGGTGCAGGTCTTGAACCCTGCACTTTCCGCACTCTGGAGGACGCGATGGACGCATATCTTCTCGACTGGGCCAACCTGCTGCTGCGCTGGGCCCACGTCATCACGGCGATCGCCTGGATAGGCTCGTCGTTCTACTTTGTCTTTCTCGACAACAGCCTGACCCCGCCCACGGCGCCCGACCTGAAGCAAAAGGGAGTAGACGGTGAGCTGTGGGCCGTGCACGGCGGCGGCTTCTACCACCCGCAGAAGTACCTGGTCGCGCCCAAGCAGATGCCCGAGCACCTGCACTGGTTCTACTGGGAGAGCTATTCGACCTGGCTGACCGGCTTCGGTCTGTTCACAGTGCTCTACCTGTTCAACGCAGGCACCTTCTTGGTCGACAGCAGCGTGCACGCCTGGTCGCCGGGCGCGGCCATTGCGACGGCACTGGGCTTCCTGGTCGCGTTCTGGTTCGTCTACGACATCATCTGCCGCGCCTTCGGCCGCCGCAAGAACGGCGACCTGATCGTCGGCGCCGGCGTGTTCGTCTTCGTCGTCCTCGCGGCCTGGCTGGCCTGCCAGCTGTTCGCCGGGCGTGCCGCCTTCCTGCTGATGGGCGCGATGCTCGCCACCTCGATGAGCGCCAACGTCTTCTTCTGGATCATCCCGGGCCAGCGCAAGGTCGTGGCCCAGCTGAAGGCAGGGCAGCCGGTCGACCCCATCTACGGCTGGCGCGCCAAGCAGCGCAGCGTGCACAACACCTATTTCACGCTGCCCGTGCTGGTGGCCATGCTGTCCAACCACTACGGCTGGCTCTACCAGGGCAAGCACAACTGGCTGGTGCTGGTGCTGCTGATGCTGGCCGGCGCGCTGATCCGCCACAGCTTCGTCGCCCGCCACAAGGCGCTGGTTCAGGGAAGGCGCGCGCCCTGGGAGCATGCCGCGATCGGCACGCTGGCCCTGGTGGGCCTGGCGTTCTGGCTGGCGCCGGCGCCGCAGTCCGCCGAAGCCAAGGCGGCTGCCGTCAAGCCGGTCGCCTTCTCCGACGTCAAGGCCGTCATCGACCAGCGTTGCGTGATGTGCCACAACGCGCAGCTGCCCAACAAGGGCGTCATGCTGGACAAGCCGGAGCTGATCAAGGACCACGCCCAGCTGATCTACCAACAGGCAGCGGTGCTGAAGCAGATGCCGCTCAACAACGCGACCCAGATCACCGATGCTGAACGGGCGCTCATCAAGCGCTGGTACGAGGCGGGGGCGCCGGCCCAATAGGCCGGGCAACCCGCCCGCACAAGAGACAGGCCCGGGTCAGACGGCGCCAGCCGGCCCCCGGGCATCCACCACCAATCCCGCAACCACGAAGGAATCGCGGAGATGCAACAGAAACTCAAGCAGCACGCCGTGCTCGCCGCCCTCGCGGCCTGCGGTTTGGCGGCCCACGCGGCCGACTGGAGCGACACCTCCATCGGCTATCGCTACGGCACCCAGTTCCGCGAGCCGTTCAACGCCAACGACATCAAGAAGAACATCTTCTTCCTGACTCATGCGGACGGCTACAGGTACGGCACGAACTTCTTCAACGTCGACATGCTGATGTCCGACGGCAAGGACCCGGCCAGCGCCGGCTCGACCAACGGGGCGCACGAGGCCTACGTCACGTACCGGCATTTCCTGGATTTCGGCAAGGTTTCGGGCAGCGACTTCAAGTTCGGTCCGGTGCGCGGCATGGGCCTGACGGCGGGCTTCGACTGGAACACCAAGACCGACGCCGGCTACAACTCCAAGAAGCGCATGCTGGTGCTCGGCCCCACCCTGCAGCTCGACGTGCCTGGCTTCCTCAGCGTGAGCCTGCTGCAGATGTGGGAGAGCAACGCCCCCTACAACACCTTCACCCAGACCAGCACGCCGCGCTACAGCTACAAGCCGCATCCGATGCTGAACCTGGCCTGGGGCATCCCCATCGGTTCGCTGCCGCTGTCCTTCGAGGGCTACGCCAACTTCATCGCCTCCAAGGGCAAGAACGAGTTCGGCGGCGACACGGCGCGGGAGACCAACATCGACATGCAGCTGATGGTCGACGTCGGCAGCTTCTGGGACAAGCCCAAGACCTTCAAGCTCGGCTTCGAGTACCAGTACTGGAAGAACAAGTTCGGCAACAACAGCAGCGGCCCCGCGGGCAGCGGCGCCTTCGCGAAGACACCGATGATCCGGGCCGAATTCCACTTCTAAGCCACGACAGCACGACATGGGCGAGCCCGCCACAGAAGCAGGCCCCATCAACTTCCCCTAGCGCCCCGATGCGGGTGAGGAGACAAGCATGACAGCGACAACTGTTCCTGCCGTGGACGAGAAGCTGCCCGCCGGGCGCCTGACGGCGCTGGGCCTGCAGCATGTGCTGGTGATGTATGCCGGCGCCATCGCCGTGCCACTCATCGTCGGGCGCGCACTGAAGCTTGCGCCCGAGCAGGTGGCGATGCTGATTTCGGCCGACCTGCTGTGCTGCGGCCTGGTCACGCTGATCCAGTCCTTCGGCCTGAACCGCTGGTTCGGCATCAAGCTGCCCGTCATGATGGGCGTGACCTTCGCTGCGGTCGGCCCGATGGTGGCGGTCGCCAACGGCGTGCCCGGCGTGGACGGCGCACGGGCCATCTTCGGCGCTGGCATCGGCGCCGGCCTGCTGGCCATCCTGATCGCGCCGCTGATGAGCCGGCTGCTGCGCTTCTTCCCGCCCGTCGTCACGGGCACCACGATCGCCATCATCGGCATCAGCCTGATGCGCGTGGGCGTGGGCTGGGCGGTCGGCGGGCCGGCCAACCTGGCGCAGTTCACCGACGTGCCGCAGCTGGTCGCCATGGTCCAGAAGGCCGAACTCAGCGCCGCCGTCGCCGCGGCGACGGCGGCATCCGGCGCCGACGCAGCCATGGCTGCTCCGGCCCCTTCGGCGGTGGAGCCCGCCTCCGCACCCGAAGCAGCCGCTTCCGCGCCCGCCCGCACCGGCATCTTCAAGTTCCTGCCGCAGATCACCATCACCAAGCTGCCCGGGCCCGTGCCCATGAGCGACAACCCGGCCTACGGTGCGCTCGACAACATGGCGGTTTCCGGCGCGGTACTGCTGTTCATCCTGCTGCTGGTGAGGTTCTGCAGCGGCTTCCTCGCCAACATCTCGGTGCTGCTGGGCATCGTGATGGGCTGCGTGGTCGCCATCGCGATGGGCAAGATGAGCTTCGCCAAGGTGGGCGCGGCGCCCTGGTTCGACGTCGTCACGCCATTCGCCTTCGGCATGCCCACCTTCGACCTCGTCTCCATCCTCACCTTCACGGTCGTCATGATCGTCGTGATGATCGAGTCCACCGGCATGTTCCTGGCGCTGGCGGACATCACCGGCAAGAAGGTGGGCCAGAAGGAGCTGGCGGCCGGCCTGCGCGTCGACGGCCTGGGCACGGTGCTCGGCGGCATCCTCAACACCTTCCCGCACACCAGCTTCTCGCAGAACGTGGGCCTGGTGGCCGTGACGGGCGTGAAGAGCCGGTGGGTCTGCGTGGCCGGCGGCATCATCATGATCGTGCTGGGCATGCTGCCCAAGATGGCCGCGCTGATCGAGGCCATCCCGCAATTCGTGCTGGGCGGCGCCGGCCTCGTGATGTTCGGCATGGTGGCCGCCACGGGCATACGCATCCTCGCGACGGTGGACTACAAGACCAACCGCTACAACCTCTACATCGTCGCGCTGTCCATAGGCTTCGGGCTGGTCCCGCTGGTGGCGCCGCGCTGGATGCAACAGATGCCGCACAGCCTGCACCCGCTGCTGGAGTCCGGCATCCTGCTGACCTCCATCTCCGCCGTGCTGCTGAACCTGTTCTTCAACGCGGGCCGGCCCGCGACCGCGGAGGAGACCCAGCAGCAACCCCTGGGAACCCATTGATGGCGGCGCCGTCCACGCGCGGTGGGGCGAGTGAGCAGGAGGTGCGCGTCGACCTCGCCGCGGCCTACCGGCTGGCGGCCCTGCAGGGCTGGGACGACACGATCTACACCCACCTGTCCGCGACGGTCCCGGGCGAGCCCGGCGTCTACCTGATCAACCGCTTCGGCCTGCTGTTCGAGGAGGTCTGCGCCTCCAACCTCGTCAAGGTGAACCTGCACGGCGAGGTCGTCGACGGCTCGGGGGCGGTCGTGAACCCGAGCGGCTTCGCGATCCACGGCGCGGTGCATGCGGCGCGGCCCGACGCGGCCTGCGTCATCCATGTGCACAGTCCCTGGGCGGTGGCTCTGGCGGCGCTGCCCGAAGGCTTGCTGGCAACCTCGCAATGGGCCATGCGCTTCTCGGGCCGCCTCGGCCGCCATGCCTACGAGGGCCTGGCGCTGGGTGCCGACGAGCAGGCGCGGCTGGTGGCCGAGCTCGGCAGCCTCGACGGGCTGCTGCTGGAGCATCATGGCCCGCTGGTCGTCGGGCGCAGCGTGGCCGAGGCCTATCTGCTGATGCACATCCTGGAGAAGGCCGCGCAGGCACAGTTGCGCGCGATGGCCGCCTCGCCGTCGCTGCGCGGCGCCGGTGCCGACGTGGCCGCGCTGACCTATCGACAATGGGTGGGCGACGGCGCCGTCCGGGACGGTGACCTCGAATGGCCGGGCCTGCTGCGCCGCGTCGAGCGGCTCTCGCCCGGATTCCGCGACTGAAAGGAGAAACCCATGCCAACCCTGCGTGTCGAACTTTTCGAGGGCCGCACGGCCGAACAGAAGCGCGCCCTTGCCAAGGAGCTCACCGAGGCCTGCGTGCGCGTGCTCGGCGGCAGCGCCGACGGCGTCGATGTGCTCTTCTTCGACATCGCCCGTCATGACTGGGCCACGGGTGGCGTGCTGTGGAGCGACAAGGCGGCGCCCCCGCCGGCCCGTTGAGCCTGGATGGCCATGCAAGGCCTGGTGCTTCTCTATGTGGGCGCGGTGCTCTTCATCAACGGGCTGAGCATGCTCGGCCGGATCGCGCCCAAGGAGGCGGCGGTCATGAACCTGCTGACCGGCGGCCTGTCGCTGTTCGTGAGCCTGCACGGGGCGGCGAGCGGGCAGGGCGCCGAGATCCGAGCCGCCGCCTTCGGGCTGCTGTTCTCCTTCACCTACCTCTGGGTGGCCTATGTCAACCTGAGCGGGCAGGACGGCCGCGGCCTGGGCTGGTTCAGTCTCTTCGTCGCGGCGACGGCCGCACTGGTCACCTGCGACCAGTTCGCCGCTGCGCAAAGCGCCACCGACTACGTGCTGGCCGCCTGCTGGGCCGCCTGGGTGCCGCTGTGGCTGGGCTTCTTCGTGATCGGCGCGCTGCGCCGCATGTCCTGGACACGGCCGGTGGCCTGGCTGGCGATCGTGCAGGCCGTGCTCACGGCCTGGCTGCCGGGTTACCTGTTGCTGACCGGGCGCCTGTAGCGTTCAGAGGTCCTTGCGCCACCACTCGCCCTCCAGCTCCCGCTGCAGGAAAGCGATGAAGCTCTTGACCTTGAGCGGCACCAGCTTGGGCGAGGGGAAGACCACGTGCACGTCCTGCGCCGGGAGGCCGTGGTCGGCGAGCACCTGGCACAGGGCGCCATCCGCGAGGGATTCGCGCGCCACATACCAGGGCAGCACCGCCAGGCCCATGCCGGCACGGGTGGCGGCCAGCACGGCCGAGAGGTTGTTGGAGCGCATCGGCCCTGCAACCGGCGCCGAGATCTCCTCGCCGGCCGGCGTCGTCAGCGTCCAGCGGTCGTCGCCCTGCACGCTGCTGTAGATGACGCAGGCGTGTTGCGCCAGGTCGGCCGTGCCCTGCGGCGTGCCACGGCGGGCGAGATAGTCCGGCGCTGCCACCATCAACCAGGGGTTGGTGCCCAGATAGCGCGCGCCCAGCGTCGAGTCGGCCAACCGGCCCATGCGGATCGCGAGGTCGATGCCCTGCTCGACGAGGTTCACGTAGCGGTCGTCGAAGCTCAGGTCCACCGTCACTTCGGGATGGGCCTGCATGTAGCGCAGCACCAGCGGCACCATCGCGCGCCGCCCGAAGGCGACCGAGGTGCTGACGCGCAGCGTGCCGCCGATGCGGCTTTGCAGCAGCGTCGCGAGGTTGTCGGCCTCGTCGATCTCGCGCGCGATCAGCTTGCACTTGTCGTAGTACAGCGCACCGACTTCGGTTGTCGTGACGCCGCGCGTGGAGCGATGCAGCAGCCGCGCGCCCAGGCGCTGCTCCGTCGCCGCCACCGCCTTGGTGGCCGTCGGCTGCGTGATGCCGAACTCCTGGGCCGCCTTGCTGAAGCTGCCGGTTTCGACGACGCGGATGAAGAGCTGCACACCGGTGACGCGATCCATGACCCGCACTGTAGCCGCGGCCGGCCGGGTCATTCCGTCACGGAATAGCACTTATCCCCTGACTGGCATTCACAGGTGCGGTCGTCGCGCCCACCATGCAGCCCATCGACGAACAGGCTTCAGACACAGGAGAACGCGATGGCGAAGATGAAGGCCGCGATGGCCGCCGTGCTGGTGATGGAGAAGGAAGGCGTGACCCAGGCCTTCGGCGTGCCCGGGGCCGCAATCAACCCGCTGTACGCGCAGCTGCGAGAGCGCGGCACGATCGCCCATGTGCTGGGCCGCCACGTCGAGGGCGCCTCGCACATGGCGGAGGGCTATACCCGCGCAAAGGCCGGCAACATCGGCGTCTGCATCGGCACGTCCGGCCCGGCCGGCACCGACATGATCACCGGCCTGTACTCGGCCCAGGCCGACTCCATCCCCATCCTGTGCATCACCGGCCAGGCCCCGCGCGCCCGCCTGCACAAAGAGGACTTCCAGGCCGTGGACATCGCCTCCATCGCCAAGCCGGTCACCAAGTGGGCCACCACGGTGCTGGAGCCGGCCCAGGTGCCGCGCGCCTTCCAGCAGGCCTTCCACCTGATGCGCTCGGGCCGCCCGGGCCCGGTGCTGATCGACCTGCCGTTCGACGTGATGATGGCCGAGATCGAATTCGACATCGACACCTACGAGCCGCTGGCCGTCTACAAGCCCGCGGCGTCGCGCAAGCAGATCGAGCGCGCGCTGGAGATGCTGAACGAGGCCGACAGGCCGCTGATCGTCGCCGGCGGCGGCATCATCAACGCCGATGCCTCCGAGCTGCTGGTGCAGTTCGCCGAGATCGCCGGCATTCCCGTCATCCCGACGCTGATGGGCTGGGGCACGATCCCCGACAACCACCCGCTGCAGGCCGGCATGTGCGGCCTGCAGACCTCGCAGCGCTACGGCAACGCCAACCTGCTGGCCAGCGACTTCGTGCTGGGCATCGGCAACCGCTGGGCCAACCGTCACACCGGCTCGCCCGAGGTCTATTGCAAGGGCCGCAAGTTCATCCACATCGACATCGAGCCGACGCAGATCGGTCGCGTCTTCGCGCCCGACTACGGCATCGTCTCCGACGCCGGTGCCGCGCTGCAGCTCTTCGTGGAGGTGGCGCGCGAATGGCAGGCCGCCGGCAGGCTGCGCGACCGCTCGGCCTGGGCCGCGGAATGCCGGGGCCGCAAAACCGACCTGCAGTACCTGCGCAAGACCAACTTCGACACCGTGCCGATGAAGCCGCAGCGGGTCTACCAGTGCATGAACAATGCATTCGGCGAGGACGTCTGCTACGTCTCGACCATTGGCCTGTCGCAGATCGCCGGCGCGCAGTTCCTGCATGTCTACAAGCCACGCCACTGGATCAACTGCGGCCAGGCCGGCCCGCTGGGCTGGACCGTGCCCGCGGCCCTGGGGGTACGCGTGGCCGACCCGCAGCGCAAGCTGGTCGCGCTGTCGGGGGACTACGACTTCCAGTTCATGATCGAGGAGTTGGCCGTCGGCGCGCAGTTCAAGCTGCCCTACATCCACGTCGTCGTCAACAACAGCTACCTGGGCCTGATCCGCCAGTCGCAGCGCGGCTTCAGCATGGACTACTGCGTGCAGCTGGGCTTCGAGAATATCAACTCGCCCAGCGACGAGGTGACCGCGCAGGGCTATGGCGTAGACCATGTCAAGGTGGTGGAGGGCCTGGGCTGCAAGGCCATCCGGGTGCACAGGCAGGAGGAGATCGCGCCGGCCATCAAGCAGGCCGAGGCCTGGATGGCCGAGTTCCAGGTTCCCGTCGTCATCGAGGTCATCCTGGAACGCGTGACCAACATCGCGATGGGCACCGAGATCGACAACGTGGTCGAGTTCGAGGAACTCGCCACTGGCAAGGCCGACGTGCCGACGGCCGTGGCGCTGCTCGACTGACACTCGCCCCATCACCGGAGATCCGCCATGCCCCGCTTTGCCGCCAACCTCACGATGCTGTTCAACGAGGTCCCGTTTCTCGATCGCTTCGAGCTTGCCGCCAAGGCGGGCTTCGATGCGGTGGAGTTCCTCTTCCCCTACGCCTTCAGTGCCACCGAGATCAAGCAGCGCCTCGATTCCCACCAGTTGACGCTGGTGCTGCACAACCTGCCGGCCGGCGACTGGGATGCCGGCGAACGCGGCATCGCCTGCCACCCCGACCGCGTGGCCGAGTTCCGAGACGGTGTCGCCAGGGCCATCACCTACGCGAAGGCGCTGGGCGTGAACCAGCTCAACTGCCTGGCCGGCAAGGTGCCGGCCGGCGTGCCGGAAGACGTGCTGCGCCAGACCTTCGTCGAGAACCTGCGCTATGCCGCCGCCGAGCTTAAAAGGGCCGGGCTCAAGCTGCTGATCGAGCCGATCAACACGTACGACATCCCTGGCTTCTACCTGAACCGCACCGCCCAGGCCGCGGCCCTCCTCGACGAGGTGGGCGCCGACAACGCCTTCATCCAGTACGACATCTACCACGCCCAGCGCATGGAGGGTGAGCTGGCGGCCACGGCGCTGAAGTACCTGCCGCGCATCGGCCACATCCAGCTGGCCGACAACCCCGGCCGCAACGAGCCGGGTACCGGCGAGATCAACTACGCCTTCCTGTTCGCCCACCTCGACCGCATCGGCTACGCCGGCTGGATAGGCTGCGAATACAAGCCCGCCGCCGCGACCGAAGCCGGCCTGGGCTGGCGCCAGCGCCTGGCGCAGTGACGACATTCAACACGGACAAGGACCGGAGAGAGACATGAGCACCCAACCCCTCAAGATCGGCTTCATCGGCCTCGGCATCATGGGCACGCCCATGGCCGGCCACCTCATCAAGGGCGGCCACTCGTTGTTCGCCTACACGCTGGGCAAGGTGCCCGAGGAGCTGGTCGCCGCCGGCGCGACGGCCTGCCCAAGCGCGCGCGCCGTCGCCGAGCGCGCCGACATCATCATCACGATGGTGCCCGACACGCCCGACGTCGCAGCGGCCCTGTTCGCCGACAACGGCGTGGCCGCGGGCCTGAGCAAGGGCAAGGTGGTGGTGGACATGAGCTCGATCTCGCCGGTCGAGACCAAGGAGTTCGCTGCCAAGATCAAGGCTTTGGGTTGCGACTACCTCGACGCACCGGTCAGCGGCGGCGACGTCGGCGCGAGGAACGCGACGCTGTCCATCATGGTCGGCGGCGACGCCGCCGTGTTCGAGCGCGTCAAGCCGGTGTTCGAGCTGATGGGCAAGAACATCACCCTGGTGGGCGGCAACGGAGACGGCCAGACCTGCAAGGTAGCCAACCAGATCGTCGTCGCGCTGACCATCAATGCAGTCGCCGAGGGCCTGCTGTTCGCGTCCCGCGCCGGCGCCGACCCGGCCAAGGTGCGCCAGGCGCTGATGGGTGGCCTCGCCACCTCGCGCATCCTCGACATCCTCGGCGACCGCATGATCAAGCGCACGTTCGACCCGGGCTTCCGCATCGCGCTGCACCAGAAGGACCTCAACCTCGCGCTCGGCGCCGCGCGCCAGCTGGGCCTGGCGCTGCCGGCGACCGGCACCGCGCAGCAGCTGTTCTCCGCCTGCGTCGCCCACGGCGGCGCGGCCTGGGACCACTCCGGCCTGGTGCGGGCGCTGGAGAAGCTGTCCAATTTCGAGATCGGCCAGCAGGCCCACTGACCCACGACACCCGAGATGACCGTCTCCGCCAGCCCCGCGCAGGCCCTGCTGCGCCGCATGTTCGATGCAGCTATCGCGTCGGCCCAGCCCTCGCGCTGCATACCGGCGCACCTGCCCACGCCCGAGGAGCTGGGTCGCGGGCGCCTCGTCGTGATCGGCGCCGGCAAGGCCTCGGCCGCGATGGCGCGTGCCGTCGAGGACCATTGGCAGGAGCCGCTGTCGGGCCTTGTCGTCACGCGCTACGGCTACGCCGTGCCCTGCGAGCGCATAGCGATCGTCGAGGCCGCTCACCCCGTGCCTGACGCGGCCGGCCTGGCCGCCGCCCAGCGCATGCTGGATCTGGTGCAGGGCCTCGGCGAAGACGATCTGGTGCTGTGCCTGATCTCCGGCGGCGGCTCCTCGCTGCTGCCGCTGCCACTGCCCGGGCTCACGCTGGCGCACAAGCAGGCCGTCAACCGCGAACTGCTGAAGTCGGGCGCCACCATCAGCGAGATGAACTGCGTGCGCCGCCACCTGTCGGCCATCAAGGGCGGACGGCTGGCCGCGGCCTGCCATCCGGCGCGCGTGCTGACGTTGCTGATCTCCGACGTGCCGGGCGACGATCCCATCGACATCGCCTCCGGCCCCACGGTGGCCGACCCGACAAGCTGCGAGGATGCGCTGGCCATCGTGCGCCGCTATGGCATCGCGCTGCCCGCCGAGGTGCGCGAAGTGCTGGAGAGCGGCCGAGGCGAGTCCGTCAAGCCGGGCGACCCACGCCTGGCCCGCGCCGAGACCCGCATGATCGCCACGCCGCAGATGGCGCTGGAGGCTGCGGCCGAAGTCGCGCGCGAGGCGGGCTACGCGGCCCACATCCTCGGCGACGCGATCGAGGGCGAGGCGCGCGACGTCGGCAAGGTGATGGCCGGCATCGCACTGCAGGTGGCCGAGCGCGGCCAGCCGGTGGCCGCACCCTGTGTGCTGCTGTCCGGCGGAGAGACCACCGTGACCGTGCGTGGCCAGGGCCGCGGCGGCCGCAACGTGGAGTTCCTGCTGTCCACCGCCATCGCGCTGAACGGCCATCCGCGCATCCACGGCCTGGCCGGCGATACCGACGGCGTCGACGGCCAGGAGGAGATCGCCGGCGCCTGCCTCGCGCCCGACACGCTGGCACGCGCCTGGGGGCAGGGCATCAAGCCACGCGACAGCCTGGCCGACAACGACGGCCACGGTTTCTTCGAAGCGCTGGGCGACTCGGTCACCACCGGCCCCACGCTGACCAATGTCAACGATTTCCGAGCCCTCTTGATCGAGGCCTGACTCCCATGCGCAGAACCCGCAACGCCAAGATCGTCGCCACGCTGGGACCCGCCAGCTCCGACCGCGACACGGTACGCCGCCTCTTCCTGGCCGGCGTCGACGTGTTCCGGCTCAACTTCAGCCATGGCAGTGCCGACGACCACCGCGCCCGCTTCGCGATCCTGCGCGATCTGGAGCAGGAGACGGGCCGTCCCATCGGCATCCTGGCCGACCTGCAGGGCCCCAAGCTGCGTGTCGGCACCTTTGCCGACGGCCCGGTGATGCTGGCCGAGGGCCAGGCCTTCCGCCTCGACCTCGACACCGCGCCCGGTGACGTGCGGCGCGCCGGCCTGCCGCATCCGGAGATCTTTGCCGCGCTGGTGCCCGGCGCCGAGCTGCTGCTGGACGACGGCCGGCTGCGCCTGGTCGTGGAGCGATGCGGCCCCGAGTTCGCCGAGACGCGCGTCGTCGTCGGAGGCAAGCTGTCCGAGCGCAAGGGCGTCAACGTGCCTGGCGTCGTGCTGCCCATCACGGCACTGACGGCCAAGGACAGGCGCGACTTGGCACTGGCGCTGGAACTGGGCGCCGACTGGATCGCGCTGTCCTTCGTGCAGCGGCCCGAGGACGTGGCCGAGGCACGCGCGCTGATCGCCGGCCGCGCGGCCATCGTCTCCAAGCTGGAGAAGCCCTCGGCCGTCGAGCGGCTGGACGAGATCGTCGAGCTGTCGGACGCCGTCATGGTGGCGCGCGGCGACCTCGGCGTGGAGCTGCCGGCCGAGCGCGTGCCGGGCATACAGAAGCGCATCGTGCGAGCCTGCCGCCACCTGGGCCGGCCGGTCATCGTCGCGACGCAGATGCTGGAATCGATGGTCGAGGCGCCGGTGCCCACGCGTGCTGAGGCTTCCGATGTCGCGACCGCGATCTACGACGGCGCCGACGCCGTGATGCTGTCGGCCGAATCGGCCTCGGGCAAGCATCCAGTCGAGGCGGTGGACATGATGAACCGCATCGTCCAGCAGGTTGAGGCCGACCCGCTGTACCGCCAGCTCATCGACGCCTCGCACAGCGCGGCCCGGCCCGGCGGCGACGTGGCCGAGGCCGTCTGCTGCGCGATGCGCCGCGCCGTGTCGCTGCTGCAGGCATCGGCCATCGTCTGCTACACCAGCTCCGGCCACACCAGCCTGCGCGCGGCCCGCGAGCGACCCGAGTCGCCCATCCTCAGCCTCACGCCCAGCCTCGCGGCCGCGCGCCGTCTGGCGCTGGCCTGGGGCGTCCATTCGGTGCACACCGAGGACGCGGCCGACGTGGGCCAGATGAGCGAGATCGCCTGCGAGATCTCGCGCCGCGAGGGCTTTGCCCGGTCCGGCCAGATGATCGTCGCCATCGCCGGCGTGCCCTTCGGCACGCCGGGCACCACCAACCTGATGCGCATCGCGACCGTTTGAGCGTTGCCGCGGCGCGCTCCGGCTGCCGCGGCCGCACATCGATTGCGCTCCCAGCGGCAAGGCCAGTCCTTGCCGCTTTTTGTCCTTCCCGACGATACCCGCAAGGGCAGGGGAGAGCGGCTGTCGCATCGATTCGCTTTCACCAAGCTGCCAGTGCCGTCGGGCTAGGGTATGCACTCATGGGAGTCCGGATTCTCTTGCCTACATTTCTTGTATGCAAGCTTGTGGTCAACAGAAGACACGGCTCGCAACCCTCCTAGGAAAGACCATGACCCGCTTCCTGCGTTCCCTGTTCGGCCAGGTCGTACTGGCGCTGATCCTCGGCACCATCATCGGCATCGCCGCGCCGGACTTTGCCGGCAAGCTCAAGCCGCTGGGTGACGGCTTCATCAAGCTGATCAAGATGATCATCCCGCTGCTGGTCTTCTGCGTCGTGGTGCACGGCATCGCCGGCGCCGGCGACCTCAAGCGTGTCGGCCGGGTAGGCGTCAAGTCGCTGATCTACTTCGAGGCCGTGACGACGATAGCGCTGGGCCTGGGCCTGCTGCTCGCCTTCGTCTTCAAGCCTGGCGTGGGCATGAACGTGGATCCCCGCATGCTGGACGCCGGCGCCATGAGCGCCTACGCCGAGACCGCGGACAGGCTCACCCACGGCGGCACCGTGGAGTTCCTGATGAAGCTGATCCCGACCACCGTGGGTGACGCCTTCGCCAAGGGCGACGTGCTGCAGGTGCTGCTGTTCGCCGTGCTGTTCGGTTGCGCGCTGTGCCTGCTGGGCCCACGCGGCCGCCAGGTCGCCGGCTTCGTTGACCAGCTGTCGCACGTGCTGTTCAAGGTCATGGGCATCCTCATCAAGCTGGCACCGCTGGGCGTGCTCGGCGCGATCGCCTTCACGGTTGGCAAGTACGGCATCGGCTCGCTGAAGCAGCTCGGCATGCTGGTGGTGCTGTTCTACGCCGCGGTGCTGATCTTCGTGTGCGTGGTGCTCGGCGCGATCCTGCGCGTGGCCGGCTTCAACATCTTCAAGCTGCTGCGCTACCTGCGCGAGGAACTGATGATCGTGCTGGCGACCACCTCGTCCGACAGCGTGCTGCCGCAGGTCATGTCCAAGCTCAAGCGCATGGGGGTGCGCGACTCGACGGTGGGCCTGGTCATCCCCACCGGCTACTCCTTCAACCTCGACGCGTTCTCGATCTACATCACGCTGGCTGCCGTGTTCATCGCGCAGGCCACCAACACGCCGGTCTCGATGACCGATCTGCTTGCCATCCTTGCCATCTCGCTGGTCACGTCCAAGGGCGCGCACGGGGTGCCGGGCTCGGCCATCGTCGTGCTGGCCGCTACGCTGCATGCGATCCCGGCGATTCCGGCGGTCGGTCTTGTGCTGGTGCTGTCCGTCGACTGGTTCATGGGCATCGCACGCGCGCTGGGCAACCTGATCGGCAACTGCGTGGCCACCGTCGCGATCGCGGCCTGGGAGGGCGATATCGACCGCGAGCGCGCCCACGCCGTCCTCGACGGCCTGGCCCCACCGTCCACGGAGGACGACCTTGACGCTGAGGTCGGCAAGGCGCCTTCGGGTGGGCTGATCGAGGCCTGAACCACAGCCGCTATGCTCCCGCGCTTCTTGTTTCTGCCCAAGCCATGAGCGCCAGCCCGACCCAGATCGCGCAGCAAGTCGTCGAGTCCATACTGGCCCAGAAGCTGGCTCCCGGCGAGCGGCTGGGCGAGCAGGAGCTCGCCGACCTGTTCGGCGTCAGCCGCACGCTGGTGCGCGAGGCGCTGATGCAGCTGCAGGCGCGCGGCTTTGTCGAGGTGCGCTCGCGCAAGGGCTGGTTCGTCGTGGAGCCATCGCTGGACGAAGCCTGCGACGCCTTTGCGGCGCGCCGCGTCGTCGAGGCCGGCATGCTGCGCAATGCCGAGCTGGTGCGCGAGGCCGGCCTGCCGCTGCAAAGCGCGGTGCGCAAGCTGCGCCAGCACATCGCGCAGGAGAAGGAGGCCATCCGCAGCGGCGACGCGGCGACGCGCACCTTCCTGCTGGCGGACTTCCACGTCTGCCTCGCGGAATGCCTGGGGCATCGGCTGCTGTGCGACGTGATGCGCGACCTCACTGCGCGCACCACGCTGGTGGCCTTGCTCTATCAGTCCAAGCATGACGCGCGCCAGTCCTGCGCCGAGCACGAGGGCATCGTCGCGGCGCTGGCGGAGGGAGACATCGCGACGGCCGAGCAGCGCATGCTCAGCCACATCGGCAATGTCGAGGATGCGCTGGATCATTCGGCCGCGGGTGCTGCGGTGGATGCGCGCGAGAAGCTGCGCGCATCGCTGGCGCCGCTGATTCCGATCTCCAGCGCGGGCGGAAGGCGCCGTCAGTAGGTGTAGGTGAGCATGACGCCGCCCTCCGGCGCCGTCCTGCGGCGCGCCAGCGGGCTCTTCGCCGCCTCGCCCAGCAACCGTCCCATGCCGCCTGCGGCGGTGATGCCCCAGTGCTCGTCCAGGCGCAGCGTCCACAGCAGCGTCAGGTCGGCCTTGTAGAAGCCGGCCTTGGGTGTGTAGGCCGCGTAGCCGGAGTCCTGGGACTGCTGCGGCGTGACGCCGAAGTAGGTGCGCAGGTATTTCCTGTCGCCGTAGTTCAGCGTCGCGCCCAGCGACAGCGATTGCTGCCCCTGCTGCAGCAACAGCAGGTGCCCCCCAAGGTGCAGCGCGCCTCCGTTGTTGCGCTGGGTCAGCGGCAGCTCGGCGGTCGCGCTGAGCTCGGCGCGCTCCCCCAGCCGCAGGCTGACGCCAGCCAGGCCCAGCACCGAGGCCTTCACGCTGCCCATGCCGCGCAACTCCTTGCTGCCGCCACCCGCGCCGAGCACATGGCCGGGCTTGTCGGTGCGCTCGCCGCGCCCACTCAGCGCGAGGCTGAACTTCAGCGCGTCGCTGCCGCCTCCCCAGCCCAGGCCGCGCTGCGTGCTGGCAAAGAAGCCGCTCTCGTGCTGATAGTCCAGCAGCGGGGCGAAGACGACCTGGTTCTCCTTGGAGCCCATGAAGGGCGGGGCGACGCCCAGGCCTGCACCGACGGTCAGCGTGGAGTCCTTGGCGGGGGAGGGGGCGTCGGCCGCCGAGGCGCCCGGGGGCAGGGTGGCCAACGACAGGCCGGACAACAGGAAAAGCAACTTCATGGATCGATGTATGAGCAGGCTGCGAAGGCATCCCGTGGACCGGCATGCTGCAAAGCCCGGCTGAAGCTTCCCTGGGGAATGGATGAAGAAAGCATGAAGACGGGCCGGCGGCGGCCCCAGCCGCGTCACCTGGCTTGCCGATACTTCCAGCCGGACGACCCCGATGGAGGAGGGTGATGAGGCTGCTGCTGGTCGAGGACGATCTGGATCTGGGCGATGGCATACGCATCGCGCTACGCGACCAGGGCGTGGACGTGGTGTGGGTGCGGCGGCTGGAGCAGGCAGCCACGGCGCTGGAGGCGGGGGGCTGGGACATGGTGTTGCTGGACCTGGGCCTGCCCGACGGCGACGGGCTCACGCTGCTGCGCCGGCTTCGCACCGGGCAGCGGCTGCCCGCCATCATCCTGAGCGCGCGCGACGCGTTGCGGGACCGGTTGCGCGGTCTGGACGAGGGCGCGGACGACTACCTCGTCAAGCCGTTCGCGCTGGAGGAGCTGCTGTCGCGTGTGCGCGCGCTGGCACGCCGCAGCGGCCTGGGCGACGCGGACGAAGGCTTGCGGCTGCGCGGCCTGGTCGTGCACGAGGCCACGCGCCAGGCCGGCCTGAACGGCCAGCCCGTCAGCCTGTCGCGCAGCGAGTTCGACCTGCTGGCGCTGCTGCTCAAGCGCAGCGGGCGCGTGCAGACCCGCCATGCACTGGAAGAGCATGTGCTGCGCGGCGGCACGAGCAACGACAGCAACGTGCTGGATGTGCACATCTCCAACCTGCGCCGCAAGATCGGCCCGGGCTACATCCGCACGGTGCGCGGCATCGGCTACGTGATCGACGCGGTGCCGCTGGAGGCCGCATGAGGGCCGCCGCCGGCCTGCACGCCTGGTGGCTGCGCGCAGCCGGACCGTCGCTGGTGCGGCGGCTGCTGTTGGCCCAGCTCGGCATGCTGGCTCTGCTGTGGGCGCTGCTGCTGGGTGCGCTGGTATGGTCGGTCAGCGACGGCAAGGGCGTGCTGGACGACGACACCACGCTGGACGCCGTGCTAACCGTGGCCCAGGAGCTGGCCGACCGGCCCGAGCCGCTGCTGCGCAGCCTGCGGGCCGCCGACCGGGCCCTGTACCGCAACTGGGGCGACAACCCGGATTCAGCCCGGCTCGCGCCCGAGCTGCAGGTCTGGCGCGGCGGGCAGCTGCTGTACCGCAGCGAGGGCGCCGCGCCGCTACTGCGCGTCGCGCCGGGCGCGGCGCCGGTGCGCGTGACGCTGGACGGCACGCGCTGGCTGGCGCGCTCGCGTGCCAGCGCCGATGGTCATCTGGTGGGCACGCTGGTGCTGGCCGATGCGCGCCAGCTCGCGCTGACGCTCAACTCCCGCGGCCTCTACCTGGTACCGCTGGTGATCAGCCTGCCTTTGCTCGCGCTGCCGGCCTGGGGTGCGGTGCATCTGGCGCTGCGCCCCTGGCGCCGGCTCAGCCAGGACGTGGCGGCGCGCGGCCCGCGCGACCTGCAGCCGCTGGCATCCACGCCGCCGCACCGCGAGTTGCAGCCGCTGGTGGGCGCGCTGAACGACTTGCTGGCGCGGCTGCGGGCCGGCAGTGCGCGCGAACGCAACCTGATCGCCGACGCCGCGCACGAGCTGCGCACGCCGCTGGCGGCCATGCATGTGGGCGTCGAGGCGCTCGGCCGTCATGACGTGCCGCAGGAACTGATGGCCAATCTGCTGCGCAGCACCCGGCGCGCCGCGCGGCTGGTGGACCAGTTGCTGCGGCTGATGCGCAGCGAGGCCACGGCCGAGGACGCCCAGCAGGCCGGAATCGCGCTGGACGAACTGGTGCCCGACAGGCTGGCCGCGTTCGACGCTCTGGCGCGGGCGCGCGGCGTGGAGCTGGAGTACGACGGCGACGCCGGCCTGTGCGTCCACGGCGAACGCGAAGGCCTGGAGTCGCTGGTGGACAACCTCGTCGACAACGCGATCAAGTACAGCCCCACGGGCGCCGCCGTCAGCGTCGAGGTGCGCGCGGCCGGGGACTGGGTCCGAATCGAAGTGGCCGACCGCGGGCCGGGCATCGCAGCGCAATGGCGGGAGCGCGTGTTCGACCGGTTCTTCCGCGTGCCTGACCAGAGCCAGAACGGCTCGGGCCTGGGCCTGGCCATCGTGCGCTCCGTGGTATTGCGACATGAGGGCCGCATAGAGTTGTTGCCGCGCGCGGGTGGTGGCCTGCGTGTGCGGGTGGAGCTACCTTGGTTGGGCAACGCACATTGTTGACAGGAGGGTCGCGAGCAGATCAGAGGCCTTCCGGTCGTCCCCAGGTCATCACAGGTGTACCGTCCAGTTGGCGAAGGGGCCATCGCTCTACGTGACAACGCGATCGCGGGGCGTGGCTGCAGCGGCTAAGCCACCGCTCGCCGGCATGACGAGATCGAAAGACCTTGCTGAGCAGTTTGACTAGATTCGTATTTATTCTTTTGAATCAATAATTTACCAGATTTAGAATCTTGTCATGCCAAAGACGGTCGAGGAGATGATCCGTGAATCGGGGCCTACCGGCATCGCGCCTGCGCGCTTGATGGAACTGGTTGGCGGCGAGATGAGCCGTTCAACGCTCAATCGGGCATTGACATCCCTCGTGAGGCGAGGCTCCGTGGCGCCGATAGGCCGTGGTCCGGCAAGGCGCTACGTGACGCTCAGCCCCTTCAGCTTGGCAGATGTCGAAGCCTTCTTTCAGCGGTCCGCCAGCATGCGGCCTCTCGCCCCATTTCGCGAGGAACTGCTGAATCCGACGCCCAACATCGACCCGGAGCGGGCGAAACGGTGCGCCCAGATTCAGGCTTTAGCCAATCCGATGGATCGAAAATATCTGCCTCGGTTCCTCGTGGACTACTCCTGGGCTTCAGGGGTTCTGGAAGGCAGCAGCTACAGCGAAATCGACACCGAGGCTCTCGTGGTGTACGGAGAGCGCGAGCCAGACAAGCCGCTGGAGGACGCTGTCCTCGCGTTGAACCACAAACAAGCCGCCGAGCATCTTTGGAATCATCGCGAGCTGAGCGTCGAGAACATCTGCGTCATGCATGCTCTCCTGACCAATGATCACGATGTGGCAGAGCTTGCCTCCTCCGACCACTTTCTGCGGAAGGAACAGCGGGGAGTCCCGCGGATCTACGAAGACGTGAACCTGGCCAACTCGGCCTACCTGCCGCCTTATCGGCCCGGGACGACTCACGCTCGCGACATGTTGGAGCGTATCGTCGATACCGCCAGGACGCTTGGGGAGTGTCAGGAACTTTGTGTGTGAGGCATAGCATGTCGACTTGGAGCATGAATGCCACGCAAGAAGAAAACCGAGGCCCCAACGGGCAAGGCCGCGCAGCCGCAATTCTCAGCCGCAGCGCTTGAGCAGTTGATCCCCGGGCCGGTGACGCCGGCCGAGCTGGAGGGCCTCTTCCAGCAGTTCAAGAAGGCCGTGATGGAGCGCGCGCTGGGCGCGGAGATGAGCCATCACCTGGGCTACGCGCCGGGCCAGGCCAAGCCCGAGGGCGGGTCTTCCAATCACCGCAACGGCAAGAGCACGAAGACCGTGCTGACCGACGTCGGCGCGCTGCGCATCGACGTTCCGCGAGACCGTGAGGGCACGTTCGAGCCGCAGCTGATCGGCAAGCACGAGCGGCGCTTCACGGGCTTTGACGACAAGATCCTGGCCATGTATGCCGTAAGCGGTAAGCCTGCAGCGTTCTTTCGCCGCGCGATGTCGTTACCCAGAATGCCTGCATCGACAACAGCGGTGAGGCAGGCCAATGCAAGAGTGGCGAGGACGACGGCGCCTGGGAGAGGC
>Ga0213878_10000194_pt1 | contig 25351 bp, 26 predicted proteins | sample VelepicoBEBS_R02_FD_161053 | JGI IMG/M metagenome (GOLD analysis project Ga0213878, IMG submission 161053) | Vellozia epidendroides bulk soil microbial communities from rupestrian grasslands, the National Park of Serra do Cipo, Brazil - BS_R02 | ecosystem: Environmental > Terrestrial > Soil >... | reverse complement strand
AGCGTCCCGCTCGTCTCGGTGGTGCTCGCGCTCGCGTTCAGCGCCGCGGTCGGAGTCTTCTTCGGCTACTGGCCGGCGCGCAAAGCTGCCGCGCTCGACCCGATCCGCGCCCTGCGGTTCGAGTAGGGCAGCGGGCCCGCGTCCCTCGCCGAGTGCATGGCGGCGAGGGACGCATTGGGATCGGAAGGAGAGTTCGGCTTGATAGCCAAAACAAGCTTCGTCCTAAACCCTAAGTAGGCAAACCGTGAGCCGCAGTTGCGCAGCGTGAGGGGGCATGGGCGTATGGCCAAGCGCAAAGTCCGGGTGTACGTGTCGTGTGCCTGTTACGACTTTCCAAAGGACCGACAGTCAGGTTCTACCGTGACGGAGACTGGCACCGATCCTGCAAACGGTGACGAGATAGACGTCGAAGTGACGTGGCAATCGAGCAACGACGCGGGCGCCGGGGATAAGTTCAAAAAAGCCGTCAAGGACAACTATGATGTCATCATCGTCAGTTCTCACGCGAACTGGGGGAAAGCATTCGACATCGAAAGCGGCTGCAAGGAACACTCGGAGGATTTTCCGATCGACGATGGCTTTGAGGGACTCGCCACTGGTGACGGCGATAAGAAGAGAATAGAGGGCGCTCCGAAAGCATTCGTTGTGTTGAGCTGCAACTCGGCGGTAGTTTACGGACTCTTTTGGCCATTTCGCCGCGATCCGGTAACGGAACGGATCAAGAAGTACATGCGGGATACGAATGTCGTTGGCTCCCATAACCCAATGCCGTTCTGTGGCCAAGCGGACGTGAAGGGTATCATCGAAACACTGCGCCGCGGCACGAAGCCCGGTGATCTTAACTGGAAAGATCACGTGAAGCCGCACGAATCGGAACCGGAGAAGGACTAGACAATGGCTAGTCAGGTACGACCCGATCAGTCCACGCCGGAAGCCACAGTCGAAGCGTATCTCGCCGCCTGGCGGGATGGCAACGACGCCGCTCAATGGGACCTTTCTTTCAAGGTCGACGCCGATGCGGCATTGATCGACCATCATGTGACCGATGCGATTGTCGAGCGATGGACTCGCGCTGATTTTAAAGAGCACTTTCCAGATCTGAAGGCCAAGTTCTACGACCGTTATGACCTGTACCGCACGCGCATCCATTGCCCGACGTCCGAGAGAGCTCGCGTCCACTATGCAGCGCGAAGGAAGGACTCGCTCCTCAAGCGCCACTTATCTGCGTGGATGTCGAGGTGGGCGGTCATCGTAGCGCTCGCACAAATCTTCGGAATCCACCCATGGTATGATGCGCTCTCGTACTTCGACGTTGTGCATAGTAATGGCAAGTGGTGCGTCAGGGATTGGCGCTACTACAAGTATTAAGTTTTGTATTGAGTGACAACCGCAGGCTATTTGAGGGACCTTGCAGAGGAATCCGCTTCACCGTTGCGGTTGGCGCCGTGCAGGACCACGTCGATGATGCCGTACGCCTTTGCTTCGTCGGCGCTCATGTAGAAGTCGCGCTCCAAGTCGCGCTCGATCTCTTCGATCGGTTTGCCGGTCGTGCGCTGGTAGATCTGCGCGAGCAGGCGGCGCGTCGCGATCAGCTCGCGCGCGTGGATCTCGATGTCGGTCGCCTGCCCCCCGATCTGGCCGATCCAGGGCTGGTGGATCAGGATCTTGCTGTACGGAAGCGCCATCCGTTTCCCGGGCGCGCCGCCGGTGAGCAGCAGCGACGCGGCCGATGCGGCGAACCCGGCGCAGATGGTCGCGACGTTCGGCTTGATCAGCTGCATCGTGTCGTACATCGCGAGCCCCGCGCTCACGCTGCCGCCCGGGCTGTTGATGTAGAGGTCGATGTCCTTGTCGGCGTCGGCGCGCTCGAGGAACAGCAGCTGCGCGATGACGGTGTTCGCCAGCGCGTCGTCGATCTGGCCGGTGACGAAGACGATCCGCTCCTGCAGCAGCCGCGAGTAGATATCGTACGAGCGCTCGCCGCGCGCGGTCTGCTCGACGACGATCGGAACCAGGTGGCTCATGCGCGCAGTATAGCGGTGCGCGGCGGCGTGCGGGCGTTTCGGGCCGCCGAAAGCGGCCGGGCACTCAAAAGCGGCCACGCCGCGCAGGTCCCGCGCGCGCCGGCGCGCGAAGCGCCCGGCATGAACACGCTGACCGAGGCCCAGCGGGACCGCGTCCTGGCCTTGCTCCGCGCAGGGAAGTCGCTCCGCCGGATCGAGCACGAGACGGGGCACCGCCGCGAGACGGTCGCGGCCTACGGCCGCCGCGCCGGCCTGCTCGACGGCGAGGTTGCGCAGTTGCACGAGCTGCGTGAGCCGCAGTCGGTGTGCGAACCCCATCGCGAGCGGATCGACGACGCGCTCGCGAGCGGCGCCTCGCTGCGCGAGCTCTACAACGAGCTCGTGGAGCGCGACGCCTTCCGCGGCAGCTACAGCACGCTCAAACGCTACGCGCGCACGCGGCGCTCGTCGCCGGGCACTTCGACGACGTTGATGCTCGCCGCCTGACGTTTTCGCGCAGCGCGCGCGTCAATGACCTAGCCGTGGCCGTTAGCCTTCATCCAGGCCCACGCGTCCTGGTACGACATTGGCCCGACGACTTGGAAGGCATACTCACCGGTCGGCTGTTGTGCGACCGTGTATCTTTTCCGATCGGCAGTTGTGTAGACGTACCACATGCGGAACGTTCCTCCGTTCGTAGGTGCATCTCGGCGTCGCTTGGCGGCTAGAGCCTCGCTTTCGCCTGAACCGCCGCGATCGCCGCGGCGAGCTGTGCGTCGGCGGACGGATCGCCGAAGCGCGCGTGCGCGTTCTCGTTCACGGTGACGTCGGGGACGAGCCCGACGCCGTCGATGATCCGGTTGCGCGGCGTCAGGTAGCGCGCGGTGGTGACCTTCATCGCCGAGCCGTCGTTGTTGTAGGTGATCTGCTGCACGACGCCTTTGCCGTAGGTGCGGTTGCCGACCAGCGTCGCGACGCCGGCGTCCTGCAGCGCGCCGGCGGTGATCTCCGAGGCCGAGGCGGAGTAGTGGTTGACCAGCACCGCGACCGGCCGCGTGACGTCGGCGTTCGCCTCCGCGTCGAACTCGGTCGTTCCCGAGCGCTCCGCGACCGAGACGATCGGGCCGGAGTGGATGAAGTGGCCGGCGATCGCGACCGCCGCGTTGACGTAGCCGCCGCCGTTGTTGCGCAGGTCGATCACGTACGCGCGCGCGTTCTGCTGCTGCAGGTGCTTGAGCGCGGCGCCGAACTCTTCAGCGGTCGGCTCGCCGAAGACGCCGACGGCGATGTAACCCACGCCGTTCGCCAACAGCTTCTGGTAGACCGTCGGCGGATGCACCTCGGCGCGCACGATCGAAAACTCCGCATGCGTCTTGCCGTTGCGCAGCATGCGCACGCGCACGACCGTTCCGGTGCGCCCGAGCAGGCGCGCGCGCACGTGCGCGACGTCCTCGCCGCGGACGCTGACGCCGTCGATCGCTTCGAAGACGTCGCCGTTCTGCACGCCCGCGCCGTCGGCCGGCGTGCCGGGCGCGACGTACGAGGCGCTCACGTCTTTCGTCGTCTCGTCCTGCTGCAGCAGCACGCCGATCCCGAACACGTGCGGCGGGTTCAGCGGCGTTTGAAATCCGGTCAGCTCTTTCGGCGTCAGGAAGACGGTGTAGCGGTCGCCCGCCGCATGCGCCATCCCGCTCAGCGCCGTGAAGGTCAGGTCGGTTTCGGAGAGCTTGCCGCGGCCGCGCGCGGCGTCGATCGTGGCGACGATCTGCGCGAGCTCATCGCCCGAGTGCGCCGCAAGCGGCGGCAGCGTCTGGCCGTTCTTGCGCAGCGCCTCGGCGAGCGCCGCGCGCGCGCCCGCGAGCAGCTTCGAGGGCGCGACGCCGCGGTAGAACGTCGTCGCCAGCGCGCGGTAGCCGTTGCGCACGTCGTCGAGATGTTGCAGCGTGAGCGCGTCCGACGATCCCGGCGCGACACAACTGAAAGCGACGGCGAGCGCGAGCGCGCCGGTGGCGATCCGAGGCGTCATCGGCGGGACGTTCGGGTCCTGCGGGGTAGGCGCCTGGGGCGGGTTCGGAAACGGTTCAGCCGCGCAGCCAGCGGACCAGACCGCCGCCGACGTGCCGCGCCCGGAACCCGCGCGAGCGCAGCAGCGCCGCCGCGGCGCGGTTCTCCCAGGCGGTGTACGCTTCGGCGCGTGTGACCCCGCGTGCTGCCATCCCGTGCAGCAGCATGTCCGCCAGCGCCCCGCCGAGCCGGCGCCGGCGGTGCGCCGCGGCGACCAGGATCCCGAACTCCCCGCGCCGTTCCACGTTCGCCGGCGCCGCGTGCGCGACGCCCACGAGCTCGCCCGCGCACGTCTCGACGAGAACCGCGCCGAGCGAGCCGGCGCCGAGCAGCGCGCCGCGAATCTGCTCGGGATCCGAGGGCGCGGTGACAGAGTGGAACCTCAGCCGCACGTCTTCCGGCGAAAGCGAGGCGAGCAGCGCGCAGTAGCGCGGGACGTCGCCCTCGGTGAACGGCCGCAGACGATAGTTGGGATGGCGTGCGGGGCGCGCCGGATGGGGATGGATCGCTGCCGCGATCATTGACGGTCTCCTTGACACGTGGGTCGTACGGCCGCTTTGCCTCGTGAAAGTAGACAGACCTGTATACCTACGCGGTAGACCGACGCGTCTACGAGCGCTCAGACCTCCGTCTTAGCCGTGTGCCGCGGGGCGGCGTACGATCCGAGCACCATGAACCCGCTGCAGACGCTCGCCGTTCCGATCGTGCAGGCACCGATGGCCGGTGCGACGACGCCGCGGCTCGTCGCGGCGGTCTCGAGCGCCGGCGGGCTCGGCTCGCTCCCCGGCGGCTACAACGCGCCGGCGAAGATTCGCGAGCAGATCGCGCAGGTGCGCGCGCTGACCGATCGCCCGTTCGCGGTGAACCTATTCGTCGGCGAGTACGCGCCGCCGCCGGCTGACGTCATGCAGCGCGCGCACGAGCGATTGCGCCGCTATCGCGACGAGCTCGGGATCCCGCATCCCGACGCGCCGCCCGTCTCGGCTACCAGCTTTCGCGCACAGTTCGAAGTCGTCGCCGAAGCGCGTCCGGCGGTGTTCAGCTTCACCTTCGGGATTCCGCCGGCGGAAGCGCTCGCGCGCTGCCGCGAGCTCGACATCTTCACGATCGGCACCGCGAAGACGGTCGCCGAAGCCGTCGCGCTCGAGCGCGCCGGCGTGGACGCCGTGTGCGTGCAAGGCTACGAAGCCGGCGGCCACCACGGTGCGTTTCTCGCGCCGCTCGAGGAGTCGCTGATCGGGACGCTCGCGCTCGTTCCGCAAGTCGTCGATGCCGTCTCGGTTCCGGTGCTTGCGGCCGGCGGAATCGGCGACGGCCGCGGCGTCGCGGCGGTGCTCGCGCTCGGCGCATGCGCGGCGCAAGTCGGCTCCGCGTTTCTGCTCAGCGACGAGTCGTCGCTCTCGCCCGCCGCGCGCGGCCTGCTGGCGAGCGAGGCCGCGCGGCGCACGACGCTTACCACGGTCTTCTCCGGCAAGCACGCGCGCGGCGTGATCAACCGCTTCATCGAGGAGATGACCGGCGCGGCCGAGATCGCGCCGTATCCGTATCAGAACGGGCTGACCCGCGACGTCCGCGACGCCGCCACCGCGCAGGAGCGGCCTGAGCTGCTCAGCCTCTGGAGCGGGCAGGCGGTCGCGCTGGCCAAGCCGCTGCCGGCTGCCGAGATCGTGGCGAATTTGATGCGCGAAGCGCGCGCCGCGCACGACCGCGCCGGCGTGGCGCTGGACGGAACGCCCGCCCGAGGGTGATCGCGCTCACCCTCTGACGGACGCGCTTGCCCGGCTCTAAACAATCGGCCGGGCCGCGTCGATAGCTCTCATACGACCTCTCGCGGACACGTCCGCTCCTGCTTCGCTCGATAGCAGGGCCGGTGGTGCACCCGAAGCGCCTGGTTCGCAGAGGACGCTCGAGCAGTTTGGTTTCCGCACGTTCCGCTCGTACGGCGTTGTGTTCAGCGCGCGTGCGGCGGTTCGCCGACTCACCGAGGTTCACCGCTTTGAAGCAGATCACGGCCTTCATGGCAGCGACGCTGACGCTTCTACCGCTTTCATCGGCTCCGGCGCTGCAGCCGCTGCCGCGGCTGGTGAGCTCCTCGCATCACGGCGAAGCGGCGATCACGCTCGCTTTGTACAACCCGCATTATCCGGAGAACGAGGGCGACGCGGCGAACGCGCTGGCCGCGGACGTCAACGCCGAGCGCGCGAAGCGCGGGATCCCGGCGCTCCAGCGGGACGACACGCTCGACCGGTTCGCGTACGCCAAAGCCGTCGAGATGGCGGCGCGCGGCTACTTCGGGCACACCGACCCCAACGGCGTCTCGTTCTACGACCGGCTGGCGGCCTGGCACATGGCGGGAACGTACGCCGGCGAGAACATCGCCTTCGACTACGACGAGCCGCGCGCGCACGCGGCGTTCATGAACAGCCCGCCGCACGCGCAGAACGTGCTCGACGCCAACGAGCACAAGCTCGGCGTCGCGGTGGTGACGGTCGGCAACGACGAGACGTTCTACGTCGAGGACTTCTCCGGGAAGTAAGCCCGGTAGACGCGTCCCGGCAACGATGAAGAAGCTCGCGCGCGCGCACGCCGCGAGCTTCTTCATTTCATGTGCTCAGCGCGCGGCGAACCAGAAGTTGGACTGGCCGGTCCCGATCGCGGCTTCGTAGCGGCCGAACTGCTCGCCGCGCGCGCGCCACGCCGCGCCGCCGTGCGCGCCGGCCAGGACGAGGTAGTGCGCGAAGCGGCCTTCGGGCGAGCAGGTGCGGCGGAACTCGTCGGCGTGCGCGAGCACCGCGGCGTGGTCGCCGGCGCGCCACCACGCCATGATGCGCTCGTCGAACGCGCGCAGCGCCGGATCGCTGATGTCGCTCGGATCGGCGCCGGCCCGCTGCCGTATCGTCGCCAGCGGCCAGAAGCGGTGCGACATCCCGCCCGAGGCGACCAGCAGCACCCGCCGCCCGCAGCGCTCCGCTGCCGCCGCGACCGCTTCGCCGAAGCGCAGGTTCGGCTCGACCTCCGCCGTGTCGAGCACCGAGACCGGCAGGACGCGCTTCTTGCTCGGGCCGGGGTTGTAGTAGTGCATCGGGTTGAGCGTGCCGTAATGCACCGGCAAGCCGCGGTGCGCGGCTGCTTCGGCCGGCACGCCGCGCGCTTTCGACTCTTCCGCGATCCGCGCGGCCAGCTCCGGATCGCCCGGGTAGTCGTACGCGTACTCGTGGATCATCCACGGGATCTCGTCGGAGGTGTAGAGCCCTTCGTGGCGCGCGTGCGCGTTCAGGATGAACTCGAGCGTCGAGTGCCAGTGGGTGTCGATCACGACGAAGGTGTCGAACTCGAGCGCGTCGATCCGCTCGCGCTTGATCTGCGGGAGCGCGTCGTAGAACGTCGTGACGTTCTGGCCCATGTACCGCCGGCGCGCTTCGGGGTCGAGAATCATCAGGCGCGGAACGTGGGTGGAGAAGAGGCCGGCCGCGATCACGGTGGTGGCTCGTCCTTCGACAAGCTCAGGATGACGCGGCGGCCGCGGCGGTGTCGGCGGCGGTCCAGCCGTCCGGGCCTTTGTAGCGCATCGGCGGCAGGTTCGGAATCTTCGAGCGGAAGATCAGGTACTGGCGAAAGCCGTCGAGCTCGAAGGCGCGCTTGTCGGCGATCATTCCCGCTTCGTAGAGGTTTCCCGCGATCGCCGAGTCGCGGCCCAGCTTGCGGATCGTGATCGGCAGCAGCCGCTCCTCCAGGTCGAGGATGCGAAAGACGGCTTCTTCGGGATCGGGCGCGGTCTCGATCGCTTCGCGCACGATTTTGAGGCCGGTGCTGATGTGGCGGACCTCGTCGTGCATCACGTACTCGTACGTCACCGCGGTCGCGAGATCGCCGTACTTGCGGGCGAGGTCGGCGATCGAGTTGAACAGCACGTGCGCGGAGTACGCCTCGAGCGTGCAGACCTGGCCGTAGACGATCTCGACGAACGACGGGAGCCCGTTGACGAATCGGAACAGCTCCGTCTGCTCGTACGGAACGTCGAGCGAGTCGGCGAGGTCGAGGTCGCGGATGCGGCGCCACTCGATCTGGGTGTGGCGGACCTCGTCGAGCGCGTGGGTCGCGTAGAAATACTGGATGGTCGGACGGTTCGTCTTGGTGATGATCTGCGCGACCTGCGCGGTCGTCTGCGCTTCGCCCCAGCAGGTCGTCAGCATGATCGGCGCCATCGCGCGGCGGTACTCGGCGCTCAGCTCCGGATCGTGCGTCTTGTGCGCGCGGTACTTCTCGAGCAGCGCCTTGGTGTCGCGGTACTGGTGCTCGATGTACGCTTCGTACGACTCCAGCGTCCCGAACGTCCGCAGCTGTTCTTCCGGAACGTGCTTCGGGATGACGGTCAGCGGGCTCACGTACGACATGACGGGATGTACCTCGAGACGATCAATAGGAGATGCACACCAGTTTCGGTTCGGTGAAGAAGTCCAGCGACCAGCGGCCGCCTTCGCGGCCGAGGCCGCTCATCCCGACGCCGCCGAACGGCTGGCGCAGGTCGCGCAGGAAGTAGCCGTTGATCCAGCACATTCCGGCGCGGACGCGCTCGGCGAAGCGCAGCCCGTTCGCGATGCTCGCCGTCCACACGTACGAGGAGAGCCCGTAGCGCGTCGCGTTGGCGCGCGCGACAACCTCGTCGAGCGTCTCGAAGCGGAAGACGGAAAGCACCGGGCCGAAGACCTCTTCGCGCGCGACCGCCTGCGACTCGTCGCGCGGCGCGAAGATCGTCGGGCCGAGATAGTTCCCCGCCGCGAGCGACGCTTCGTCCGGCCGCCGCCCGCGCAGCAGCGCCGGAACGCCTTCGTCGTCGGCTTGCGCGCAGAAGCGCTCGACGCGCTCGCGGTGGCCCGCGGTGATGAGCGGACCGAGGTCGCTCTCGCGCGACTGCGGGTCGCCGACGCGCAGGTTTCGCACGCGCTCGAGATACCGCTCCAGAAAACGGTCGTAGATCTTGTGCTGCGCGTACAAGCGCGTGCCGGCGAGGCAGACTTGCCCGCTGTGCCGGAACATCGCCAGCACGCTCCCTTCGACCGCGAGCTCGAGATCGGCGTCGTCGCAGACGACGTTCGCCGACTTTCCGCCCAGCTCGAGGGTGACTTTCTTGAGGGTCGGCGCGGCGGCGAGGTTGATCGCGATCCCGGTCGGCTCGCTCCCGGTGAACGCGACCGCGTCGACGCGCGGGTCGGCGACCAGCGGCGCGCCGGCCTCCGGGCCGAACCCGGTCACGACGTTCACGACGCCGTTCGGGACGCCGGCTTGGGCGCACAGCTCCGCGAGGCGCAGCGTCGAGAGCGGCGTCAGCTCCGAAGGCTTCAGCACGCAGGTATTGCCGGCGGCGATCGCCGGCGCGATCTTCCAGGTCGCCTGCATCAGCGGCGAGTTCCACGGCGTCAGCAGCGCGCACACGCCGACCGGCTCCTCGCGCACGATCGAGGCGATCTCGCGCTGCGCGCCGAGGAACGGCTTGCGGTCGAAGAACGCGCTCTGCTCGCGCTGCTCGACCGCGCTCGCGAAGAACGCGCAGTTGTCGGCGGCGCGCGGCACGTCGCGGTCGGCGGTTTCGCGGAACGGTTTCCCGGCGTCGCGCGACTCCAGCCGCGCGAGCTCTTCGCGGTGCTCGAGCAGCAGCGCGGCGAGCGTGCGCAGCACCTTGGCGCGCTCGGCGGCGGTGGTGCGCGGCCACGGCCCGTCGGCGAACGCGCGCCGCGCCGCGCCGACGGCCCGCGCGACGTCGGCGGCCCCGCCGCGCGCGATCCGCGCGAACGCTTCGCCGCTCGCCGGATCGACGTCCTCGTACGTTGCGCCGTCCGCCGCGTCGGCGTATGCGCCGTCGATCCACAGCTGCGTCGTCGATGGCGGGCTGGCGATCGTTTCGTCGGGAATCACGACACCGCGTGCACGGCGGTGCGCTTCTGTGGGCGCATCGCGGGGACGAGCTCGTACAATTCGGGCAGACGTTTGGCGATCCGTTCTTGGGCGTCGTCGGGGGCGAGGTATGGCGGGCGCGCCGGGCCCATCTCGATCCCGGTGACGACCGAAGCGGTGACCTTCGTCATCCCGAGCGCGCCGAGCGCCGCTTCGCCGCCGCGCGGGAAGACGCGGTTCAGCCGGCGCTGGATCTCCTCGGCGAGCGCGACGTCGCCGCGCCGCCACGCGGCGTCGATCGCGACGCAGGCCGGGATCGCGAAGACGTTGATCTGCCCGCCGTTCGAGCCCAGCAGCCGTCCCGTCAGATACGCGCGAAACGTCTGCAGGTAGATCGCGCGGCCTTCGAGCGCGTCGGCGACTTGCTCGAGATGCTGCAGCTCGGTCTCGACCTCTTTGACGCAGACGACGTTCTCGAGCTCGGCGAGCCTGCGGAAGAGCGCCGGTGGGATGTGGAACTTCGAGAGCGCCGGATTGTGGTAGACGCAGATCGGGAGCAGTTGCGCCTCCGCGATCGCGCGGAAGTGCTCGAACACTTCGCGCTCGCCGACCTTCCAGTAGTACGGCGCGATCACGACCGCGCAGTCGTAGCCCAGCTCGGCGGCGAGCTTCGTCCACTTCAGCGCTTGCAGGGTCGTCGCGCCGGACGTCATCGCGAACGCGCTCGCGCCGGGACGCTTGCGCGTCTGCTCGAGTACGACCTCGAGGACGCGGCGGCGCTCGGCGTCCTCCAAGTGCAGAAACTCGCCGATCGAGCCGGTCGCGACGATCCCGGTCGCGCCCTGCGCGAAGCACCACTCGATCTGCGCGCGCAACGCGCCCTCGTCGATCACGTAGCTGCGGTCCATCGGCGTCACGATCAGCCCGATCACGTCCTTGAAGCGGTCGCGGAAGCGCTCGATCTGCATGCGTTCTCCTATGCAGCGCGGCGGGCTAGGAGCCTGCCGGGCGCGGCAGCGAAACCTGGACCATGGGCACCCGGGCGCTGGTGTTCGCTCTCTTCGCCGTTCTCGCCGCGGCGCCGCCGGCGGCCGGCGCCGCCGAGACCGCCCGGCCCTTGCGCACGCTCAGCTTCGATCTCGATCTCTCCGTCGCCGTGCTGAGCGAGACTCCCGGCGGTGCCGTCGAGCCGGGACGCCAAGCCTCGGTTGTCGTGAAGGGGCGTATCGTCTCGGGGCCGCCGCGGCAGACGCGCGGTGCCGGCGAGGCGGCCGTGAAGCGGACGTTCAAAGCGCAGGGCTCGATCGTCGTCGAGGTGCTTCAAGCGACCGATGACGCGGGGCTCGTCGTCGACGTCGCCGAGAACGCCGCCGACCGCACGCGTCCGAAGGTGCGGCTCGCGATCGCGCAGGACGGCACGCTGCTGTACGATCCGAAGAACGGCGAGAACCTCACCGAAGAGGAGCTCGCCGTCGCGCGCTGGCTGGCGCGCGGTTTCTTCGGCGACCACCCGACCGAAACCGGAACCGCGTGGACCGTCGACCAAAGCGCGCAAGGGCGCACCGACGTCGAGCACTACAAGGTCATTGGTCACGACGCGCAGCGCGTCACGCTCGACTACACGCTCGACGAAAAGGTCGCCGGCGTCGCCGGCTACGAGGCATCGCGCGCCGGCTCGCTGGTCTACGACACCGCGCTCGTCGTGCCGCTCAAAGCGAACTTCGAGACCGAGTCGCGCCGGCAGGTGCGCGGCGCGTACGACACCACGCACACCACCATCGCGATCACCCTGACCTCGGACTCGTTCGGCGCACCGAAGCGCTAGCCCGCGCCCGGCGCGGTGAGCGCTTCTGCAGCACGTACGGAGGGATTGTCCAGGGGGCGGGGGAAGGCTCGCTTGTGCTCCTGCTTTGGGTGAACGAAGGAGAGGTTTTCATGTCCGATCAGTCTCTCGACCGCCGGGGATTCGTCGCCGGTGTTCTCGGCGCGAGCGGGGTCCTCGCGCTGGGTTCCGGCGCTGCCGTCGCGCAGATGCGCGTGCTGCCGAGCGCCAAGGTCGACCCGACGCGCTGCAGCACCACCCCGCTGCCGTTCAAGCCGGGGATGGACAAGCGCCCGATTACGATGCGCCGCACCGTCGAACAACTCGCCGCGGACAGCGCGTGGCTGGCGAAGATGCATGCGGGCTACAAGTGGATGCGCTCGCTTCCTGCGACCGATCCGCGCAGCCTGGTGCAGCAAGGGAACATTCACAAGATCATGTGCGCGGGCGGCCCGCGCGAGGTACACCAGTCCGATCGCTTCCTCGCGTGGCACCGCTGCTTCGTGTACTTTCAGGAACGGATCGCCGCGTACGGTTCTACCGGCGGCGTCAGCCTCGATCCGACGTTCCGTCTCGCCGTTTGGGACTGGGAGGGCGCGACGACGACGCCGACGTTCCCGGTCGCGTTCACGACCGGATCGCTCGTCGATCCGAACCGGCAGCCGACGTTTTCGCCGGGCGACGGCGACATCACCGCCGCGCTCGCGACGAACGACGTTTTCACGTTGTACGGCAACCCGGTCGGCGGCGGCGGCGGCAGCCCGGTGCTGGAAAACGCCTCGCACGGCCAAATTCACGTCGACACGGGGTTCCAGACGCCGCCGTATCACGATATGGGGGCGCTTCCGACGGCCGCGCTCGATCCGGTGTTCTGCGCGCACCACGGCAACATCGACAAGGTGTGGGCGTGGTGGCAACAGCTCCACGGGAACAAGACGCCGAATTCGACCGATCCCAACACCGGTCAGCCGTACGATCCCGCGTGGATCAAGAACGTCTGGTACTTCTACGACTACGACGGGAAGTGCTATTCGATCGGACCGGCGGACGTGATCGACTACCGCAACAACTTGCGCTACGCGTATCCGCCGGCGCCCGGGACGCGTCCGATCCGGGTGTTCCCGCTCGCGCTCGCCCGCGCGGAACTACGGCTGCCGCCGGAAGCGGCCAACGCGACGGCAGCGCCGCGTCCGGTCTCGATGGTGCTCCGAGGCGTGCAGGTTCCCGCGCCCGGGACCGGGCGGTTCGATCTCGTCGCGACGGTCAACGGCCGGCCGCGCCGCGTCGGGCACTTCGCGCTCTTCTCGCACCCGATGACGGAGGGGATGACGACGAACGTGCTCGCGCGCATCGACCCCGCGGCGGTTCCGGTGCTGAAATCCGGCGCGTCCTGGCGCATCGTTCCGGAGCGCGCCGGCGGGACGCACCAGCTGTTCGGCGTCGTGCCGCCGGCAAAGGGTGCCGCGCTGCAAGCGACCTCCGCGACGCTGCTGGTCGAATGAGGTGAGACCACGAACGCCCGCGCGAGGCGCCCGGGGAACCGGGAGCCGCCGCGCGGGCGTTTACCGGTCGTGTTCTGCGCCGCCGTCCCCCCGTACGCCGCTCACGTGAGCGCGAGCGCCGCCGTGGTGCGCCCGCTCAAGGTCGCCCCGGCGTTTCGCGCGGCAGAAGGCAGCACCGCGACGCAAACCGCCGAGCTCACGCTTTCGCACGCGCGGATCCCGGCCGGTGGCGGCTCGTTCCAGTTCTATCTCCTCGACCTGAAGGCACCGGCGAACCCGGTGCTGATAGGCAAGCTCGCGATCGAAGGTCCGGCAGCACCGGAAGTGCACGATCTGCGCGTCCACGTCGAGCTTCCGCCGAGCGCGCTCGCTCTGCTCCGCGCGTCGACGGCACCCGCGATCAAGATCGTCGCCCGCCGCGGCCGTGCTGAGCCGCTTATGGCGCAGAGCGTCGAGCTGCACAACGCGCGCTAGCGCGCTTCACTCGTCCTCCTCGCCGCCGCTCGCTGCGCCGGCGTTCTCCGTGCCCACGACGTCGGCGCGCTTGATGTTGACGGTCCCGGCGCCGAGCGGCGCGAACCCCGCGGCGCGCAACGCCGCGTTGGCGCGCGCGACGTCGTCGCGCTCGAACGCCGCGACGTCGCGCATGACGGTGACGTACGTCGCGCGCACGCGCGCGGCGTAGTCGCGGGTCGCCGCCGACGGCGGCGCGCCGGCGGCGAAGAACAGCCCCTCCATGTCTTCGCGCAGCCGTCCCGGCCGCTGGATGCTGTCTTCGTCGTTGGTGTAGTCGGCGGTCAGCTCGCCGCGCAGCGCCAGCGCTTTCGCGCGCACCGCGCGCAGCTGCGCGGCCAGCGGCGAGGCCGGTTTCTCCTCGGCCAGCCCGCCCGCGACCCCGGCGTAGCCGTCGAGCCGGTTCAGCGCGGCGTCGACCTGCGAGTACTCGGCCAAGCGCGCCTTCGAGAACGCGTACGCCGCCCGGTAGTCCGCGGCGGTGAAATGCACGCGCGGGTCGGGCTCGACGCGGATCGGCTGGGTGAGCGTTTTCCCGGCGAGCACGATGCGCGCGGTGTAGCGGCCGGGGACGACGAACGCGCCGACGCGCGGGCCGCGATACTCTTCCTTCGCCGCGAGCCGCCAGCGCACCGGACCGTCCTCGCGCAAGTCCCACGTGATGCGGTTGATCCCGGCGAAGTTCGTCACGACGGGGATCTCGCGCTCCTCGACGCGCTGCGTCCCGCTCAGGTGCCGAATCACGTGGCCGGCCGCGTCGAGGATCTCGATCTCCGGCGCTTTCGCGGCGGGCTTCGCTTGATAGAACGCGATCATCGCGCCGGAGGGCGGGTTCTTGCCGCCGTAGCGCGTGTAGAGCCCCTCGTCGTTCGCGTGCGTCGCGAACAAGTACGCGGTCCGCGGCGCGAACAGCATCGCGCCGGCCGCTTCGGCCTGCGGCAATTGCTGCACCGGCGTGAGGTCGTCCAGGATCCAGACGGCGCGCCCGTGCGTCGCCAGAATCAGATCGTTCCAGCGCGGCTGCACGCGGATGTCGTAGACGGCGACCGGCGGCAGCCCGAGCGCCGGCTTGCGCCAGTGCGCGCCGCCGTCGTACGAGAGCCGGAACGTCGTCTCGAATCCCGCGTAGACGAGGCCGGGGTTGCGCGTGTCGGCGCGAATCGAACGCGCCGGCTCGGCCGGCAAGCCGGCCGCGATGCTCGTCCAGTGCGCGCCCCAGTCGTGCGTGACGAAGACGTACGGCGCGTCGTCGCCGAGCAGGTGGCGGTCGATCACCGCGTACGCCGTTCCGGCGACGAGCGGCGAAGGCGAGATCATCTCGGCGCGGCCGTCGGGCGCGACGCCGGGCGGCGTGACGTTCGCCCAGTGCTTGCCGCCGTCGCGCGTAACGTGAATCAAACCGTCGTCGCTGCCGGTCCATATCTCGCCCCGCGTCTTGGGTGAAGGCTCGATGTCGAGCAGGGTGCCGGTGAACTCCGCGCTCGAGACGTCGAGCGCGAGCGGGCCACCGGACGGAATCTGATGGCTCTTGTCGTTTCGGCTAAGATCGGGCGAGATGACGCGCCAGTTGGCGCCGCGGTCGCGCGTGGCGAACACGACGTCCGCACCGAAATACGCCGTCGCCTTGTCGAACGGGTCGAACGCGATCGGCGAGTCCCAGTTGAAGCGGTAGCGCGCCTTGTTCAGCGCGAACTCGTCGGCGCTGCGCGAGCGCCACGGCTGGATGAAGCGCCCGCGCTGCGAGGTACGGTCGTAGAGCGAGAGCCGGCCGGTTTGAAGATCGGTCCAGACCAGGTTCGGATCGCGCGGGTCGGGCCAGGCCCACATCCCGTCGCCGCCGATCACGCGCTCCCACGACTCGTCGATGATCCCTTCGGGGTTGAGGCTGTTGGAAGGGCCGCAGAACCCGTTGTTGTCCTGCAAGCCGACGCAGATGCGGTACGGCGTCTCGTCGTCGTAGCCGACGTGGTAGATCTCACCGATCGCGAGATTCCGTGAGAACGCCCAGGCGTTTCCGCCGTCGACGCTGAGCGCGTAGCCGCCGTCTTCGCCGACGATCATGCGCTTCGGATCGTCCGGCGCGATCCACATGTCGTGGTAGTCGACGTGCACCCCGCGCGCGATCTCTTTGAACGTCTTCCCGCCGTCCTTCGACTCCGAGAGAAACTCCGAGACGCCGTAGACGTGATCGGGGTTCGCCGGGTCGACGCGCACGTGCGAGAAGTAGAACGGCCGCTGATTGACCAGCGTGTCCTTCGAAACCACTTTCCAGCTCGCGCCGCCGTCGTCGGAGCGCCACAGGATGCCGGCCTTCGACTCGATCAGCGCGTAGACGCGCTGCGGGTTCGAGGGCGCGATCGCGAGCCCGACGCGGCCCGTCATTCCGTCCGGCAGGCCGTGTCCGCTCAACCGGTTCCACGTCTTGCCGCCGTCGGTCGACTTCCAGATCCCGTCCTCGTTGCCGCCGGAGGTGAACGTCCACGGGCGCCGCTGGAACTGCCAGATCCCGGCGTACACGACGTCGGGGTTCTTCGGATCGGCGACCATCTCGCTCACGCCGCTGCGCGGCCCGACGTAGAGCGTCTTCGTCCACGTCTTGCCGCCGTCGCTCGTGCGGTAGACGCCGCGCTCCGGCGAGTCGGCGAACACGTCGCCCAGCGCGCCGACCAGCACCACGTTGGGATCGCGCGGGTCGATCACGATCGAGGCGATCGCGCGCGTCGCGCCGAGCCCGACGTTCGCCCACGTCTTGCCGGCGTCGGTCGACTTGTAGACGCCGTCGCCCCACGAGACGTCGTTGCGCGGGTTCGTCTCGCCGGTCCCGACCCACACCACGTCGTGGCGCTTCGGATCGATCGCGACGGCGCCGATCGCGGCGACATCCTGCTTGTCGAAGACCGGCGACCAGGTCGTCCCGCCGTTCGTCGTCTTCCACACTCCGCCGCCGGCCGAGCCGAGGTAGTAGAGCTTCGGATCGCCGGCGACGCCGACCACCGAGGCGACGCGCCCGCCCGCGACCGCCGGACCGACCTCGCGAAACGCGACCCGGTTGTACGGCGGCGTCGGCGAGGCGGTCGGGCTCGGACTCGGGCTCGGCGAGGCCGCCGGGACCGGCGGCGCGGACGGGTTCGACTCCGGCGCGGTGGCCTGCGCGAGCGCGGCGGCGCCGCACGAAGAGAAGAAGAGCGCCGCCAAAGCGGCGCGGAGCATCGGACGAAGCACCTCGCGTCCTACGCGGGAACGCGAGCCCGTCCTGCGGCTACCAGCGGCGTTGAATGTAGGTGACCTGGCCGGGGCGGCGGCGTTTGAAGAAGTTGCCGATCGCCAGCGCGGCGATCACGAGCGCGGCGATCAGCGCCGCGACGAAGAGAATCTTCACCAAGAACGCGAGCGCGATCAGCAGGACGATGGCGACCGCGACGACCGCGGTGACCCGAACGAACAACCCCATTCAAAGCCTCCGGCTCCAGGTACCGTGCCCGCGAATCGGGTGTTTCATCGGCCGCCGGAGGGCTTGCGCTCGCCTGCCCGTTCGTGGGAGAATGGGCGGGTCATGGATGGAGTATCGGGAGTCGCGGGCGGGGCCGTGATGGACATTGCGGCCGGCGGCACCTCGTCGATCGCGATGAGCGTCCTCGCCAGCACGGAAGCGCTCGTGGCGAACGAGGCCCAGCGCCTCTTCGCCTCGCTGGGCCTCGGCAGCGCGATCAACGCCCTCGCCTAGCAGGGTCGCGAGGGCTCGAACGCCCGTTCGATGAAGTGACGCCGTTCTTGTGGACGGCGCGTTTTCCACGTTGCACCCGGACGTCGCGGCGTGGTGCGACGCCCACCTCTGCACCGCGACCCCGCCCCAGGCGCAGGCGCTCCCGCTCGCCGCGGCCGGCCGCAACGCGCTGATCTGCTCGCCGACCGGCACGGGAAAGACGCTCGCGGCGTTTTTGCCGGTGATGTCGCGGCTCGCCGCGCTGCGCGACGCCGACGAGCTGCTGGCGCGGACGTACTGCGTCTATGTCTCGCCGCTGCGCGCGCTCGGCTACGACGTCGAGCACAACCTGCGCCGGCCGCTGCGCGAGATGGGGATCCTCGAGCGGCCCAACACCGAGCGCGCGAAACGGCGGCGCGGCAAGATCCGGGAGCGGTTCGTGCGGACCGGCGTGCGGACCGGCGACACGCCGGTCGAGGAGCGGCGGCTGATGATCGCGCGCCCGCCGCACGTGCTGCTGACCACACCCGAATCGCTCGCGCTGATGGTCGCGATGGAGTCGTACCGCGCGAAGCTCACCCACGTCGAAACGGTGATCGTCGACGAAGTGCACGCGCTCGCCGGGAGCAAGCGCGGCGCGCACCTGGCGCTGCTGCTCGAATCGCTGGAGGAGCTCACGCGCGTTCCGCTGCGGCGGGTCGGACTGTCGGCGACCGTTGCGCCGCTCGAGCGCGTTGCGGCGTATCTCGCCGGAACCGAACGCGACTGCGCGGTCGTCGACTGCCGCGGCCTGCGCGAGATGAAGCTCGACGTCGTCGCGCCGTTCGCCGGCGCGATGGCGCCGCTCACGCAGTGCGCGCGGACGGCCTACGCGCTCACGCAGGACGTGCGCTCGACGCTGGTCTTCACCAACGTGCGCAGCCAGGCCGAGCGGATCGCGCACGAGATGGAACAGGCCGGTGAGCCGGCCGAGGAGATCGCCGTTCCGGAGAACGCGCCGCGCACCGAGACGGCGCGGCGCGACCGTCGCATCGGCGTGCACCACAGCGCGCTCGAGCGCAACGTGCGCCACCGCACCGAAGCCGAGCTGCGCAGCGGGAAGCTGCGCACGGTCGTGTGCTCGAGCTCGCTCGAGCTCGGCGTCGACATCGGCTATATCGATCGCGTGATCGTGCTCGGCGGCGCGCGCGGGATGACGCCGACGCTGCAGCGCGTCGGCCGCGCGGGGCACCGTCCCGGCGCGGTAGCGACCGGCGTCGTGCTGGCCCAAGACCGCGACGACGTCGTCGAAGCGGCGGCGACGCGGCGCTGCATCCGTGACGGCGTGATCGAAGAGATCGTCGTCCCCGACGCGCCGCTCGACGTGCTCGCGCAGTGGGTGGTCGGGTCGTGCGCGCCCGACAAGCGCGTCGCGATTGCGGACGCGCTCGCGCTGGCGCGGCGCGCGTACCCGTACCGCGAGCTGCGCGAAGACGACCTGCGCGCGTGCGTCGCGTACCTGAGCGGCGGCGGCGTCGGGCCGGAAGAGGCGCACGTGCGCCGGATCGGCACCGACGGCGACGCGGTCTACGGGCTCGGGCGCGAGCCCTCGAGCGCGTACTTCGAGAACGTCGGCACGATCCCGGACGAGTCGACGATCCCGGTCGCCGGCAGCGGCGGCCACGGGATCGGCCGGCTCGACGAGAGCTTCGCCGCGAGCTTGCGCGAAGGCGACGTCTTTTTGCTCGAAGGCCGCGCGCTGCGCGTCAACGAGATCGGGCCGCGCGGGCTGCGCGTCGAGCCGCACGCGGGCCGGCCGACCGTGCCGCAGTGGAGCTCGCATTTGAAAGGAATCCCGCGCGCGCTCGCCGCGGAGATCGACATGTTGCGCAACGGCGTCGCGGACGCGCTGCGCGGCGGAACGCAGGCGGCGTTCGAATATCTGCGCCGCCGCTACGCGCTCGACGGGGTCGAGGCGGCGCACGTCGTGCGCTACGTCGCGCAGCAGCTCGCGCTTTCCGCCGTTCCGGACGCACGGCATCCGATCGTCGAGATCTACCGGATGGACGAGCGGCAGACGGCGGTCTTCCACACCGGCGTGGGACGGCGAATCAACGAGACGCTCGCGCGCGTCGCCGGCGCCCGGCTGCACCGCAGGCTGCGCATCAACTCGACGCTGAACACGGACGACAACGGGTTTCTGGTCGCGCTGCCGCGCCGCAAGCACGTCCACGACGCGGTGTGGGCCTCGCTGCTGCAGTTCGAGGGCTTCGACGACGACCTGCTGGCCGGTCTACGCTCCGGCTGGCTGCTGCGGCAGCAGTTTCGCTACGTCGCGAACACCGGCTTGCTGGTGCTGCGCCGCGCCGCCGGGCGTTCGATCCGCGGCGGCGCGCTGCGCTGGAACGCGGCGAAGATCTTCGACCGCTTGTGGGAAGCCGACCGCGACTTTCCGCTGGTGCGCGAGACGGTGCGGGTGGTGACGCGCGAGCTGCTCGACGCGCCGGGCGCGCGCGCGTATCTCGAAGGGCTCGACGGCGAGCCGCGCGTCTTTCATCCGGCCGCCGCGACGCCGTTCACGTTCGGGATCGTGACCTCGTCGTTCGGCGACTCGGTCGTGATGGACGACCGCGCGAGCATGATCGAAGCGCTGCACGAGCGCGTCCTCGCCGTGCTCGGCGAGCGGTCGCCGGACTCGAGCGAGCCGCTGCCGCGCGCGGTGAACGACGGCGTCCAGTTGAGGCTGTTGTGACGAAGCCTGCTGCGGCGTGCGAAACGTATCAGCTCGCGGACGGCGTGCTCGCGCTGCCGGGCGGGTTCGCGCTGCTCACGCAATCGCGGGCGCTGATCTGTGCCGACGCGCACCTCGGCTACGAAGACGTGATGGGCGGCGGCGCGGCGCTCCCGCTGTGGAGCACGACCGAGATCCTCGCCTCGATCGCGCTCGCGGCGCGCCGTCACGGCGCGCGCGAGATCGTCTTCCTCGGCGACGCGATCCACGGCGCGGGGCTCAGTGCGGGCGCCGCGCGCGCGGTGCGCGGTGCGCTCGACGCGCTGCGCGCGCAGGCGCCGGTGACGCTCGTCGCGGGAAATCACGAAGGACGCACGCGCGGTGTTGAAGTCCTCGGCGCGACCGTCGAAGCGTGCGAGCGCGACGGCTGGACGCTGCTGCACGGCGATCGTCCGCAGCCGTTCGCGGCGCGCACGATGATCGGCCACTTGCATCCCTCGCTGCATCTCGGCGGCGAGCTGACCGCGCCGGCGTTTCTCGGCTCGCGCGCGCTGGTCGTCGTGCCTGCGCTCACGCCGTACTCGCCGGGACTCGACGTGCTCGGCGAGACGTGCCTCGACGCGCTCGCACCGTGGGGAATCGAACGCCGCGAGGTGCAGGTCGTCGTCGCGGGCGCCGACCGCGTCTACCCGTTCGGCTCGCTCTCGGCGCTGCGCGGCGCGCTGTGCCGGCCGCAGGCCGAGGGCTCCGCACCGTCGCGCCGCCGCGTCCTGCGGCCCTCGCCTTAGCGCCCCAAGTGCGCGAGCGCGACGAGCGCCGCGGCCACCTGCGAGCCGGCGGCGATTCTGCCGTCGAGCGCCATCGCGCGCACCTCGTCGACCGTAGCCAGCTCGACGTCGATCTCCTCGGTCACGTCGAAGCGCTGGTCGGCGGTGTGGACGGCGTCCCGCACGAGATAGAGATGAAACTGCGCGGTAGCGTTCGTTGGATCGGCGAGAAAGGTGCGAACGAGCTCCGGCGGCGCGCCGGCGTAGCCGGTCTCTTCGAGCAGCTCGCGCGCCGCGCAGGCTTGCGGCGTTTCGCCTTCGTCGATCATTCCGGCGGGAAGCTCGGTGACGATCTCGCCGATGCCGTGCTTGTATTGCCTGACGAGTAGAACGTGCTGCTCCGGTGTCAGCGCGAAAACGACGCAGAATCCGCGCGATTCGCGCACGAAGTAGTCCTCGACGACGACGCCGCTCGGAAGTTCGACACGGTCGGCGCGCAAGCGTAAAAACTTTGTTTGGATTCGGTATTCCGACGACAGGGTGCGCCATTTGCGCAGGTGACGCGCGCTCATGCGACGGGTATACCACCCGGAGAGGCGGAAGTGAGCGGTATCACACGACGTCCTTTCAGGGGAGACGGGACGATCGAGAAGTTAGAGATCGGTCAACATTACGACACGACGTACGGGACGCTTTGGAAAGACGGCACGTACTTTCCGCGCGGCACGCGCGTGCTGATCACCGGGTTGCACATCGAACAAGGGTTCTGCGTTCGCTTCCCCGCTGACGTCGCCGGCGAACCGCTGGAGACGTGGGAGGACTGGGACGAGGTCGACTTCCTCGCCTCCGAGGGGTCGGTCGAGGCGGGCGGCGAGCTGCCGTCGAGCGTGTGGAGCGAGGCGCGGGAGGTCCTCGACGACGCCGAGGACGGCTGCCATCTTCACCTGCACGAAGGCGACGAGTAGATCGACCGCACTCAGAACCTGATCGCGCTCGCTGCGACGCTCTGCGCCGCGGGCGCGCTGCTGCCGTTGCGCCCGCAGGTGCGGCTCGGTTTCGCTGCGCTCGCCGTGGCCCTGATCGTCGCCGTGCTCGTCGTCCGGCTCCGCGCTCTTGCGGCGCGCCGCACGAGCAGCCACACCGACCACGTCTACGACCGCGCCGAACGGATCCGCCGCGAGCGGGACGCGCGCGGGCGCCCGCGTTAGCCGGCTTCAATCCCTTCGCGCGCGAGCATCTCGGCGTAGATCTCCGCGACCCGCTCGAGCGTATCGGCGTCTGCGGGGCGTTTGTCGGGGCGCAGGCGGACGATGCGCGGGAAGCGCAGCGCGAAGCCGCTCTTGTGCAAATCGCTTTTCTGGATGATGTCGAAGGCGATCTCGACGACGATCTTCGGCTCGACGACGGTCTCGTGGCGCTTGAGGTCGAGTCGTTTGTAGGCCGCGCGCTGCTCGCTGGGCGGGACGCGGTGGGCTTCGAACCATTCGGTCATTTCGGCGATCTCGACGTCGGTGAGGCCGCTGTAGGCCTTGCCGATCACCGCGAGCTCGTCGCCGTTGCGGACGGCGAAGGTGTAGTCGGAGAGGACGTTCACGCGGCGGCCGTGGCCGCGCTCGACGGCGACCACGACGCAGTCCAGCGTCGCGAGCTCGCGCTTGAGCTTCAGCCACGACTTGCCGCGGCGGCCCGGCGTATACGGCGAGTCGGTGCGCTTGAAAACCAGCCCCTCGTTTCCGCGTGCGCGGGACGCCTCGAAGCGCTCGTGAATCGCTTCGGCGCTCGCGCCCGCTTCGAGCGCGGTCCACGGCGCCACCTCCAGCGCGCCGTTCGCGTTCGCCAGCAGCTCCGCGAGGCGCGTGCGGCGTTCGGCGAGCGGGGCGTCGAGCAAGAACTCTTCATTGCGCGCGAGCGCGTCGAAGGCGACGTAGCGAACGGGCACCTCACGCAGCAACTCGGGCGAGACTTCCTTGCGCTGCAGGCGCGCTTGCAGAAACCGGAACGGCAGCACGCGCTCCTCGCGCACCGCGACGAGCTCGCCGTCGAGCGCCAACGAGCCGGGGAGCGCGCGCAGCGCTGCGGCGACTTCGGGATACGACGCGGCGACGTCGTTGAGCGTCCGCGAGAACAGCGAAACCCGCTCGGGCGTCACGTGCGCTTGAACGCGGATGCCGTCGTACTTGTCCTCGACCAGCCAACTCGCCGCGGCGAGGTCCTTGTACTCAGAGCCGTACGCGATCGGCGAGGCGAGCATGAACGCGATCGGCGCGTGGTAGGCGATCGTGACCTGGTCGAGCGCGTCGTGCTTGGCCGCCAGCGCGACGGCGCCGAGGTCGCCGGCCGCGCTCGCCGCGCGCCGCACCGCGCGCGGATCGCGCGCGAACGCCTGCGCGACGGCGTCGACCACCAAGCCTTCGCGCAGCCCGATCCGCAGCTCGCCGGTCATGATCTTCACGACGTACGTCGCCTCGAGCGGATCGGTGCAGGCCGAGAAGATGCGCTCGCACAGGACGCGCCGGCGTTTCTGCGCGTTCTTCCCCGCCGCGTCGGCGATCTCGAGCAGCAGCGCGTAGAGCCGTGCCGGCGTCAGCGTCTCGCGGAACAAGCCCAAGTCGTGCGAGGGCCGCACGAACGGCCCGAGCGCCGCGCCGAGATCTCCGGTTGCGCGGTACGCGACGCCGAGCGCCGCGTCGTCGACGCCCCACGTCGTCTCCGCCGCTTCGACGATCGTGCGCCCGCCGACGGCAAGGCTGCGTTCCTGCGCCTGCGGGAACGGGTTGCCGGTGAAGAAGCGCGTCGCCGGGGCGAGGTCCGCATCGTCCAGCTCGGCGAGATAGTTTGCGACGAGCGCGATCTTTTCGAGCTTGCTCGCCGTCGCGGCGATCGCAGCGCAGGCTCGGGCAAAGGCGATCACGATTGCGCCTTTCGCGGCCGGGCCGCAGGGGACCGCCGGCCCCCCGCGGTAGGCGGCAGGCGTGATCACCGCGATCGTCCTGATGAACGTCGAGCCGGGGCGCGTTCGTACGCTGGCCGAGGAGCTGCTCAGCATCGACGGCGTGACCGAGTGCTACAGCGTCGCCGGCCCGTACGATCTGGTCGCGATCGTGCGCGTGCGCGAGCACGATCAGCTCAGCGACTTGGTCACCGAGCGAATCGCTTCGCACGCCGGGATCACCGCCACCGAAACACTCATCGCCTTCCGCTCGTTCGCGAAGCGCGACTTGGGGATGGTCTGGGACATCGGCGCCGACTGACGGCGCAGGAGGTTCTCACGTGAACATCCTGTCCAACTTGGTCTTTCTCGCGATTATCTTGTCGGGGGTTGTATATTGCGCCGGGCAGGCTATCAGCATGTGGCAAGCCGGCTTCCGCTGGTTCGCCGGAGTCTGCGCCTTGGTTGCGGTGCTTTTTATCGAGTGGGCAATCATGAGCTCCATGATGCAAGGCTACGAAAAGGCGCGCGGCTTCGACACCGTGATCGCCGTCGTGGCATACACGTTCCTCATCATGGCCGTTTGCGCGGTGATGGCGACGCTCACGGCGATCGTGGGATGGCTTCGCAAAAAGATTGATCCTTCTTCCTCACCGCCGCCGGCGGCATCGGGCGCAAGCGAGCCGCGACCGATTGCGAACCGTCCGAAAGTCAGCCGGCGGCACCATCCCCGCTGACGCGTCGGGGGCGAGACGCTGCATGCCTACCGCCTGCGGGAAAACGGGAGCGAAAGCACGCTCTACATCGGCGCCGACGGTTACCCGCACCGCCTCGAAAGCGGCGCTTCGACGAATACGGCGACGTTCTCAAAGTTCAACGCGATCGCGCCGATTCGCGCGCCGATCTGAGGACTACGCGAGCCACGACGCTCTCCGAACGGCGAGGAAGACCGCCCAGGGAATCATCCACACCAACGCAAGGACGATCATCCCGCCGGCGTAGACGGTGCTTGGGATCGCCTTGACGGTGTCCGGCGGCGCCAGCGCGACCAGCACGGCGAACGCCGTCGCGGCGAAACCGGTTCCCGCGACGAACCACACGACGGCGATTCCGCCGGGAATGCGGAACGGGCGCGCCGCGTTGGGCTGCGTGTAGCGCAGCCGAATGACGGCCGCGAAGATCGGCAGGTAGTAGAACGCCAGCAGCGCGGTCACCGCGGCGGTGAGGATCCAGTACGCCTGGTTCACCTGCGGAACCAGCGCGAAGCCGGTCGCGATGACGGTAACGACGGCGCATTGCCATAGCATGATCGCCGCTGGAACCTGGCGCACGCTCAGGCTGCGGAAGATCGGCGGCAGCATGCCGTGCCGCGCGACCGCCGCGAGGCTCAGCAGCGGCCCGACGAGCCAGGCGCACATCAGCGCGAGCGCGCCGAGCGCGGTGAGA
>Ga0213878_10000193_pt1 | contig 25412 bp, 22 predicted proteins | sample VelepicoBEBS_R02_FD_161053 | JGI IMG/M metagenome (GOLD analysis project Ga0213878, IMG submission 161053) | Vellozia epidendroides bulk soil microbial communities from rupestrian grasslands, the National Park of Serra do Cipo, Brazil - BS_R02 | ecosystem: Environmental > Terrestrial > Soil >... | reverse complement strand
GATGCTCATCACCAAGGAGCTCGAGGTCGTCGAGCTGGGGCACAAGATCCAGTCCGACATCCAGCGGGAGATGGAAAAGAACCAGCGCGAGTTCTACCTCCGCCAGCAAATGCGCGCGATCCAGGACGAGCTCGGCGAAGGCGACCCGCAAGTCGCCGAAGCGAACGAGCTGCGCAAGAAGATCGACGAAGCGAACATGCCGGAGGACGTGAAGAAGGCGGCCGACCGCGAGCTGGACCGGTTGGGTAAAGTTCCGACGGCGTCGCCCGAGTACAGCGTCATCCGCACGTACCTCGACTGGCTCACGCAGCTGCCGTGGGGCATCTCGACCTCCGATCAGATCGACATCGGGCGGGCGCGCGAGATCCTCGACGAGGACCACTACGATCTCGAGAAGATCAAGGACCGCATCGTCGAGTACCTGGCCGTCGGCAAGCTCAAGAACAAGCTGACCGGGCCGATCCTGTGCTTCGTCGGACCGCCGGGCGTCGGCAAGACCTCGCTCGGGCAGTCGATCGCGAAGGCGATGGGCCGCAAGTTCGTGCGCCTCTCGGTCGGCGGCGTGCGCGACGAAGCCGAGATTCGCGGGCACCGCCGGACCTATATCGGCGCGATGCCGGGAACGATCATCCGCGCGCTGCGTGACGCCGGGACGAACAACCCGGTGATGATGATCGACGAGATCGACAAGGTCGGCGCCGACTTCCGCGGCGACCCGCAGTCGGCGCTGCTCGAAGTGCTCGACCCGGAGCAGAACAACTCGTTCCGCGACCACTACCTCGACCTGCCGTTCGACCTCTCGCGCGTGCTGTTCATCTGCACCGCGAACACGCTGGACTCGATCAACAACGCGCTGCGCGACCGCATGGAGATCATCAACCTTTCCGGCTACACCGAGCTGGAGAAGCTGCAGATCGCGAAGCGCTACCTCGTCGAGAAGCAGAAGAAAGCGAACGGCCTCAAGGAGAACCAGGCGGCGATCACCGACGCTGCGCTCAAGCAGATCATCGTCGACTACACGCGCGAAGCGGGCGTTCGCAACCTCGAGCGCGAGATCGGCACGATCTTCAGAAAGGTGGCGCGCAAAGTCGCGGGCGAGCCGAAGTACAAGACCCGCGTCAAGCCCGAGAGCTTGGTGGAGTATCTCTCGAAGCCGCGCTTCTACAACGAGGTGAAACGGCGCACGGCGAGCGTCGGCGTCGCGACCGGGCTGGCGTACACGCCGGTCGGCGGCGACATCCTGTTCATCGAGACGACGGCGATGCCGGGCAAGGGCAACTTCACCCTCACCGGCCAGCTCGGCGACGTGATGAAAGAGTCGGCGACCGCGGCGATCTCGTTCCTGCGCTCGCGCTCCGCGGAGCTCGGGCTCCCCGAGGACTGGTTCGCCAAGCACGACCTGCACATTCACATCCCGGCCGGCGCGGTCCCGAAAGACGGTCCGTCGGCGGGCGTGAGCCTCGCAACCTCGATCGCTTCGCTGCTGACCGGCTACAAGGTCGATCCGGAGCTCGCGATGACCGGCGAGATCACGCTGACCGGGCAAGTCTTGCCGATCGGCGGCGTCAAGGAGAAGGTGCTCGGCGCGAAGCGGGCCGGCATCAAGAAGGTGCTGCTCCCGCGCCGCAACGAGATCGACCTCGAAGACGTGCCGAAGGAAGTCCGCGACACGATGCAGTTCGCGTTCGTCGACGAGCTCAGCGAAGTGTTCAGCCACGCGCTCGGCAAGCGCGTGATCACGCCCGTCCTGCTCGGCGCGACCGACGCGAAAAGCGCGAGCAACGTCGTCGCGCTGCGCCCTAGTGCGAAACGCGGCGACGGCCGCCGCACCCCGCGCACCGCGCGCAACGGCTCAACGACCACGAAGCGCAGCCGTTAGGTCATGCGCGTCGAGTAACCGTGCGCCGCGCTAGCGCAAGGTCGGGTCGGGGACGCGGTACAGCCTCCCGTCGTGATCGTGGCGCACGCTCTCGTGCAGGGTGTGCGCCGCGTGCCGTTCCGAGCCGGTGATGACGCGGCGCTCTTCCAAGCTGTCGAACGCGTAGTCGGGGACGTTCTGCAAGCCGTCGTAGGCGCGCGCGTCTTCGGCGGCGTGGTCGAGCTCGTGGCCGAGGCCGAGCGCCGGTGACTGCCGGCCGCCCTCGGTCGTCATCAGCGCGCTGCGCGGATCCCAGCGGATCGTGTGCGTCGAGGGCCGGTACGAGTCGTCGCCGCGGTGGTCGATCACCAGGCGGTGCGGAACAGGGCTGCGCTCGACCCGTTCGATGAGCGAGCGCTCGACCGAGTCGCGCGCGAGGTAGGCGAAGGCGGCGTCGACGTCGCGCTGCGCGGCGAGCGGAATCTTCAGCGTCCCATAGCGTACCGACGGGCCGGAATGAAGGTATGTCGTTCTCATGGCACCGGTCCATCACGCCGGAATGCGCGCGCAACAAGTGCAACCGCCGCTTCTTTGCAGTGTTGTCCTGAAGGTGGCCGGCACGACGATGGAGCGGACGATCGAGGCGAGCGGACCCGGCATCGGGATTGCGCCGGAGGATCGCCGCATGCGTTCCCGGCTCGATCCGCGGCTGATCGTCGCGCTCGGCGCCGTGTGGCTGTTCTGGGGCTCGACGATCGCCGGGATGCGCTTCGCGGTGGAGACCATCCCGCCGTACGCGATGGCCTCCGCGCGCTTTCTCCTCGCCGGCGCGATCCTGTACGGGATCTGCGCCGTGCGCGGCAACGGGCGCGTCACCCGCGACGACATCGTCCGCGCCGCGATCACCGGCGGAAGCCTGCTGCTCTTCGGCAACGGCCTGATCGCGTGGACGGTGCAGTATCTTCCGGTCGGCATCAACTCGCTGCTGATCTCGATCTCGCCGGTCTTCATGGCGATCATCGCGTTCTTGTGGGGCGGCGAGCGTCCGACGCGTTTCGCGGTCGTCGGGATGTTGCTCGGCTTCGGCGGCCTCGCGCTGCTGCTGCAGCCGAAGGCGACGAGCGGCATCGCGCTGTGGCCGGCGATCGTCACGCTGCTGGCGAGCGTCGCGTGGTCGTTCGGCTCCGTCTACCAGCGGCGCACCGGAAAGAACGGCAGCCTCATCCTCGCGACCGCGCTGCAGATGCTCTTCGGCGGCGCCTTTCTCGGCATCGAAGCGGGACTGTTCGGCCAGTGGCAGTCGCTCGACGTCCATGCGATCAGCGCGGTCTCGCTCGCCGGGGTCGCGTGGCTGATGATCTTCGGCAGCCTCCTCGGCTACAGCGCCTATCTCTACACCATGGAGTACGCGAGCACCGCGCTCGCCTCGACCTACGCCTACGTCAACCCGATTGTCGCGGTCGTCCTCGGGATGCTGCTCTTCCACGAGCGCTTCACCCCGGCCGAAGCGCTCGCGAGCGCGATCATTCTCGTCGGAGTGGCGCTGATGATGGTTCCGGCACGGCGGGTTCGAACCGCCCGCGCCTGAGTGCGCGCGCGTTGGACCGGCGTCCGAAATCTGCTATACTGGCGACGAGCGCTAAAGAGCGCCGCCAGTCCGCGGAAAGGGCCGTGCCCATCTTCAACCCCGGTGATACGGTGAACGAACTTCTTTCAGCCTGATTGAGTGCGGACTTCGGGCGCGATCTGCGAAAGCGAGTTCGTCCATGACCGTCACGAATCTGCGTCCGTTGCCGCCTCGTCCGCATGTGGAGCACTACAGGAAGCAGGCAAAGGACCTTCTCAAATCGATTCGAGCCTCCGAACCCGGCGCGCTTACTCGGATCAAGGCATTTCACCCCCGAATAGGCGCGCTGCCCGATTCCGCAGGCTTCCGCAGCGACGTCGTGCTGACGGACGCGCAGCTCGTCATCGCTCGGGAGCACGGATTCGACAGCTGGTCCAAGTTCGTGGCTCACATCGAGGCCCTGCGTCGGGAACATACGTCGATTGCCGCGTTCGAGTCCGCCGCCGACGCAATTGCCGCCGGCGATGAGAACACGTTCGCGGCCTTGCTTCGCAAGAACCCGCAGCTTGCTCGCGAGCGTTCGTCGCGCACCCACCATGCAACGCTGCTCCATTATACCGGCGCCAACGGCGTCGAGGACTATCGTCAGAAAACCCCGCCGAACATCGTCGAAATCGTAGCGCTGCTGCTGGAGGCCGGCGCCGAGATCGACGCTGTCGCGAATATCTACGGCGGCTCCACGACGCTCAGCCTGGCGGCGAGCAGCGTGCACCCGCTGCGCGCGGGCGTTCAGCTCTCGCTCATCGCGGCCTTGCTCGCCGGCGGTGCCGCAATAGACGGGCTGCCGGGATGCGCGAACCCGCTGCTCAGCGCCTTGCGGAACGGACGGGGCGTCGCCGCACAATCCTTGGCGGCCAGCGGCGCGACCTTGGATCTCGAAGGGGCCGCCGGCGTGGGCAGAGCGGACCTTGTCGAAGCCTTCCTCGCCCGAGGGGACGTCGACCGGAAGCAGCTCAGCTATGGATTCGCATGGGCTAGCGAATACGGGCACGTGTCCGTCGTCGAGCGCTTGTTGTCGTACGGGCTCGACATCGATAGCCTTCACCTCGGCCAAGCCGCACTTCACTGGGCTGCCATCGGTGCCCAAACGGAAACATTGCGCTTCCTCTTGGATCGCGGTGCATCGCTGCAAACCCGGAACGTGTACGGTGCCAATGCGCTGGAACAGGCGCTCTGGTCGGCGGCGCGCAGCGACGATCCGGCAATCTACGATCCCGTCATCACGCTCCTGGCTGCGGCCGTCGGCAAAGCGTCCTCTCCGGCGTACCCGGGATGAGGGAGCACTATATGTCACCCCCGAGTTGCATTTCTGCTCGCGCCGTGCTATCGTGGGTGAGCCTCGTGAACAAGAACGACACGGCGGTGTGGAGCGCGCTGGGTGATCCGACGCGCCGGCGGCTCCTCGACCTGCTTCGGAACGGGCCCCGAACGACCGGCGCGCTCTGCCTGCGCTTTCCGCTGTCGCGAACGGCCGTCATGAAGCATTTGGACGTCCTTGAAGAAGCGCGCCTCATCACGGTGCGCCGCAAAGGCCGCGAGCGTTGGAATTACATAAACGCTGCGCCGCTTCGATCCATTTACGAACGCTGGCTAACGCCTTTCCAGCAGCTATGGGCCACCTCACTCTCAAAATTTGGAACCATCGTTGAAGGAGATCTCGTGTCCACCGCACCTGCCCGCACCCTGATTGCTACCGACGAAATCGCGCAAACGATCAGATTGTCGGCACCGCCCGAACGTGTCTATGAGGCGCTGACGAAAAACGTGGCCCGCTGGTGGTCGCATGTCACGTACGACCATAATGGACGCCCCGACTTACGTATCGAGCCGGCCGCAGGCGGCCGTTTCATCGAGGTGCAAGGGACCTCCGAACGCTTGTACGGGATCGTGACGCGTGTCGAACCGCCATCGCTGTTGCGTCTCGAAGGCGGCATGGGCATGGACGGCTGCATTTTCGGAACGATACAATTTGAGATAAACGCCGGCGATCAGGGGGCGGAGCTTAGGCTTTCGCACACGGTGGTGGGAGTGTACGACAAGGCAACAGTAGAGATGTACCGTGGCGGGTGGCGCTCGCTGCTTGAGGACGGCCTCAAATCGTACGTTGAGAACGGCACGGAGGCTTGGACCGCGGCATGAGCGACGACAAAACGTTTGCCGTTGTGTACGTTCGGGGGCCGCAGTGGAATGCCGATACCCCGTTCCACGAACAAGCGGGCGTCCATCGTCACCGTGACTTCTTGGCAGCGCAGCACGAAGCCGGCAGATTGCTTTTCGGCGGTCCGTTTCTAGACGACACGGGTGGCCTGGCGGTCTATACTGCGCCTTCGAAGGAAGAACTGGAAGACGTGCTCGGAACCGATGCGAGTGTTGAAGACGGTCTATTGCGATATGAGGTGCATCCATATATCGTCGCGTTCAAGAAATGATCGCGCGGTTACACGAACAGGATCGAGCGCCGACGGCGCCATAGGAAGGAGCCACCGTGACAACAGCTGCTTCTGGACGGTGGCGCGTGTGCTGGACAAGGGGGAAATCTTTGATTCAAATGAAGTCGACAAGAGACGTCATCATTCAAGCGCAGAGCCTGCAGAGCGCGAAGAGCTTCTACCACGACGTGCTTGGCTTCGAGGTGATCGAGGAATCAGAGCGACTCGTCGGATTCGAAACCGGTTCGTTCGTCCTCTATGTCGAGCTGGGGGCCAAACCCGGCAGCGTGTTCGAATTTAACGTCCCGGATTTGACTCCGGCAAAAAACCGGCTCATAAAGCATGGGTGCCGCGTTGTCGACGACAATCCGGCGATTCCGCGGCTCTATCTTCGAGATCCGTTTGGTTTGCTTTTTAACCTTAATCAGAGTAAAGATTAGAACGATACTCGCCTCGCCGCAACGGCGCATCGCAAGAGTCGACACGCAGCCGATCACGCCGGCCACGTCCGCCATCGCCGAATCTCCGGCATAGGTCGCCCCGAGTACGCCAACGATGCTTTGCAACGCGACCAGGGCGACCGCGTAGATCCTCTTTGACGATCTTGTAGGTGATGTCGCCGACGAGCGCAATCGCAGCCCCGACCGCCGCGGCGATTCGTGCGACGCGCGATCTCATGGCGCGTTTCCGACCGAGGCGCTCGCCACAAAGCGCCCCGGCGAGAACAGCTCCAAACTGAACCCGGGATCGTCGTCCGCGAGCAGCGCGGCGACGATCTCGCCGACGACGGGCGCGAACTTGTAGCCGTGCCCGGAGAAGCCGCCGGCGACGACGACGTTCGCGTGGCGCGGGTGCGCGCCGATTACGAAGTGCTCGTCGGGCGTGAGCGTGTACATGCACGGCGCCGCGCGCAGAAACGACCCCGCCGCGGCCGGCACGAACGACTCGAGCGCCGTGCGCACCTGCGCGATCTCGCCCTCGTGCGCCGTGCGGTCGAGCGCGTCCGGGTCGGTGAAGACGCCGCTGCCGTGGTGCGCGACCTTCGCGCCGGCGCCGAAGTCCGGGAAGCCGTAGAACATGCGTTGGCCGGAGCGCTCGCAGCACCAGATCGGCAAGCGGTCCGGCGAGACCGCATCGCGGTCGCGCGGCGCGAAATAGAACTGCACGTTGCGCTCCACCTGCAGCGGTATCCCGATCTCCGGCGCGAGTTTCGCGAACCACGGTCCGGCGCAGATCGCCAAGCGCGCCGCGTCGATACGCGTTCCGTCCGCCAAGAACACGCGCACGTCCTCGCCGCCCGCCTCCCAGTCCGCCGCTTCGACGCCGAAGCGCAGCTCGGCGCCGCGCTCCGCCGCCTCGAGCAGGTGCGCGCGCACGCCGGCTTCGGGAAACACCGCGCCGGCGACGGCTTCGTACACGCCGATCTCGTCGTCACGCGGCGTGAACGCCGGCCATTGCCGTTTCAGCTCGCGCGCGTCGTAGATCTGGTGCGCGAGTTGCCATCGCTCCGCGCTGGCGATCGTGCCGGCGACGACCGGCGTCTCCGGACGGCCGACGAACAAACCGCCGGTCTGCGCGCGCAGCGGCGTGCCGGTGCGCGCCGCGAGCGCGTCCCACAGCTCGTAGGCGCGGCGCAGCAGCGGCACGTAGTCCGGCGACTCGAAGTACGCCTGGCGGATGATGCGCGTCTCGCCGTGCGAGGAGCCGCGCGCGTGCGCCGGCCCGAAGCGCTCGATCCCGAGCACGCGCATCCCGCGCGCGGCCGTGTGCGCGGCGACCGCACTTCCCATCCCGCCCAAGCCGAGGACGATTGCGTCGTAGCGCATCGGCGATCAGCGCACGAAGACCGCGCCGGGCGGGCCGTCGACCACCTCGCCGACGATCGCGACGGTCCCCAGATCGGCGAGCTCGTCGAGGACGCGTTCCGCGCCGTCGGGCGAGATCGCGATGAGCAAACCGCCCGATGTCTGCGCATCGGAGAGCACGATCCGATACGCTTCGGAAACGTCGTCCGCGTACTCCGTGAAGCGCGCGTGCTCGGCGAGGTTGTCGCGCGTCCCGCCCGCCACCGCGTCTTGCGCGATCAAGTCGAGCACCCCGTCGAACAGCGGCACGCGGCGCGCGTCGAAGGCGAGGGCGACGCCGGAGGCGCGCGCCATCTCGCCGCCGTGTCCGACCAGCCCGTAGCCGGTGACGTCGGTCGCGGCGTGCGCGCCGTGTGCGAGCATCGCGCGCGAGGCGCGATCGTTCAGGCGCACCATCTGCTCGATCGCCGGGGCGAGCGCGGCGTCGCCGACGAGGTCGCGCTTGCGCGCGGTGGTGAGGACGCCCGTCCCGACGGGTTTGGAGAGAAGCAGCAGATCGCCGGAACGGGCTCCTCCGTTTCTAACGACCCCTTCAGGACGAATGGTTCCGGTAATTGCCAACCCGTATTTGGGCTCGTCGTCTTTCACCGTGTGTCCGCCGAGGATCGCGACATTCGCTTGCATGGCGACGGCCGCTCCGCCGGCAAGAATTTCCGCCAGGATCTCCGTGCCCAGCTCTTCCACGGGGAACGCCGCGACGTTGAGCGCGGTGAGCGGCGTGCCGCCCATCGCGTAGACGTCGCTGAGCGCGTTCGCGGCGGCGATGCGTCCGAAATCGTACGGATCGTCGACGACGGGCGTGAAGAAGTCGACCGTCTGAACCAGCGCCAGCTCGGCGGAGATGCGGTAGACCCCGGCGTCGTCGCTCGTCGCGTGTCCGACGAGGACGTTCGGGTCCGTCAGGGGCGGCAAGCGGCGCAGGACCTGCGCCAGGTCGGCAGCGCCGACTTTGCTCGCTCAACCCGCGCAGTTCGAGTACGCCGTCAAGCGGATCCGACGACCGGGAGACTTCATCGTGCGTCGAATACACCGCGGAACGCCGAACGCCCGCCCGGAGCATCCGTGTCGAAGAGCCTGCTGTTCATTCCCGGACCGGTCACCGTCGCCGAGTCCGTCCTGGCCGCGAGCGCGCAGCCGCTGATCGACCACCGTGGGCCGGAGTTCAAGGCGCTGCTGGCGCGGATATCGGAGCGGCTCAGGCCGATCTTCGGGACCGAGCGCGCCGAGCTGCTGCTCCTCGGCTCGTCAGGGACGGGTGGGCTCGAAGCCGCGGTCGGCAGCCTGTTCGGGCCCGGCGACCGCGTGCTGGCCTGCCCGATCGGCGTCTTCGGCCAGCGGCTGATCGCGCTCGCGCGGAACTTCGGCTGCGAGGTCGAGGTGCTGGAGACGCCGTGGGGCGGCGCGGTGGACGCCGCGGCACTGCGCGCGCGGCTCGACGCGGCGCGCGGCGAGACGCGGTTCGACGGCGTCCTGCTGACGCACAACGAGACCTCGACCGGCGCGCAGAACGACATGGCGGCGCTCGCCGAGGCGGTGCGCGGACACGGTGCGTACACCGTCGTCGACTCGGTGAGCGGGCTGGCCGCGAGCGAGTTCGCGATGGACGCGTGGGGATTCGACGTCGTCGTCGCCGCCTCGCAGAAGGCGCTGGCGGCACCGCCCGGCTTGGCGATGGTCGCGGTCGCGCCGCGCGCGTGGGCGCGGATCGACGCGAACCTCGGCGCGCAGCGGTTCTACTTCGACCTGCGCAAGGCGCGCGAGTTCGCCGCGCTGGGGCAGACGCCGTGGACGCCGCCGGTCTCGCTCGTCTTCGCGCTCGACGCGGCGCTCGAGCTGTTCGAGCGGACCGGTGCGGCGGCGGTGCACGAGCGCCACGCGCGCTACGCGCGCGCGATCCGCGCGGCGGCGCAGGCGCTGGGGCTAGAGCTGTACTCGCGGGACGGCGCACATTCGCCGACCGTCGTGGCCGTGAAGGTGCCGGACGGAATCGACGGCGACGCGATCCGCACGAACCTGCGCGAGTCGCGCGGCGTCGTCGTCGGCGGCGGCCAGAAAGAGCTCAAGGGAAAGATCCTCCGCATCGGGACGATGGGCGATCTGACCCAAACCGACGTCCTCGGCGCGCTCGGCGCACTCGAGATCGCGCTGCTCGAAGCCGGCGCCCCGATTCGCGCCGGCACCGGCGTCCAAGCCGCCCTGAAAGTCTTCCTCGAAGCGGAACAACCGGCTGCGGTGTGAGCCCCGTTCGAGCAGAATCGATGGTCCTGGCGAGACGGGGAGTCCGCGAAAAATTAGGGGCCATGTTGAATCGTTCTCGCCGTCATTCGTAGAGGTTGCCAATCGAATAGCCTCGGACGTGCGGCTCGGCGTGAATGAGCGTCGCTTCGACGCCGCCGCGTCCGACCATCAGCCACGGAATCGACTCGTCTACGCCGAGCGCTCTCGCATGGTCGGCAAGGTTCTTGTATACTTCACGGCCGAGTGCGGCGTTGCGCCATTTTACCGTTCCAATGAACGTCGGCTTCTTGCGTCCGATGCCTACGATATCGATTTCGTGGTCACCATCGCTCGACCACCAAGAGCCGATGTCGATTCCCTGAAGCTCTCGCTGAGCGACCAATTGCACTGCGAAGTCGCGCGCCATGTCTTCGAATACGCCGCCCATGTGGTTGTCGAGCTCGGGCACGATGACCTCGTCGATCAGCTGCTCGCCGAATCCCCGATCGATCGAAGCGCGATGTGGTTCGACATAGCGGAACCAAAACCGAAAATACGGATCAGTCACGACAAAAAATCCGCGGCGCGAGCTCGCACCTTCCGTGACTGGGACGCGCTTTGTAATAAGCTTTAGCTCTTCAAGCCGGACGAGTACGCGTTCATTTGTAATCTTCGCCTTCTGTAAGATCTCGTTTCTGCGCGTGTCGCCGCCGGCGATGGCGCTGAGCGCGCGGTACGAGGCGGTTGAATCTCCGAGGTCGGTGTGCAGTACGAGCCGCGCCGAGTCGACGAGCATGCTGGCGGGATCGCCGAAGAGGACGATTAGATTGTCACGGAGGCTTTGTTCGGCTCGCCATTCCTTGAGGTACAGCGGCGTGCCCCCGAGTACGCCGTAGACGCGAGCGCGGTTGGCAGGTGATAGGGACGGGACGAACTCAGCGGCTTCGCGATACGACAGCGGTCCAAGCGCGATTTTCTTGGTGAAGCGCTGATGCAGCGGCGCGGATCCGGAGTCCAGCTCCGTCATGAACGTTTGCGCTGAGCCGCACAAGATGAGCAGAATGCGCGACGTGCGCCCTTGCCGGTCCCACCAGCGCTGAATGAGCGCGGGTAGCCCCGGCGTCGAATCACAAAGGTACGGGAACTCGTCGAGGATGACGGCGAGCCGCTCACGGCTTGCGTGGCTGGTCAGATAGTCGAGCGCTTCTTCCCAAGTTCTGAACGCGAATGCTCCTGGTACGGGGAACGGCCCGAGCGCCCCCTCGACCTCCCTACTAAACGCCGCGAGCTCGACTTGAGCCGCTTGGCGAGTTGCTTGATAGAAGACCGTGCGGCGCTCTTCGGAGAAGCGCTGGAGCAAGTACGTCTTGCCGATGCGTCGCCGGCCATAGAGCAATACAAGCTGCCCATCGGGAGCGTCATACGCTCCGGCGAGTGCTTCGAGCTCGCGGTTTCGGCCGACGAAACGCTGTCCTGGATGCATACTGTCTTCCAAGCATACTGCATTGAGGACAGTGATGTCGACCCTTGTGGTGGCCGATGCCCTCGGCCGCATTTTGCGACCAAAGGAAAGCTCCCGTGTGACGAAGCACTTTTCCCGACGGTTGCGGCCCCCGCCGGTTTGACGCCGGACTACTGATGCGTCCCCAGGAGGCGAGAGCTTTTGCACGACCTGGCTCAGCAAATCGTTAGCGGTCTGGCGACCGGTTCGATCTTTGCGAGCATGGCGCTGGCGCTCGTGCTGATCTACCGCGCGATGGGCGTGATCAACTTCGCGCAGGGCGAGCTGGCGATGTTCACCACCTACGTCGCCTGGCAGCTGATGCAGATGGGACTGTCGTGGACGGCGGCGTTCGTCGTCACGATCGTGATCGCGTTCGTGCTCGGCGTCCTGCTCGAGCGCGTCGTGGTGCGGCCGGTCGAGCGCGCCAACCAGCTGACGCTGGTCATCGTGACGCTGGGGCTGTTCATCGCGATCAACGGCCTCGCCGGCTGGTTCTGGGGCTACATCGTCAAGGCGTTTCCGAGCCCGTTTCCGACCGACCCGATCCGAATCGGCAGCGTCGGCTTCAGCGCGCAAGACGTCGGGATCATCGCCGTCTCGCTGCTCACGCTGGGGCTGATCTCGCTGTTTTTCCAGAAGACGAAGCTGGGGCTGGCGATGCGCGCGGCTGCGATCTACCCGGAGCAGAGCCGCGTGCTCGGCATCCGGGTCGGCTGGATGCTCGCGCTCGGCTGGGGGCTCGCCGCGGTCGTCGGGGCGATCGCCGGGATCATGGTCGCGCCGGTCGTCTTCCTCGATCCGAACATGATGCAGAGCGTGATCGTCTACGCGTTCGCGGCGGCGGTCCTCGGCGGGATCGAGAGCCCGATCGGCGCCGTCGTCGGCGGGCTGGTGCTCGGCGTCGTGATCAACCTGCTCGGAACTTACGTCGAGGCGATCGGGAACGAGCTGCGGCTGGCGGCGGCGCTGGCGATCATCGTCCTCGTGCTGATGGTGCGCCCCTCGGGCCTGTTCGGGCGCGCGACGGTGCAGCGCGTTTAGATGAGCGCGAGCGCCGGGATGCAGCTGCGGGTCGCGGTCGCGGTCGTGCTGATCGCGGTCCTGCCGCTGATCGTCCCGTCGTTTCTCGTCTTCGATCTGATCTACGTTGCCGCGTACGCGATCGCGATCCTCGGACTGGTCGTTCTGACGGGGCTGAACGGTCAGATCTCGCTCGGCCACGGCGCCTTCATGGCGCTGGGCGGCTACGTCGTCGCGATCCTCGCGCACAGCGCCGGCGTACCGTACTGGATCGGCGTCCCGCTCGCCGCGCTCGCGAGCGGGATCGCGGGACTGCTCATCGGGCTGGTCGCGCTGCGGCTCGCCGGCGTGTACCTCGCGCTGGCCACGTTCTCGCTCGCCGTCGCGACGCCGTCGTTCCTCAAGCACTACAAGTCGATCACCGGCGGCTTCGGCGGGATGTCGCTCGATCCGGTGCAGGCGCCCGCGGGCGTGCCGCTCGACGGGCAGCACTGGCTGTACTACGTCGCCTGGGCGGTGACGGGCGCCGTCTTTCTGGCGTCGGCGCTTTTGGTGCGCGGCAAGTTCGGGCGCGCGCTGCGCGCGCTGCGCGACAACCCGGTCGCCGCGATCTCCTTCGGCGTCAACCCGTATTTCTACAAGACCGCGGCGTTCGGCTGGAGCGCGGTGCTGGCCGGGATCGCGGGCTGCTTCCTGGCGATTCCGACCGCGTACGTCAGCCCGGACACGTTCACGTTCGCGCTCTCGATCACGCTGCTGATCGGCGCGGTGCTGGGCGGCATCACGACGCCGTGGGGCGCGCTGGTCGGCGGGCTCGTGGTGGAGTTTCTCCCGCTGGTGGCGCAGCAGATCAACGCCGCGGCGCCGAGCGTCGTCTACGGCGTCGCGCTCATCCTCGTCATGATGTTCCTCCCCGACGGGATCGTCGGGGGCGTGATGCGGCTGGCCCAGCGCATCCGAAACGCGCCGTCGCCGCCGGCGCTCGAGTCGTCGACCACACCCGCCGCTCCGGTAGCGGCCAGTCCACAAACGCGCGAGTAGCGCAGTCGGAGGTAAGGATGACATCGCCTGTCAGAAAAGCCACGATCGGTATCTTCGCAGCGGCGTTCGCGCTGGCCGTCACCGGCAGCACGATCGCACCCGCTGCGGCGGCCGATCCCGGTATCACCGATACGGAAATACTCCTCGGTGGAACGCATCCGTACAGCGGTCCGGCCTCGGCCTACGGAAACATCGGCAAGGGGATCACGGCCTACTTCAGCTGGGTGAACGACCACGGCGGCGTGAACGGCCGCAAGATCCGGTACATCGACAAGGACGACGGCTACAGCCCGCCGCAGGCGGTGCAGCTCGTGCACCAGATGGTCGAGCAGGACAAGGTCTTCGCGATCTTCGACACGCTCGGGACCGCGGTGAACACCGCGCTGCGCCCGTATCTCAACCAGAACGGCGTCCCGCAGCTGTTCGTCGCGACCGGCGCGTCGACGTGGGGTCACGACTATCAGAAGTTCCCGTGGACGATCGGCTGGCAGCCCGACTATCAGGCCGAGGCGATCCTCTACGCCAAAGACATTCTGCAGAACCATCCCAAGGCGAAGATCGGCGTCCTCTACCAGAACGACGACTACGGCGAGGACTACAACGCGGGCCTCAAGCGCGGGCTCGGCTCGCACCAGAACATGATCGTGAAGATGGCTTCGTACGAGACGACCGATCCGAGCGTCGGCTCGCAGATCGCGACGCTCAAGGCGTCGGGCGCCGACACGTTCATGATCTTCGCGACGCCGAAGTTCGCGATCCAGGCGATGGTGCTCGCGGCGCAGCAGTCGTGGCACCCGGTGACCTACTTGAACAACGTCTCCGCGGCCGTGCCGTTCATGCAGGCCGCCGCGAAGGCCGGCGGACCGTCCGCGGTCGCCGGGGTCATCAGCACGATCTATCTCAAAGACCCCGCGAACCACGCGCGGTACGCCGGCGACGCCGGGATGAAGTGGTACGACGAGGTCATGAGCAAGTATCTGCCCGGCGCCGACAAGGACGACGGCAACTACTTGTACGGCGTCTCGATCGGGTACACGATGGTCGACGTGCTCAAGCGCGCCGGCCGTGACCTGACGCGCAAGAAGGTCATGGAGATCGCGACGCACCTGAACGAGCGGGACAACCCGCTGGCGTATCCGGGCGTGGTCATCCGCACCTCGCCGAACTTCCGCTACCCGATCACGCAGATGATCGCGGCGAAGTGGCTTTCCAGCGATTGGTCGCCGATGGGCGTGCTGGTCGACACGCGCTCGCTCACGATGGCCGAGAAGTAAGGCTGCGTGCCGGCGCTGCTCTCGGTTCGCGATCTGACGATCCGGTTCGGCGGGATCACCGCGCTCAGCGAGGTGTCCTTCGACGTCGCCGAAGGCCACGTCACCGGATTGATCGGGCCGAACGGCGCCGGCAAGACGACTTGCTTCAACTGCATCACCCGGCTCTATCAGCCGACCTCCGGCGCGATTCTGTTCAAGGGCGAGGATCTGCTGCGGTGCCCGCCGCAGCGGATCGCTCGCCGGCGCATCGCGCGCACGTTTCAGAACGTCGCGCTGTTCGACCACATGACGACGCTCGAGAACGTCCTGGTCGGCGGCCACGCGCGCTTCCCCAACGGCGCCGCGGCGTGGAACTACGAAGCCGGCGCCACGAGCGAAGCGATGGAGATCCTCGAGCGGCTCGAGCTCGCGGCGGTCGCGCGCCGGCCGGTGCGCGGGCTGCCGTTCGGAACGCGCAAGGCGGTCGAGCTGGCGCGCGCGCTGATGGCGAAGCCGGAGCTGCTGCTCCTCGACGAGCCGGCCGCGGGCTTGAGCCATGAAGAAGTCGCGGCGCTCGGCGCGCTGGTCAAACGCGTTGCGGTGGAGTTCGAGACGACGATCTTGATGGTCGAGCACCACATGGCGCTGGTGATGAGCGTCTCGGACCACATCGTCGTGCTGGCGTCGGGCAAGAAGCTCGCGGACGGACCGCCCGAGGCGGTGCGCGCGAACCCGGCCGTCATCGAGGCGTACCTTGGCACCGTCTAACGGTGCGGCGCCGTCGAACGGCCCGCTGCTCGAAGCGCGCGGACTGCGTGCGAGCTACGGCGAGATCGAGGCGCTGCACGGCGTCGATCTCATCGTCGAGCGTGGCGCGATCGTCGCGCTGCTCGGCGCGAACGGCGCGGGCAAGACGAGCACGCTGCGCGCGCTGACCGGCGCAATCAAAACGAGCGGCGAAGTGCGCTTCGCCGGCCGCTCCTTGAGCGGCAGCTCGCCGGAAGACGCGGCGCGGCTGGGGATCGCCCACGTCCCCGAAGGACGCGGGACGCTCAGCAGCATCACGGTGTGGGAGAACCTCGTCCTCGGCGCGTACGTCGAGCGCGACCGCAAGGCCGTGCGCGCGCGCCAAGACCGCGTCTGCACGTACTTCCCGTGGATCGCCGAGCGCAAGCACCAGCCCGCCGGCACGCTGAGCGGCGGCGAGCAGCAGATGCTCGCGATCGCGCGCGCGCTGATGCTCGGCCCGCAGCTGCTGCTGCTCGACGAGCCGTCGCTCGGGCTCGGCCCGAAGATCGTGCAAGACATCTTCGCCTTGCTGCGCACGATCAACGAGCAGGACGGGATCACGATCCTGGTCGCCGAGCAGAACGCGACCGTCGCGCTCGCCGCCTCGCACCACGCCTACGTCCTGGAGACCGGCCGCGTCGCGCTGGCCGGGGCATGCAAGGACTTGGTCAAGAACGACCGCGTCCGCCAGTCGTACCTCGGCTACTGAATCAGCGGCGCAGCGCCACGAGCATCCGCACCACGGCGACGATCACGGCGGTGATCCCGATCCAGAACGGCACCGCGATCCACTGCTGCCAGCCCGACGGCCGATAGAACTGCAGCACGATCGCGAGCGCGACGATGCACGCGGCGGCGAGCACCGTCGCGTTCACGCGCTCGGCGGTGCGCTCGAAGCGGCGCATCAGCGGCTCGACGTCGTCGATGCGCGCCCAGACGCGCAGGTTGCCGCGCTCGACCTCGTTCAGCACGCGATCGATCCGGCGCGGCAGCTCGATGGTGAGCTCGGCAGCGTCCAGCGCGGAGTCGCGCAAGCGGTCGGCCATCGCGTCGCCGCCCGCGACACCTTCGTAGATCAGCTTGTCGGCGAGCGGCTCCAGGTAGTCCGTCAGGCTCGCCTCGGGATCGACGGTCTGCAAGATCGCTTCGCACATCATGAGCGCTTTGAAGAGCTGGGCGAGATTCGCCGGCAGCCGCAGCCGGTGCCGGCGCAGCAGGTGCAGCAGCTCGCCGAGCGCGTTCGCAAGCGGCACCTCGTCGAAGGAGACGTCGACGTAGCGCTCCAGCAGCCGTTCGATCTCGCCGGCGATGAGCGGACGGTCGATCGGGTGCGTCGGCGCGGTGACGTCGATGAGGCGATCGGTCAGCCGTTCCGCGTCGCGGCGGCCGATGGCGAGAAAGATCCCGGCGACGCGCCGCCGCGCCTCCGGCGTGAGGCGCCCGACCATCCCGAAATCGACGACGCCGAGCGCGCCGTTCTCGATCAGCAGATTGCCCGGGTGCGGATCGGCGTAGAACAGGCCCTGCTCGAACGCCGGCTCCAGCATGAACCGCGCGATGCGCCGGGAGAGCGTCGCGCGCCGCCGTTTGGAGAGGCCGGCGAGCTCGCTGACCTTTCGGCCGACGACGCGCTCTTGCGTGAGGACGCACTCGCCGGAGTGCTCGCCGATCACGGCGGGGATCGAAAAGCCGCGTTCCCCGGCGAAGAACGTGCGGAAGAACCGCGCGTTCGCCGCTTCGCGGCGGTAGCCCATCTCGGCGCGCAGCGAGTCGCTGAACTCGCGCAGCACGCCTTTCGCATCGTACTCCCCAAGCACCGGAAAGCGCGGCGACCACGTCTTGACCAGGTCGGCGAGAATTTCCAGGTCGACGTTCGCGACCTCTTCGACGCCCGGCTTGCGCACCTTGACGACGACGCTGCGGCCGTCGTGCAAGCGCGCCGCGTGCACTTGGCCGATCGACGCGCTCGCGAGCGGCTCGCGGTCGAACGAGGCGAAGATCTGCTCGGGCAACGCGCCCAAGCACTCGCGCACCACCTCGGCGATCGCGTCGGCCGGGAGCGGCGGAACGTCGTCCTGCAGCTTCGCCAGCTCTTTTTGATACGCTTCGGGGAGCAAGTCGCCGCGCGCCGAGAGCATTTGGCCGAGCTTGATGAAGACCGGGCCGAGCTCTTCACATGCCTTGCGCACGTGCTCCGCGCGGGAGCGGTCGCGCTCCTCGCCGTCCTGGCCGAAGTGCTCGCCGACGACGCCGATGCCGTGCCGCGCGAGCGTCGAGACGATCTCGAGCGAGCGCTGCTCTTTGCTGCGCGGCGGCTGAGGGATCGCGCTCGACGTCTCCGGCTGCACGCTGTTCTCTACCCGGCAGCCCCGCGCGCTACGCCGCGAGCAGTCCCGCGACGATTCGCAGGTCCTCGACGAACGCGGCGTACTCGGCGTGCCGCGATTCGTCGTCTCGGGCGCGCAGGATCGCCGACGGATGCACGGTCGCCAGAACGTGCAATCCCGTCGCGGACGTCTGCACTTCGCCGCGGTGCTGCGTCAGACGAAACTTCGGGTCGAGCAGCGCTTGCGACGCCGTCGCGCCGAGCGCGACGACGATCTTGGGGCGCACGGCCGCGATCTCCGCTTCGAGCCACGGCTCGCACGCGCGGACCTCGATCGTCTTCGGCGTCGCGTGGATGCGGCGTTTGCCTCGCTCGACGAACTTGAAATGCTTGACCGCGTTGGTGACGTAGGCGTCGCTCGCGTCCAAACCGGCGTCGGTCATCGCGCGGTGCAGCAGCTTGCCGGCGGGGCCGACGAACGGATGTCCCTGTTTGTCTTCCTGATCGCCGGGCTGCTCGCCGACCAGCATCACGCCCGCGCGCGCTTTGCCTTCGCCGAAGACGGTTTGCGTCGCGTACTTGTAGAGCTCGCAGCCGCGGCAGTGCGCGGCCGCCTCGCGCAGCGCCTTGAGCGTGTGCTTGGGCGGGAGAAATTCGGCGGCGGAGCGTTGGATCGCCACGGCGAGCTTGTACCCGGCCTTCGAAAATGCGCCGTTCGGGGAGGACGTCCCGGCGCGGGCGCGTCAAGTTCCGATTCCCCTTGACCTGGATCCGGAGATAGCGCAGTGCCGACAGCATCCCGCGAGGGCGTCGCGGTCCTCACCATCGACCACCCGCCGGTCAACGCGCTCGGACCCGACGCGATCGGGCCGGTCCTGACCGCGCTCGAGGCCGCGCTCGGCGATCCCGCCGTCACCGCGCTCGTGCTGACCGGCGCGCGCGGAAGCTTCAGTGGCGGGGCCGACATGAAAGGGTTCGGCCAGAGCCCGCCGCCCCGGCCGAACACGCGCGATCTGATCGACGCGCTCGAAGCCTCGCCGAAGCCGGTCGTCGCCGCGCTCGAAGGGAACGCGCTCGGCGGCGGGCTTGAGGTCGCGCTGGCGTGCGACTACCGCGTCGCGGCGCCCGCGGCGAAGCTCGCGTTTCCGGAGATCAAGCGCGGGCTGCTCCCCGGTGCCGGCGGCACGCAGCGCACGCCGCGGCTGATCGGCGCGAAGGCCGCGCTCGAGCTGATCCTGAGCGGCGAGCCGGTCGACGGGACGCGGGCGAAGGAGCTCGGCTTGGTCGACGCGCTCGCCGAGGGCGATGTCCTGACGGCCGCCACGGAGCTCGCCGCCGGGCTGGCCGGGTCGCCGCGCCGCCGCGTCAGCGCGATGATCCCGCGGCCGGACGACACGGCGATCGCCGACGCGCGCAAGCGCGCGCAGCCGGAGGCGCGCGGCGGGCTCGCCGAGCACCGCGCGATCGACTGCGTCGCCGACGCGATGGACGTGCCGTTCGCCGAAGGGCTGGCGCGCGAGCGCGAGCGGTTCGTCGAGCTGCTCGGCTCGGAGCAGTCGAAGGCGCGGCTCCATCTCTTCTTCGCCGAGCGCGAAGCGGCGAAGCTGCCCGACGGCAGCGTTCCGCCGCCGTTCGCGGTGCAGACGGCGGCGGTGATCGGCGGCGGAACGATGGGGACTGGGATCGCGATGTCGTGCGCGAACGCGGGCGTGCGCGTGACGCTGGTCGATCTCGCGCCGGAAGCGGTCGAGCGCGCGCGCGGGATCATCGCGGGGAACTACAGCGCGACGCACTCCAAGGGCAAGCTTTCAAAAGAAGAGATGGACGCGCGGCTGGCGCGCATATCGTACGGCACCTCGCTCGACGCGGCCGCCGGCGTCGACCTGGTGATCGAAGCGGTCTTCGAAGAGATGCCGATCAAGCAGGACGTCTTCCGCAAGCTCGACGCGATCGCGCGCCCCGGCACGGTGCTGGCGACGAACACCTCGACGCTCGACGTCGACGCGATCGCCGGCGTCACCGCGCGGCCGCAGGACGTGGTCGGGATGCACTTCTTCAGCCCGGCGAACGTGATGAAGCTGCTCGAGATCGTGCGCGGCGCGCGGAGCTCGCCGGAGACGATCGCGCGCGCGCTCTGGATCGCCAAGCAGCTCAAGAAGGTCGGCGTCGTCGCCGGCAACTGCGACGGCTTCATCGGCAACCGCATGCTCTACACCTACACGCGCGAGGCCTCGTTCTTGCTCGAGGAAGGGGCGGCGCCGCAGCAGATCGACCGCGTCATCAAGGAGTTCGTCTTGCCGATGGGGCCGTTCGCGATGGGCGACCTCGCCGGGCTCGACGTCGGCTGGCGAATTCGCAAGCGCCGTCACGCCGAGAAGCCGCCCTCCGGGCGGTATTCCAAAGTCGCCGACGCGCTGTGCGAGCTGGGCCGCTACGGGCAGAAAACCGGCGCCGGGTACTACCGCTACGAGAGCGGAAACCGCACGCCGATCCCCGACCCGCTCGTCGACGAGGTGATCGCGACCTGCGCGCGCGAAGCGGGCGTGGAGCGGCGCGCAATCGGCGACGACGAGATCCTGCAGCGCTGCATGTACCCGCTGGTCAACGAAGCCGCGAAGATTCTCGATGAGGGAATCGCCGCGCGGCCGGGCGACGTCGACGTCGTGTGGGTCTACGGCTACGGCTTCCCGGCGTGGCGCGGCGGGCCGCTGCGCTGGGCCGACTCGATCGGCTTGCGGACGATCGTCGGCGCGATGCTCGAGTTCGAGCGCCCGCACGGTGAGATCTGGACGCCGGCGCCGCTGCTGCGCGAGCTGGCGGCGCGCGGCGGAACGTTCGGCACCTGGAAAGGAACCGCCGTTCATGCGTGAGGCGGCGATCGTCTCGACGGCGCGCACGCCGATCGGCAAAGCGTTCCGCGGCGCGTTCAACGACACGCACGGCGCGGAGCTGGGCGGGCACGTGATCCGGCACGCGGTCGAGCGCGCCGGCCTCGAGCCCGGCGAGATCGAGGACGTGATCATGGGCTGTGCCGTCCCCGAGGGCGCGACCGGCCACAACATCGCGCGCATCTCCGCGATTCGCGCCGGTTTGCCGGTCACCACCGCCGGCGCGACCATCAACCGCTTCTGCAGCTCCGGCCTGCAGGCGATAAGCCTCGCCGCGCAGCGGGTGATCGTCGACGGCGTCCCCGCCCTCGTCGCCGGCGGCTTGGAGTCGATCAGCTTGGTGCAGCCGTCGACCAACCGCGATCATCTGCGCGACGAGTGGATCGAGGCGCACAAGCCCGAGCTGTACTGGCCGATGATCGACACCGCCGAGCTCGTCGCGGAGAAGTACGGGATCAGCCGCGAACGGCAGGACGAGTACGCGCTGATCAGCCAGCAGCGCACCGCCGCCGCGCAAGCCGCCGGACGGTTCGACAAGGAGCTCGTCCCGCTGCCGAGCCGCAAAGCGCTCGTCGACAAAGAGACGGGCGCCGTGAGCTTTCAAGACGTCGTGCTGACGAAAGACGAAGGAAACCGGCCCGACACGACGCTCGAAGGGTTGGCGAAGCTGGAGCCGGTGCGCGGTCCGGGAAAGAACATCACCGCCGGAAACGCGAGCCAGCTCTCCGACGGCGCGTCGGCGTGCGTGGTGATGGACGCGAAGCTCGCCGAGCGGCGCAACATCGAGCCGCTCGGGTTCTACCGCGGGATGGTGGTCGTCGGCTGCGAGCCGGGCGAGATGGGTATCGGGCCGGTGTTCGCGATTCCGATCCTGCTCGGCCGGTTCGGCGTCGGCATAGACGACGTCGATCTGTGGGAGCTCAACGAAGCGTTCGCGGTGCAGGCGCTGTACTGCCGCGAGCGGCTCGGCATCCCGCTCGAGAAGTTCAACGTCGACGGCGGCGCGATCTCCGTCGGCCATCCGTACGGGATGAGCGGCGCGCGGCTCGCCGGCCACGCGCTGCTCGAAGGAAAACGCCGCGGCGCGAAGCGCGTCGTAGTCACGATGTGCGTCGGCGGCGGCCAAGGCGCCGCGGCATTGTTCGACGTCGCTTAAACAGGCACTATTCGTTGCCGCCGCCGATCGTCATGCCGCCGTCGACCATCAGCACGGTGCCGGTCACGAACGAGCCGGCGTTCGAGGCGAGAAAGACCGCCGGTCCGGCGACCTCGTCGGGCTCGCCGATGCGGCGCAGCGGATAGGCGCGCGTCGCGCTCGCATAGACGTCGGGATCTTCCCACAGCTTGCGCGCGAAGTCGGTGCGGACGATCGCCGGCGCGATCGCGTTCACGCGCACGTTCTTCGGACCCCATTCAACGGCGAGGTTGCGCACGAGCTGGAGGTCGGCGGCCTTCGAGATCCCGTACGCGCCGAGATGCTGGTTGCCTTTGACCCCGGCGATGCTCGAGATGACGATCACCGATCCGCCGCCGCGCTCCGCCATGCCCGGGATCACCATCGAGCACAGCCACACGTTGCTGCGAACATTGCTCGCCATGATCTTGTCGAACGCTTCGTCGGTGATGCTCAGCAGCGGGCCGAAATACGGGTTCACGGCCGCGTTGCAGACGAGCACGTCGATCCGACCCCACTCGGCCAGCGTGTGGTCGACCAAGCCTTGCAGCGCTGCCTTGTCGGAGATGGTGGCGGCGTGAGCGATCGCGCTCCCGCCGCGCGCCCGTATCCCGGCCGCAACCTCCTCGCAGGCGCCGGCCTTCCGGCTGGATATCACCACCTTCGCCCCGGCCTCGGCCATCCGCTCGGCGATCGCGCGGCCGATCCCGCGCGAGGAGCCGGTGATGAGGGCGACCCGGCCGGTCATGTCGAATAACACGTTTGTCTCTTTCCGTTCGAGCGAGCAAGGAAGAGGAATCCGATGGATCTAGCGTTCGGCCCCGACGAGCTCGCGTTCCGCGACGAGGTTCGCGAGTTCGTCGCGACCCGTCTGCCGGCGGACGTCCGCCGCAAGGTGCAGGCGGGCGACCACCTCGTCAAGGACGACTACTACCGCTGGCACCGGATTCTTCACGAGAAGGGTTGGGTTGCGCCCGGCTGGCCGAAGGAGTACGGCGGAACCGGCTGGACTCCGGTTCAGCGCCACATCTTCCAGGAGGAGACCAGCTACGGCTGGGCGCCGCGGCTGATGCCGTTCGGTTTGCAGATGGTCGCGCCGGTGATCATCGAGTTCGGCAACGACGCGCAGCGCGCGCGCTACCTGCCGAAGATCCACAGCGGCGAGGAGTTCTGGTGCCAGGGCTATTCCGAGCCGGGCGCCGGCTCCGACCTCGCCTCGCTCGTGACCCGCGCAGAGAAGCGCGGCGACAGGTACGTGATCAGCGGAACGAAGACGTGGATCACCGCGGCGCAGTGGGCCGACTGGATCTTCGTGCTGGCGCGCACCGACCCGCAGGCGAAGAAGCAGGAAGGCATCTCGTTCATCCTGGTCGACATGCGAACGCCGGGCGTGACGGTGCGCCCGATCGAGACGATCGACGGCGGCAAGGAGATCAACGAAGTCCACCTCGAGAACGTCGAGGTGCCGGTCGAGAACCTCGTCGGACGCGAGGGCGAGGGCTGGACGTACGCCAAGTTCTTGCTCGAGCACGAGCGGACCGGGACGGCCGGCATCGCGGGCTGCCACCAGCAGCTCGAAGCGCTGCACGAGCTCATCGCGCAGAACAAGATCGACGACCGGCGCTTGGAAGAGCGGATCGCGCAGGTCGAAATCGAGCTCGAAGCGCTCGCCTTCACCGAGCTGCGCACGCTCGCCGCGGAGTCGGCCGGGAAGCGGCCCGGTCCGGAGTCGTCGATCCTGAAGATCAAAGGGACGGAGATCCAGCAGGCGCTGAGCGAGCTCGCGCTCGACGCGCTCGGCCCGTACGCCGAACGGCATCTCGCGCCGCGGTACTTCAACTACCGCAAGACGTCGATCTACGCCGGCTCCAACGAGATCCAGAAGAACATCATCGCCAAGCGCATCCTCAAGCTTTGATCAACCGCGTTCGCCGTTAGGATAGATCGATGGACTTCACGCTGACCCCCGAGCAGCTTCTCATCAAGGACAGCGTCGCGCGCTTCGCCCAAGGCGATCACGCCGGCACCGACAAGTGGGCGCAGTTCGCGGAGCTGGGCTGGCTCGCGATCGGGGCGCCCGAGGAGCTGGGCGGCTTCGGCGGACCGCTCGAGACGCTGCTGGTGATGGAACAGTTCGGCCGCGGCCTCGTGGTCTCGCCGTACGTCGCGCAAGCCGTGTTCGCCGGCACGATCCTGCGCGCGGCGGAGCGCACCGAGGAGCTGCAGCACCTGGTCGAAGGCGAGGAGCGCTTCGCGGTCGCGTACGAAGAGCCGCATGCGCGGTACGACCCCGCGGCGGTCGCAACGCGCGCCGTGCGCGCCGGCGACGACTACGTCATCACCGGCGAGAAAGTGCGCGTGCTCGACGCGTCGACGGCGAACACGCTGATCGTCTCGGCGCGCACCGGCGATGAGATCTCGCTGTTCGCCGTGCCGGCCGGCGCAAACGGGATCGCGCGCGAGCCGTATGCGGCCGAAGACGGTGGGGACGTCGCGAACGTGCGGTTCGAAGGCGTGCGCGTCGCGTCGTCCGCGCTGCTCGGGCCGCTCGGCGGCGGGCTGGCGCTGCTGGAGCGCGGGCTCGATCACGCGACCGCGGCGCTGTGCGCCGAAGGGCTCGGCTTGATGAGCACCATGCTCGAAGCGACCGTCGAGTACACGAAGCAGCGCCAGCAGTTCGGCGTCCCGATCGGTTCGTTCCAAGCGCTGCAGCACCGCATGGCCGAGATGTTCATCGAGCTCGAGCTGGCGCGCTCGATGGCCTACCGTGCCGCGATGACGCTCGACGAGCAGCGCGCCGACCCGGTCGCCCGGCGCCGCGGCATCTCGGCCGCCAAGGTGCAAATCGCGAAATCGGGCCGCTTCGTCGGCCAGAACGCGATCCAATTGCACGGCGGGATCGGGATGAGCGAAGAGTACAAGGTCGGCCACTACTTCAAGCGGATGTCGATCGTGGAGCGCCTGCTGGGCGACGCCGGCTATCATCTCGACCGCTACCTCGCCGCCGGCGCGGCGTCGCACGGCGGCGAAGCTATCGCAGCGCCGGCTCGCGATCCAGTTGGAGCGTCCGCACCCACACGTTCGTGATCGTATCGATCATCTTCTCGACCGACGGCCGCCGCGTCGCGACGACCCACTCGAGGACCAAGTCGTGCGCGGCGCCTGCGATCGCGGCGCTGAGCAGCCGGCTGTCGACGCTCGGCTCGTCGACGCGCTGCGCCGCCTTGGTCATCTTCTTCACGAACGCTTCGCGCTTCGCGCGGCGGTGCGTCTCCAGCTCGGGATTGAGCCCGACCGCCTCGATCGCGTAGACCCGCGCCAGCCGCGGATCGCTGGTCAGATACCGGAAGTACGCCTCGTTGCTGTGCCGGATCCGGGCTCGCACGTCGCGGCCGGTGTCGCGCAGCGCCGCGAACGCGCT
>Ga0213878_10000192_pt1 | contig 25535 bp, 22 predicted proteins | sample VelepicoBEBS_R02_FD_161053 | JGI IMG/M metagenome (GOLD analysis project Ga0213878, IMG submission 161053) | Vellozia epidendroides bulk soil microbial communities from rupestrian grasslands, the National Park of Serra do Cipo, Brazil - BS_R02 | ecosystem: Environmental > Terrestrial > Soil >... | reverse complement strand
GACGAACACGGCCAGCGGCGGGCTCGTGCAGTCGTACGGCAACAACCAGATCAACGGCAACGGCGTCGACACGACGCCTCCGATCGTCGCGCCTCACTAAGACTGCATTCCGGCCGGCGAACAAAGAGTGCCCCGGGCTCCGCCCGGGCACTCTTTTCATCGGAGCGAGCGTGCGCTCGCGCACGTTCGGGGTCGGGCCGGCCGGCAAGGAGGGCTAGGCGCGCGGGTCTTGAAACGGTTCAGTCCGACACGCAGCCCGTCGCCGTCCCGAACAGGACGGCTTTGGAGAGGCATGTCATGAAGCTTTTGTTTGCGGCCGCGCTCGGAATTGCCGGAGCCTGTTTGCTCGCTCCGACGCAAGCCAATGCGCAAGCCACCCGCACCTGGGTCTCCGGCGTCGGGGACGACGCGAACCCGTGCAGCCGCACCGCGCCGTGCAAGACGTTCGCCGGCGCGATCTCGAAGACCATCGCTGCGGGCGAGATCAACTGCATCGATCCCGGTGGCTTCGGCGCCCTCACCATCACGAAGTCGATCGCGATCAAATGCGACTACGACCCCGAGGCCGGCGTGCTCGTCTCGGGCACGAACGGGTTCGTCGTTCAGGCCGGTGGGACCGATGTCGTCTGGATCAGCGGGCTCGACTTCGAGGGGCTCGGGGCGGCCTCGCAAAACTTGAGCCTGAACGGGATCAAGATCATCTCGGCCGGAATGGTCACCGTCTCCGACTGCACGAGCCGCGGTTTCACCAACACGAACGGCACCGACGGGAACGGGATATTCTACGCCAGTAACGGGACGCGGCTCGCGGTGTTCGACTCGTACATGGCCGACAACTCCGGCGTCGGGATCGAGGTCAAGCCGACCGGCGGCACCGCCAACGTCGAGATCTCGCACGTTAACGCCTCCAACAACTCGGTCGGATTCCGGGCGAACGGGACGGGCGCTGCGAGCACGCTCAACGTGAGCATCGACGACTCGGTAGCGACCCAGAACAGCAACACCGGCGTCGCGGGCGTGGCCGGGGCGAGCCCCACGCAGATGCAAGTCCGCAACAGCGCGATCACCTACAACGGGACGTTCGGGCTGAACGCGAACGGTGCGACGATTCGCGTCGGCGGTTCGACGATCACCGGCAACGGGACGGCGACGAACACGGCCAGCGGCGGGCTCGTGCAGTCGTACGGCAACAACCAGATCAACGGCAACGGCGTCGACACGACGCCTCCGATCGTCGCGCCTCACTAGCGCGAGACTTCCCGCCCGAAGGGGCGCCCGGTTTCGTCCCGGGCGCCCCGTTCCGTTCGGTCAGAACGAATAGCCGAACCGCTCGATGTCCCGCGCGAAGTGCCGTTCGACGATGGACCGCGTGGCGGCATCGTAGTACTCGCGGTAGCTTTCATGCTCGGACCGGTTGAGGTGCGGCAGCTCGGCGCTGATCCCGAGCCGTCGGCAGACCGCGGCGAAGTCGTCCTCGAGGCGTTCGTAGCGGCCGACGAAGTCGACGATCACCTCACCGGTCTCGTCGGCGATCATCGATAGCGTATCGCCCGCGATCATCGGGTAGAACCGGACGAAGTCCTGGAAACCGCCGCACGCGACCCTCGCGTAGTCGGGCTCGTGCGATTCGAACCACGCCTCGTTCGCTCTGATGTAGAAGAAGGTCGAGACGACCAGGTCCCAAGGATTGCGGACGAACGCGAACTTGAACGACCGCTCCCACACCTCGGCCGGAACGAGCTCGCGCAGAACGGCCGCCGGCAAATGCTTTTCGGCGAACGACGCGATCACGTTGACGGGATAGATCATCTTCAGCGCGCGGACGACGCCCGCGCCGCGCGGGTGCTCGCGCAGGCGGTCCCAAAGACCGACGTCGTCGAACGCCAACTCCATCCCTGAGCCGCGAAGCGCGGTCAAGATCGAGGTCCCGCCGGTCTTCGGCGTGTGGATGAAGATGACGTTCGGATCGGCGGCAATCGGCACGACCACTCGGTAGTATCACGGCACCCGAACCAATCCCCTTCGGCCGGGCGGCTTGCTTGGGGGACGCAGTGCGGCTAGGTCGAAGCCTGGCTTGATGTCCCGGTTCGTGTTTTACATCGAGATCCTCGGAAGCGGGCAGTGCAACCTTCGGTGCCCGACGTGCGCGGTCGGCAACTCCGATACCGTCCGTAACCCGATGGGTTTGATGCGCCGGCCGCTGCTCGAGCGCATCATGACGAAGGCCACCTCCGAATGCACCGTGGCGGCTGTCGGTTTGTACAACTGGGCCGAACCGCTGCTCCATCCCGAGCTGCCCCAGCTGGTAGAGACCGTGCAGTCGTTCGGCGTGCCGGCCCATCTGAGCTCCAACCTGAACTACGCGCCGAACCTCGTCGAGCTGATGCGCGCGAACCCAGCCGAGTTTCGCATCTCCGTCTCGGGTTTCTCGCAGGAGCATTACGGCGTCACCCACCGCGGCGGCGACATCGAGGTGGTGAAGCGAAGCATGCGGCGTCTGGCCGAGGCGAAGGAGTCGACGGGTGCGACGACGCGGATTCACGTTGCGTTCCACCGCTACCGCGACAACGTCGACGAGGAGCTGCGTATGGCCGAGTACGCGGCAGAGCTCGGCTTCGATTTTTTTCCGATGTGGGCATACATGACCCCACTCGAAAAGGTCCTCGCCTACGTCGACGGCGACGCGTCGATCGCACGGCTGGACGACGACGATCGCGCCGTCATGGCGCGGCTGATGCCGGCGGTCGACGACGCTCTCGCGCTCTCGCAGCGCCACCGCGGCAAACAGTGCGCCCTGCTCGAAGAACAGGTGACGCTCGACTTTCGCGGAGACGTCCTCCAGTGCTGCGCCGTCTACGACGCGAGGGCGTACCGGGTGACGTCGTTCTTGGACGAGCCGCTGGCTGCAATCCAGTCGAAAAGGCGGGCGGCGAGCATCTGCGCGCGCTGCACCCGGCGCGCCCTTCACGTCTACTACACCTATGGCGCGGGCGCGGAGCTTGACGAGTTGGCCAACGCGCAGCGGACCGCATACCTTTCCGGGCAGCGTTCCCCGGCGATGGCAACCGGGGGCACCGCAGTTTCGCCGAACGAATCGTCGGCGGAATAACGAGGTTCGGCGGAACATACGGACTCGGGCCCATGGAACTCAGCATCGATCATGCCTCCGTCGCAACCGCACGGCGACTCGCGTCCGCCATCGCGGACCCGATCGAGGACTTCATCGCCCGCCACTCGACGGTTAGCGTCGAGCGCGCTGTCGCGCGGTTGTGCGGGATCGACGGGGTCGACGCAGACGGCGTGCCCCTGTCGAACCGCCTGATCGATGCGCTCCCCGCCCGCGAGCTCGGCGCTGCGCGTGTCCTAGGAGCGGCACTCGCCGAGCGCGGCGGCACTCCCCAGCAGTTTGCCGAAGCGGTTGCGGCCGGCGAACGGCTTCCCGACCCGGCCGCGACGCCGGACACGGCGCTGCGTGCCGCACTCCGCCCGCACGTCGATGCGGGGCTGGCGCGGATCGACGCCAGCCGCCGCGCGCGCGAGGCGCTACTGGCGCGGCTTCCGCCGGCCGAGCCGCCGCTGCTCTACGTGATCGTCGCGAGCGGGAACATCTTCGAAGACCGCACCGCCGCCGTCGCCGCCGCCGAGGCCGGCGCACAGGTGATCGCGGTGATCCGCTCGACCGCGCAGTCGCTGCTCGACTACGTTCCGTACGGCGCGACGGTCGAAGGCTTCGGCGGGACGTACGCGACGCAGGAGAATTTCCGCATCATGCGCGCCGCGCTCGACGACGTTTCCGAGCGGCTGGGGCGCTACGTGATGCTCACCAACTACGCCAGCGGGTTGTGCATGCCGGAGATCGCGGCGACCGCCGCGCTCGAGCGGCTCGACATGCTGCTCAACGACTCGATGTACGGAATCCTTTTCCGCGACATCAACATGCAGCGCACCTTCGTCGACCAGCACTTCTCGCGCCAGCTCAACGCGCGCAGCGGGATAGTCATCAACACCGGCGAGGACAATTACCTCACCACCGCCGACGCGGTGGAACAGGCGCCGGCGGTGCTCGCCTCGCAGTTCGTCAACGAGGCGTTCGCGAAGCGCGCCGGCGTGCCCGAGGAGCAGATGGGACTCGGCGACGCGTACGAGATCGATCCGGACCTCGAAGACGGCTTTCTGTTTGCCCTCGCGCAGGCGCAGCTCGCGCGGCAGATCTTCCCGAACGCCCCGCTGAAGTACATGCCACCGACCAAGCACATGACCGGAAACATCTTCAAGGGCCACCTGATCGACGCGATGTTCAACCTGACCTCGGTGATGACGCACCAGAACATCCACCTCTGCGGGATGCTGACCGAGGCAATTCACACGCCGTTTCTCGGTGATCGCGCGCTGGCGCTCGAGAACGCGCACTATGTGATGAGGACGGCCCGGCACTTCGGCGACGAGATCGAGATCAAGCCGGGTGGGAAGATCGAGCGCCGCGCGCGTGAGGTGCTCGAGGGGGCGGTGCGGATCCTCGAAGGGGTCGCCGAGCGCGGCTTGATGCGCGCGATCGAGGACGGAACGTTTGCCGACGTGAAGCGGCCGCGCGACGGCGGCCGCGGGTACGACGGCGTCTTCGCGAAGGACCCCGCGTACTGGAACCCGTTCGCGGAGGCGCTTCCCGGCGCGGCCGCGGTCGTATGAGCGCGGTGAAGCCGTACGGCGACACGTTGAACGACGGCGCCGTCCAGCTCTCGTTCACGCTTCCGGTCGACTGGAGCGAAGTCGCCGACGAAGCGGCGCGCCAGCTGGTGGGGAAGATGGGATTCACCGACGTCGCGGTCGTCGAAGGTCGTTCGATCGCGAGCGGCTTCTCGTTCTTCGTGGTGTATGCGCGGACGCCGGTTGCGATCGACGTTTCGACGATCGTCGCGTCCTCTGCGATCCGTGAATCGCTCTCGATGGAGCAGGTCGACGAGTTGATCGGCAAGCGCGTCGGGCGTAAGCTCAAGGTGGTCGGCGCGTGCATCGGAACCGACGCGCACACGGTCGGAATCGACGCGATCCTGAACATGAAGGGTTACAAGGGCGACTACGGGCTCGAGCGCTATCGCGGCTTCGAGGTGTTCAACCTCGGCAGCCAGATCGCGGTCGAAGACCTGGTGCGCTTCGCGGCTGAACACCGCGCCGACGCGATCCTCGCCTCGCAAGTCGTCACGCAGAAGGGGAGCGACGTCGCCAACTTCACCGCGCTCGCCGAGCTGCTCGAAGCGGAGAACCTGCGCGAGCGGGTCCTGTTGATCGCCGGCGGACCGCGGGTGACGAACCTGCTGGCCGCTGAGTTGGGCTATGACGCCGGCTTCGGCCGCGGCACGCTGCCGAGCGACGTCGCGACCTTCATCGCGCGGCGGATGACGGAGCGCGCGGTCAATTGATCATATTATGTGAGATGAACGGGCGCGGTTCGCGGTGAAGAAGGCCCCCGGGCGGCCACATCCATATTCGTCCCTGGGACATTCCATGCAAGTACCATTCATCGGGAAACGCACTCCGCCCGATTTTAGCGGGGTGACGCGTTACCAGCAGCTCCATCGCTACGGGCTCGCGTACGGGCTTGCGCGCGACGTCGACGTGGTTGACGTCGCTTCGGGCGAAGGCTACGGCGCTGCGTACTTGGCGATGGTCGCGCGCAGCGTCGTTGCCGTCGACACCGACCATCGCTCCGTGCGGCGCGCCGCCGCCCGGTACACCGGGATGAACTTGACGTTCCGCGCCGGCTCATTCGCGAACCTTCCCTTGCCGGATCAGAGCGTCGATCTCGTCGTAGCGTTCGACACGCTTGAGCACGTCGAGGATCCTAACGCGTTGATGCGTGAGATCGGGCGCGTGCTGCGAAGCGAAGGGTCGCTCATCATTTCGGCGCCGAACAGGCTCCTGCCCGACGGCGGCGATGCGCAGGACGACCACTTCGGCGTTCGCACGATGTACTTCGATGAGCTGCGGGATCTGTGCGGTCGCTGGTTCCCGCACTCTCGCCTTTACGGGCAGCGGGTTGTGGCGGCGTCGGCAATCCATCCGCTGCGCGGCGTGGCGACGAAAGCGCGCTGCATCAGTCCGGTGACGAACGGTGGGGAGCAAGGGCTGCCGGCCTTGCCTGTCCCGGCGTCGTTCATTGCGGTGTGCTCGCGTGGCGGGCGCGCCGCGCTGGCCGAGTTAGAGTCGATCTTCGTCGATCCTCGGGACGACGTGCTGGAGCGCATTGCGAGCTTCCGGCCGGAGCGGCCGGCGGAGGTGGTACGGCTGGAATCCGAGCCGGCCGCGCACCGCAACCCGGGCGTGCTCCCCGGTGAAGCGTCGGCGCTACGCGGACTGCTCGCCACGGTCTTCGGTCACGACGACGCCGTTCCGCCCGATCTGTCCGAGGCCGTCGGGCTCGCGGAGAAGCTCGTGCAGGACAGCTTTGACGAACGCGAGCGCGCAACGGTGCGCCTCGCCGAGGTGCAAGCCGAGGTTACGGACAACTTCGCGCGGCTGACCGCGGCCGAAAAGCTCGCGGAGCGATTCGCCGGGGACGTCGAGCGGCTGCGCGCGGAAAACGAAGAGTTGCGGGCGCAGCACGAGACCCTGCGGTTCGAGAACGACGCGTTTCGCACCGACGCGGCCCGCGCCGAGATGCGCTCGGCTGAGCTCGCCGCAGCGCTTGCCGCCCAACGACGCACTGCCACCGACGCCGCGCAGCTGGAGAGGGAGCTGGCGGGGGCCCGATCAGAGCACAGCCGGCTGGCCAGGGAGATAATACGTCTGCGCGAGGTGGCCGAGGAGCGCGAGAGCGAGCGGCGGCGCGACCATGAGCTGCGGTCGTCCCAGAGCGCTCGAACGGCGGCGCTCGAAGCCGAGCACTCGGACATGCGCGTCCAGCTCTTGAGGGTTCTTGGCGAACGCGATTACCTCAGCGCCACGCTCGGCGCCATCCTGAACTCGCGCTCCTGGCGGATCACCAAGCCGCTACGGCTCATGAGGCGCGCCTTTCGCGACCGGTGAAATGACGCCGCAGCCGGGTGCGGCGCCGACGAGCACGCCGGCTTGAACGTATTCGCGAAAGATGGCGTCGAGCGCGGCGCTTCGAAGGACCCCGGTCGCGGCGGCTGCCAGGATGTCATGCGCGTCTTCGACCCAGCCGCGCAGCGCCGAACCGATCGTCCCGTCCGGCTGCGGGGACGTGCTGAAGTGCCGCAGCCGCGGCGCGATGAACGCGGCGATCGATCGCTTTACGTCCTCGCGCACCGCCAGATCGAGCTCCAACGTCTCGATGCAGCGCCGGAGCACCGGCTCCCAGTCATCGACGAGCTGGTCGTACGGCAAGAAGACGCGGCGCACGCCGCGCGCGTCGCGTTCGCCGACCAGGTTGTACTTCAGCCATAAGGCCAGCGCGAGGCGCGATTCCATTCCTTCGCGCGCGCGGAGCGACGCTGCGACGTCTCCAGGTCGCCGGATCGCGTGGACGACCTTTACCGTCCAGCCCTCCTCGCGCGCGGCACTCAGCCAGTACGGAAGCAAGACTGTGATTCGCGGATCCTTGACGACGGCGGGATTCCCGGCGCGCAGACCGTTGCGCAGAAATTCGGCGATGCGCGCCACGAAATCCGCCCGTGCTTCGTCTCGAATCGGGTTCATTTGCAGGTCGAGCCCGGGGTCGTCCCACGACGACCCGTGGGCGCGCGCGAACTCGTCGTTCAGAGCGACGGCGTGCTGCGGCTCCCAGTAGCCGCTCGGGTTGCCGAAATTGCGCGGCACGATGCGCTGCGGAAGCGCTGCGCCGCAGAGGGAGAGCACGCGTGTGACCGCGGACGTGCCGCTGCGGTGCATCCCGATGACGACGATGAGTTGGCGGCGTGTCACGATGCGCGGTGGCGGTCCATCGGCGCGCCGCTTCGACCCCGCCGCCGCCGAAACCCCGGCGCGGGCGGGACGCGCCGTGCATGCCCGGAACTCAAGGCCTCTGGAATGAACGACCCGATGAAGCTCGGCCTCGGCGCCCTTGCAACCGTTCTCGCATGCACCGCACTCCGTGCGCTTCCCGCGCTCGCGGTGGACCGCAGCCTCGGCGCCGGCGTTCCGAAACCGGCCGCGACCGGCGCGCCGTGGACCGACGCCGAGATCGCCTCGCTCGCGGCGAACGCCGACGTCGCGCTGGCCGGAAGCGCCGCGGTGCGCGGCGCGCACGTCGGCGTCTACGCGATCGACGCGCGCGACGGCCGCGTGCTCTACCAGCGCAACGCCGACGACGACTTTCAACCCGCCTCGACGTTCAAGCTGCTCGTCGGCAGCGCGGCGCTCGAGCGGCTCGGCCCGGCGTTTCGCTTTCACACCGAGGTGCTGGCCGGCGGTCCGGTTGCGAACGGCACGCTGCAAGGCGTGCTGGTGCTGCGCGGCGGCGGCGATCCGTTCTTGAACGCGGCCGACCTCGACGCGGCCGCGAGCGCCGTCGCGAAAGCCGGGATCGCGCGCACCGGCCCGCTGCTCATCGACGACACGCGCTACGAGGCGCCGGGCTATCTGCCGGGCTGGAACTGGGACGACTTTCCGTACTACTACGCGCCGGTGGTGAGCGCGCTGACGCTCGAGGAAAACGTCGTGCACCTCACCGTGGAGCCCGGCGCCGCCGCGGGCGCCGCCGCGACGGTCACGGCGGCGCCGGTCGGAACGGTGCTCGCGCACGCCGCCGGCTGCAGCGAGCCGACCACCGCCGTCACGGTCGTCGCCTCCGAGGTGCAGACCGGCGCGTCCGGGGCGAAGGACACGATCGACCTGCAGCGCGACCGCAGCGGCTGCATCCGCATGAGCGGAACGATTCCGGCCGGCGCCAAGCCGGACACGGTCGACGCCGCCGTTCCCAGCCCGGCGGTCTACGCGCACGACGCGTTCGTCGCCGCGCTCAAACGGCACGGTGTCGAGGTCTCCGAGCCGAGCGCCGTTCCCGCCGCGTGGCCGTTCGAGCACCGCCTCGCCGACCTGCCGCCGAGCGCGCTGCCGTCGCCCACCACGACGCTGTGGACGCACGACTCCGAGCCGCTGAGCGACGTCCTGGCGGATCTCTGGCTGCCGAGCGACAACCTCGTCGCCGAGCTGCTGCTGCGCGAGCTGGGCACGAGCGCGCCGTACGGGACGCCGGGGACGAGCGCGCACGGAATCGCGGTCGAGAAGTCGTGGCTGCAGTCGCTCGGCGTCGATCCGAGCGCGCTGGCGATCGACGACGGCAGCGGGCTCTCCGCCTACGACCGCATCTCGCCGCGCGCGCTGGTCGCGATCCTCAAGCACGACTGGGACTCGCCGAACCGCGATCTGGTGCTCGACGATCTGCCGCTGGCCGGCGTGCGCGGGACGCTGAAGTCGTCGTACACGGGCACGGCGGCGGAAAAGCACGTCTTCGCGAAAACCGGCTCGATCTCGCACGTCAGCACGCTGGCAGGGTACGCCGCGAACGTGAAGCACGGCGCGGTGATCTTCGCCTTTCAGGTCGACGACTGGGTCGGTGAAGCGGCGGCCTTGCGCGAGCTGCGCGGCCGCATCCTCTCGCGCTTCGTCGAAGACTAGAGCTCCGTGCTCGGCGCGCACTTCGAAGCGGAGATCCGCGAGCAGCCCGACGTGTGGCGCCGCATCGCCACCTCGGACGGCGCGCGCCGTTTCGCCGCCTCCATCGCCGGCCGCGACGTGCTCTTCTTGGGCAGCGGGAGCTCGCTCTTCGTCGGGATGCTCGGCGCGCTCGCGTTTCGGCGGCGCGCGATCCGCGCCGCCGCGCTCGCCGCGACCGAAGCGCGCTTCGACAACGCCGCCTACCGCGACGCCTGCGTCGTCGCGCTCTCGCAGAGCGGCCGTTCCACCGATCTGCTCGACGCGCTCGACCGGCTGGCGCCTTCGCGGCTCGTCGCGCTGACCAACGACGCGTCCTCGCCGCTCGCGCAGCGCGCCGAGATCCTGATCGACTGTCTGGCCGGTCCGGAGATCGCGGTGCCGGCGAGCAAGAGCGTCACCTCGATGGCGGCGATCCTGCTGTGGGCCGCCGCGCTCACCGGCGGCAAGAAGAACCGGACCGGCGAGACGCTGACCGAGACCGCCGAGGACGTGCGCGGCTGGCTCGACGGCGACGGCGTCGCGGACGTCGTCGCGGCCGCGCAGCGGATCGCGCGGCGCCGCAACGTCGCGCTCGTCGCGGCCGGCTACGGCGTCCCGGTCGCCTACGAAATCGCGCTGAAGATCAAAGAAGCGAGCTACGTCCACGCCGAGGGCTTTCCGGCCGGCGAGTTCCGCCACGGCAGCTCGGCGATGCTCGACGCCTCGAGCGCGATCATCGGGATCGTCGACGAAGCCTCGCGCGACATCGTCCACCGCCCGCTGGCCGAAGCCGCCGAAGCCGAAGCGGCGCGCTACGTCATCGGCGCGCGCAGCGGCGACGTCCCGGTGCTGGGGCCGGCGACCGGCGAGGCGTTCAACACGCTGGCCTGGCTGGTGGCGGGACAGTACCTGGCGCTGAGCATCGGCCGCGCGAACTACGTGGAGTCGGACGCCCCGCGCGGTCTGAGCAAGTGGATGGGCTGAGCAGGAGGCTCGGCCGCACCGTACGAGGACTCTTCCGAACCTGAAGCGTACCCTAGAAGCCTGCGGACGCGCGTCAGATGACGCCGGTCGCTTTTCTTTTGTCTTCGGTCTTCGTCGCGCGGCGCGCCGGTGCTCGGGAGCAGGCGAATAGGCGACGGGAGGATTCATGCAGCATCTCGTGCGGACCCGGCTCATCGCGACGGCGCTCTTGGCGCTGTTCGCGCTGATCGCGTCGCTCGGCCCGGCCTCGGCCGCGACGACGGGGAGCATCTCCGGAACGATCACCGACTCCACCACGAACAAGCCGGTCGCCGGCGCCGCGGTGGTGGCCGCGTCGCCGTCGGGCCGCGGGACCGCGACCACCGACGCCAACGGCTTCTACAACATCTACAACCTCGCGCCCGACACGTACACCGTCTCGATCACCGTCAAAGGCTACCAAGGTCTGATCGTCAACGGCGTCACCGTGGTTCAGGACGAGAACGTGCGAATCGATCAAGGGCTCGCGCCGGCGCTGACGACGATCGGCCGGGTCGGCTCGCGCGGCGTGAGCAATCTCGTCCAGCCGACCCAAACGGCGGATGTCTACGTCGTCTCGCCGCGCCAGCTCGGCGCAGCGGCCGGAACGGGCGGCTTTCGCACGCTCTACGACGTCGTGCAGACGTCTGCCGGCGTGACCTCCACCGGGGTCGCGGGCCGGCCACGCATTCGCGGCAGCGACGTCGGCGACGTCGCCTGGGAGTTCGACGGAATTCCGATCAACGACCGGCTGACCGGCCTGTTCACGACCAACCTCTCGCTGACCGGGACGCAGAACCTGGAGATCTACACCGGGGGCTACAGCGCGCAGTACGGCAACGCCGCCGCCGGCGTGATCAACTCCGTCGTCAAGCGCGGCACGTACCCGGGGTTCGGTTCGCTGACCTACAGCTCGCAGGTGCAGAGCCCGGAGAACGACTTGATCGGCGAGTACGGCGGCGCGACGAAGAACGGAAAGCTTTCGTGGTACGTCAGCTTCGACCACATCAACTCCGACATCCCGTTCGCCAACGCGTACCAGCCGTACCTCAACTCGCAGGCGCTGACGGCGCGCGACGACACGAACTCGACGATTTTCACGCGCGACCTGATCGGAAACTTCCACTGGAAGCCGAACGACAACAACGATCTGCAGTTCCTTGTGCAGACCGGAAACCAAAAGCTGCCCTTCGACGAAGCGCTCGCCGGCCACCCGATCCTGGGCATCAGCGAGTGCAACGGCGTCGTCGTGCAGCCGGGCACGCGGGTCGTCACCAACCCCGGCGTGAGCAACACCGGGATCCCGTGCGTCGTCGGCGGCAAGAACACCGGGCTCCAGTACGTCGCCCAGAACCAGCAGGACGCTAACACGTGGTACCACTGGTCGAACCTCGCCAAGCTGCAATGGAACCACGTCTTCAACGACAAGCTGTTCCTCACGCTGCGCATGGCGGAAAACTTCAACCAGTACATCTTCTACCAGCCCTTCGACCTGACCACGATCAACGGCGCGACGACGCCCGGCGCGCCGGCCGGCGTGACGGGCTTCACGCCGCCGGGCACGCCGGCCGCCCGCGGGATCGGCTTTCAAGACGAGTACTCCGACCGGCGCTCGCAGATGTACATCGGCTCCGCCGACCTCACGTTCACGCCCAACGCGCACTCGAGCTGGTACGGTGGGCTCGTATACGAGCGCGACAACAGCGCGGAGCGCTACTTCGACTACTGTGGCTGTGACGATGCGACCAGCGGCTCGCCCTTCAACCTCGACGGCAGTTGGCCCAACCAGTTCCTGACCATCGACTATCCGCTGATCCTGCCGTCGGTCTACGCGGGGACGAAACAGACCTTCGGCAAGCTCACCGTCGAGCCGTCGCTCCGCTACGACGAGGAGACGTACGACATCCCGAACCGCCCAAACACCGTCTCCTCGACCGGAGCGGTGGTCAAGAGCTACGCGTACGGGCCCTACAGCACGAAGGCCTGGGAGCCGCGGTTCGCCTTCACCTGGAACCCCAACCCGCGCTCCGCGATCCGCGGCTCGTACGGCGTGACCACGACCTTCGTTCCGGCGGCCTACGTCTTCAACGACTCGCCGAACGGCGTCTCGGATCAGGACGGGCACATCGTTTCCATCTACTATCCGGGCGCCGGGGTCGTGCCGCAGCGCGACTACAACGCCGATCTTTCGTACGAGCTCTCGCTCAGGAACGGCGTCGACTCGTTCCGCGTCACGCCGTTCTACCGCCACGCGACCAACAAGCTCGAAGAGACGAAGACGTTCCACCTGAACTCGACCGGCGGGGTGGTGACCACGGGCCCGATCTTCTTCCGCACCGGCATCGAGAACAAGGCCACCGGCGCGGAGTTCGCCTGGAACCACGTCGTGCGGGGCGACGGGCTCTCGTGGTACCTCGACGGGACGTACGTCAACTACTGGGGCTCGCTCACGCCGGCGACGCTCGCCGGCGGAACGCCGTACGGCGCGATCACCTCGGGCTCGTCGTACCTGGCGGCCTTCCTCGCGACCGGGCAGCTCTTCCGCAACCCCTCGCAGCCGCCGTGGAGCGCGGCGCTCACCGCCGACTACCGGCAGGGGCGCTTCCACGCCGACCCCTTCGTGCTCTACCAGACCGGCGCGCCGTACAACGTGGCCACGAACAACGCGACCTGCGTGAACATGCAGATCGTGCCGCCCGCGACCAAACCGAGCTGCGTTCAGTACGACAACCAAGTGCACTTCGCACGCGCGAACTGGTGGGCTGCCTTGGACGTCGGCTACGACATAATCAAGACGCCGACGCGGTCGGTGACGATTGGCGTCAACGTCCGCAACCTGACCAACAACGTCTACGGCGACGTCTATCCGGCGACCAACGGGAACTACGCGAGCCACGGTGCGAACCCTGATCAGGCGACCTACGGTCCGGGCGGAGTTCCGAACACGCTCTACTACTACGCACCCGACGCGACGCGGCAGCTGTACCAGCTCTACATCTCGACGAAGTTCTGAGCGCGCACCGCGCAGTGGACGCGGAAGCAGGACGTCGCCCGCGGGGCGGCGTCCTCTTCGTCCGTATGCGATTCGCTTCGCTCGCGCCGGCCGCAACGCTCGCCTTCTGTGTGCTGACGGCGCAGAGCCCCTCGCCGTTCGCGTGGCCCACGCCGCTGCCGTCGAGCGCGCCGGCGCCGCAGCCGACGGTGCTGTGGGAGTCCGCGCCGGCGACGTCGTTCGCGCTCGAGGTTCGCCCGCTCGGCGTTTCGCCGGACGGCGAGGCGCGCGCGCTCGTGCGCGTCATCCTGCACGACGCGCAAGGCAACGTCGTGCGGCTGCGGCGCGGCGCCGACTTCGACTACTTCACCTCGCGCGGCACGGCGCAGTGGCAGACGCGGCTGCGCTTCGGCGGCCCGGCCGCGATCATCTCGGTGCGCGACGAGGGCCCGGTGAACGTGCGCGTCGTCGCCAACCGCCCGCAGGGACTCGGCCAGCAAAACGCGTCGTTCGACACGCGCGCGTGGCGCGCGCCGCGCACGGTCGCCGACGCGGTCGGCCCGCACCTCGTGCGCGTCGGCTGGTTTCCGCAAGCGCGCGCCGGCGCCGTGCGCGTCTACCGCGTCGGCGAGCGCGGGCGGCGCACGCTCGCGGCGACGCTTCGCGCGCCCGCATCGTCATGGGACGATGCCGCCGTGCAACCGGGCCGCGTCGCGCGGTATGCCGTCGTCCGTTCGCCGGCCGCAAGCGACGCGGCCTCGAGCAGCGCCGCCGGTGAAGCGGACGTCCATGCCGACGTGCCGCCGGAGCTGCCGGTCAGCACGGTCGATGCGATTCGCGGCAAATCGGCGTGGCTTGCGTTTTCCGGTGATCCGCTCGATGACGCGTCGTACGCGAAGCTCGACGTCGACCAGATCGTCACGACCGCGACGCGCACCGGATTGCGCTCGGTCGAGCTCCGGCTCGCGTACGGCGCCTTCGACGAGGTGACGCCGGCCGCGAAAGCGACGATCGACCGGCTGATCGACGAGCTCGCCGCGCACCGCGTCGCGGTGATCGGTTGGACGGTGCCGCGCGCGCCGGCGTTCGACGACCTCGCGCGCGACGCGGCGGTCGCCGCGTACCGCACGCCGTCCGGCACCGCGCTGAGCGGGCTCGCGGTCGACCTCGAGCGCGGCGAGGAGTACCTCGGTGACGGTCCGGCCGGGTTCGCCGCGCTATCGGCGTATCTCGGCGCGCTGCGGCGCGCCGTCGGCCCGCGCGTGCTGCTGGTGGCGACGGTCGAGGATCCATTTCTCGAACACTTGGATGCGGCGAAGTTTCCGTACGCCGCGATCGCGCGCGACGCCGACGTGCTGCAGCCGATGACGTACTGGCGGATGATGGGACCGTGGGACTCGCCGGACAAAGCGCGCGCCGCGGTCGGCGGGTCGGTCGCGCTGGTGCGCCGGCTCGCGGCGCGCGAGGTTCCGGTCGACGTCGGCGCGCAGACCGGCGTGCTGAGCAAGCGCGGCGCGCCGCCCGGCGAGGAGCTCACGGCGGCGGTCGAGGCCGCCCGTCGCGCCGGTGCGATCGGGGTGACCTTCTACGACTGGAGCGGGACCGGCCCGGAGCAGTGGGAGGCGATCGCGCGGGCGACCTGGTAGCCTCAAGGTACTACTATGCTCCCCGAGCTGCTGGCCTGGTTCACCGGGAAGGAACAGAACCGCCGCAAGTTTCCTCGCAAGCGCAAACCGTACCGGGCGGCCTACAGCCTCGACGGGAAGACGACGCACGCGGCGATCGGGCTCGACATCGGCGGCGGCGGGTTGTGCATTCTGACCCAGGAGCCGATCAAGCGCGACGAGTTCGAGGTGCGCGTCGTGCTCGACGAGCGCAATCTGCGGATGCGCGCGAAGGTCGTCTGGCACGACAACGTCCAGCACCAAGGCCGCAAGGTGTGGCGCTACGGGATGCGCTTCACCGGGATCCCGGCCGACGACTGGGACGCGATCATCCGCTACACGACCGACCGGCCCGTGACGGAGGCCAACAAAGCGCAGGAGGAGCTCGCGGCGGTGCGGATGACGCCCGACGACACGGCGCGGCTGCTGCCCAAGGAGCTGCAGACGCGGCTCCTGCAGATGCTGGTCGAGCGCCGGCGGCTGGCGCCGCTCGACGAGCGCGTCACCCCGCTGGTGCAGTACTTCTACTCCGGGATCGTTCGCCACAACGACCGGCTGGTGCACCGCCTGGTGATCCAGTCGAAGGTCGTCGGGCCCGAGCGCGACGAGCTGTTCGAGACGCGCTTCGTGTTCGACGAGAGCGGCAAGAACGTTCAGATCCTGAACTGAAAGGTCCGGGGTGGCTCGAAAAACGGCGCTGATCACCGGCATCACCGGCCAAGACGGCTCGTACTTGGCCGAGTTTCTGCTGGCCCGGGATTACCGCGTCGTCGGGATGACGCGCCGGTCCTCGACCGACGTGCACGAGCGCATTCAGCACATCGTCGAGGAGATCGAGTTCGTCTCCGGCGACCTGCTCGACCAGAGCTCGATCAGCTCGATCGTCGCCGCCGTGCAGCCCGACGAAATCTACAATCTCGCCGCGCAGTCGTTCGTCCCCGCCTCGTGGGCGCAGCCGGTCCTCACCGGCGAGTTCACCGCGCTCGGCGTCACGCGCGTCCTCGAAGCGGTCCGCACCGCGAAACGCGAGGTTCGCTTCTACCAGGCGTCGAGCTCGGAGATGTTCGGCAAAGTCCGCGAGTCGCCGCAAAGCGAGAGCACTCCGTTCTACCCCCGCTCGCCGTACGGCGTCGCCAAAGTCTACGGCCATTGGATAACGGTCAATTATCGCGAGTCGTACGACGTGTTCGCGGTCAGCGGAATACTGTTCAACCACGAGTCGGGGCGGCGCGGAAAGGAGTTCGTCACCCGCAAGATCTCCGACGGCGTCGCGCGCATCAAGCTCGGGCTGCAGCACGAGCTGCGGCTGGGGAACTTGGACGCGCAGCGCGATTGGGGCTTCGCCGGCGACTACGTGCGCGCGATGTGGCTGATGCTGCAGCAGCCGCGCGCGGACGACTACGTGATCGCGACCGGCCGGCGGCACTCGGTGCGCGACTTCGTGCGGCTGGCCTTTGCGGCCGCGGATCTCGACTGGGAGCGCTACGTCGTCGTCGACCCGCGCTTCTACCGGCCCGCGGAGGTCGACGTGCTGGTCGGCGATGCCTCCAAGGCGCGGCGCGAGCTGGGCTGGGAGCCGGAGGTCTCGTTCGAAGAGCTCGTCGAGCTGATGGTGCGCGCCGACCTCGACCGGTTGCGCCCGTTCGCGCCGGCGTGACGTGCGCATCCTCGTCACCGGCGCGCACGGCTTCGTGGGTGCGCACCTCGTCGCAGCGCTGCGCGCGCGCGGGCACGACGTCGTTCCGGCCGACCGCCACCCCTCAGGCGAGGGGACGCTGCTGGTCGACGTCACCGATCCGCTCGCCGTCCGCGGCGCGGTCGAGCTCGCGCGGCCGGCGGCGATCGCCCACCTCGCCGCGCAGGCGTTCGTCCCGGACGCGCTGGCGGACCCGGCGCGCAGCTTCGACGTCAACGCGCGCGGAACGCTGAACCTGCTGGACGCGGCCCGCGCCTGCACGCCGGACGGCGCGGCGCCGCGCGTGTTGATCGTCAGCACCGCCGAGGTCTACGGCGCGCAGCCGCGCGCGGCGTACCCGCTGCGCGAGACCGTCGCGCCCGCGCCGCGCAACCCGTACGCGGCCGGCAAGCTCGCGGCGGAAGCGCTCGCGCTCGCGTACGCGCGCTCGTACGGCGTCGACGCCGTCGTCACGCGGGCGTTCAACCACATCGGACCCGGCCAGGATGAGCGCTTCGCGGTCGCCTCGTTCGCCGCCCAGATCGCGCGCGCCGCGGCCGGGAACGAGCGGGTGGTGCGCGTCGGAAACCTCGACGCGCAACGCGACTTTCTCGACGTGCGGGACGTCTGCGAGGCCTACGCGCTGCTGCTCGAAGGGCGCGGCGAAACCGGCGAGATATACAACGTAGCCTCGGGGACCGCGACGCCGATGCGCGAGATCTTGCGGCGGCTGATCGAGGCCGCGCGCGTCGCGGTCGAGGTGCGCGACGATCCGGCGCGAATGCGCCCGGCGGACGTTCCGCTCAGCGTGGGCGACGCCGCGAAGCTCCGCGTCGCGACGGGCTGGACGCCGCAGATTCCCCTCTCCGCCGCGCTGCGCGCGGTCTACGACGACGCGCGCGCGCGCGCACAGGTGAGTTCGTGAGCGACGACGAGTTCAGGTCCTTCGTGTTCGCCAAGCGCGGCGCGCTGCTCGCGCTGCCGGCGCTCGCGCTCGCGGCACTCGGCAAGCCCAGCGCGTTCTCGGTCGCGACCGGCTTGCCGCTCGCGTTCGCCGGCGAGATGCTGCGGATGTGGGCGGTCGGCTACAGCGGCGTGACGACGCGCGGTGACGAAGTCACCGCGCCCGCGCTCATCACCGCGGGGCCGTACGCGCACGTGCGCAACCCGCTCTACGTCGGCAACTTCGTCACCGCGGCCGGGTTCGCGCTCGCGTTCACCGGCAAGAACACGTTGCCCGCGCGGTTCGTCCTCGTCGCCGGTTCGCTGGCGGCGATGCTCGGCGTCTACGCGGTGATCGTTCCGCACGAGGAGGCGTACTTGCGCGCGACGTTCGGCGCGCAGTTCGACGACTACGTCGCGCGGGTGCCGCGGGTCCTTCCCGCGCTGGAACCGTCGGAGCCCGGCCACGGGTCCTACGATCCGGACGTGATCGGCAAGGCGGAGTCCCGAACGTGGGTGACGTTCGGCGCGGTGCTCGCGGTGCTGGCGCTCAAAGCGCTGCGCGCATGAGCGCGCCCGCCGGCGGCTCGACGGCGAAGCTGAAGCTCGCGCTCGCCGCGACCGCCGGCATCGCCGTCCTCGAGCTCGCCGGCGGCGTGCGCGCCGGCTCGCTGGCGCTGATGTCGGACGCCGCGCACGTCACGATGGACGTGGTCGCGCTGGCGATCGCGCTCGCCGCCGCCGTCGCGGCCAAGAAGCCGGCGACGCAGCGCCAGACCTACGGCTTCGCGCGCTACGAGATCCTGGCCGCGCTCGCGAACGGCGGGCTGCTGCTCGGGATCACCGTGGTGATCGTGGTCGAGGCGGTCAAGCGGCTGATCCACCCGCAGCTTCCGGCCGGCGGGATCATGGTCGCCGTCGCGGCGATCGGCCTGGCGGTGAACGTCGCGGTCGGCTGGTCGCTCTCCCGCGATCACCACCGTGAGGACTTGAACGTGCGCGCCGCGATGCTCCACATCGGCGGCGACGCGCTCGGCGCGGTCGCGGTGATCGCCGGGGGGATCGTGATCGGGCTGACCGGCGCGGGCTGGCTGGACCCGGCGCTCTCGCTGTTCGTCGCCGCGATCATCCTGGCCGGGGTCGCCGCGGTCGTGCGCAACGCGGCGTCGGTCCTGCTGGAAAGCGCCCCCGACCACGCCGCGGTGCCGGCAGTGCGGGCGCGGATCGGGTCGGTCGGCGGCGTCGTCGGAGTCCACGACCTGCACGTCTGGACGATCGGCGCCCGCAACCACGCGCTCTCGGCGCACGTCGTCCTCGACGACCGCAAGCTCAGCGAGGCGAGCGCGATCCTGCGCTCGATCGACGCCGCGATGCGGGACGACTTCGCAATCAGCCACGTCACGGTCCAGTTCGAGTGCGAGAGCTGCGACCCCGACACCACCATCGTCTGCACGCAGGTCGGTTCGGCGAGCGGCTGAGGGTCGGGAATCCCCCGCCGGCCCCGCGAAGTTCCTAGGGCTATGAACTCCGGTACCGTCGTCCTGTCCACCGCGCGGACGCCCTTCGGGCGCCTCGGCGGCGCCCTCTCCTCGCTTCCGGCGACCACCCTGGGCGCCGACGCGATCCGCAACGCGATCGCCCGCGCCGGGATCGATCCCGCCGACGTCGAGCACGTCATCATGGGCCAGGTGATCCAGGCCGGCGCGGGTCAGGCGCCGGCGCGCCAAGCCGCGTTCAAAGCGGGGCTCGCCAAGACGACCACCGCCGAGACGATCAACAAGGTCTGCGCCTCGGGGATGCTCGCCGTGACGTATGCCGCGCGCTACGTTGGGGAAGGCGACAACCGCGTCGTCGTCGCCGGCGGGATGGAGTCGATGTCGAACGCGCCGTACCTGCTGCCCGGCGCGCGGAACGGTTACCGCTACGGCAACGGCGTGCTCGTCGACGCGATGATCCAGGACGGGCTGTGGGACTACTACTTCGACGAAGCGATGGCCGCGCAGGGCGCGCGCGTCGCCGCCGAGCTCGGCGTGACGCGCGCGGTGCAGGACGAGTTCGCGTACAACAGCCATCGCCGCGCGCACGAAGCGCACGAAGCCGGTCACCTCGCCGACGAGATCGCGCCGATCCGCGTCGCGACCAAAGCGAAGGGAAAGATCGTCGTCGACGCGCTGCCCGAGCCGGCGCGCGCGCGCGTTCCGGCGCTGGCCGGCGCGCCAGGCTCCAACGGCTCGGTGTGGGATCACGTGCCGCCGCAGAACATGGTCGCCGATCCCGCGCAGTACTCGCCGTACGTCACCGGCGACGTTCCGCACACGCTGGTCGACCGTGACGAGCCGGTGCGCGGCGACGCATCGCTCGAGGCGATGGCGAAGCTCAAGCCGATCGACGCGGGCGGAACGGTCACCGCCGGCAACGCGCCGGGCGTGAACGACGGCGCCGCGGCACTGGTTCTCTCGAGTGCGGAGTACGCGCGCTCGGCCGGCGCCGAGCCGCTGGCGGAGATCGTCGATCACGCCGCGGTCGCGTGGGACCCGCCGTACCTCGCGCTCGTCCCGGCGATGGCAGCGCAGAAGCTGCTCGACCAGCAAGGACTCAAGGCCGGCGACGTGCACGTCTGGGAGATCAACGAAGCGTTCGCGGCGGTCGCGCTGACCGCGGCGACGCGGCTCGGGCTCGACCCGAACGTCATCAACGTGCGCGGCGGCGCGGTCGCGCTCGGCCATCCGATCGGCGCCTCGGGCGCGCGGATCGTCGGCGCGGTCGTGCAGCAGCTGCGGCGCCGCGGCGGCGGGCTCGGCATCGCGGCGATCTGCAGCGGCGGCGGGCAGGGTGACGCGGTGCTGGTGAGGGTAGCGTAGCGAGAAGACAGGAGAGTTCTCGTGCGTGTACTGGTTGTCGGAGCGGGGCAAATGGGCGGCGGCATCGCGCAGGTGCTCGCCGCGAAGGGCCACGAGGTCTTGCTCAACGACGTCGACGAAGCGCGGATCCGCAAAGGGATCGACGCGATCGCCAAGCGCCTCGAGCGCGACGTCGAGAAGGGCAAGATCGGTGCCGAGCTGCGCGGCGAGATCCTCTCGCACATCGATGCTCGCCCGCACCTGCGCGACCTCGACGTGCAGCTCGCGATCGAGGCGGCCAGCGAACGGCTCGACCTGAAGCTCGACCTGTTCCGGTTCTTGGACGAGAACACGCCCCCGGAAGCGGTGCTGGCCTCCAACACCTCGTCGATCTCGATCACCGTCCTCGGCGCCGTCACCTCGAAGCCGCAGAACGTCGTCGGGATGCATTTCATGAACCCCGTGCCGGTGATGAAGCTGGTCGAGGTGATTCGCGGGATCGCGACCTCGGAGGCGACGTTCGCGCTCGTGCGCGACCTCGCGCTCGCGCTCGGTAAGACGCCGGTCGAAGTCCGCGACTTCCCCGGCTTCATCTCCAATCGCGTGCTGCTGCCGATGATCAACGAGGCGATCTACGCGCTGTACGAAGGCGTCGCGTCGGCCGAGGCGATCGACACGGTGATGAAGCTCGGGATGAACCACCCGATGGGACCGCTGACGCTGGCCGACTTCATCGGGCTCGACACGTGCCTGGCGATCATGAACGTGCTGCACGAGGGGTTCGGCGACTCGAAGTACCGGCCGTGTCCGCTGCTCAAGCAGTACGTCGCCGCGGGCTGGCTGGGGAAGAAGTCGGGGCGCGGGTTCTACGACTACGCGACCACGTCCAACGGAGCGGCGCGCGCGGTCCCCGCACCGACCACGTGATCGAAGAGCGCACCGCGCCGGCGTTCGAGCCGACCGACGACCAGCGCGCGATCGGCGACGTCGCCGCGGAGGTCGCGCAGCGCGAGATCGCGCCGCACGTCGCCGCGTGGGACAAGCACCACGTCTTCCCGCGCGCGCTGTACGGCAAGCTCACCGAGGCGGGCTTGATGGGGATGCTCGTTCCCGAGCAGTACGGCGGGGTCGGCGCGGACTACGTCTCGTACGTGCTCGCGATCGAAGAGCTGGCGAAGGTCGACGCCGGAACCGCGGTGACCGTCTCGGTGCACTCGATGATCTGCGGCGCGATCGCGATGCTCGGCTCGGCGGAACAGCGCGACGCCTGGCTCGAGACGCTCGCGACGAAAGACGTCATCGCGGGGTTCGGGCTGACCGAGTCCGACGCAGGCTCCGACGCGGCGGCGATTCGCTCGACCGCGCGGCGCGACGGCGCGGGCTGGGTGCTCAACGGCCGCAAGCAGTGGTGCACCAACGGCGCGCACGCTGGCGTCGTGATGGCGATGTTCCGCACCGGCGGCCCCGGCGCCAAGGGGATCAGCGCGTTCCTCGTCGACACCGCGCTGCCGGGCGTCGTGGTCGAGAAGACGACCGACAAGCTCGGCATCCACACCTCGAACACCGTCGACCTCGCCTTCGACGACGTGCGCGTCCCGGCGGCGGCGCTGCTCGGCGCGGAAGGCGCGGGGTTCACGCAGGCGCTGATGACGCTGACCTCCGGGCGCATCGGAATCGCCGCGCAGGCGACCGGCATTCTGGCGGCGTGTCTCGACGCGTCGCTCGCGTTCGCGAAGGAGCGGACGGCGTTCGGCAAGCCGATCGGCGCCTTCGAAGGGATCTCGTTCAAGCTGGCGCGGATGGCGACCGATCTGGACGCGGCGCGGCTGCTCGTCTACCGCGCGGCGGCGCTCGCCGACGCGGGGCGGCCGTTCGTCACCGAAGCCTCGAAGGCGAAGCTGTTCGCCTCGACCAAAGCGCGCGAGCACGCATCGGAAGCCGTGCAAATTCACGGCGGTTACGGCTACACGACGGAGTTTCCGGTGGAGCGCTACTACCGCGACGCGAAGATCACCGAGATCTACGAGGGGACGTCGGAGATCCAGCAGCTCGTCATCGCGCGCGGGCTGCTGGGCCGGCTCACCTAAGGCTGCTCGTCCGGCGCCTCGTCGAGAAAGCGCGCGCGCAGCTCCGGCGCGGGAATTTGGCACGCCTCGGTGCGGCCGAACCAGCGGTAGCGGTTGCGTGCGATCCAGCGGTAGGCCGCGTCACGCCACGCGCGCGGGACGAGGATCGCGGCGAACGCCAGCGGCCACGGCGCGCGCAGCCCGAGCGCGACGTACAGCGCCGCGTCGCTGCGCTCGTACAGCACGCCGTTCTGCAGCAGCACGACGGAGTCCGGCTCGGCGGGATCGGCTTGTCCCCAGCCGGTCGAAGGACGCTCGCCGAGCAGCGCCCGCGCGCGCGGCGACTGCAGCGACAGAAACGCAAAGCGCCCGGCGGGATCGTTCGCCGCGATGAACCGGACGGCGCCGTTGCACAGGTTGCAGACGCCGTCGAACAAGACGACGGCGCGCGCATCGCCCACCCGGCGGTTCGACTGCTACTTCTTCGCGAAGGTGTCGCTGACGAGCGTCACCTTCATGTGCGTGTCGGTGGTGAGCGACTCGTCGACGCCGAGCTGGCGGTGGATGCGCTCGCTGACGTCGTAGGAGACGGGTGAGATCAGGTCCGTCGCGTACGTCGTCGTGCCGCGGTCGGTCTCGTCGAAGCCGTTGACGCCGGGGAGCGAGATCGAGCCTTCGAGCGCGATCGTCGCCCTGTCGCCGTCGAGCGCGCTGACGCGGTACGTGGTCGAACCTTTGGCGGGCGGCGGCGCGCTCATCGTCCAGCTCGAGCCCGGCGAGACGTCGCGGTTCGCGACGAAGCCGCGCGCGAGCAGCGGCAGGATGTGCAGCGCTTCCGGCCCGAGCGGTTTTGAGGGGTCGGCGCTGAGGCGGCCGTCCGGATACAGCGCGACGCGAATCTTCGGCTGGCTGCTGAGCTGGCCGGCGTACGCGGTGTCCACGACCAACCCCCCGTCCGGCGTCGCGGCGATGACGTCGATCGTCAGCGTCCCGGAGTCGTTCCCGTCAAGACCGACGCCGGCCGTTGCGCTTCCGGACGTCATCGCCGCGGCGCCGCCCGGACCGCCGCCGTAGGCGCCGTTAAAGCCGGAGGTCTTTTTTTCGTGCGTCGTGTGCGCCGACGACCGCACCTCGTACACGAGGGTGCGAAGCGGCTTGATCGGGTGGTCGGCGGCTGCGGCAGCGGCCGGAACGGCGAACGCGACGACGATGCCGAGAGCAAGCAGGCTGCGCATGAGGAAGACCTCCAAAGCGATGCAGTGAGCTTTTTCGGCAGGCCGTCCCGGTGTCGCCTGTCGCTCGCTGCGACGAATGTCGTCCAGGGCTCGACTTTCGCGGCGCGGAACGCTGGGCGCGCCATGAAGCTGATGGAGTACCAGGGCAAGGACCTGTTCCGGCGCGTCGGGATCCCGACCCCGAACGGCGTCTACGCCACCGATCCGAAAGAAGTGTCGTCGTACGTCGCCGCGCACCCCGGATCGTGGGTGCTCAAGAGCCAGGTGATGATGGGCGGCCGCGGCAAGGCCGGCGGCATCAAGTTCGCCGACGACGCGCAGCAGGGCGAGGCGCTCGCGCGCGAGCTGATCGGCAAGGTGCTCAAGTCCGTGCAGAATCCCGACGGCGAGGAAGTGCGCTCGCTGCTGGTCGAGGAGAAGGTCGACATCGCGAGCGAGGCCTACGTCTCGATCACGATCGACCGCGCGGCGCGCAAGCCGGTCGTCATCGTCACCTCGCAGGGCGGGATGGACGTCGAGGAGGTCGCCGAGACGCATCCCGACGCGATCTCGAAGTACTGGATCGATCCCGCGATCGGCTACTCGCCGTTCATGGGGCGGCTGCTCGCCTTTCGCGCGAAGCTTCCCGCAGGCTATCGCAAGGCGTTTCCGTCGATCCTCGGCGCGCTCTACGCGCTGTTCATGGACTACGGCGCCAACTTGGTCGAGATCAACCCGCTCGTGCTCACGAAAGACGGGCGCGTGATCGCGAGCGACGCGAAGGTCGAGCTCGACGACAACGCGCTCTACAAGCATCCCGACGTCGCGGAGTGGAACCAGCGCTCGCCGGCCGACGAAGACCAAGCGGCGGCGGTCGCGATCGGCCTCGGCATGTCGAACTACGCGCGGCTCGGCGGGACGATCGGCGTGATCGCGAACGGCGCCGGGCTCGGGATGGGGACGATGGACGCGATCCGCAACGCCGGCGGCGAAGCGGCGAACTTCCTCGACATCGGCGGCGGCGCGCAAGCGGAGCTGGTGAAGAAGAGCTACAACCTCGTCACCGGCGATCCCAAGGTGAAGGCGATGTTCATCAACATCTTCGGCGGGATCACGCGCGGCGACCAAGTCGCCAAAGGCATCGTCGAAGCGCTCAAGGGCGGCGACGTGCGCGAGGTTCCGCTCGTCGTGCGGCTGACGGGGACGAACGCGGAAGAAGGCCGCCGCATCTTGGACGAGGCCGGCTTCGTGCCGGTCGAGACGATGGACGAAGGCGCCGCGCGCGCCGTCGCGCTCGCGAACGGAACGAAATAATCATGGCTATCTTCTTGGACAAGAACTCGAAAGTGATCGTGCAAGGGATCACGGGGCGCGAGGGCGCGTTTCACACGCAGCGGATGCTCGCGTACGGGACGAAGATCGCCGGCGGCGTGACGCCCGGCAAGGGCGGCACGACGATCGAGACCGGTCAGCCGGTCTTCGACACGGTGAAGGACGCCGTCGAGGCGACCGGCGCGACGCACTCGATCATCTTCGTCCCGCCGTT
>Ga0213878_10000191_pt1 | contig 25927 bp, 20 predicted proteins | sample VelepicoBEBS_R02_FD_161053 | JGI IMG/M metagenome (GOLD analysis project Ga0213878, IMG submission 161053) | Vellozia epidendroides bulk soil microbial communities from rupestrian grasslands, the National Park of Serra do Cipo, Brazil - BS_R02 | ecosystem: Environmental > Terrestrial > Soil >... | reverse complement strand
TGCCGATGTAGAAGCCACTGGGGTCGGCGTAGTCGATGCCGCCCTGCAGCGCCGGCTTCAGGCGGGTCTGGCTGATGCCGCGGTAGCGGTACTCGCTGACCACGCCGACGTTGAACGACAGCGGATCGACCGGTGCGGCGCCCTCCTCGGCAAAGGCCGGAACGGCCGCTGCAAGGACCAGCAAGGACAGGAGAGTTTTCATCATGATGGAAGGTAGAAGGGGTCGCGGGTTCAGGCCAGGCCCAGCGCGACGAGGATGAGGTCGATGGCCTTGATGCCGATGAAGGGGACGACGACGCCGCCCAGGCCGTAGACCAGCAGGTTGCGGCGCAACAGGGCGGCGGCGCCGATGGCGCGGTAGCGCACGCCCTTCAGCGCCAGCGGGATCAGCGCGACGATGATCAGCGCGTTGAAGATGACCGCGGACAGAATGGCCGAGGCCGGGCTCTCCAGCCGCATCACGTTCAGCGCCGACAGCTGCGGGTAGGTCGACACGAAGGCCGCCGGCAGCACGGCGAAGTACTTGGCCAGATCGTTGGCGATGGAGAAGGTCGTCAGCGAGCCGCGCGTCATCAGCATCTGCTTGCCGGTCTCCACCACCTCGATGAGCTTGGTGGGGTTGCTGTCGAGGTCCACCATGTTGCCGGCCTCCTTGGCGGCCTGCGTGCCGGTGTTCATCGCCACGGCGACGTCGGCCTGGGCCAGGGCCGGCGCGTCGTTGGTGCCGTCGCCGGTCATGGCCACCAGCCGCCCCTGGGCCTGGTGCTCGCGGATCAGCGTCAGCTTGGCCTCGGGGGTGGCCTCGGCGAGGAAGTCGTCCACGCCGGCCTCGGCCGCAATGGCCGCGGCCGTCAGCCGGTTGTCGCCGGTGATCATGATCGTCTTGATGCCCATGCGGCGCAGTTGCGCGAAGCGCTCCCTGATGTCGGGCTTGACGATGTCCTTCAGCTCCACGATCCCCAGCACATGGGCGCCGTCGGCCACCACCAGCGGCGTGCTGCCGCGGCGCGCGGCCTCGTCCACGACGGCCTGCACGCTGGCGGGCCAGCGGCCACCCAGCGCCTCGACATGGCTGCGCACGGCGCTGCCGGCGCCCTTGCGGATCTGGCGCGCGCCCAGGTCAACGCCGCTCATGCGGGTCTGGGCCGTGAAGGGAACGAACAGCCCGGCCTCCGCGGCCGCGGCGCTGGCACCAAACTTGCGCTCCGCCAGCGCCACGATGCTGCGTCCCTCGGGCGTCTCGTCGGCCAGCGAGGCCAGGCGGGCGGCCTCGGCGAGCCGGGCCTCGCTGGCGCCGTCCACGGGCCAGAAGGCGTCGGCCTGGCGGTTGCCGAGTGTGATGGTGCCGGTCTTGTCCAGCAGCAGCACATCCACGTCGCCCGCGGCCTCGACTGCGCGGCCCGAGGTGGCGATGACGTTGGCCTGCAGCATGCGGCTCATGCCCGCCACGCCCACGGCCGACAGCAGGCCGGCAATGGTCGTGGGGATCAGGCATACCAGCAGCGCCACCAGCACCACGATGCCGACCGGCTGGCCGGCGCCCGCGACGGCCACGCTGAACTGAGAGAACGGCAGCAGCGTGGCGCAGACGCCCAGGAAGACCAGCGTCAGCGCGACAAGCAGGATGGTCAGCGCGATCTCGTTGGGCGTGCGCTTGCGCTGAGCGCTCTCCACCATCGCGATCATGCGGTCGACGAAGGTCTCGCCGGGGTTGACAGCGACGCGGGCGATGACCCAGTCCGACAGTACGCGCGTGCCGCCCGTCAGCGCTGAGAAGTCGCCGCCGCTTTCCCGGATGACGGGTGCCGATTCGCCGGTGATGGCGCTCTCGTCCACGGAGGCCACGCCTTCGACGACCTCCGCATCGGCGGGGACGACGTCGTGGGCGTCGATGAGGATGACCTCGCCCTTGCGCAGCGTGCCGGCCTCGCGCGGGTGCCATTTGAGGCCGTAGCGCCCGCTGCCGGGCTTCCACTCGTCGATAACCTTGGCCCAGGTTTCCTTCTTCAGACCGCGCAGCGCCGCCGCCTGGGCCTTGCTGCGGCCCTCGGCCAGCGCCTCGGCGAAGTTGGCGAACAGGACCGTGAACCAGAGCCAGACCGTCACCGCGACGACGAAACCGTCCGGCCGGGCGACGGACAACGCCGTCGTCAGCAAACTGCCCAGATAGACGACGAACATGACCGGATTGCGCAACTGCGTGCGCGGGTCCAGCTTGCGGAAGGCGTCGACCAGCGCGGCGCGGGTCAGCGCCGGGTCGAACAGGGAGAAGCCCTTTCGGGTTGAAGTTTCGCGACTCATGCGCCCCCCCACAGGATCAGATGCTCGACGACGGGGCCCAAGGCCAGCGCCGGCACGTAGTTCAGAAGACCGACCAGCAGCACGGCACCGATCAGCAGCACGACGAAGAGCGGGCCATGCGTGGGCAGCGTGCCTTCGCCGACCGCCAGACGCTTCCTGGCCGCGAGCGAGCCGGCCATGGCCAGCACCGGCACGATGACGCCGAAGCGGCCTATCCACATCACCAGGCCCAGCAGCAGGTTGTAGAAGGGCGTATTCGCCGACAGGCCCGCGAAGGCGCTGCCGTTGTTGTTGGCGGCGGACGAGAACGCGTACAGCACCTCGCTGAAGCCATGCGCGCCAGGCGCCGCGATGCCTGCCCTGCCCGGCTCCATGACGACCGCGACGGCGGTGCCGACCAGCACGGCCAGCGGTGTCAGCAGGATGGCCAGCGACACCATCTTCATCTCATGGGCCTCGATCTTCTTGCCCATGTACTCCGGCGTGCGGCCGATCATCAGGCCGGCCACGAAGACGGACAGGATGGCGAAGACCAGCATGCCGTACAGGCCCGCGCCGACGCCGCCGAAGACCACCTCGCCCAGCTGAATCATGACCAGGGGCACGGCGCCGCCCAGCGGCGTGAAGCTGTCGTGCATCGCGTTGACCGCGCCGCAGCTGGCCGACGTCGTGATGACGGCGAACAGCGACGAGGCGTCGATGCCGAAGCGCACCTCCTTGCCTTCCATGTTGCCGCCGGACTGCGTCACCGTGGCTGCCTGGTCGACACCCAGCGCCGCCAGGCGCGGGTTGCCGGCCTGCTCGGCGCCGGTCGCGACAACGACGGCGACGACGAACATCGCCGTCATCGCGCCCAGCAGCGCCCAGCCCTGGCGCAGGTCGCCCACCTGGCGTCCCATCACGAAGCACAGCGCCGCCGGGATCAGGAAGATGGACAGCATCTGCAGCGCGTTGGTCGCCGCCGTCGGGTTTTCGAACGGATGGGCCGAGTTGGCGTTGAAGAAGCCACCGCCATTGGTGCCCAGCATCTTGATGGCGAGCTGGGAGGCGACCGGGCCGAGCGCGATGCTCTGGCTGCGGCCGGACTTGTCTTCCAGCACCGGCTGGCCGTCAGCCCCCTTGAGCGGCTGGCCCGCCGCGTCCAGCCTGGGCTCCTGCCAACTCTGGGTCTCAAGGGTCGTCACCTCCTGATAGGGCTTGAACGTCTGCACGACGCCCAGGCCAGTCAGCAGCAGCGCGAAGACCAGGGACAGCGGCAGCAGAACCCACAGCGTCGCGCGGGTCAGGTCGGCCCAGACGTTGCCGATGGCCTGGCTCGAATGGCGCGCGAAGCCACGCACCAGGGCCACGGCAACGACGATGCCGGTCGCCGCGGACAGGAAGTTCTGTACCGTCAGCGCCAGCATCTGCGTCAGGTAGCTCATCGTCGACTCGCCACCATAGCCTTGCCAGTTCGTGTTGGTCACGAAGCTGACCGCGGTGTTGAAGGCCGAGTCCGGCGCGACCGGGCCCATGCCCTGCGGGTTCAGCGGCAGCCACTGCTGCACGCGCTGCAGCGCATAGACGGCCAGCACGCCCAGCGCGTTGAAGATCAGCAGGCCCAGTACATAGCGAAGCCAACCCTGCTCGGCATCGGCATTGACGCCAGCCAGCCTCAGCAGCCCGCGCTCGGCGCGGCGCAGCCATTCGATGCGGCCCTCCATGGCCGCATAGATCCAGCGCGCCAGCGGCCAGGCCAGCGCGAACAGCACGACCAGGAACATGACCAGTTGAATCCACGCGGAGGTCTTCATGTCAGGTCCTCCGGAAACAGCAAGGCCCAGAACAGGTAGACCACGAGGAAGGCCACCAGCCCGGCCGCGATCCATTCAAGAATGCTCATGAGCGACCTCCATTGCGTTGGCCGCGCAGGCGCTCGCAGCCCCAGGCGGCCAGCGCCGTGATGACGGCGAGCGCAACGCCCAGGCCCAGAAATACGATGTCCATGACACCCTCCTTTGTTGAGAGGAATTCTGTAAAGCGGGGCGTCAAATCGCTAACAAGAACAGGGCCGTCCGCATCAAGATCTCATCAAGATGCATGAGGCGGCCGCATGCAGCGGCGCATTTGCACGCTGCAGGCCTGCCGAGACGACTCGACAGCGCGCTCCCTCCGTCACTGACGACGGAATTGAGCGCAAGGCCGCGGGCGGGGGAACTCCGCTGCCTGGCCACTGCCGACCGGAGCGGCAGGAGTAGAAAAGCCCCCGGCTCTCTCGAGCCGGGGGCTTTTCATATCAAGGATTCAGTAGAGCCGGGACTCTGAATACGCTGTCAGACGTAGGCGAACTTGAAGAGGAAGATCGCAGCGATGATCCACACCATCGGGTGCGCCTCGCGCCACCTTCCGGTGAAGAGCTTCAACACGGCATAGGTGATGAAGCCGAAGGCCAGGCCGTTGGCGATCGAGTAGGTCAGCGGCATCGCCAGCGACGTCACCGCGGCGGGGACGACCTCCGTCGTCTCGTCCCAGTCCAGCTCGGTCAGCTCGCGCAGCATCAGGCAGGCCACGTAGAGCAGCGCGGGTGCCGTCGCGTAGGCAGGCACCGCGCCGGCCAGCGGCGCGATGAAGAGGCAGGCCAGGAACAGCACGGCGACCGTCACGGCCGTCAGCCCGGTGCGCCCGCCCGCCTGAACGCCGGAAGCGCTCTCGATGTAGGCGGTCGTGCTGGAGGTGCCCAGCAGCGAGCCGGCGAAGATCGCGCCGCTGTCGGCAAGCAGCGCCTTGTTCATGCGGTCTACCTTGCCTTCGACCAGCAGGCCGGCGCGCTTGGCGACCGCCATCAGCGTGCCCGTCGCGTCGAAGAGCTCGACCAGGAAGAACACCAGGATGATGTTGAACACCCCCACGCCAAGCGCCCCCCGGATGTCGAGTTGCATGAACGTGGGTGCGATCGAGGGCGGCATGTCGAAGATGCCGGAGAACTGGTTGCCCGAGAAGAAGAAGGACAGCACCGTCACTTCCAGGATGCCGATCAGGATGGCGCCGCGCACCTTCAGGCAGTCCAGCACGACGATGGTGAAGAAGCCGATCACGGCCAGCACCACCGAGGGCTTGTGCAGGTCGCCCAAGGTCACATAGGTTGCCTGCGAGGCCGCGACGATGCCGGCGCTCTTGAGCGCGATGATGGCCAGGAACATGCCGATGCCCACCGTGATGCCGATGCGCAGCGAATGCGGGATGCCACGGATGATCAACTCGCGCAGCCGGAACAGGGTCACGGCCAGGAACAGGCAGCCCGAGATGAAGACCGCGCCCAGCGCAACCTGCCATTTGAAGCCCATGCCCAGCACGACGACGTAGGCGAAGTAGGCATTGAGCCCCATGCCGGGCGCCGTCGCGACGGGAAAGTTGGCGTACAGGCCCATGATGAGGGTGCCGAGCGCCGCGATCAGGCAGGTGGCGACGAAGACCGCGCCCTTGGGCATGCCCGCATCACCCAGGATCGTCGGGTTGACGAAGATGATGTAGGCCATCGTCAGGAATGTGGTCAGGCCGGCCAGCACTTCGGTGCGCACGCTGGTGCCGTGCGCCTGGAGCTTGAAGAAGCGCTCCAGCCACGAAGGCGCTGTGGTTGGTATGGCCGCTGATCCAGCGGTCGGGTTCGGGGTCTGCATGTTGTCTCCTGCTTCGCTCGTCAAGGGTGTGCCCGGTGGTGTCGCGTCTGCGCGCGATCATGGCGGGGCGGGGTGGTGGTTGCCGGGTTGTCGTCACTCCCGGCGGTATCTCGGTATGCCGGCCACGTAGGCCGCCTGCAGCAGGCGCTCGTCACCCAGGGTCATCCAGGCGAAGAGCTTCTCGTGCAGATCCTGCGCGAGGCCGATGCGGTGCTGCATCAAGGGCGTGGTGGCCCAGTCCCAGACCGCGACATCGGCCTGGCAGCCGCTGTCGAAGCTGCCGATCTCGTGTGCCAGGCCCAGCGCGCGCGCCGCGCCGCGGGTCGCGCCGTACAACGCCTTGTAGGCGGTGAGCTTGACCCCGCGCATGGCCTGCACCTTGTAGGCATCGGCCAGCGTGCGGATCATCGACAGGCTGGTGCCGCCGCCGACGTCGGTCGCGAGCGTGACATGTGCCCCCTGCCCCTCCGCACCCAGCCAGTCGAACAGGCCGCTGCCGAGGAAGAGGTTGGAGCTGGGGCTGTGCGCGATCTGCGCGCCGGTCTCGCGCAGCAGCACGCGATCCAGGTCGTCGAGCCAGATGCCGTGGGCCAGCACGGCGCGCTCGTTGAGCAGGCCGTGGCGGTGGTAAACGTCGAGATAGCTGCGCGCCTGCGGGAAAAGCTCGGCCACCCAGCGAACCTCGTCGCGGTTCTCCGCCACATGGGTCTGCATGTAGGTGCCGGGGTAGGCCTTGAGCAGCGCGGCCGCCATGTGCATCTGGGCCGAGGTGCTGGTGGGCGCGAAGCGCACGGTCAGCGCATAGGCCAGCCGCCCGCGCCCGTGCCAGCGCTGCACGAGGTCGACGCAGTCGCGTTCGGCCTGCGCCACGTCGTCGCGCAACCCGTCGGGGGCGTGGCGGTCCATCAGGATCTTGCCGGCGATGAGGCGCATGCCGCGCCGCTCGGCGCCGGCGAACAGCGCTTCGGCCGAGACCTTGTGCACCGTCGGGAAGACCACTGCCGAAGTGGTGCCATGGGCCAGCAACGCATCCAGGAAGCGCTCCGCGCCGGCCGTGGCGACCTCCGGGTCGGCATAGCGCCGCTCGGCCGGGAAGGTATAGGTGTTCAGCCACTCCAGCAGCTCGGTGCCGTAGGAGGCGATCACGTCGAGCTGGGGGCTGTGCACGTGCGTGTCGACGAAGCCGGGCATGAGCAGGCGGCCGCGGTGGTCGATGCGCTCCCAGCTGGCGTCGGGCGCGTCGGCCTGGACACCGGCAATGCGCCCGTCCTCGACCAGCAGCCAGTGGTCCGGACGATAGCGCACGCCCTGCGCCCCCGCCGGGGCGGCGAAGCCGGGATCGGCGGTGAAGTCGAGCAGGTCACCGCGTAGGGCGTGGCGCTGGCGAATTGTCATGTAGGTCGGATTCAACGTTTGCTGAGGGATTGCGCCACTTCACGCACCTGCTCGCGCAGCCAGCGACCGGCGGCGGAATGGTGGTTCAGCTCGTGCCAGAGCTGGTAGTAGTTGAGCGCGGGAAAGCTCACCGGACAGCGCACGATGCGCAGCGGCAGCTGGCCGATGTAGCGGTTGCAGAACTGGCGCCCGGTGGTCAGCACCAGCCGCGAACGCGCCACCATCAGGGGCACCTGCCCGAAATGGGGGCAGCGAACGGCGATGCTGCGCGACAGGCCGAGCCCGAGCAGGTGCTCGTCGATGACGCCCCGTGCGCCGGGGTGCAGCGGCGTCGGCGCAATATGCTCGCTTTGCAGGTAGCGCTCGGCGGTCCACCAGCGCGGGCTGCGCACGGCGGGATGGTCCTCCGCCACCAGGCAGACCACCTCGTCGGTCAGCAACCGGCCCAGGTGCAATTCGCCCGGAGGCTCCAGCCAGTTGCCGATCACCAGGTCGACCTCGGCGCGGGCCAGGCTGCGGCGGTAGTCGTACTCGCCCGACAGCGGCAGGACCTCCAGCTTGACGCCAGGCGCCGTGGTCTTGATCTGCGCCACCAGCTCGGGCAGGAACAGGGGGTCGAGGTAGTCGCTTGCCGCGACGCGGAACATGATCGTGCTGTGCGCCGCGTCGAAGTCCATGCCCTTGGCGCGCGAGCCGAACATCAGCTGCGCGCTGCGCAGCAGCTCGGTGGCGGGCTCGAGCAGCTCCAGGGCGACGTCGGTGGGCGCCATGCCCTGGCCGGAGCGCACCAGCAGCGGGTCACCGATCAGGGAACGCAGGCGCTTCAACTGGGCACTGACGGCCGGCTGGCTGGTCTGCAGCCGCAGGGCGGCGCGAGAGACACTGCGTTCGGAGATCACGGTGTGAAAGACCCTGACGAGATACAACTCAATCTTGTCGAAAACGGCACGCTCTGACATACGTTTACATTGATGTTTGATATGCGCGATTGAATATATCCATTTGCCGGCGAGCAGGTAACTTTCGTCCATCACCTGACTCGCAAAGCTCCCATGGACTCGCAAACCCGGCCCATCCGCTTCTATCACCACGACCGCGGCGAGATCGTCAACGTGGACGGTGTGGCGCCCACCCGCACGGTGCTCAACTGGCTGCGCGAGGACGCGCGCTGCACCGGCACCAAGGAGGGCTGCAACGAGGGCGACTGCGGGGCCTGCACCGTGATCGTGGCCGAGCTGGCCGAGCATGCGCGGCAGATCGGCACCCCCTCGGCGCAGGCCACCATCGTCGGCGAGCTCTCGCTGCGCACGGTCAACGCCTGCATCCAGTTCCTGCCCACGCTGGACGGCAAGGCGCTGCTGACCGTCGAAGACCTGCAGCGCATCGGCGGCGGCGCGCCCCACCCCGTGCAGCAGGCGCTGGTGGAATGCCACGCTTCGCAATGCGGCTTCTGTACCCCGGGCTTCGCGATGTCCCTGACCGCCACCTATGAGCGCCACTGCGAGGCCGGCACGCGGCCCACTCGGCAGCAACTGGCCGACGATCTCTCCGGCAACCTGTGCCGCTGCACCGGCTACCGCCCCATCCTCGACGCCGGGGAGCGCATGTTTGAGCTGCCGAGATCGGGACTCGCGAGGCTGGACACCAAGCCCGTCGTGAAGGCGTTGCGCGAACTGCAGCTCGCCGATGCCCTCGCCTACACGGGGCCCAATCAGGCCGCACCGACGGAGGCCGGCCCGCGCCGCGACCGCTACTGGGCGCCGCGCCGTCTCGACGACTTCGCCGCCCTGCGCGAGCAGCACCCGCAGGCGCGCCTGCTGGCGGGCTGCACCGACATCGGCCTGTGGTCGAACAAGCAGTTCCGCGACCTCGGCGACCTGCTCTACATCGGCGACGTCGACGAACTCAAGCGCATCGAGCGCCGGGAGGACGGCGTCATGCGCATCGGGGCTGCCGCGCCGCTCGAAGATGCCTGGAGTGCCCTGACAGCCGAGATGCCCGCGCTGCAGGACATGTGGCTGCGCTTTGCGTCGCCTCCGGTGCGCAATGCCGGCACCCTGGGCGGCAGCATCGCCAACGGCTCGCCCATCGGCGACAGCGCACCGGTGCTGATGGCGCTTGGCGCGAGCATCGTGCTGCGCCAGGGCCAGAGCCAGCGCAGGCTGCTGCTCGATGACTTCTACCTGGATTACATGAAGAACGCCATGCAACCCGGCGAGTTCATCGAGGCATTGGAGGTGCCCCTGCCGACGCCGGACACCCGGGTACGCGCATACAAGCTCTCCAAGCGCTTCGATTGCGACATCTCGGCCGTCGCCGCGGGCCTCGCCCTCTCGCTCGATGGCGACACCGTGACGGCGGCGCGCTTCGCCTTCGGCGGCATGGCCGCCACCGTCAAGCGAGCGGCCGGCGCGGAGGCCGCGGTGCTCGGCCAACCCTGGAACGGGGCCACGCTCGAGGCCGCGGTGGCCGCCCTGGCGCAGGACTTCAAGCCGCTCACCGACATGCGCGCCAGCGCAGGGTACCGGCTGCGCAGCGCCGGCAACCTGCTGCGGCGCTTCTGGCTCGAGACCCGCCGCGACGCGCCGCTCGCCCCCGAGCAGACCAGCGTGTGGAGCGCGATGCCCCACGTCACCAGCGCCACCTGAGCCCCCGGAGCCCCCGATGAACAAGCAAGTCGAAGCCTTTCTGCCCCAGCCCGGACAGGCGCCTGCCGACCTCCGGCACCACGCACGCATCGACGGCGAAGCCGAGGCGCGGCGCCAGCGCGAGGGCTTGCGCGTGGGCATCAGCCGCCCGCACGAGTCGGCCCACCTGCACGTGGCCGGCGCGGCCGCTTACATCGACGACATGCCCGAGCTGGCCGGCACGCTGCATGCCGCGCTCGGCCTGTCGCCGGTGGCCCATGGCCGCATCAAGGCCCTCGCCGTCGAGCAGATCCGCGCCCTCCCCGGCGTCGTGGCCGTGCTGACGGCGGCCGATATCCCGGGCATCAACGACTGCGGGCCCATCGTCCACGATGACCCCATCCTTGCCGACGGCGAGGTGCACTACCTCGGCCAGCCGGTCTTCGCCGTCATCGCGACCGATCGGGAACTGGCCCGCCGCGCCGCCGCGCAGGCCAGGCAGGTGCTGGACATCGAGCCGCTGCCCGCCCTGCTGACGCCGCAGGCCGCGCATGCGGCGCAGAGCTATGTGCTGCCGCCGATGCACATGCGGCGCGGCGACGCCAGGCGGGCCATCGCCAGCGCGCCGCATCGTCTCAAGGGCCGGCTCAGCGTCGGCGGCCAGGAACAGTTCTACCTCGAAGGCCAGATCTCCTACGCAATCCCCACCGAGAACGACGGCATGCGCGTGCATTGCTCGACGCAGCACCCGAGCGAGATGCAGCATGTGGTGGCCCATGCGCTGGGCCTGCACGCCCACCACGTGCATGTGGAGTGCCGCCGCATGGGCGGCGGCTTCGGGGGCAAGGAATCGCAGTCGGCGCTGTTCGCCAGCGTGGCCGCCATCGCCGCAAAGCGGCTCGGCCGCCCGGTCAAGCTGCGCCTGGACCGCGACGACGACTTCATGATCACCGGCCGCCGCCACGGCTTCGAGTACGAGTACGAGGTGGGCTACGACGACGAGGGCCGCCTGCTCGGTGCCGAGATCGACATGCTGTCCAACGCCGGCTTCTCGGCCGACCTGTCCGGCCCGGTGATGACACGGGCGCTGTGCCACTTCGACAACGCCTACTGGCTGCCCGACGTGGCCATCCACGGCTACAGCGCACGCACCAACACACAGAGCAACACGGCCTTCCGCGGCTTCGGCGGGCCGCAGGGCGCCATCGCGGCCGAGGTGATCCTCGACTCCGTCGCGCGGGCCCTGGGCCGGGATGCGCTGGACGTGCGGCGCGCCAATTTCTACGGCGTGGGTGAACGCAATGTCACGCCCTACGGCCAGCAGGTGGACGACAACGTGATCCACGGCCTGGTCGACGAGCTCGCCACCGAGGCCCGCTATGCCGCGCGCCGCCAGGAGGTCGCGGCCTTCAACGCCACCAGCCCGGTGCTGAAGAAGGGCCTGGCACTGACACCGCTGAAGTTCGGCATCTCGTTCAACGTGGCGCATTTCAACCAGGCAGGCGCCCTGGTGCATGTCTACAGCGACGGCTCCATGCTCGTGAATCATGGCGGCACCGAGATGGGCCAGGGCCTGAACACCAAGGTCGCGCAGGTGGTCGCGCACGAGCTGGGGGTCAGCTTCGACACGGTGCGCGTGACCGCCACCGACACGCAGAAGGTCGCCAACACCTCCGCCACCGCTGCCTCCACCGGGACCGACCTCAACGGCAAGGCAGCCCAGGACGCCGCGCGCCGGGTGCGTGAGCGCCTGGCCGCGTTTGCAGCGCAGCGCCACGGCGGCGAGGCCAGGGAGGTGCGGTTCGCCAACGACATGGTGACGGTGAATGGCCGGCAGATCCCCTTCCCCGAGCTCGTGCGCGCAGCCTACGAGGCCCGCGTGCAGCTGTGGTCCGACGGCTTCTACGCCACGCCGGGCCTGCACTGGGACCGCGAGAAGCTGCAGGGCCGGCCCTTCTTCTACTTCGCCTACGGTGCCGCGCTGAGCGAGGTGGTCGTGGACACGCTGACCGGCGAATGGAAGCTGCTGCGCGCCGACGTGCTGCACGACGTTGGTCGTTCGCTGAACCCGGCGGTGGACATCGGCCAGATCGAGGGCGGCTTCATCCAGGGCATGGGCTGGCTCACGATGGAAGAGCTGGTGTGGCATCCGCAGACCGGCCGGCTGATGACGCATGCCCCCAGCACCTACAAGATCCCGACGGCCAACGACTGCCCACCGGAGTTCAACGTGAGGCTGTTCGAGAACGACAACGTGGAAGACAGCATCCATCGCTCCAAGGCGGTGGGCGAGCCGCCGCTGCTGTTGCCGTTCTCGGTCTTCCTCGCGATTCGCGATGCGGTGTCGGCGGTAGGCGGACATCGTGTCGACCCGCCGCTGCGGGCGCCGGCGACCTGCGAGGCGATTCTGGATGCCATCGATGCGGTCACGCGAGGTGGTGCGTGACCCTGCGAGCCGCTGCCGCGCGCTGGCTGGCCGCAGGCCAGCCAGCCGTCGTCGTCGAGGTGAAGGCCACCAAGGGCTCGGCGCCACGCGAGACGGGCACACGCATGCTGGTGTCGGCCAATGAAGCCCTGGGCACCATAGGCGGCGGCCATCTCGAGTGGCTGGCCATCGACACGGCGCGCCGACTTCTGGCCCAGGGTGGCGGCGAGGCGGTCGAGCACCACTACCCGCTCGGCCCGGCCCTGGGTCAATGCTGCGGTGGCGCCGTCACGCTGCGCTACGCGAGCCTCGATGAACAAGGCCTGCAGAGCTGGCCGGCCGCAGCGTCGAGGTTCTTCCTGCAGCTCTACGGCGCAGGCCATGTCGGCCGCGCCATCGTGAAGCTGCTGGCAGGCATCGATTGCCGGGTGCAGTGGATCGACGAGCGCGAGAGCGAGTTTCCGCCGGAGGAGACCCTCCCGCCCCACATCGAGAAGGTCTGCGTCGAACCGGTCGAGGCCGAGGTTCGCATCGCGCCGCCGGACGCCTGCTACCTCGTCCTCACGCACAACCACGATCTCGACCTGCGCATCACCGAGGCCATCCTCAGGCGCGGGGATTTCCGCTATCTGGGTCTGATCGGCTCCAAGACCAAGCACGCACGCTTCCTGCACCGCTACGAGGCCCGCGGCATTCCCGCCGAGCTGCTGGGCCGCATCACCTGCCCGATCGGCCTGCCGGGCATCGACGGCAAGGAACCCGAGGTCATCGCCATCGCGGTGGTGGCCCAGCTGCTGCAGTTGCCCGCTGCTGCGCCGCGGGGTCACTGAGGATTCTTGGGGGCCGACCCTGGCTTGTTCCGCTTCCCCGCAGAGCAGGCAAGCGCTCGCAGCCCAGGTTGTCCACTACCTCATCCCATGGCACGTCAGCCACGCAACTTGCGGCGGTCAAATGCTTCTCAGGCTCTGAGGCGACTTCAATGAGCCGCGAGCGAGATGGCTTCCCGGGCAATCTGGACCATGGGCATGGCCAAGATCTGTCGATGGATCGACCTCTTGCGAGAGGCGGCCATCTGCTCGCTAAGCGTTGCCTTGGCCCGACTGAAATACCTTGCCGCCGCGGCGGCGGAACATAGACCTGCTTGTACGGCCAAGTTGGCCACCAACGCTCTTGCCTGCGCAGCGACATGGTCCTTGCGGACCGCCAAACCAGGTCCGGAGCGGAGCTTCAGCTTGACGATCACCCAGCGCTCCAGCAGTTGAAGGGCACCTTCAATTCCCCTGGAGTCGCTGGCCGCCACCAGCATCGCCGCTGCGCCCCTGACCTCACGGCACATTGCACCCGCTGGCCCAACCTTGCCCGTCGCAAGAGCCAATCCATGCGCCAACGCCCACTGCAGCGCTTCCGTCTCAGATGGCCGGTTGGCGAGCAACTTTCGAAGAGCGATGCGGGCATCCGAAGCAGATGCGCCAAACAGACCGTGCAGCGCCGCTGGATTAAATCCATGTAGCCGGCTTAGAGCTAGAGCAGCCCGCAATGCTGAATGCGCAAAGTGTGTCGGCGCTCGACACAATCTCATCGAAACCGGCCTCCACGCCAGCATGCGGACTTCGCTCCGGAAGTGCTCCTTGCCCTCGATGAGCCGGGCTCGATAGCGAGCTGCAAATACCGGCCCACGGATCGCATCGTGGTCGCGCACCCACCGGGCAATCACGTTGGCCACCCCATGCGCGAAGGCCGAAGGGGACTGCCCTCCCGACAGGTTGGTTAGTAGATGTATCTCGGACGGAGTAAGAAGGTAGTAGAGGAGCTTGCGGCCAGGTTGATTGTGAGCTTCGAGCAAGCGAGATCGGATCCGACTGACCAATGAGAAGTCGCCAAGCAGGTCGCGACCCCGCGCGCCTTGCCAGTAGACGTGCCAGGTTCCAAGACCTTCGCCGTGGTCGATGGGGTTGCCCATGTCTCCATGACGTTCTCCGGCGGCGTATTTCCCCACAGGTTTACCCGGATGGAAAGTCGCTCGTTCGGCTTCCTTTTATGCAGGACCCGGTGCAACTCGCATCATCGCGTCAGCATAGGACGACGATCAGTCAGCCTGGTAGTGCTGGCATCGAACAGCCCTTGCCCGCAGCTATTGCGGGCATGAGCCAAGCGTAGTTCGAGCCCGCCTCATCGCAAGCCGAACGATCACTACATCTCTACCTGGTTGACGCCATCGCCCCTCGAAACGCGCAGCACAAGCAACCACGCCGCTTTGCTCGGCGCGCCGATACCGAACGCCGCACTGCAAACGAAATCATCAGTGGATGCCGAGGTGCATCAATCGTATGTTTGGCCTGCCTGAGGCCGTGGCCAAGGGCAATCTCCCGTCAACTCAACCGGAAGGAAATCATCATGAATGACGCACCGCAACTTGAGATCATCGATCTGGGCGACGCCAAGGAGCAAACCAAGGGCGACCCCATTGGCGACTTCACCGAGGTGAGCGAAGTCTCGCCGCTCCGCCAAGTTCCCTGATCCGGCGAAGCAACTGCTGGGCGCGCAGCTACCACGCTGCGCGCCCAGCCTGAGGAGGCCGTTATGCCGCCCACTGAACTCCAACCCGACATGGCCCCGCTGTACCGCCTTGCAGACCATGTGTGCGCCTGCCGCGTCGACGAGCAAGTCGTACTGCTGGACCTGAAGAGAAACAAGTACATGGGCATTGGCGGCCCTCTACTCGGAGCCCTGGCGGATGCTGTTGTTGATTGGCCCACCCGGTCAGCCACCTCTCTACCAACAGCTCCAAGCCCTTGCCTTCACCAAGGCCTGCACACGCTGCTTGAGCAACGCATGCTGACGATTACGTCCGATGCAGGGGCGGGCCGAGCATCAATCGATGCCGCGCGAGCGAGCATGCTCCCCGACGTCTGCGGTCGCTCCGTCCTGTCCGAATCTCGTCATCTGCCAAGCCTGCTTCTGTCCGCTGCGGTCGCGGCGCACTGGCTCAGTCGTTGCAGCCTCGCAAACATACGCGTCCGCGTCATCCGGGAGCGGCAGGACTGCCACCGATCAAAGCAGTCACCTGAGGGAGACATGCTCCGCGCAGCGGTCGCGGCCTACACACACCTGCGCCCCTTCGTGCTCACCGCGCACGATCAGTGCCTGCATGACTCCCTCACCCTGATCCGCTTCCTGGCAAAGCAGGGAGTGTTTGCACGCTGGGTCATCGGCGTACGAACACGACCATTCGGCGCGCACTCATGGGTGCAGAGCGGAAACACGGTGCTGAACGACGTGCACGAGAACGTGCGCGCCTACACGCCGATCATGGTGGTTTGAGCGGCACAGACAACCATGTTCCGCTACATCGGCTTCAGTTGGGCGGCGGCCGACGCTGCCCAGTCGGACCTGGCTGAACGGCTGGACCAGGCATTGAGATCCCACAAGGACTGGGATCAGGCCTTCTGTACGACCGGACTACGCGTCTACACCGCCGGCACCTTGCATGGGATCAACGACGTTCACGCCCTGCCCTCGAACAGCGGCGTCGTCCTTGGCCGCCTATTCCGGCGCAGGGCCCTGGCGCCAGGCGACCAGGCCGAACTCACCCTGACCGAAGCAGAAGCGCAGCACATCGCGCAATCCGAAGGACGCGCCTTGATCGACCGGTTCTGGGGGCGATACGTGGCCTTCTTGCCAGCCAGCACAGGGGAAGGCCGTGTGCTTCGCGATCCCACCGGCGCCCTACCCTGCTTTCGCATGGAGGTCCAGGGGGCCGCCATCGTCCTCTCACGACTCGAAGACCTGCTCTCCCTATTGAACATCCCTTCTCCCCCCGTGAACTGGGACGCCGCCGCTGCGCATCTGCTGTTCGGCCGGCTCGATGGCCGCGAAACAACCTTGGAAGGCGTGACGCAGATGATCTCCGGCGAGCTCACCTCCATGAACGGTCACGGAAGTGGACCGCTTCGACTGTGGAGTGCCGCGGACTTCGCCCGCCGCCCCCTGATGGACTCGTCCGATGCAGCGCGCGTCTTGCGGGAGACTGCCGTTGACTGCGTGCAGGGGTGGGCGTCCAGCTACGACCCATTCGTGCTCCGACTCTCCGGAGGCGTGGACTCAGCCATCCTGCTGGGGTGCCTCGGCCTCCGAAGGACGCCGTCCAAGTTCGCCTGCCTGAACTACCACGCGCTAGGCACGGATAGCGACGAACGCCCGTATGCCCGACTTGCAGCACGACGCGCTGGCGCGACGCTCATCGAGAGAAGCCTCGACGACCAGTTCCGCCTTGAAGAGGTGCTGAACGTTACTCGCACGCCGCTCCCTGCAAACTATCTCGGCGGCATGGGGACCGCGCGCACGGACGCGGACGTCGCTGCGGCCCATCGAGCGAGCGCGATCTTCACGGGCGCAGGGGGCGACCAGTTGTTCTTCGAGTTCCGGCGCACCTGGCCCGCGGCTGACTACCTGAAGCTGCACGGGTTCGGCCTCGGCCTTCTGGAGGCTTCGCTGGATTCCGCCCGCCTGGGAAAGGTCTCCTTCTGGAAGGCTTTCCGCCTGGCGGTCACCGACCAGGCGTTTCGTGGCGGCCCGGCCAACGGCGCTGATCGCTTCTCGACACTGATGCGAAGCCAAGCCAGGGAGGCGGCCGCGAGGACCGCAGAAAGGTTTTCTCACCCGTCCCGGCTGGACGCGTCAGACCTGCCTATCGGCAAGTTCCATCAGCTTGGCATGCTCATCAGTCCCTTCGAGTACTACAACCACTACCTGTGCGGCGCATCGCCCGAGCTGGTCCATCCGCTCATGTCACAGCCACTTCTGGAACTCTGCCTGGCCATCCCGACATACGTCCTGACCCAAGGTGGCAGAGGCCGCGCCCTGGCGCGCATGGCCTTCGCAGACTACCTGCCAGTCGAGATCTCAACCAGGCGCTCCAAAGGCGGCATGGACATGTACGCAACAGCAATCCTGCAGCGGAACCTGCCGTTCGCCCGTGAACTGCTGCTGGATGGGCTTCTTGCCCGGCAAGGGCTCCTGGATCGGCCGCGCGTGGAAGCAGCACTGACCGACCGGCCCTCGTCGGCCGCCACGTACATCAGCGAGATCCACGCCTGCATCGCCACAGAGGCCTGGCTGCAGCGCATGGCTGCGCCAGTGGTGCGGCGCCCCGCCTGACTGGACGGCTTCATGCCGCGCTTCCAGACACTGCGCGCCGCGCTGCGCCTGCTCAGCGAGGAGCTAGACCGAGAAACCCTGGTTCACATCGGTGGCACGCTGATGCTCGTCGCAGCCAGCGGCACCGGGGCCATGCCATGCCACCCACATCGAAAGGGTGGCGCGTCTTGCAACTACCGCAGGTGCTACAACGCCCTAACCTTGGCCGGTCAAGCCGTGTACTCCACGGGCAAATGGCGCGACCTGTTGCGCAACAGGCCCAACAAGGCGCCCGTCGTTCACCAATCGAGACCACCTCCAGCGTCTTGGCCACCCATGCGAGGGGACTTCGGCTTCTGCAGCGACAGCTGCAGACTGATCAGCGCTCCCGAGAGCCGCAATCAGCGGCCTCCAAGCTTTCGCACCTTTTCCGCACAGGCAAAAACAAAGGGGCTAGCGTCACCGCTAACCCCTTGTTTTCCTACCGAATTTGGTAGGCGCGATTGGATTCGAACCAACGACCCCCACCATGTCAAGGTGGTGCTCTAACCAACTGAGCTACGCGCCTGAAGAGCTTCGCACTATAGCATGGTTTTTGGGGTCCTGGCCAGAGTTCACTTCCGGCGCGCAGAACGCACGCCGGAGATGGCGCACAGCTCGCGCAGGACCTTGGTCAATCGGGACGCGTCCGACAGCTCCAGCGTGAAGCTCATCCAGGCCGTGTCGCCGCCGCCCGCCCTGGGCCTGGCGGCGCCGGGCTTCAACGACTGCGTGTTGACGGCGACGACGTTCATCTTCTCCTTCGCGAACACCTCGAGCACGTCACGCAGCAGGCCCTGGCGGTCGCCGGCCTCAACGAGCACGTCGACCGGGTAGACCGGCGCGCCCTTGCCCGCGACCTCACCGCCACCCCATTCGACGGCGATGACGCGCTCCGGCGAGCGGCGCTTCATCTCGGCCAGGTTGCTGCAGTCGCTGCGGTGGATGGCCACGCCGCGGCCGCGCGTGACGAAGCCCTGGATGGCGTCCGGCGGCGCGGGGCGGCAGCAGCGCGACAGCGTCGTCAGCAGCGAGTCGATGCCCACCACCAGCACGCCGCCCCGGCCGCCGCTGGCGTCGCTGCTGGCGCTGCGCGTGTGCCTCTGCGCCAGCAGTTCATCCTCGTCGGCGACCGGTTCGGGCGGACGCAGCAGCAGCTCGATGTTGCGCAGCGAGTACTCATCCTTGCCGACCACCTCGAACAGCGCATCGGCCCCCTTGAAGCCCAGCCGAGCAGCCAGCTCGTCGAGCTTCAATGCCGTCTTGCCCTCGCGCTGCAGCAGCTTCTCGACCAGCTCGCGGCCCTTGGCGATGGTCTGCGTCTGCTGCAGGGCGTTGAACCAGGCCCGCACCTTGGCGCGCGAACGCTGGCTCTGCAGATAGCCCAGTTCGGGGTTGAGCCAGTCCAGCGACGGCCCGCCCTCCTTGGTCGCGATGATCTCCACCGTCTGGCCGCTGTGCAGCGGCGTGTTCAGCGGCAGCATCTGGCCGTCGATGCGGGCACCACGGCAGCGGTGGCCGAGGTCGGTGTGCACCGCGTAGGCGAAGTCCACCGGCGTCGCGCCGGCCGCCAGCTCGACGATGGTGGCCTGCGGCGTGAAGACGTAGATGCGGTCGCTGAACCCGTCCCCGGCCGGCCCGCCTTCGGCGGTGTCGCGCTCCCAGGCCAGCAACTGGTTCAGCACGGCCTTGCGGGCCTGCGCCACCTGGGCCTCGAACTCGCCCGCCGCGCTGACGCCGGCATAGCCCCGCGCGCCCGCCTCCTTGTAGGCCCAATGCGCCGCCACGCCATGCTCGGCATGCTCGTGCATCTCGCGGGTGCGGATCTGCACCTCCATCGCCCGACCGTCGGCGCCCAGCACGACGGTGTGCAGCGACTGGTAGCCGTTGGGCTTGGGCTTGGCGATGTAATCGTCGAACTCGCCGGGCACCGGCGTGTAGAGCTCGTGCAGCCGCGCCAGCACGGCATAGCAGTCGGCCACGCTGGCGACGATGACGCGCAGCGCGCGCAGGTCGAAGACGCGGTCCAGCGACAAGTCCTTGCCCTGCATCTTCTTGTGGATGCTGTAGAGGTGCTTGGGCCGCCCCTGCACCTCGGCGGCAATGCCCTGGGCGTAGAGGTCGGCCTGCAGCGCCGCGCGCGCGGCCTCGATGCGCTGCTCGCGCTCGACGCGGGTCTCGAGCAAGGCCTTGGCCAGCGCCCGATAGGCCGCGGGCTCGCGAAAGCGGAAGGCCAGGTCCTCCAGCTCCCACTTGATCTGCCAGATCCCCAGGCGGTTGGCCAGCGGCGCGAACACGGCCTGGGATTCGTCAGCCAGCTCCGGCGGGCACGGCTGCTTGGCCGCCGCGTACCAGCGCAGCGACTGCAGCCGCGAGGCCAGGCGCAGCAGCACCACGCGCAGGTCGCGCGAGAAGGCCAGCAGCATCTTGCGCACGCGCTCGGTCTGCTCGGCACGCTGGTCCGGCTTCTTGTCGGCCTGCGCCTTGGCGTCGCGGGTGGTGCGCTGCAGCTGCACGAGGCGGCGCGTGTGCGTGACGAGGCTGGCGTAGCTGTCGCCGAAGGCCTTGGCGACGACCTCCTCGGGCTTGTTGAGGAAATCCGCCGCATAGACCAGGTAGGCCGCCGCCTGCAGCTCCTGGGCGGCACCGACGCCGTGCAGCACGGCCGCCACGCCATCGGCATGGGCCAGCGCGTTCTCGCCCGTGTCCAGCAGCTCGCCCGCGAGCAGCGGCTCGGCGAAGGCGCGGGCACGCACCACTTCGGCATTGGAATGCGCGGCGCCCGCATCCAGCAGCGCGACGATGGGCGCGGTAGCCGCGCCCTCGATCATCGAGCCGGTCTTCATGAACTGAGAAAGTCCCTCACGATGGAGATCTGGTCGGCATGGATCAGCGTCGGCGCATGTCCCACGCCCGGCAGTTCGACGAGGCGGGCAAGCGGCCCGCGCTGCGTCATCGCGCGGGCCGTCTCGGTGCTGAGCAGGTCGCTGTCGGCGCCGCGGATCAGCAGCGTCGGGCAGCTCAGGCGCTCATAGGCGGCCCACAGCGCCGCCTCGCCGGCGGCGGCGAGCTCGGGCGTCACGGCGGCGAAAGGCAAGGCGATGGCGGGGTCGTAGTGCAGCGTCCAGCCGCCGTCCTCCTCGTGGAACAGTGGCGCCGACAGCGCCAGCCACTCCGCATCGGTGTGTGGGCCGAAGCCCTCCGAAATGGTGCGCAGATAGGCCGCGCCTTCGTCCAGTGACGCAAAGCGCAGCACCTTGCCCAGGTAGCCGCCAATGCGCTGCAGCGCCTCGAAGCCGACGGCCGGGCCGACGTCGTTGAGCACGAGGCGGCGGATCGGGCTGGGCGCCCCCTCGGGCCGCGGCAGGGCAGCCAGGCCCAGGCCGATCAGCCCGCCCATGGACGTCCCCACCCAGTCCACCTGCTCCACGTCCAGGCGCGCCAGCAGCGTGACCATGTCCGCGACATAGGTCGGGATCTGGTAGCCGGCGGGCTGGCGCAGCCAGTCCGAGCGACCGCGGCCGACAACGTCGGGGCAGATGACCCGGTGGCGCGCGCTCATGGCGCGGGCCAGCACGTCGAAGTCCCGCCCCTGGCGCGACAGGCCGTGTGCGCAGACCAGCACCGGTGCATCGGCGCTGGGACCGGCCCATTCCCAGTAAGCCATGCGGTGCAGGCCGGTCGCATCAAGACAATTGACGAAGCGCAGTTCAGGCTGGGTCATGATTCAATCCTTTGAAGTCATCCTAGCAACCCAGAAGGACCCCTCCATGTTGAAAGGCAAGACCGCCCTCGTCACGGGCTCCACCAGCGGCATCGGCCTGGGCATCGCGCTCGCGCTGGCGCGCCAGGGCGCCAACCTCATCCTCAATGGCTTCGGCGACGCCGAAGGGCCCAAGGCCGAAGTTGCCGCGCTGGGCGTCAAGGTCGGCTACCACGGCGCCGACATGAGCAAACCGGCCGACATCGCGGCCATGGTGGCCTATGCCGAGGCCGAGTTCGGCGGCATCGACATCCTCGTCAACAACGCGGGTATCCAGCACGTCGCGAAGGTGGAGGACTTCCCCGTCGAGAAATGGGACGCCATCATCGCCATCAACCTCAGCTCGGCCTTCCACACGACGCGCCTGGCCCTGCCCGGCATGCTGAAGAAGAGCTGGGGCCGCATCGTCAACGTCGCATCCACGCATGGCCTGGTCGCGTCGGCGCAGAAGTCGGCCTATGTGGCGGCCAAACATGGCCTGGTGGGCTTCACGAAGAGCATCGCGCTGGAGACGGCGACGACGCCCGTCACCGTCAACGCCATCTGCCCCGGCTGGGTGCTGACGCCGCTGGTGCAGAAGCAGGTCGACGCGCTGGCCGCGAAGGACGGCGTCGGCGACGACGAGGCCAAGCGCCGCCTGCTCGCCGAGAAGCAGCCCTCGCTGCAGTTCACGACGCCCGAGGAACTGGGCGCGCTGACCGTGTTCCTGTGCTCGGACGCCGCGATCAACGTGCGCGGCCAGGCCTGGGCGATGGACGGCGGCTGGACCGCCGTCTGAGCGCTCGCCCGGGGGGCGGCTACTTCGTCAGCTGCACCGAGCCGCTGACGTTGACCGTCACGGTCGCCTTGCCGGCCTCGGTGGGCAGGGCCTCGTCCCCCGCGGCGACACCCATGCGCATGGCCTTGGCCATCAGCGGCCGCGGCGCCATCTCGTCGCCGTTGATGCTGACCTCGCCGAGCACGTAGCCGCCATAGCCGAACTGCCTGGCGTAGTCGGCCGCCTTGGTGCGGTAGCGGGCAATGGCCTGGGCCGTGATGTCGGCCTCGGCCTTCTCGCGCGCCTCGCGCGACAGGCTGTAGCCCACGCGGGAGATGGCCAGCGTGCCGATGCGCCCCGTCAGCTGCGCGATGGCAGCGATGTCCCGCCCCTCCACCAGCAGCTCGGCGCTGCCCTGCCAGCCGTTGATCTTGCCGGTCTTGGGGTCGTGGCGCGGGTAGAGCGAGAAGCCGCCGGTCTGCACGTCAACCTGGCCCGGCTTGGCCACCTTGCGCGCCTCGGTCAGGGCCGCGTCCAGCGCCTGCTTCAGGGCCGTCTGGACGCCCGCCGCCTCCGGACCCTCGCGCGTGGTCGAGAAGCCGACGCCGAGCACGTCGCGCTGGACCTCGGCGCTGGCGCTGGCCGACAGGCTGAGCCGCTCGCGCGGTGCATCGGCGCCGGCATGGGCCGGCAGGGCCAGGGCAAGAACGGAGACAGCAAGCAATGAGCGCATAAGAAACTCTGTGGCAAGAAGGAAAGCCCAGCTTACCCGGGCCGGCTCGAAACCAGCTGTAACCGCTGCGCGCTGTCCTACAGGCATGGCTTTAAAACCTGCTCACAATGTCGCTGTTACAAATTCAGGAAACGCGATGAACGGCACCGCGACACCCCGCCCCAACCGCATCCTCGTCGTCGACGACGATGCTCGTATCCGTGATCTGCTCAGGCGCTATCTGACCCAGGAAGGCTTCGAGGTGCTGCTCGCCGAGGACAGCCGCGCGCTGAACAAGCAGCTGACCCGCGAGACCGTGGACCTCATCGTGCTGGACCTGATGCTGCCCGGCGAGGACGGCCTGACCATCTGCCGCCGCCTGCGCGCCGCAAACGACCAGACGCCCATCATCATGCTGACCGCCAAGGTCGAGGACGTGGACCGCATCGTCGGCCTGGAGGTGGGCGCCGACGACTACCTCGCCAAGCCCTTCAACCCGCGCGAGCTGCTGGCCCGCATCAACGCGGTGCTGCGCCGCCGCCCACCGCCGGAAGCGCCGGGCGCGCCGAGCAAGGAGCCGATGACGGTCACCTTCGGACCCTTCGAGTTCGACCTGGCGCTGCGCCGGCTGACCAAGAACGGCGAGCAGCTGCCGCTGACGACCGGCGAGTTCTCCATGCTCAAGACCCTGGTGCGGCACCCGCGCCAGCCGCTCTCCCGCGACAAGCTGGCCCAGTTGGCGCGCGGCCGCGAGTTCGAGCCCTTCGACCGCAGCCTGGACGTGCAGATCTCGCGCCTGCGCAAGATGCTGGAGGCCGACCCGGCCCAACCGCGCTACATCCAGACCGTCTGGGGCGTGGGCTACGTCTTCGTGCCCGACGAAAACACCTAGCGCATGCCGCGCCCCCACCTCGCGCTGAATCTCTTCTGGCGCACCTTCGCCTGGCTGGCTCTGCTGCTGGCCGGTGCGGTGCTGGCCTGGCAGCACACCTTCAAGCTGCTGGAAGCCCAGCCGCGGGCGCTGGAGTCGGCCGAGCAGCTGGCTGGCCTCGTCAAGCTCAGCCGCATCGCGCTGGAGCACACCGATCCCATCAACCGCATCGCCGTCATCAGCTCGATGTCGCGCGGCGACACGGTGCAGGTGCGCGTGGCCGAGACCAGCGACCGCTGGCTGCCGTACGACACCAGCCCTTTCGCCAAGCAGCTGGCCGCGGAGCTGCGCCACACACTGGGGCCAGACACCGTCATTGCCCGCAGCGTCAACGACGCGTCGGGCCTGTGGGTGCGCTACATCGTCGGCGAGGACGCCTTCTGGCTGAGAACCTCGCCCGCGCCGCTGTCCATCGCGATGGCCAGCAACTGGTGGTGGGTGCTGATCGCGCTGCTGGCCACCGTCGTCGGCTCGGCCCTCATCGCCCGGCTCATCAACCAGCCGCTGCGCGAGCTGGCCGAGGCTGCCGGCCGCATTCGCGACGGCGAGTACGACTCGCGGCTGGACGAGACGACGATGACCAGCGAGATCCGCGAGGTCAACATGGGCTTCAACCGCATGGCCCGCGAGCTGGCCAAGCTGGAGGAGGACCGCGCCGTCATGCTGGCCGGCATCTCGCACGACCTGCGCACGCCACTGGCCCGGCTGCGGCTGGAGACGGAGATGAGCGTCAGCGACGAGCAGGCGCGCCACTTCATGGCCCAGGACATCGACCAGCTCGACGCCATCATCAGCAAGTTCATGGACTACGCGCGGCCCAACGAGACGCAGCTGCGCGAGACCCGGCTTGTCGACATCGTCGAGCGCGAGGTGCAGGGCTTCCGCGACCCAGAGCAGATCCGCTTCCAGGTGCTGGTCGCCAAGACGCTGAAGGTCGTCGTCGACGACACCGAGCTTGGCCGCGTGTTGCTCAACCTGTTCGAGAACGCGCGCCGCTACGGCCACCAGCCGGGCGAGCCCGCGCGCGTGGACGTCAGCGCGACGCGCGCCGGCGCCTGGGTCGAGCTGCGCGTGCGCGACCACGGCCCCGGCGTGCCGCCCGACCGCCTGCAGCGCCTGACGACGCCCTTCTACCGCGGCGATGCCGCGCGCACAGCAGCCAGTGGCGCGGGCCTGGGCCTGGCCATCGTCGACAAGTCCGTGCAGCGCCTGGGCGGCACGCTGTCGATCAGCAATGCGCAGGGCGGCGGCCTCGTCACCCTGCTGAGACTCCAAGCCGCCTGACATGCGGCCCGCCAGCTGCATGCGCTGAGCCGGGCCGCTGCTGCTCACCTTTACCCTCGCCGCCCGCGCAGGCGCTGGACGTGCTGGTCTATCCCAACCACGGCGTCGTCGATGAACCAGTCGGCAGGCCGCCCAGCGGCCCGGGCGTGGCGCCCCTCGACCACCTGGCCGAGATCGGCGGCGTGACACTGCGAGTGCAGGCCGCGTCAGTTGCGCGCGCACAGCAGGCGGTAGGCACGCAACCCGGCCATTGCGCGGCCGGCGCGCGTGGCCACCTTCCGTTGGGCCGGTCTCATCGTATGGCGCCACAGTAGTTGCACTGCCTCGGATGTGTAGATCAAAGACTTATCGGGTCCCGTGCCACAGCCTTCAGCCAAGCAACGCCCGAGTTCATGCGACTGGTCTTCAATTGCGCCAGGGCTATTGCACCGGATCGGCTGGCAAGCGGTGACCGCAACAGGCTGGTGTGAGTCGTTCGAGGCGAGCCGCTTGAACGACCGGACGACCGCGGCGGCGGCGGCCGGCCATTCGACGATCCGCGCTCGATGGGCAGCGGTGCCTCTGTCAACGGTCACTCGACCGCGGCAGGTCGTCTCGCGGTGTTGGAACGACGGCTTTCGACGCCGCCCTACTCGCTCTGGATGTGGGAGATCTCAATCCCTGAAAGTCTGCGCATTGGCGCGCCCTAGGCTAACCCCGCTTCTAAGAAGTCGGCCCTGCAATTTGGCTGCAACCCGCATGAATGCTGGCGTTCGAGGGTAAGTCCGGTCCTCTGAATCCCCCAGGAAGCGTTGTTAGCGGAGTTGATTCCTGGGGGCTTTGCACCTTGAGCACGCCCGACTTCTTCCGCGCCCGACTCGACGCGATGGTGGGCCCCAAGCACCCGCTGGTGGTGCTGGCG
>Ga0213878_10000189_pt1 | contig 25989 bp, 23 predicted proteins | sample VelepicoBEBS_R02_FD_161053 | JGI IMG/M metagenome (GOLD analysis project Ga0213878, IMG submission 161053) | Vellozia epidendroides bulk soil microbial communities from rupestrian grasslands, the National Park of Serra do Cipo, Brazil - BS_R02 | ecosystem: Environmental > Terrestrial > Soil >... | reverse complement strand
CGCGCAAATCGTACTTCTCGGCTACATCGGGTCCGGCGTTACCGTCTGAGCATCCTGATAGATCGCAAGCCCCTGAATGTACACGCCGCCCGGGTACGGCATCCCGCGCACGGCCGGCGCGCTTCCCTCAGCAGTTCCAGCATAGACAAGCACCTCGGAGTCGCTCCCCGACCAGGCGTGGAACGCCGCGTAGACCTCGCCCAGATCGTCGCACGCCAGCGCTAAAACGTCGTGTTTCGTGTACGGGCCCATCGAGCGCGACGTTGTGGTCATCCCGGGCTCAACGGCATCGATGTACTCGGTCTGCAGCCCGTTGGCGTTGCCGATCTTTCGAACGGCGTGCAGCGTTCCGTTCGCCGAGACGGCGACCGCGCCGAGCACGCCTGCGCCGAACGTGATCGTCCGCATCGGCGTCGCACCGTTCGTGGCATCGGGGGTGTATTCGTCGATCCGGTTCGGCTCGGTGGTGACGTACAGGTTCCCGGCAGCGTCGGTCGCGACTTCGCCCGTCGCGGGACCCAGCACGAACTTCGAGAGCTGGGAGCCGTTCGCAAAGCGGTAGACTTCGTCGTGGCTGCCATTGATGACGTCGACGTCCATTTGCCCGTTCGCACCGCGCGCGATCGTGCCGGCCAAGGGCGTCGGGCAGTTGAATCGCATCAGCACGCCGGCCGCGCCGTCGGCGGTGGAGCTTTCGTCGGTGACGTCGCAGCTCGCGACGCGCGGCGTTGCGCCGAGCTGGCTGATGACGTACAGATCGCCGTTCGACGCGGTCGCGATTCTGATGTTCATCACGCCGCGCTCGTTGAACCCGGTGATCGTGCGCTGGGGCGCGACCGGTCCATTCGCGCCGGCGGGATACGCCTTGACGACGTTGTTGCCGGCCACGTACAGCGTCCCGGAGGGTGTTGCCGTGACGGTGACCGCGAGCTGCCCGCGGTTCCGGCCGTTGTGGTCGCTGAACGTGATCGTCGCCTTGCCCGGGCTAACCGGCGTGATCCAGTACCGTGCTGTGAACGCATGCGGAGCGGTCCACTCCGCTAACTGATACGGCGGCGAAACCGCGACGACGGCCGGGTCGGAGCTGACCGCGGACTTGCGCGAGCCGTCGCGCCACGTCGTCGTCACGATCTGCGTCGCGTGCCAGCCGACGGCGGTGAACGCGATCGAGCCGGTGCTCAGCCGGACGGACTCGGCGCCGCGCGCCGCGGAGACATCGTCGAGTGTGCTGCCGCCCAGAGGCGGCAACGCCGTGTGCGCGGCGCCGCCCACGGTGCATCCGGCGAGCGCAATGAACAGCAGCATCCAGACAAGCTGTCGCATGACGAAAACCCTCCGCTCGTCCTACTCTCCCCATAAGCATGGACAAGACCCTGAGGCGGACGGCCTCTCGAGGCTAGGCCTTTTCTCAGTGCCAGCCACCAAGGGGGAGCCCGCAGCGGACCGTACCGGAAAGGTTTTAAGCAAGCGGGCACCCGGATATAGGATGTTCATGGAGACCCATGCTCTTGAATATGCCTTTGTCCGCTCGACCGAAGCCGCTGCGATCGCCGCGGGCCGGCTGGTGGGGCTGGGCGACAAGAACGCGGTCGACGGGGCGGCGGTCGAGGCGATGCGGAGCACGCTCGCCACGGCGATCCTCTCCGGCATCGTCGTGATCGGCGAGGGCGAGAAGGACGAAGCGCCGATGCTCTACCACGGCGAGGAGATCGGGACCGGCGACGGCCCCGAGCTCGACGTCGCGGTCGACCCGATCGACGGCACCACGCTGGCCTCGCGCGGCGGCCCGGGTGCGATCTCCGTCATCGCCGCCGCGCCGCGCGGCGCGCTCTTCCGCACGCGCGTCCCGTACATGGACAAGCTCGTCACCGGGCCGGCGGGGCGCGGCGTCGTCTCGATCGACCTTCCGCTCGAAGAGAACCTGCGCGCCCTGGCGCGCGCGAAAGGACGCGAGGTCTCCGACTTGACCGTCGCGCTGCTCGACCGTCCGCGCAACGAGCACTTGATGAAACACGTCCGCGCCGCCGGCGCGCGCGTGCGCGTCTTCGGCGACGGTGACGTCTCGAACGCGGTGTACGCGATCCTCGAAGAGCGCGCGAACGTCGACGTGCTGGCGGGGATCGGCGGGGCGCCGGAAGGCGTCATCGCTGCCTGCGCGGCGCGCGCGCTCGGCGGCGAGATGCAAGGCCGGCTGTGGCCCCGCGACGAGGCCGACGAAGCGATCGCGTTCGACGAAGGCCACGACGTGCGCAAGACGCTCACCCTCGACGACCTGTGCGCGAGCGAGGACGCGATCTTCGCCGCCAGCGGCGTCACCGACGGCGAGTTCCTCGACGGCGTGCGCTACCGCCGCGGCTCCGCGTTCACGCAGTCGATCGTCATCTCGACCTATACGCGCTCGGTGCGCACGATCGACGCGCGCCACCAGCTCCGCCCGCGCGATCTGCAGCTGGGCACGATCGAGCAGGCGCGCTCGACGACCGGTTGATTTTCGCGCCACCGGCACGATGTGGAAGAGCTCCGAGGCGTCGCCCCGGAGCTCTTTTCATTCACACTCGTCCGCGATCGGCGATCAGCGATCAGCGATCGTGGCCTTTGTGGTGCCTGCGGTGGTCGTCGCGATCGTTGTCACCGTCGCCGCGGCGGCGGTTCCAGTTTCCGCTGCTCCCGTTGTAGTTGTAGCCGTTGTAGTTCGTGTAGTAGCCGTTGTTGCCGTTGTACTGGCTGCCGTTGTACCAGCTGCCGTTGTTGCGGTTGTACCAGGTGCCGTTGTTCACGTTGTTGCGACGGTACGAGCCGTTGTGCCGGCCGTTGTTGGCGTAATTGGTCCCGGCGTAGGGGTGATGGTGGCCGCGGTTGTGGTGGTCGTCGCGGTCGGCGAGCGCCGCGGTCGCGGTCGACGCCACCAGGCCGGCGGCGAGTGCCGCCATGACGAGTCGTCTGAGCATTCGGTCCTCCGGATGATTGCGAATCGATGGATGAAGAGAGGATGTGAACGACGATACCCGTTGAACGCGCGAACTTGCGTCACACGTTCGCAGCCTGACGCCCGCTACGTCGCTTCCGGCTCTTCCTCGCCGAGACCGAGCGCGTCGATCGCGGAGCTGAGGTTGGTGAAGACGTCCATCTTCTCGCCGACGCTGGCGATCCCGAACAGCTTGGCGAGGTGTCCGCCCGGGGGGATCACGACGGCGACCGGGAGCGGGCGCCGGCGCCGCTTGAACATCAGCATCTCGGAGAGGAAGATCGAGTCGACGCCCACCGCGTCGAGCAGGTCGACCAAGACCGGGACCTCCGCGGGCGCACCCTCGAACGCCGCCCGGATCTCCGGATAGCGGCTGATGTCGAGGTAGCCCTCGAAGCGGATCAGGTGGTAGTTAGGCGACATCGGTCAGCGGCATGGATCGTCTTTACCTCGGCTTTGCACTTCCATGTACGATAACGAACAAACCAGCAAACCTCCCTCTCGTCTGCTAGCCGAGGAGACTGGGGCCCCCCGCGGAACCAGGCCCGCGGGCCAAGAGGAGGTTCTCGTGAGCGAGGTCGATCGTCGCCGGTTTCTTCTCACGGCGGGCGCGGTGCTGGGCGCCGCGGCGCTTCCGTTGCGCGCCGCGGCGGACACGGTGCAGCTGCCGTTCGCGAACGGTGAACGCCCGCTGGTCGCTTTTCCGCAGAAACGCCCGCTGATTCTGCTCACGCCGCGGCCGCCGCAGCTCGAGACGCCGTTCGCCGTCTTCGACGACGGCGTCTACACGCCGAACGACGCGTTCTTCGTGCGCTGGCATCTCTCGAACATTCCGCAAACGGTCGATGCGAGCGCGCACCGGATCGCGGTGAGCGGCGAAGTGAACCGGACGCTCTCGCTCTCGCTGGACGATCTCGCCGCGATGCCGCAGGTCGAGGTCACCGCGGTGAACCAGTGCTCGGGAAACTCGCGCGGGCTCTTCACGCCGCGCGTCGCCGGCGGCGAGTGGGGAAACGGCGCGATGGGGAACGCGGTGTGGACCGGCGTACGTCTGCGCGACGTGCTCGACCGCGCGGGACTGAAGGCCAGCGCGAAGCAGGTGCAGTTCGACGGGCTCGACGCGCCGCCGCTCCCGGCGACGCCGGATTTCAAGAAGTCGCTCGACGTCGACGTCGCGCGCGGCGACGACGTGATCGTCGCCTACGCGATGAACGGCGCCGCACTCCCGGTGCTGAACGGGTACCCGGTGCGGCTCATCGTCCCCGGCTGGTTCGCGACCTACTGGGTGAAGATGCTCTCGACGATCACCGTGCTCGACCACGCCGACGACAACTTCTGGATGAAGACCGCGTACCGCATTCCCGACACGCCGGACAACAGCGTCGCGCCGGGCGCGACCGGGTATCCGACGATTCCGATCAACCGCTTGCGGGTGCGGTCATTCATCACGAACTTCGTCGATGGAGCAACGATTCTACATGTGGCGTTCCCGTCGCAGCTGCAGTTGCGCGGGATCGCGTTCGACGGCGGGAGCGGTATCAAGCGCGTCGAGGTGTCGGGCGACGGCGGTACGACATGGATCGACGCGGTGCTGGAGCGCGACTACGGCAAGTACAGCTTCCGGCGCTGGAACGCATCGGTGCCGACTCGACAGGGGACGTCCACGTACACGCTCGCGGTGCGCGCGACCGCGAACGACGGCTCGACGCAGCCGATGACGCCGGGCTGGAACCCCAGCGGCTATCTGCGCAATGCGGTCGAGACGTACAAGGTGACGGTGGCATGACGAAACACGCGCTGATCGTTCTGACCTGCACCGCGCTGCTCGGCGCGAGCGCGCTCGCCGCGACCAAGGTCGCGCCGCCGAAAGGGACGGCGACGATCTCGCTCCCCGGCGATGCGGGGATGGCGTTCAAACCCGGACCGGGCGTCGGCCCGGTGCAGGCGAACTGCTTGACTTGTCATTCCTCGGCCTACATCTCGACGCAGCCGGTGCTGACCAAAGCGCAGTGGAACGCCGAGGTCGTCAAGATGAAGAACGTCTACGGCGCGCCGATCGCCGACGACCAGATCCCGGCGATCGTCGACTACCTCACGACGAACTACGGCAAGCCCTAGTCGAGCGCGCTCCAGAATTCGGCGGGATCGACGACTTCGACGGCCTCGAAGTCGATGATGTCGTTCCAACGCGCGATCCACGCGTCGAGCGCCTCGCGGTTCGGTGCGTCGACCATCTGAAAGCATCGCAGCCCGGCCGGATCGATCCAGCTCGACACGTAGCTTACGCCGTCCGGCATCATCCGCCCGTGAGCGCGAAAGCGCTCGCCCACCGGCGCCGGGTCGCCGCCGCGAAACCGTTCGATCACCATGAACCGCATGCGACTATCGCGCGAGCCCGCCGTCCGGTGAGAGCATCGCGGTGCGGACGCGGGCGCGGGCGACTTTGCCGTTGTCGTCGCGTGGGAGCTCGTCGGTGGTTGAGAACGTGCGCGGTACCTTGAACCCGGCGAGCACCTTGCGGAGCGATGATTGCATCGCGGCGATGTCGAGCGCCGTGCCGGGTTCCGGTTGGACGACTGCGTGCAAGCGTTCGCCGTACTCGGGATCGGGGAGGCCGACGACGGCGCAGTCGTGGACGCCGGGGAGCTGCAGCAGCGCGTGCTCGATCTCGGCCGGATAGATGTTCACGCCGCCGGAAAGGATCATGTCGGCCGAGCGGTCGCAGACGAACAGGTAACCGTCGGCGTCGACGTAGCCGACGTCGCCGAGCGTCACCAGGCCGTCGCGTTCCATCGCGCGACGTGCGTCCGGCAAATTTTGATAGGTGAAGTCCGCGTACGCGGGCTGACGCGCGTAGATCGTGCCGATCTCGCCGGGCGCGCACTCGCGGCCGTCCTCGTCGAGAATGCGCAGCTGCGCTGCTCCGACCGGACGGCCCGCGGTTCCCGGGCGCGCCAGCGCGTCTTCGCTCGACGCCAGCGTGATCAGGCCGGCCTCGGTTGAGGCGTACGTTTCGTGGATCACGGGGCCGAGCCGCTCGATGATCGCGCGCTTCACGTCGGGCGGGCACGGCGCGCCGGTCGAGGCGACGAAGCGCAGCGAAGAAACGTCGTAGCGGTTCCAGACCGTCTCGGGGAGGCGGATCATGCGCACGTACATCGTCGGGGTGAGGTACGCGACATCGATGCGGTGGCGCTCGATCAGCGCGAGGGTTTGCTCGGCGTCGAACCGTTCGGCCAGGACGAGGCGTTCGCCGTACAGCAGCGCGTTCGACGCGATCGAGGCCGGCGCGCTGTGATAGAGCGGCGCGGAGAGCAGCGCGCGGCAACCGTCGTCGATGCCGTACACGGCGCGCACGAGCGCGCGCAGCGCGGCTAGGTGCGCCGGCAGCTGGTCGAGCGGAACGGGCGCGCGGCGCACGCCCTTCGGGCGGCCCGTCGTGCCGGACGTGTACGCCATGTGACCGCGCGGCGCGACGATTGGACCGTCGTACGGCGGCGCCGCGGAGAGCCAATTCTCATATTCCGCGTACGCGGTTCCGTCACCGACCGCGAAGATGTGCGCGCCGCCGGGCAGCGCGGACGCCGCGGCTTGCAGCAGATCGGCGTGTCCGATCACGACGCGCGCGCCGCAGTCGGCCAGGATGAACTCCAGCTCGGCGGCGGTGAAGTGCCAGTTCAGCGTGCAGTAGTAGATGCCGGCGGTGCGGCAGGCGTGCATGACGTCCGCGTACACCGGGTCGTTGCGCAGCAGCACCGCGACGACGCCGCCTTCGCGCAGACCGAGGCGATACAGGCCGCCCGCCAAGCGACGACCGCGGTCGAGCAGCGTCTCGCCGTCTCGCACGAGCTCACCGAAATGGAGCGTGGCGGCCATCGAGCCGCTCTTCGCAGTGCCACGGCGGTGCTCCCGGCGCTGCGGGCGGCGGGAAAACGTCGAACGGTGGTCGTAGCGGTGGAGGCTTCTTTGCAGCGCCGCAAACAGAAGGAGTTCGAGCGCATGTACATCTCGGTAGTGAGCCTGTTCGTGAACGACGTCGACCGCGCAGCCGACTTCTACGTCCAAAAACTCGGCTGGGAGAAGACGATGGACGTCCCGATGGGCGAAGACGCGCGCTGGGTCACCGTCGCGCCGTCGAACGCGCAGACGTCGTTCACCCTCTCGAAAGGCTCGCCGGGCTGGTCACCCGACAAAGTCGGCGGCTTCAGCGGCGTGATCCTGGAGACCGACGACGTCTACAAGACCCACGACGAGCTCGTGAAGAAAGGCGTCGAGTTCGAGGAACAACCCACCACCCAACCATGGGGCGGTTGGGCCACGTTCAAAGACTCCGAAGGCAACATCCACGGGCTGCACTCCCCGGTCCCGGCCGGCGTCAGCAGCAACTAGAGTCAGAGACGCAGTTCCATGTAGGTGGGGTTTGCGTAGTCCACCGCGGCGTACGGCTCGCAGTCGCTGAAGCCCAGCGATTCGTAGAGCCGGTACGCCGCATTCAAGCGCTCGCGGTCGGTGTCGAGCACGACCCGGCGGTATCGGCGCTCGCGCGCGAACGCAATCAGCGCGACGACGAGCGCGCGCGCGATCCCGAAGTGCCGATACGCGGGCTTCACGTAGAGCCGTTTCATGACGGCGGTCGAGGCGTCCAGGCCGGTCACCGCGATGCAACCGGCGGCCGCGCCGTCGACGAGTGCGAGAAAGGCGGCGTTGGATTCGCCGTACGCCTTCGGCAAAACGTCTGGGTCCAAGACGGCACCGTGCCGTAAATCGGGCGGCAGGCTGAGCTCGTACTCGAGCAGCAGCTCGTGCAATCTCTCGAAGCCCGCCGGTGTCCGCGCCCGAACGATCAACGTTCTCATGCTAGGCGATTCTACGAGGCGCTGCCGTGGAGCAACAAGGTCCACTTTGAGCGAGTAGCCGACCACATGAGATTGAGCCGGGCGGCGCAGCGGTTTCGGCCCCGCGCGGGTATTGTATCCGCATGAACGGTTGGGCGCTGGCAGGTACGACTTTTCTCGCCTCCGGGGTTGAGGCGGTCGAAGCGCTGACGATCGTGCTGGCGGTCGGGGTCGCGCGCTCGTGGTCGGTCGCGCTGCGCGGGACGGCGTATGCGCTGATCGTTCTCGCGCTGATCGTGGTGCTGTTCGGGCCGCTGCTGCGGCTGGTACCGATCGAGCAGCTTAAGCTCTTCGTCGGGATCGTGCTGACGCTGTTCGGACTCTCGTGGCTGCGCAAGGCGATCCTGCGCTACGCGGGGCGCAAAGCGCTGCGCGACGAGGACGCCGCGTTCGAGCGCGAGGTTTCCGCGTTGCGCGCGGCCGAGGATGCGCAGGCGGACAAAATCGCGCTCATAACGGCATTCAAGTCGGTGTTGCTCGAAGGCTTGGAGGTCGCGATCATCGTCGTGACGTTCGGCGCCGCGTCGACCCTCGCGCTGCGGTGGTCCGCCTTCGGGGCCGCGGCCGCGGTCGTGCTCGTCGCGCTGCTCGGCCTGGCCTTGAAGCAGCCGGCCTCGCGCGTTCCCGAGAACACGATGAAGTTCGTCGTCGGCATCATGCTGACGTCGTTCGGAACGTTCTGGACCGGCGAAGGACTCGGCATCGCCTGGTGGGGCGCGGATTTTTCGCTGGTGATCCTGGCGGCATTCTATCTCGCCGTTTCGCTGGTGCTGGTTGCCGCGGCGCGTGTTCCCGGCGTGGCGCGCGCATGAGGCTCGCCGCGATTTGGGAGTTCATCGCCGGCGACTCGCGCTTGGCCCCGGCAGCCGTCGTGCTGGCGATTCTCGCCGCGGTCGCGATGTTGCGCGCTTCGGTGCCGAGCGTCGCCGTCGCGGCGACGTTCGCAGGGATCATCGCGTTGGGTCTAAGCGCAGCGGTTTTCGAGCGGCGCTGAACGGGCGCTCGACGCACGCCACGCACTTCTGTACGCGACCGTACCTAAGCTCGTTGACGCGGATGGCGTTCGACCAGGCGCCCTGCAGCGTGACCGTTTCACCGGCGGGGTATCTGCATGCATCTCGTCCCATGAAGGAGCCAATACCTGATGCGTGCCGTTGTCTGGAAAGAACCCTATAAAGTCGCCGTGGAGCAAGTCGACGAACCGCGCCTCCAGGAGCCGACGGATGCGATCCTGCGTCTGACGACGGCGGCGATTTGCGGCAGCGACCTGCACATGTACGAAGGCCGCACGCCGATCGAGCCCGGGCAAGTGTTCGGGCACGAGAACATGGGCGTGATCGAGCAGGTCGGCGGCGCCGTCCGAACGGTGAAGGTCGGCGACCGCGTCGTGCTGCCGTTCAACATCGGATGCGGCTTCTGCTTCAACTGCACGCGCGGCTTCGGGAACGCGTGCCTGACGACGAATCCGCAAAGCCACGGCGGTGGCCGCGGAAATTTTGGCCTGGGTCCGTACCCCGGCGGTCAGGCGGAGCTCGTGCGCGTGCCGTATGCCGATTACAACTGCTTGCTGCTGCCCGGAACGCCGGGCGACGAGCTCGAGGACGACTTCGTCTTGCTGGCCGACGTCTTGCCGACCGGCTATCATGCGACCGAGATGGTGCAGGTCCGCCCCGGCGACACGGTGGCCATCTTCGGAGCCGGTCCGGTCGGCTACATGGCGGCGCTGAGCGCTCAGCTTCGCGGCGCCTCGGAGATCTACGTCGTCGACTACGTTCCCGCTCGGCTGGAGAAGGTGCGCGAGCTCGGCGCGACGCCGGTCGATTTCAGCGAGGGCGATCCCGTCGAGCAGATTCTCGAGCTGCGCAAGCCGCACCGCGAGAACGTTCAAGATTTGCGAGGCGACGCAGGAGAGAAAATGCCAGGCGTCATGTGCGGGATCGATGCGATCGGTTACGAGGCGTTCGCGCACGACTCGGCGGGAAAACGACAAGCGCCGAACCAAGTCCTCGAGGACGTCGTTCGCGTGACGAACCCGACCGGTCGCGTCGGCCTGATCGGCGTTTACTTCAAGCAGGATCCGCGCGGCGTCGACAAGGACGAAAAGCAGGGCCGCTTCACCCTGCCGCTCGGAGAGGCGTGGAACAAGGGGCTGACCATCGAGACGGGACAAGCGCCCGTCAAGCGCTACAACGTCTACTTGCGCGATCTGATCCTGGCCGGAAAGATCAAGCCGAGCCGCTACGTCAGCCATCGTCTGCCGCTCGAAAAAGCGCCCGAAGCGTACGCGCAATTCGACAAGCGCGACGACGGCTACACCAAAATCTTGCTCAAGCCGCAGATGGTAGGCGTCTAGCGCGAGTGTCGTTCGCCGCCTTTTGAGCAAGTGACCGCGAAGGGGCACCGGTACTCGGTGCCCCTTCATCGCGTCACCGTGTCAGTCGCCCTGACGTTCGTGGGACTTATCGCACTGGGGCTCGCGGGAGCGGTCTTCGAGCACCGCTAGCTGACCGGGAGCGCTCCCGGCGCGGCCCGAAAAGGGCCAGGGTGCCCGAGCGTGATCCCGCGACGCTGACGATCTCCGAGCGCGCCGACGAGCTTGAAGCGCGCATGAGCGACTCGCCTGCCGCATGGAGTGCTCGCGCGTCCGGGCGATCACAGATCCCGTAGTCGTGGTGTGCGACGGAGGTTAGGGTGGCAGAACAACCGGAGCAAATTCGACAAATCACCGTAGCGGAGGCCGGACTCAGCGACAGCCTTCCACAAGCCGATCGGCTCGGGTTCACGCCGTACGTCGAGGCGCTCGAAGCATTTCTCATGTCGCCGGAGACGAAGGGACCCTTGACGGTATCGGTCGAGGGACCCTGGGGTGTCGGCAAGTCCAGCTTCATGAAGCTGCTGCGCGATCGCATCGAGAAACGCGAAAACGCGCCGGCGATCGTTACCTTCAACGCCTGGAGGCACGAGTCCAGCGAGGCGCTGTGGGCCGCGTTCGCGCTCGCCGTCATCAGTCAACTGACTCCCAAGCGCAAGCTGCTAGCAGTCGCGTGGATCAACGTGCGGCTCCTTGTGTCGCGGATAAATTGGTCGCGGGGGTGGTGGCCCCTGACGCGTGCGGCAGCTCTGCTCATCGCCTTCGTCGTGCTGGCGGCGTTCGCCGCGCACCAATTCGCACTCGCACAAAAATCGTCGGGAGTCTTCCCGGTGGCGAGCGCACTCAACGGGGCGTTGGGCCTGTCAGGAGCGGCGCTGGCGTTTGCCGCCGTAGCCCAAGGGTTAAAACGCGCGCGGGAAGTTTTGGGAAACCCGCTGGCCCTAGACATCACAAAGTATGTGGAAGCGCCCCGCTACGGCGAGAAGTTGGAATTTCTGGACAACTTCGATGACGACCTGAAGAAGATCATTACCGCGTACCTCGGATCGGAGGGCTCTCGGAAGATCTTCGTTTTCATTGACGATCTCGACCGTACCGAGGCGATGAAAGCGGCGAGCGTCATGCAGGCCATCAACTTGCTGATGTCCGCGGAGGGCTTGGAATTCATTTTCATCTTGGGTATCGATCGCCGCGCCGTCGCCGCGAGCTTGGCGGCGAACGCGGAGAAGCTCCTCCCCTATCTTACCGGCTATCCCGAGGGTGCTCCGAACGAGCAGCTATCGCGTGCAGGCCTGCAGTACGGATACTCCTACCTGGAAAAATTCATCCAAATCCCCTTCGCGGTGCCGCGGCCGTCGGAAGAGTCCTTGCCAGAATTCATCGCGAGCTTGGACGGCCGCGCTCAAATGTATATCGTGCCGCGGTCAGAGAACGTGGATCAGCGCAGTCCGGAAGTCAATGTCGCGTTCGACACCGACTCTGAGCAATTTCGCGAGATCGTCAAAACCGTCGCGTGGGCGCTCGACTACAATCCGCGCCGGCTGAAGCAATTCGTCAACGTGTTTCGCCTGCGCGCGTACATCGCGAGCAAAACCGGCCTCTTCGTCCCGAATGACAGCGGCAACGCTCTCACCCTCGAACAGTTGGCGAAGTTCACGGCGGCTTCGCTCCGCTGGCCGGAGTTCGCGTTCGATCTTGCTACCGATCCGCTCTTGCTGAGGAATATGCTCGTCGAGGATCGCGCGGGACGGACGGCCGCCGAAATGTACTGGCGCGGCTCGTCTTCGCTGCTGAACTTATTGCGCTATCAACCGGCCGGGCAGGCCCACAAGCAGTACGACATGAGCCCGGTCGACGTGCCGAGATTGCTGGAGGTATCGCCGGCATACGCTGCAGTACCCGGCGGCGACGCGGCCGGCGGCGGCTCGGCTCCTTCGGACGAACATGGTCCTCACCCCCCGCCGCCGATCGATTCGTCGCTGGAGGGAAGTCCGGACTTCGCACGCCAGAAGCGAGGGATCGCGCGCTAGGCCGTGAGATCAGGTCAATTTTCGGCCTAACCGAGAGCGGTGTGGCTGACCTCTTTGCAGTCTCGCGAAGTACCGTCGCGCGGTGGCGTCAGCAGGCATTCCGGCGAAACGAATGCGGACGTGGATCTCTCGCCTGCGGGCTTCACTTTCGGCGCGATCCTAGGAAGCCGGGCTGGCTGACCGGAGCGCTCTCGGCCCGAAGCGAAAGGGCCTGGGTGCCGGAGCGTGATCCCGCGACGCTGACGATCTCCGAGCGCGCCGACGCGCTTGAAGCGCGCATGAGCGACGAGCTCGACGCGCTCATCGTCAAGTCGAACCTGTACACGTCGGGCGAGACGACCCGCGCGCGAACCGCACGCCGCCGCTGACGGGCGACGGGCGACACTACCTGATGGGGCCCGATCCGCGTCTGCCGCGCATGCCGGACCGTCCCACGCTGCTCCACTTCTTCCGCTGCCGATTCGGGCCCGCGGCGCACGTGCTGCAAAGCGCGAGCCATGCGCTCGCCGCCGGACAGCCGGAGAACACCGTGCTCGCCTGTTTGCTGCACGACATCGCGGTGATCGGCTTCATCCGCGCCGACCACGGCTACTGGGCGCGCAGCTCGTCGAGCCGTACGTCGACGGAGAGGTCGCGTCGGCAATCCGCTACCACCAGGTGCTGCGGTTCTATCCGGATCCCGAGTTCGGCTACGAGTACCCGCAAGCGTACGTGCGCAATTTCGGCGACGCGTACGAGGCCGAGCCGCACATCGCGGCGGCGTATGCCTACGCGCGCAAGCACCGCTGGTACGCAACGAGCCGCGCGATCACCATGCACGACGTCTATTCGTTCGACCCGGCCACGGTCGTCGCGCTCGAGACGTTCGAGGATCTCGTCGCGCGCAGATTCCGTCAGCCGGATGAAGGCCTCGGCTTCGACGCGAGCCCGTCCGCGCACATGTGGCGCACGGTCAACGCGCCGACCCGCTTTTTCCGATCCCCGACCCGCCGATGTTCGCTACGTCATGGGAACGTTGGTGATCCACACGCACGGCCGACTGCGGGAATGGATCGCCGAGGAGCACGGCTAGTTCGCTTTTTAGCGACCTTTAGCATGTCCTTCGGTACAGCGAACCGTCGCGGCGTTGCCTCGGCCCTGCGTTCTAGCCTCGCCTCCGGTGGTTGCTGCCGGTGCATCCTCATTTCGCCTCGGCCTTAGGCGTGCCGCCCTGATTCGTCAGTCACGTCGTGCCTCCCGTCAATCCCAGCGTGCCCTGAACGACGTAGGGTTCCATCGCCTTTACGCCTGACTGCGGCTCGAATTTGTCAAAGTCGGAGAAGTTGTACGAGTGAAGTTCTGAAGCGCTGAGCAGCGTCGCTGAAGCTAGGTGTATCGCGTCGGGTGGTTTCAGCTTAAGCCCTTGACTCATCGCGTAGCGCATAAGGCTGCGCGCTCCACGCGCTATGGGCATACTCAGCTCGACCAAGGTTACGACGTCATTGTCGGACCAAAAGCTATCCATTGCGGCTTCGTGATTCGGGTCGAGCCCGGTAGTACGTTCGCCAACCGTGAACGCTACCTCGACAACTGTCAGCGTGGAGGTTACGATCTCAACTTCGCCACGCTTACTTTGCTCCAACAAGTCGTCAATAGTCGCGATCCTCGTGGGATTTTGCTCGAAGTACGATATGAAAACATCCGAGTCCCAGTAAAGTCTCTTTTTATTCGGCATCACGATTCCGCCGAATGGTCACCTCTGGCAACTCTTTGGTCTTGACGAAACCCTTGAGGATACCCCTCGCGCGCCGATAGTCGCCCCCACCCACTAGCTCCACCTTTGAAATATGTCTAATCTCGATCGGTCGGCCCGTTTGCCGGTCTCGCGTAACGAGTCCCTGCACGATCGCTCGCTGGTCCCAAAAATCGCGCATCATGTCATGCTGCGTTGGGTTCAGATAGCAGTAGACCGCACGATCATTTAGCGCGTCATAGAGGGTAAAACGAAGCGCGTTGCGGCTCGATAGAGTCTGAATGACGCCCTCGACCGCCCCGAAGGTCACAACCGTCTTGCCTTTCGCCGGCTCCTCCGCTACGAGCTCAACATGGCCCGCCACGGCGTGATCCTGCATTAAGATGCCGGTTACTTTGCCATTCGTTACGCTCGCGATGCGATCAACCTCGTGGCGAACGGGCTCCGAATAAGGGAACGGTTCATGCTTCTGAAGCGCGACGCCAACGCGTTCATAGGCGCGAACGACTTCTTGCACCGCCTGAGGCGTGTCGGACTGACCGGCGAGGGCCACAAAAGCGCTTCCGCCGTCAAGTTCCTCAACGACCCACTCGACCTTCGCGCCGCTAGTGACCTCGGACGTAAGGGCCGCGATAAGCCCGCTGAACCCCGACATGGCCGTGACAAAGAGGTCTAAGGGCACAGTGCCCTCTAGCTTCAAGGTTACGCGGTCGTCCCTCACGGCTTCACCACCTCCGCGTTAGCTCACCGTAGGTGAGGCGCTTCCCATCGACGCCACGGAGAACCTTCACGAACCGGCCGCAATCGTTGTTCTCGCGCTCGTTGAAGCTGATCACCTGTTCGTGGGAGTACGCGTCGAGGTGTTCGCTGGTGGCGGCGATAAACGTCCCGCCGAGGGTCCGCCTCAGGCAAGACCAGAAGTTCTCAATATGGTTCCTGTTGGACGTGGCCTTTGACGTACCGGGCCCGCCAACGGAACCAGAGGTCGACTACCCTGGAACTGCTCTATCGCGGTTCTGATCGCACGCACGAAACCGGGCTCTCGGGTACTCAATACTGGCATCCGAGCAGCGGCGAGGCGTGGATGCTGAGCGGGTCGAGCGGGGCGACGGTGGCGTGACGTGGAAGAGCCGTGTCACGATCGCAATGCGGTGGCCGGCGTTCGGCGCCGAATAGACCGCTATTCATCGGGTACGAGCAACCGCGGCGTGGCGTGCTCGAACGTGTGTTTCCAACGAGGCGACTATGTGGTATACTGTCTGCAACGAGCCGCGCGGATGCGGCGTAGGTAAAAAGAGATATGTCGATATTGTTTGTAGATTACGATTTGCGCGGCCGCGATGGCGAACGCCGTGAAGACTATGCAGCGCTGGAAGAGCGGATAAACCTACTTGGTGACGCGCTGCGCTTAGAGTATTCCACCTGGCTCATCGACGCATCCGGGCCGTTCCCGGTGATTGAGGCATTCCTACGGAAGACGCTGCGGTGTGAAGATCGGTTGTTGGTTTACGAGGCTCCGACGACAATGGCTGGCCAAGGGCTCTCCAATGAACAGCAACAATGGCTGGCCGCTCATGGTATTCGCATCTTAGGCGCTAACTTCGCGTTTCTTGCGGTCGACCGGTTCGAAGCGGAACTACGGCGTAAGAAGCAGCTGCGCGAGGCCGTGGCTGCTGCGTCGCGCCGAGCCTTCGTACCGGCTACTACATCGACGCCAATCCGACCGGACTTAATCACCGCACTCGAGGCGATTCTAGGACCGAAGCCTCAGCCGACTGAACCGGCGACGGATTGGCTCGGCGTGCTTGGCATCGGGTCGCCGCCGAAGACGCTGTAATGGGGCGTCCCTCGCTTCGCTACCTCGGTCCGTTCACGATTTCCGAGATCGAATGGCATATCGGCGATTTCGACTCAGTATGGGTAAAACCGCGCGAATCGGCGATCCTACGCGGTCCGCAGGGACAACGCCTACTGTACCCCGTCGGCATGCGCTGGCCTTGCGGCTGCGATGTGCGCGGTCCCTCGTATGAAAATCTCAAGACCAGCCGGTGGGCACCGTGCCCGACGCATCGGGCAAACGCGGTATATACTGGCGCGCCGGCATGCGAGGTCTCCGAAGACCAGATTGGCGGTTACCTCGTACCGCGAGAGTGGGCCACGATGCGGCAGGGTTGGCACCTTATCGAGGCGGCGCCGGGCTTATTGTGAAACGCGATTGCCCCGTCAGGACTTATTGTGAAATTGCTCCGTTACCGTGAGACAACCACCGTTCTAACCTTCTAGGACTGCTCGATGTGGCGGAAGGCGATGGCATCTTGTGAGGTGTCCACATAGACTGCTTCCGCTACGAGCGGATTGGTGAGGTGACGGAAGGCCGCCTCGATGTCGGCTCTCGTGCACGGAACATGGGATCCGAGAGCGGTTAGCGAACCGTCCACGAGGAGCAGCGCCGCGTTGATATCGAGGCGTGGCGCGTCAGCTGCGTTCGCGCGCGGGGGCAGTTGGACCCGCGCCGCGTTCTCGCGGAGCAAGTCGCAAACGACCGCGGTGCGCTTCGGAGCGCCGTGGCTTCGCTCCCAGAGTACGTCGTCGATATGCTGGCGCACGAATCCCGGCGTGAAGAGCACTTCCATTTCGACCGGGTCGTATGCGTTTTCCAGGCATTGGATGATGTCGTCCGTGGTCCAGCAGCTCACTCGGTGAGCAATGAGCTCGTCACGCAGGTTGACGCCTTGGTCGAATGCCGGCCCCACCATGGCGGAGTACTTCGCGCTGTAGGGCTCGCGGTAGCGGGCCGCTTCGGCGGCGTCCGGGTCGAGCACCCAGTGCTGCTTCGCGCGCTTGCATTCGAGCATGGCCCGGTACGCGAGGGGGCCGAGCGGTGCGTCGAGGACGCCGTCGGGCGCGCCGTTTCCGCCGACGTGCTGCACCACGAAGCCGACGGCCTCGAAGGTGCGGCAGACGGCGAGCTCGTAGGCCGTCGCGTCGGCGCCGCGCTGTGTGTTCTCCAACTCGCGGCGGAGCGACTCGAAGTTTGCGACGGGACCGCGCCTCGGGAGCGGGTGCTTCGAATCGGGCCAATCGTCGAGCGGGTGGTTCAGGCGGAAGCGGCGGTCCACGTCCTGGACGATCGTGCACGACCTGCCCTGTCCGCTGTGACGCTCGATGTAGCCGACGAGCGCGATGTAGACGTCCTTCTGCTGGGTGTGCGCCAGCAGGTGACGCCGGCGTGCGTTGGTCCAGATCTCATCGCCTGAGCGTGGGCGGCCGTCGGCCAGCACGACGAGCGCAGCGTCGATGATGTGGCCACGCTGGTCGCGCCAATCGCGCTGATGCGGTGGCGCGGCAGCGCGTTCGCTCAGGCGTCGCAGTCGCTCGGCGCCGATCATGCGGAAGGACTCTTCTTCGACTTGCACGGCGCTTCGAAGTCAGAAGAGCGGTGCCGCTCAGGCCTTCACGCCGGCGAAGCGCTGGGCGGCCAACTTTGCGGTAAGGCTCGCGAAGAGGTCGCCCTGGGCGAGGCGGTCGTCCGCGTTGGCGGCTGTGAATTCGCCATTTCGAAGCTTGTCGAGCTCAACCCAATCGAAAGGCGTTACCATCGGCAGACGCGGCTCGCCGGTGAGCGAGTACGGCAGCCGGCTGTGCTGTCCGGGCGCATTTGAGCTGACGGTGACCTCGACGCGCGGCGCCGTTCGCTGTTCGTGAGGCTTCGCTCGCGCCACGAGGAGCTCGGGGTGCTCGGTGAGCGCGGTCGCGAGAACCTTGTGAAGCCACGTTCGAACCGCTTCGTACGACGGAGCATCGGCAAACGGAATGAACAGCGCGGCGTCCGAGCCTTCGAAGAGCGGGATCGCGTCGAGGGCAGGCACTTGAAGCGCGGAGCGAAAGACGACGAGCGCTTCGCGGAGCTGCGCTTGTGTCGCGCCGGCAATCGGCTTGAGGAGAATGCGGGCGAATCCGACGGCGTCGGATCGCTCGGCGCAGGCGTCCAGGAATGGACCCCGACGGCGCCAATGTGAACGTAGTAGAGGATCGTGTTGACAGCGCAGCCGGGATAGACGTGCCTGCCGCTCGACGTCGTCACAGTAACAGGCGGCACGGAGTGCGGCAGCTCGTCGTGGTTGCTGGAAAATACGGCTCCGTCCCGAGGCCATGCGGATAGTACGAAAACAAGCGGAGCATGCGGAAAGTTCGCCGCGATGAGCGGCGCGACTCGCTCGTAGTGCGCGAGAATGGCGCGCTGCTCAGAAGCGCTCGCGCGTGAGGAAACAAGATCCATCTGGAAACCCGCCTTCCGTTGGAATTTGCTGACGCCACCATTTGCCACAGACGGGGCTGATTCCCGCCGCCATCGTGACGCGATAAAACGACGAGGGGCGCCATTTTTTCGGCGGCCCTCGTTCCGCTGACTACGGCGGATGTCCCGATAGTATCCCGAATGATTCGCCTCGTCAACTACATCACCGTCAAGTCGTTAGCGCATATTTTTCAACACTATTTGTGCATTGATTCGAACGCACGTTCGTGCTATGATATTCCTGTAGCGCGAAAACTCGCGCATCAAAACTAAGCGGCTCGGCCGGTGCGCTAACACCGACCGAGCCCGTCACCCGATGAAAGTACCATCGAATGACAATCCTCGTGTTCGACGCATTGACGTCGAGCCCTCGGCGTGGCTTCCCTATCGCCGATCCCGCGGTCCACCGTTCCTCTCGGGTGGTGGCGTAATGCCGTCCGTCGAGTTTCGCGCCTCCATGGCCGACGTTACGGACGAAGAGCACCAGAACATGGCCGGCCTGGTGCAGCCCGAAGATTTCAACGCCGGCGTAATCGTTCGTTTTCTGCGTGACAACGGGATAGATGCTTGCATCGAGGAATCCGGCAATGGCTTTCGCTATACGCTCGCGGACCCTGCCCGCGAGTCCCAGGTGCGCTTCGCCTGCGTCTGCCTGCGCGTCGATCAGATACTCGATCGAGGCAGCATATTGGTGTATGGAGGCGAAGCGATGAGATCAAAGTGCTCGCGTCCGCCGGTGGAACCGCTGTCTGCTCGTATCCTTCGTCTTCGAATCGCGCGCGGGTATAGTGCTGACGAGCTAGCAGCGGTAGCACAAGTACCGCCCGGTGCGATTCGGCGGCTCGAAGCGGGCAAGCCGGTGGATAAATCCGTCTTGCCGGCTCTCGCCGCAGCGCTCGGCGTTTCCTTTTGTTTCCTCATCTGCGGCGAGCATAGCTGCGCCGAGCGCGCTTGCGTCTCACCGCTGCTCATTTACAAGCCAGGCGTGATAGTTTCGTTTGCGGCGCATGCCGGCCACAAGGCCGCCTTGAGACGCCGACACTTACCAGAGCGGACAGGCTTGTGAAGGAACGTGTCAGCAGCGATGCGCTCGATCAGATCGCGGCGATTTTCGGCTTAACGGACAGCGGCGTCGCTGACCTCTTCGCAGTCTCGCGAGGCACCGTCGCGCGGTGGCGCTCAGCAGGCATCCCGGCGAAACGGAGCGCCGACGTGGACCGGGTCCGTGAGCTCGCGACATACTTCCAGCGCAGGTTTATCCGGGCGCGTATCCCTAAGATCGTGCGCACACCAAGCCGCGCCCTCGGGGGTAAGAACGTTCTGGTAGTAATCGCCGAGCGCGGCGTCGACCCGGTGTACGGTTATCTCGAACGTCTCTTCTCCTACTCTGTCGGATGATCGTTTCGGCTTGTTCAGTACTATCGTACGACGACGACCGATGTGGCGCTGCGGCCGAACTCGTCTGGGCGATCGAGGACGTGAGCGTCTGCGCCGGGCCAGAAGAACGTTCCCGGCGTTACCGTGCGGGCGAGGTAGTGGAGGCGGTAGATGCCGGCGTCGAGGCGGTCGGCGTAGGCTTCGATGCGGTCGGTGCGAATTTGCTGGTCGCCGATCGCCCAGGACGTTGACGGCAATTGCAGCGCTTTCGATGCCGTTGCGAACGTCGTGTCGACCGCTTCGAAGCCGGCGGGAAGCGGGTCGGTGATCAGGACACGTTCGACGGGGTGGTCGCTGACGATTTGCAGCTCGACGTCGTAGACGTGCGCGGGCGGGAGGGTGAGCGACGACGCCGGCGTGGTGAGGCCCATCGTTGCAATCACCGGGGCCGTGTTCGCTTCGCGCACGACGCGAGTGACGCGCAGGCCGTTCAGGCGGCCCGGCGCCGCGCCGGCGAGGCGGTAGGTGTACGTCACCGCGTAGTGGAGCGTGCCGGTGCCGTTCTTCGTGAGTGTGATCGGGTTCGCGCCCGGGGTGATATCGCGCATCGGGACGAGCGTCTCGCGCTGCGGGGAGCGTGCGCCGGTGAACTGCTGCTGCGCGATCCTCTTGCTGCCGAGCGTTGCGGTGGCGGTGAAGTTCGCAGGCTTTTCGCGGGCGGCGAGATCGACCAGGGCACCGAGCGCGGCGGCGTTTTCGCAGGCGCAGCCGAACGAGCCTTTGCGGCGCATGTCGAGGAGCGAGCGGGTCAGGCGGTCCAGCGTCTCGCCGTCGGCCTTGCGCACGAGCTCCAGGCGCAGCGCTTCGCTTTGCGCGACGATGGGTGCGTCGTACCAGGTGTAGCGCTCGGGCAGGTTCACCACCGCGCCGCGGCCGGTCGTGTAGAAATGGTCTTCGATCGTCTTCGAGAGCGCGGCGGCTTGTGATGCGTAGCCCGGTGCTTGCGTGAGCAGGCGCGCGAGGCGGGCTTGGTCGGCGAAGCACAGCTTGTCGTGCTGCGCGTAGACGTCGCTCAGGAACGTACTGCGGTGATCGCCGGCGCTCGCGAGCGCGTCGAGGGCGAGGAGGCGGAGCTCGGCCTTGCAGAGGTCGCTCTTGCACCACTTCTCGTGCGCGGTCGGATCCCCGAGCACGGCCGCGGCGTAGCTGTGCGCACCGGCGTACATTGCCGGATCGACCGCGATCCCGGCGTCGTGCGCGCGGGCCAGCGCCTTCAGCGCGAACAGTGAGTCCCACGGATCCGAGTTTTCGGAACGCCAGTACGGCGCGAAGCCGCCGTCGGCTCGCCGCAAGCCGAAGAGGGTCGAAAGTTCCAGTTGCGCGCGGTCGCGCGCCGCGTGCGCGTCGGTGCCGTTGCGTTTCGCCAGCGTGACGAGATCGCTCGCGATCGCCAAGCGGGCCGCGGAGGTGATCGCGATGCGCTCGTCGCCGCGTAACGCGTCCTTCGCCGCGACGACGATCTCCGGTATCAGCGACGACGCCAGCGCGACGTCGATTCCGCCCGTGTCGCGCGGCGTGTCCGGCGCGACCGACAGGCCGACCGATGCGCGCGAGTCCGTCGTTCCGGTTTGCACGACGGACTCGCTTACGTCGAGCCCGTTCACCGGGACCGGGATCGCGAACGCGTCGCCGGTCCCCGCGCCGCGCACACGCACCGTCGCGGTCGCGACGCCCGTCCCCTCGTTCGCAATCACCGGGAAGCGATACGCCTTGGTGATCCGCTCGAGCGGCGCTTCGAGCGAGGTCGTCGGCTGGTACGACTCCGAGGCGATCTTGTCGCCGTTGAGCACGAACCGCAGCGGGTCGGTGAGCGCGGCGTCGATGCGCAGCGTTCCAGTGGCGCCGGTACCGTTGGTGACCGAAACGCCGGCGTCGAAGCGGTCGCCGGGGCGGGCGAACTGCGGGACGACCGGGTTCGCGATCAGCGGCTTCGTCGTCTTGAACGTCGTCTCGCCGTTGCCGAAGCGGCCGTCGGTGGTCGAGGAGACGACCATCACGCGCCACGTCGTCAGGTCGTCGGGCAGCGTGAACCACGCGCTCGCGTCGCCGTTCGCGTCGGTGCGCACCGCGCCGACGAAGTACGCCAGTGGCTGGAAGTTGTGGCGCACGCGCGGATCGGCTTCTTCTCCCGACAGCCCGCCGCCAAAGCCCCATCCCTTCTCCACCGGACGCTGCGGCGTGCTGAGCAGCAGTGCGGAGCGGTTGTCGGCGTAGCGCGTCGAGATCGGCTGGTCGACGTAGACGAGCTTCACCAAGTCCGGCGGACGATAGCCGGTGAGCCGCAGCACCGCGTCGTTCACCACCATCAGCGTTACTTGGCCACGCACCGGATGCTTCGCGCCGTCGGCGAGGTGGACGTGTACCGCCTGCTGCGCGCCCGGCTCCAGCGTTGCGGCGTCTGCGCGCACCGTGGCGACGACGTACTTGCCGTCGAGCGCGACGTTGAACGACGCGAAGCCGGCGCGCGCAAACGCGTTACCGCCGTCGGCGAGATTCTTCGCCGGCGGTGCGCCGCGGCGGACCAGAAACGCCTCGACCGCGGCGTTCGGCAGCATCTGCGGCGTCACTTTGAAGCGCACCGTCGGCGCGGCGCTGTTCGTCGGCTGCGTCGTCTCCCACAGCACGCCGTGGCGGATCACCGCCAGGTGCAGTTGGGCGTTCGGGAACGGCGACTGCACCAGCGCGGTCGCAGTGTCGCCCGGCTTGTACGTCGTCTTGTCGAGCTTGACGGTGAGCTGGTTCGGATCGCGCGCGAACCACGCCGTCTCGCCGGTGCCGCCGACGAAGACGAGGACGTCGGTCTCGCCGGCGTCGCTGCTCGCGCCGGCGACGTTCGCGCGCAGGCGATACGTGCCGGGCTTTGTTGGCGTCAGCGAGACGCTGACCGGCTTGTCGGCGCTGGTCGCGTCGGCGCTCGCGACGGTCTGGTAGGAGACGGACTGCACCGGCTGCTCGGCGCCTTCTAGGATCTGCGTCGCGCTGGAGTAGTTCGCGAACTGCATCTCGACGTGCACGCTCGTTCCGGTGCGGGCCTTGCCGGCGGGGTCGGTCGCGATCACGCTCACGGTGAGCGGCGTTCCGGCGGTGCCGACGTCGTCCGACTTCACGCCGATCAGCGTGTCGGACGGGAGCGCGGTGAACTGCTTCGAGTCGGCGACCGCGATGTTCGAGGCGTCGGTCGTCTCCGCGTCGACCTCGTACGTCATCGGGAACGGCAGATCGCTCGCGACCGGGACGCTGACCGCGCTGTTTCCTTTGTCGTCGACGGTGACCGTCTTCTCCAGCACGTCGGTCGACGCGTCGGGCTGCTGTTCGGGCCAGAACCATTGCCGGCCGAAGGAGTAGCCGTCGCGGCCTTTCGGCGTGAACGCCGCGATCGCGCGCGTGACGGTGAACTTCGTCGACGCGCCGGTGAGCGGCGCGCCGAACAGGTAGGCGTTGCTCGCGCTCGCGTTGACCGCGCCGCCGCGCGCGGCGACGTCGTGGTCGAGCGCGAGGTCGACCTTGAAGTTCGGCGGCTTGAACTCGGCGACGCGGAAGCTGCCGTCGATCTCTTCGCCGTTCCCGGAGCTCGCGGTGATCTGGTAGTACCCGAGCGCCGCATCTTTCGGCAGCACGACCGGGATCGAGAAGGTGCCGAACGCGTTCAGCGCGCGGCGGCCGAGGTCGTGCTTGTCGCCCTTCGGCAATTGCAGCGTAAGCGCGTACGACGCCGCGGTGCCGCGCTTGAGCACCCCGTCGATCAGGAACCAGCCGACGCCGGTGAGCTGCACGGTCTCGCCGGGCTTGTAGAGCTCGCGGTCGGAGAAGATCGTGCCGCGCGAGAGCGGCGTGGCGAAGTTCCAGCCGTTGTAGAAGTCCCCGGAGTACGCGCCGCTGCCGTCGCTGGTCCGCACGTACGTCCAGTCGGCGCCGCGCCGCACCACCGTGACCAACGACGGCGCGGCGTCTTCGGTGCTGGTGGAACGCGTCTGGCAGCGCGCGAACGCCGCGCCGCCGAAGCGAGCGACGCCGTGCGCGTCGGTCGTTCCGCTCGCGCACGCGCTCGGCGGAGACTTCGATTCGTTGTCGGCTTGTGAGACGTACACGTCGACGCTCGCGCCGGCCGCGGGCGTGCCGTCGGCGATGCGGTTGACGAAGACGTTGCCGCCGTCGGGGAACCAGCGCGCGAAGACGCCCAGATCGGTGAGCTGCACGACGCCCGCGGCGATAAACGGCTGATCGGTGCGCGGCAAGTTCGCGTAGACGCCGTACGCGAGCGCGCCGCCCGGCGCGCCGAGCTTCGCCCGCAGCGGAATCTCGAGCGTGCGCTGAACGTTCTTCGGCGCGCGCGCGTCGAACGGCGGCCACACCCCTGACAGCGGCAGCATGTCGCCGCGCCCCTCGCCGGTCGCATCCGGATAGAGCACCGCGTCTTGCGGCTTGAGCGGATGAAACACCGCGCGCACGTCGGAGGGCGCGTTGACCGCGACGACGTTCAAGCGCACGTCGCGGCCGGGCGGGAACAGGTTCAGCCCGCTCGGCGCCCACACGTCGGGCGCGAAGTCGCCCGTGTGGAACGTGGCCGTCTGCACGGCGCCAAGCGTCTGTCCGAAGGTGTCGCGCAGGCCGGCGCCGATCGCCACCGTGTAGTCGGTCTGCGGCGAAAGGAGCGCGGTGTTCACTGCGACGCCGTTCTCGACGGCCGCGAACGGCGTCGAGCCGGGCGGCGGCGAGGGCGAGAGCGCCAGCGCCTTGAGCGACTTCTCGTCGATGGGCGAGGTGAACTGCAGCTGCGGATCGCCGGTGGTGAAGCGCGAGCCCGGCAGCTTCCCGACACCGGTGAAGCGCAGGGCGTCGTACGTCTTGAACGCGCCGGTGAACGCGCTCTCGCTCGCGCGGTTGCCGTCGCGCGGGAGAACGCCCGGCTCGATGGTGACGTCGTACTGTTTTCCCTTCGCGAGGTCGTGCGCGGGGACGAGCACGTAGCTCCACGTGTTGAGCGCGGCGTTGTAGTCGGCTTCGGGCTGCTCCGCGCCCGGGATCGCCGGCGTCGCGGTCGCCGTCGCGGTGTCGGGCGGGATCGTGAGCGGCACCGGCTGTCCTTGCGGGTCGTCGTGGTCGCGCGCGAACGCGTGCGATTGCAGCGAGTCGCGGTCGAGCGCGACGTTCGAGGTCAGCGAGATCTTCGGGTGCAGGTCGAGCGGCTGCGTGTCCTTGTCGAGCTCCGGCAGGTTGGTGAGCTCGATCGCCGGCGTTTGGAAGGTCCAGGAGAGGTCGCTCGCAAGCGCGTGGCCGTGGACGTCTTGCACGCCCTTCGTGATCGTCACGCGCACGCGCGTCGCGGCGGGCCACGCGCGGTCGGCTTCGAAGCCGATCATGCGCGGGGTGAGGAAGCGAAACCGTCCCGGCAGCGCCGGCTCGATCGCGAAGTGCGCGAGGATCGCGGTTTCGTCGAGTGACTCCAGCTTCTCCAGCGGGATCAGGTCGTCGCTGAAGCGGACGAGAATCTGCGCGAGCGTGTCGACCTCGCCGGTCGGCGCGACCGACGCGACCGGCGCGCCGGGCGAGGGCGCCGCGAGCGGCGAGACCGTGGCGAGCGGCTGCGGTTTCGCCGGGCCGCGCGACGTGCAGCCGGTCGCGACGACGATGGCAAATGCGACGAACGCGAGCGCGCTGCGCGCGTGCAGGCACACGCGTCGTCAGCTCGTGCGGTCTGCGGAGACTTCGCCGGAGAGCGTGTACGTCGCGGTGACGTGCGAGCCCGACGACGGCACGTCGGCGTTGCCGACCATCCCGGTCGGCACGCTGATCGACGCGGAGTTGGAGCCGGAGAACGGATCGTTGTAGGCGAGCTGCACGTACTGCTGGCGGCCGTGCTGGTCGGTGAAACCGTAGGTCACCGTGCCTTCGCAGCCTTGGAAGATCCCCTCGCTCATCCCGACGAACGCGTCGGACGCCGTCGTGTTCGGCGCGACGCTCCTGACGTTGATCTCGCAGGTCCCCCAGGACGGCGCGTCCCCGGCATACTCCAGCGCGTACGGCGACTGGTTCTGGAGGACGCCACTCAAGACGAAGCTCATCGGAAAGCTCCCTTCGCCGGGGCCCTACGACTCGGAAGCGAAACTACCTTTGCAGTGATGATCTCAACGCGGATCGCGCTCGCCGCGCTCGCCGCCGCTTTCGCAGGACTCGCCGTCGCCGGACGGCCGATCGGGCCGCGCGCGTTCGCGGGCGGCGCGAACGCGCTCACCTTCGAAGACCGCTCCGGCGTCGTGCTGGG
>Ga0213878_10000188_pt1 | contig 26183 bp, 22 predicted proteins | sample VelepicoBEBS_R02_FD_161053 | JGI IMG/M metagenome (GOLD analysis project Ga0213878, IMG submission 161053) | Vellozia epidendroides bulk soil microbial communities from rupestrian grasslands, the National Park of Serra do Cipo, Brazil - BS_R02 | ecosystem: Environmental > Terrestrial > Soil >... | reverse complement strand
TTAAAGTGGGCGAAGAAGTTGAAATCGTTGGTATCAAAGAGACTGCGAAGTCTACCTGTACTGGCGTTGAAATGTTCCGCAAACTGCTGGACGAAGGCCGTGCTGGTGAGAACGTGGGTGTTCTGCTGCGTGGTATCAAACGTGAAGAAATCGAACGTGGTCAGGTACTGGCGAAGCCGGGTTCCATCAAGCCGCACACCAAGTTCGAATCTGAAGTGTACATCCTGTCCAAAGACGAAGGCGGCCGTCACACTCCGTTCTTCAAAGGCTACCGTCCGCAGTTCTACTTCCGTACAACTGACGTGACTGGCACCATCGAACTGCCGGAAGGCGTAGAGATGGTAATGCCGGGCGACAACATCAAAATGGTTGTTACCCTGATCCACCCGATCGCGATGGACGACGGTCTGCGTTTCGCAATCCGTGAAGGCGGCCGTACCGTTGGCGCGGGCGTGGTTGCTAAAGTTCTCGGCTAATCGCTGATAACATTTGACGCAATGCGCAATAAAAGGGCATCATTTGATGCCCTTTTTGCACGCTTTCGAACCAGAACCTGGCTCATCAGTGATTTTTTTTGTCATAATCATTGCTGAGACAGGCTCTGAAGAGGGCGTTTAGTCCGAAACATAATTTCGGTTTGGTTTGCCTCGCGCTCGCGGGGTGAAAATGTTTGTAGAATACTTCTGACAGGTTGGTTTATGAGTGCGAATACCGAAGCTCAAGGGAGCGGGCGCGGCCTGGAAGCGATGAAGTGGGTAGTCGTTGCCGTGCTGCTGATCGTAGCTATCGTGGGCAACTACCTTTATCGTGACATTATGCTGCCGCTGCGTGCGCTGGCAGTTGTAATTCTGATTGCTGCAGCGGGTGGTGTCGCGCTGTTGACGACGAAAGGCAAAGCAACCGTTGCGTTTGCCCGTGAAGCGAGAACTGAAGTCCGTAAGGTCATTTGGCCGACTCGCCAGGAAACGTTGCACACCACGCTGATTGTGGCCGCAGTTACTGCTGTAATGTCACTGATCCTGTGGGGACTGGATGGTATTCTGGTCCGCCTGGTATCCTTTATCACTGGCCTGAGGTTCTGAGATGTCTGAAGCTCCTAAAAAGCGCTGGTACGTCGTTCAGGCGTTTTCCGGTTTTGAAGGCCGCGTAGCTACGTCGCTGCGCGAGCATATCAAATTACACAATATGGAAGAGTTGTTTGGTGAAGTCATGGTGCCGACCGAAGAAGTGGTCGAAATCCGTGGCGGCCAGCGTCGCAAGAGCGAGCGCAAATTCTTCCCGGGCTACGTATTGGTTCAGATGGTGATGAATGACGCCAGCTGGCACCTGGTGCGCAGCGTACCTCGCGTAATGGGCTTCATCGGTGGTACCTCCGATCGTCCGGCGCCGATCAGCGACAAAGAAGTTGATGCGATTATGAACCGCCTGCAGCAGGTGGGTGATAAGCCGCGTCCGAAAACGCTGTTTGAGCCAGGTGAAATGGTTCGCGTTAATGACGGTCCGTTTGCTGACTTCAATGGCGTGGTGGAAGAGGTGGACTACGAGAAGTCCCGCCTGAAAGTCTCCGTTTCTATCTTCGGTCGTGCAACGCCGGTAGAGCTGGACTTCAGCCAGGTTGAAAAAGCATAAATAAGCAGCGATCAAACGTTGCACAAGGCGCGAGATTGGAATACAATTTCGCGCCTTTTGTATTTATGGGCCTTGTGCACATAAATCATGTATTAATCACGGGGAGCCTCCTTGAGGCGCTATACCCACTAGAGGAAATTTAAATGGCTAAGAAAGTACAAGCCTATGTCAAGCTGCAGGTTGCAGCTGGTATGGCTAACCCGAGCCCACCGGTAGGTCCGGCTCTGGGTCAGCAGGGCGTAAACATCATGGAATTCTGCAAAGCGTTCAACGCTAAAACTGAATCCATGGAGAAAGGTCTGCCGATTCCGGTAGTTATCACCGTTTACGCTGACCGCTCCTTCACTTTCGTCACCAAGACTCCGCCGGCTGCTGTTCTGCTGAAGAAAGCTGCAGGCATCAAGTCTGGTTCCGGCAAGCCGAACAAAGAGAAAGTAGGTAAAGTTTCTCGCGCTCAGCTGCTGGAAATCGCGCAGACTAAAGCTGCCGACATGACCGGTGCCGACATTGAAGCGATGACTCGCTCAATCGAAGGTACTGCGCGTTCCATGGGCCTGGTAGTGGAGGATTAAGAAATGGCTAAACTGACCAAGCGCATGCGCGTGATCCGTGAGAAAGTTGATGCAACTAAACAGTACGACATCAACGAAGCCATCGCTCTGCTGAAAGAGCTGGCCACCGCTAAATTTACCGAAAGCGTAGACGTTGCTGTTAACCTCGGCATCGACGCTCGTAAATCTGACCAGAACGTACGTGGTGCAACTGTACTGCCGCACGGTACTGGCCGTTCTGTTCGCGTCGCCGTATTTACCCAGGGCCCGAACGCTGAAGCTGCTAAAGCAGCTGGCGCTGAGCTGGTAGGTATGGAAGATCTGGCTGACCAGATCAAGAAAGGCGAAATGAACTTTGACGTTGTTATTGCTTCTCCGGATGCAATGCGCGTTGTTGGCCAGCTGGGCCAGGTTCTGGGTCCGCGTGGCCTGATGCCAAACCCGAAAGTGGGTACTGTTACGCCGAACGTTGCTGAAGCGGTTAAAAACGCTAAAGCAGGCCAGGTTCGTTACCGTAACGACAAAAACGGCATCATCCACACCACCATCGGTAAAGTGGACTTTGACGCTGACAAACTGAAAGAAAACCTGGAAGCTCTGCTGGTTGCGCTGAAAAAAGCAAAACCGACTCAGGCGAAAGGCGTGTACATCAAGAAAGTTAGCATCTCCACCACCATGGGTGCTGGTGTAGCTGTTGATCAGGCTGGTCTGAGCGCTTCCGCGAACTAAGATTAGTCTTTACGTGGGTGGTGATTTTGTCTACAATCTTACCCCCACGAAAAATTTTTCGGTTGGAGCCTGGCCTTATCCAGGCCTCCGTCCAAGACCGCAGGTGTTTCGTAACAGGAACTTAATTCCCTGCGTAGACGGTGACAGAACCTGAAGACTATTTTTTTAAGTATCTTTGGCTTGTTTCTGCTCACCGTGTTAAGACGCTCTTTTCGTTGAAAAGAGTGAAGTGAGTTCCAGAGATTTACTCTGGCAAACATCCAGGAGCAAAGCTAATGGCTTTAAATCTTCAAGACAAACAAGCGATTGTTGCTGAAGTCAGCGAAGTAGCCAAAGGCGCGCTGTCTGCAGTAGTTGCGGATTCCCGTGGCGTGACTGTAGATAAAATGACTGAACTGCGTAAAGCAGGTCGCGAAGCCGGCGTTTACATGCGTGTTGTTCGCAACACCCTGCTGCGCCGTGTTGTTGAAGGTACTCAGTTCGAGTGCCTGAAAGACGCGTTTGTCGGTCCGACCTTGATTGCATACTCTATGGAACACCCGGGCGCTGCCGCTCGTCTGTTCAAAGAGTTCGCGAAAGCGAATGCAAAATTTGAGGTCAAAGCCGCTGCCTTTGAAGGTGAGCTGATCCCGGCGTCGCAGATCGACCGCCTGGCAACTCTGCCGACATACGAAGAAGCAATTGCACGCCTGATGGCAACCATGAAAGAAGCTTCGGCTGGCAAACTGGTTCGTACTCTGGCTGCTGTACGCGATGCGAAAGAAGCTGCTTAATCGCAGTTGTCTTTATAAAGCATTCGCTTACGTATAAACTTATTCTGATATTCAGGAACAATTTAAATGTCTATCACTAAAGATCAAATCATTGAAGCAGTTGCCGCTATGTCCGTAATGGACGTTGTTGAGCTGATCTCTGCAATGGAAGAAAAATTCGGTGTTTCCGCTGCTGCCGCTGTAGCTGTTGCTGCTGGCCCGGCTGCTGAAGCTGCTGAAGAAAAAACTGAGTTCGACGTAATTCTGAAAGCCGCTGGCGCTAACAAAGTTGCTGTTATCAAAGCAGTACGTGGCGCAACTGGCCTGGGTCTGAAAGAAGCTAAAGACCTGGTAGAATCTGCTCCGGCCGCTCTGAAAGAAGGCGTGAGCAAAGATGACGCTGAAGCTCTGAAAAAATCTCTGGAAGAAGCTGGCGCTGAAGTTGAAGTTAAATAAGCCAACCCTTCCGGTTGCAGCCTGAGAAATTAGGCTGATGGCTGGTGACTTTTTGGTCACCAGCCTTTTTGCGCTGTAGGGCGCCAGTAGCATTTCACACTGTTTGACTGCTGGTTAGCCTGACAATGCTTGTTTCTATCGACGACTTAATATACTGCGACAGGGCTCGCGCTCTGTGTAAATCGCAATGAAATGGTTTAAGCGTGATAGCAACAGGTATTGCGGAAAGTGTTCCATTTTCCGGTCAACAAAATAGTGTTGCATAAACTGCCCGTCGAATGGGCAGAGTGGGTCGACTTGTCAGCGAGCTGAGGAACCCTATGGTTTACTCCTATACCGAGAAAAAACGTATTCGTAAGGATTTTGGTAAACGTCCACAAGTTCTGGACATTCCATATCTCCTTTCTATCCAGCTTGACTCGTTCCAGAAGTTTATCGAGCAAGATCCTGAAGGTCAGTACGGTCTGGAAGCGGCTTTCCGCTCCGTGTTCCCTATTGCGAGCTATAGCGGCAATTCTGAGCTGCAGTATGTTAGCTATCGCCTGGGCGAGCCGGTATTTGACGTTCAGGAATGTCAGATCCGTGGCGTGACCTATTCCGCCCCGCTGCGCGTTAAGCTGCGTCTGGTGATCTACGAGCGTGAAGCGCCGGAAGGCACCGTAAAAGACATTAAAGAACAAGAAGTGTACATGGGCGAAATTCCGCTCATGACCGATAACGGTACCTTTGTTATCAACGGTACTGAGCGTGTTATCGTTTCTCAGCTGCACCGTAGCCCTGGCGTCTTCTTTGACAGCGACAAGGGTAAAACCCACTCTTCGGGTAAAGTGCTGTATAACGCGCGTATTATCCCTTACCGCGGTTCCTGGCTGGACTTCGAATTCGATCCGAAGGACAACCTGTTTGTACGTATCGACCGTCGCCGCAAACTGCCTGCGACCATCATTTTGCGTGCACTGAACTACACCACTGAACAGATCCTTGACCTGTTCTTTGAGAAAGTGGTTTTCGAGATTCGCGACAACAAGCTGCAGATGGAGCTGATTCCAGAGCGTCTGCGTGGCGAAACCGCGTCGTTCGACATCGAAGCCAACGGTAAAATCTACGTTGAGAAAGGTCGTCGTATCACTGCGCGCCACATCCGTCAGCTGGAAAAAGATGAAATCAAACACATCGAAGTTCCGGTTGAGTATATCGCTGGCAAAGTGGCGTCTAAAGACTACGTTGACGAATCTACTGGCGAGCTGATCTGCCCGGCGAACATGGAGCTGAGCCTGGATCTGCTGGCGAAGTTGAGCCAGTCCGGCCACAAGCGCATCGAAACCCTGTTCACCAACGATCTGGATCACGGCCCGTACATGTCTGAAACGGTACGCGTCGACCCAACTAACGATCGTCTGAGCGCGCTGGTAGAAATCTACCGCATGATGCGCCCGGGTGAGCCGCCGACTCGCGAAGCGGCTGAAAGCCTGTTTGAGAACCTGTTCTTCTCCGAAGACCGTTATGACCTGTCTGCGGTTGGTCGTATGAAGTTCAACCGTTCTCTGCTACGTGATGAGATCGAAGGTTCCGGTATCCTGAGCAAAGACGACATCATTGAAGTGATGAAGAAGCTCATCGATATCCGTAACGGCAAAGGCGAAGTGGACGATATCGACCACCTCGGCAACCGTCGTATCCGTTCCGTAGGCGAAATGGCGGAAAACCAGTTCCGCGTTGGCCTGGTGCGTGTAGAGCGTGCGGTGAAAGAGCGTCTGTCTCTGGGCGATCTGGATACCCTGATGCCTCAGGATATGATCAACGCCAAGCCGATTTCTGCTGCGGTGAAAGAGTTCTTTGGTTCCAGCCAGCTGTCTCAGTTTATGGACCAGAACAACCCGTTGTCTGAAATTACGCACAAACGTCGTATTTCCGCACTCGGCCCGGGCGGTCTGACCCGTGAACGCGCAGGCTTCGAAGTTCGAGACGTACACCCGACTCACTATGGTCGCGTATGTCCAATCGAAACGCCTGAAGGTCCGAACATCGGTCTGATCAACTCCCTGTCCGTGTACGCACAGACAAACGAATACGGTTTCCTCGAGACGCCGTACCGTAAAGTGACCGACGGTGTTGTTACCGACGAAATTCATTACCTGTCTGCTATTGAAGAAGGCAACTACGTTATCGCTCAGGCGAACTCCAACCTGGATGACGACGGCCACTTCGTAGAAGATCTGGTTACCTGCCGTAGCAAAGGCGAATCCAGCTTGTTCAGCCGCGACCAGGTTGACTACATGGACGTATCCACCCAGCAGGTGGTATCCGTCGGTGCATCCCTGATCCCGTTCCTGGAACACGATGACGCCAACCGTGCATTGATGGGTGCGAACATGCAACGTCAGGCGGTTCCGACCCTGCGTGCTGATAAGCCGCTGGTTGGTACCGGTATGGAACGTGCTGTTGCCGTTGACTCCGGTGTTACTGCAGTTGCTAAGCGTGGCGGTACCGTTCAGTACGTGGATGCGTCCCGTATCGTTATCAAAGTTAACGAAGACGAGATGTACCCGGGCGAAGCAGGTATCGACATCTATAACCTGACCAAATACACCCGTTCTAACCAGAACACCTGCATCAACCAGATGCCGTGTGTGTCCCTGGGTGAGCCGGTTGAGCGCGGCGACGTGCTGGCAGACGGTCCGTCCACCGACCTCGGTGAACTGGCGCTGGGCCAGAACATGCGCGTCGCGTTCATGCCGTGGAACGGCTACAACTTCGAAGACTCCATCCTCGTCTCCGAGCGTGTGGTTCAGGAAGACAGATTCACCACCATTCACATCCAGGAACTGGCGTGCGTGTCCCGTGACACCAAGCTGGGGCCGGAAGAGATCACCGCTGATATCCCGAACGTGGGTGAAGCTGCGCTCTCTAAACTCGACGAATCCGGTATCGTTTACATCGGTGCGGAAGTGACCGGCGGCGACATTCTGGTCGGTAAGGTAACGCCGAAAGGTGAAACCCAGCTGACGCCGGAAGAGAAACTGCTGCGTGCGATCTTCGGTGAGAAAGCGTCTGACGTTAAAGACTCTTCTCTGCGCGTACCAAACGGTGTTTCCGGTACCGTTATCGACGTTCAGGTCTTCACCCGCGATGGCGTGGAAAAAGACAAACGTGCACTGGAAATCGAAGAGATGCAGCTCAAGCAGGCGAAGAAAGACCTGTCTGAAGAACTGCAGATCCTCGAAGCTGGTCTGTTTAGCCGTATCTACGCTGTGCTGGTTGCCGGTGGCGTTGAAGCTGAGAAGCTCGACAAACTGCCGCGCGATCGCTGGCTGGAACTCGGTCTGACCGACGAAGAGAAACAGAATCAGCTGGAACAGCTGGCTGAGCAGTATGACGAACTGAAGCACGAGTTCGAGAAGAAACTCGAAGCGAAACGCCGCAAAATCACTCAGGGCGACGATCTGGCACCGGGCGTGCTGAAGATTGTTAAGGTGTATCTGGCCGTTAAACGTCAGATCCAGCCGGGTGATAAGATGGCGGGTCGTCACGGTAACAAGGGTGTTATCTCTAAGATCAACCCGATCGAAGATATGCCGCACGATGCTAACGGTACGCCGGTAGATATCGTACTGAACCCGCTGGGCGTACCGTCTCGTATGAACATCGGTCAGATCCTGGAAACTCACCTGGGTATGGCTGCTAAAGGCATTGGCGAGAAAATTAACGCCATGCTGAAACAGCAGCAGGAAGTCGCGAAACTGCGCGAGTTCATCCAGCGTGCCTACGATCTGGGTACCGACGTTCGTCAGAAAGTCGACCTGAGCACCTTCAGCGATGAAGAAGTTCTGCGTCTGGCGGAAAACCTGCGTAAAGGTATGCCGATCGCAACGCCGGTATTCGACGGTGCGAAAGAAGCGGAAATCAAAGAGCTGCTGCAGCTGGGCGACCTGCCGACCTCCGGTCAGATCACCCTGTTTGACGGCCGTACCGGTGAACAGTTCGAGCGTCCGGTAACCGTAGGTTACATGTACATGCTGAAACTGAACCACCTGGTCGACGACAAAATGCACGCTCGTTCCACCGGTTCCTACAGCCTGGTTACTCAGCAGCCGCTGGGTGGTAAGGCGCAGTTCGGTGGTCAGCGCTTCGGTGAGATGGAAGTGTGGGCGCTGGAAGCATACGGCGCAGCCTACACCCTGCAGGAAATGCTTACCGTTAAGTCTGATGACGTGAACGGTCGTACCAAGATGTATAAGAACATCGTGGACGGCAACCATCAGATGGAACCGGGCATGCCGGAATCCTTCAACGTACTGTTGAAAGAGATCCGTTCGCTGGGTATCAACATCGAACTGGAAGACGAGTAATTCTCGCTCAAACAGGTCACTGCTGCCGGGGTAATACCCGGCAGCGGAATGTGCTAACTCCGACGGGAGCAAATCCGTGAAAGACTTATTAAAGTTTCTGAAAGCGCAAACTAAAACCGAAGAGTTTGATGCGATCAAAATTGCTCTGGCTTCGCCAGACATGATCCGTTCATGGTCTTTCGGTGAAGTTAAAAAGCCGGAAACCATTAACTACCGTACGTTCAAGCCTGAGCGTGACGGTCTGTTCTGTGCTCGTATCTTCGGGCCAGTAAAAGACTATGAGTGCCTGTGCGGTAAGTACAAGCGCCTGAAACACCGTGGTGTTATCTGTGAGAAGTGCGGCGTTGAAGTGACCCAGACCAAAGTGCGTCGTGAGCGCATGGGCCACATCGAGCTGGCGTCTCCGACCGCTCACATCTGGTTCCTGAAATCGCTGCCGTCCCGTATCGGTCTGCTGCTCGATATGCCGCTGCGTGATATCGAGCGCGTACTGTACTTCGAATCCTATGTGGTTATCGAAGGCGGTATGACTAACCTGGAACGCAATCAGATCCTGACTGAAGAGCAGTATCTGGACGCGCTGGAAGAGTTCGGCGACGAATTCGACGCGAAGATGGGCGCCGAAGCTATCCAGGCCCTGCTGAAGAGCATGGATCTGGAGCAGGAATGCGAACAGCTGCGTGAAGAGCTGAACGAAACCAATTCCGAAACCAAGCGTAAAAAGCTGACCAAGCGCATCAAGCTGCTGGAAGCGTTCGTTCAGTCTGGCAACAAGCCAGAGTGGATGATCCTGACCGTTCTGCCGGTTCTGCCGCCAGACCTGCGTCCGCTGGTTCCGCTGGATGGTGGTCGTTTCGCGACGTCTGACCTGAACGATCTGTATCGTCGCGTCATTAACCGTAACAACCGTCTGAAACGCCTGCTGGATCTGGCTGCGCCTGACATCATCGTACGTAACGAAAAACGTATGCTGCAGGAAGCGGTCGATGCTCTGCTGGATAACGGCCGTCGCGGTCGTGCGATCACCGGTTCTAACAAACGTCCTCTGAAATCTTTGGCCGACATGATCAAAGGTAAGCAGGGTCGTTTCCGTCAGAACCTGCTCGGTAAGCGTGTTGACTACTCCGGTCGTTCTGTTATCACCGTAGGTCCATACCTGCGTCTGCATCAGTGCGGTCTGCCGAAGAAAATGGCGCTGGAGCTGTTCAAACCGTTCATTTACGGCAAGCTGGAACTGCGAGGACTTGCCACCACCATCAAAGCCGCTAAGAAAATGGTTGAGCGTGAAGAAGCTGTCGTTTGGGATATCCTGGACGAAGTTATCCGCGAACACCCGGTACTGCTGAACCGTGCACCAACCCTGCACCGTCTGGGTATCCAGGCCTTTGAACCGGTACTGATCGAAGGTAAAGCTATCCAGCTGCACCCGCTGGTTTGTGCGGCATATAACGCCGACTTCGATGGTGACCAGATGGCTGTTCACGTACCGCTGACGCTGGAAGCCCAGCTCGAAGCGCGTGCGCTGATGATGTCTACCAACAACATCCTGTCCCCAGCGAACGGCGAACCTATCATCGTTCCGTCTCAGGACGTTGTATTGGGTCTGTACTACATGACCCGCGACTGTGTTAACGCCAAAGGCGAAGGCATGGTGCTGACTGGCCCGAAAGAAGCTGAGCGTATTTATCGCGCTGGCCTGGCCTCTCTGCATGCGCGCGTTAAAGTGCGTATCACCGAATACGAAAAAGATGACAACGGCGAATTCGTTGCGAAGACCAGCCTGAAAGACACGACCGTTGGCCGTGCCATTCTGTGGATGATCGTACCGAAAGGTCTGCCTTTCTCCATCGTCAACCAGGCGCTGGGCAAGAAAGCTATCTCCAAAATGCTGAACACCTGTTACCGCATTCTGGGCCTGAAGCCGACCGTTATCTTCGCTGACCAGACCATGTACACCGGTTTTGCTTACGCTGCGCGCTCAGGTGCGTCCGTAGGTATCGACGACATGGTTATCCCGGAGAAGAAACACGAGATCATCTCTGAAGCGGAAGCCGAAGTTGCTGAGATCCAGGAGCAGTTCCAGTCTGGTCTGGTGACCGCGGGCGAACGCTATAACAAAGTTATCGATATCTGGGCTGCGGCGAACGATCGTGTATCCAAAGCGATGATGGATAACCTGCAAACCGAAACCGTGATTAACCGTGACGGCGTTGAAGAGCAGCAGGTTTCCTTCAACAGCATCTACATGATGGCCGACTCCGGTGCGCGTGGTTCTGCAGCACAGATTCGTCAGCTGGCAGGTATGCGTGGTCTGATGGCGAAGCCGGATGGCTCCATCATCGAAACGCCAATCACCGCGAACTTCCGTGAAGGTCTGAACGTACTCCAGTACTTCATCTCCACGCACGGTGCGCGTAAAGGTCTGGCGGATACCGCACTGAAAACCGCGAACTCCGGTTATCTGACGCGTCGTCTGGTTGACGTTGCGCAGGATCTGGTGGTGACCGAAGACGATTGCGGCACGCTGGAAGGCATCACCATGACCCCGGTTATCGAGGGTGGCGATGTTAAAGAGCCGCTGCGCGATCGCGTACTGGGTCGTGTTACCGCGGAAGACGTCCTGAAGCCGGGTACCGCAGACATTCTGGTACCACGCAACACGCTGCTGCATGAGCACTGGTGTGACCTGCTGGAAGCGAACTCTGTTGACTCAGTGAAAGTGCGTTCCGTTGTATCCTGTGACACCGACTTTGGTGTATGTGCGCACTGCTATGGTCGTGACCTGGCGCGTGGCCACATCATCAACAAAGGTGAAGCTATCGGCGTTATCGCGGCACAGTCCATCGGTGAACCCGGTACACAGCTGACGATGCGTACGTTCCACATCGGTGGTGCGGCATCTCGTGCGGCTGCAGAATCCAGCATTCAGGTGAAAAACAAGGGTAGCATCAAGCTGTCCAACGCCAAGTCTGTTGTGAACTCTGCTGGCAAGCTGGTGGTAACCTCCCGTAACACTGAGCTGAAACTGATCGACGAATTCGGTCGTACCAAAGAAAGCTATAAAGTGCCTTACGGTGCGGTGATGGCGAAGGGTGATGGTGAGCAGGTTGCCGGCGGTGAAACCGTAGCAAACTGGGATCCGCATACCATGCCAGTTATCACTGAAGTGTCTGGTTTCATTCGCTTCACTGACATGATCGACGGCCAGACGATTACGCGTCAGACCGACGAACTGACCGGCCTGTCTTCCCTGGTGGTTCTGGATTCCGCAGAACGTACTACCGGTGGTAAAGACCTGCGTCCGGCACTGAAAATCGTTGACGCTAACGGCGATGATGTTCTGATCCCGGGCACCGACATGCCGGCTCAGTACTTCCTGCCGGGTAAAGCGATTGTTCAGCTGGAAGACGGTATTCAGATAAGCTCCGGTGACACCCTGGCGCGTATTCCTCAGGAATCCGGCGGTACCAAGGATATTACCGGTGGTCTGCCGCGCGTTGCGGACCTGTTCGAAGCACGTCGTCCGAAAGAGCCGGCAATCCTGGCTGAAATCAGCGGTATCATTTCCTTCGGTAAAGAGACCAAAGGTAAACGCCGTCTGGTGATCACCCCGGTTGATGGCAGCGATCCGTACGAAGAGATGATTCCGAAGTGGCGTCAGCTCAACGTGTTTGAAGGTGAACGCGTAGAACGCGGTGACGTGGTTTCCGACGGTCCGGAAGCGCCGCACGACATTCTGCGTCTGCGTGGCGTTCACGCGGTAACCCGTTACATCGTGAACGAAGTGCAGGACGTTTACCGTCTGCAGGGCGTTAAGATCAACGATAAACACATCGAAGTTATCGTTCGTCAGATGCTGCGTAAAGCTACCATCGTGAACGCGGGCAGCTCCGAGTTCCTCGAAGGTGAGCAGGTTGAATACTCCCGCGTTAAGATCGCTAACCGCGATCTGGAAGCGGATGGCAAGATTAGCGCAACCTTCGCGCGCGATCTGCTGGGTATCACCAAAGCGTCTCTGGCTACCGAGTCCTTCATCTCTGCGGCATCGTTCCAGGAAACGACCCGCGTTCTGACCGAAGCGGCTGTTGCGGGTAAACGCGACGAACTGCGCGGTCTGAAAGAGAACGTTATCGTCGGTCGTCTGATCCCGGCAGGTACCGGTTATGCGTACCACCAGGACAGAATCCGCCGTCGTGCAGCGGGCGAAGCTCCGGCAGCACCGCAGGTGAGCGCGGAAGAAGCGTCTGCCAGCCTGGCAGAACTGCTGAACGCAGGCCTGGGCGGTTCTGACAACGATTAATCGTTCACGTTAGTGCGATAAGTCGAAAAGGCCAGTCTGATGACTGGCCTTTTTTATTGCCTTTTTTCTAACCTGTTATCCTTTCCGTACTGCTGAAATAATGTGCGTCGTCTCACTTCGATCTCGCTTACGCTTAACTATACTGCATCCAATATTGCGTCATACCCTACCCATAAAACTGGATAATTATCATGAATATAAAAGCGTATTCTTATTTTATCAGTACCGCTGTGGCTCTGACGTTGTCAGCGGCGATGATAACGCCCGCGTTTTCTGCCGATGCGCCGGTTCATAAACCCAAAATAGCGCTGGTGATGAAGTCACTGGCGAATGAATTTTTCCTGACCATGGAAAATGGCGCAAAAGATTATCAAAAGCAAAATGCCGATAAATTCGATCTGGTTTCCAACGGGATTAAGAATGAAACGGATACCGCCAGCCAGATCCAGATTGTCGAACAGATGATAGTCTCGAAGGCGGATGCCATTATTATTGCGCCGTCGGATTCGAAGGCGATGGTACCGGTGGTGAAAAAGGCGATTGATGCCGGAATATTAGTGATCAATATCGACAATAAATTCGATGACGCGGTGCTTAAGGATAAAGGGTTGAACATCCCGTTTGTGGGGCCGAATAACCGCAAAGGGGCGAAAGATATTGGCGATTATCTGGCAAAACATCTGAAGGCGGGTGACGAGGTGGGCATTATTGAAGGCATCCCAACGTCGACCAACTCCCAGCAGCGTACTCTGGGCTTCCAGGATGCGATGTCGCAGGGGGGAATGAAGGTTGTTTCCGTACAGTCTGGCCAATGGGAAATGAATAACGCGAACGCCATTGCCGCCGCGATGCTGAGCGAATATCCCAATATTAAGGCGCTGCTGGCGGATAATGACAATATGGCGCTGGGGGCGGTCTCCGCGATTCGCGCAGCGGGGAAACGCGGCCAGGTACAGGTCGTCGGCTATGACAATATCGACGCTATCAAGCCGATGCTGCAGGATGGCCGTGTGCTGGCCACCGCAGATCAGTTCGCTTCTCAACAGGCAGTTTTTGGTATCAATACGGCGCTGGAAGCCCTGAAAGCCGGTAAAAAGCAGAGCGAGCTTTCCGGTAGCATTGAAACGCCGGTCAAACTGATCGTGAAGCAATAAGCGGCAATTTGACCCTCCGGGGCGGTGCAAACGCCCCGGAGGTTTCCGGGATTCGACAGAGTGGGTATTGCGTGCGAAATGGCTGACTATCAAGAGATCCTGTCAATGTCCGGCGTGGGTAAAACCTACAGCGAGCCGGTGCTGACCAATATCAATCTGACGTTGTATTCCGGGAAAGTGCTGGCGCTGACTGGCGAAAATGGCGCAGGGAAAAGTACACTCTCGAAAATTATCGGCGGCCTGATTTTGCCGACCACAGGCAGCATGACCTGTCTTGGGCAGCCTTACGCCCCCGCCAGCCGTAAGGAGGCGGAAAAGCTCGGCATTCGCATGGTCATGCAGGAGCTGAACCTGTTGCCCACGCTGACCATCGCCGAGAATCTCTTTCTCGATCGGTTGCCCAATCGGGGCGGGTGGATAAACCGTAAGCGCCTGCGTGAGATGTCCGTGCCGGTGATGGAGATGGTCGGCCTGCAGGCGCTCGATCCCGATATGCTGGTGGGAGAACTCGGTATAGGTCATCAGCAGATGATTGAGATCGCCCGTAATCTGATCGGCGACAGCCGTATTCTTATCCTCGATGAACCTACCGCGATGCTGACCAACCGCGAAGTTGAGCTGCTGTTCGCGCAAATTCGGCAATTTAAACAACGTGGCGTGTCGCTGATATATATCTCCCATCGTCTTGATGAACTGGCGCAGATTGCGGATGACATTATGGTATTGCGGGACGGCAATATGGTCTGTACCGATGACATCAGGCGTTACAGCAGCGACCAACTGGTCTCACTGATGGTCGGACGCGATCTCGACAGCAGCTTTGACGTCAGCGCCCGCCGCCAGGGAAATCCGATACTGAAGGTCGAACACTTTACGCGCGGCGACGTTTTGCAGGATATCTCCTTAACGCTGCATCGTGGCGAGGTGCTGGGCATCAGTGGGCTGGTCGGCGCCGGACGCACTGAGCTGATGCGGGCTATTTTCGCTGCCGACCGTATCGATAGCGGCCAGCTGTGGGTGGGCGACCCGCTGAAGGCCGTGGCGCTTCGCTCGCCCGCGGAGGCGATCGCGCATCGCATTGCCCTTGTCACTGAAGATCGTAAAGGCGAGGGGCTTCTGTTGCCGCAGTCCGTGGCGGCGAATACGTCGCTTGGCAATAGTGACAAAATTAGTCGTCTGTCGTGGCTCGACATGGGCCGGGAGATAAGGCTGGCGCAGAAATATATCAGCCGTCTGGGGATTCGTACATCGGGTACGGAACTGGCGGTCGATAGCCTGTCAGGCGGCAACCAGCAGAAGGTATTGATTAGTCGCTGGCTGGAGCGAAGCTGCGATGTCATTCTCTTCGATGAGCCGACGCGCGGCATTGACGTTGGCGCTAAGCGGGATATCTATCTGTTACTGAATGAATTAACGCAAAGCGGGAAAGGGCTAATCGTCGTCTCCAGCGATTTGCGTGAACTGATGTTGATTTGCGATCGTATTGCGGTGCTTTCCGCCGGCAAGCTGGTGGAGACGTTTACTCGCGACAACTGGACGCAGGATGCCATTCTGGCCGCCGCGTTTTCCGGTTATCAGCACGCCACGGGGAGTTTACATAATGAGTAATACATCGCTACCGGTCAGCGCGCGGCCCGCGACATGGCGCGGATTAAGCAGCTATCTGGGACTGCTCGGCGCGCTGCTGGCAATGGTTATCCTGTTTTCATTTCTCAGCGATCATTTCCTCAGCCTGAATACCTTTAGCACGATAGCGAACCAGATCCCCGACCTGATGGTCATGTCGGTCGGCATGACCTTTGTGCTGATTATTGCCGGAATTGATCTGTCGGTTGGCTCCGTGCTGGCGCTGTCGGCCGCCGTGGTGAGCGTGACCTATCTGAATCTGCACTGGTCTCCCTGGTTTGCGGCTATCGCCGGTATTGTGGTGGCGACGGCGGTAGGTTCATTAACCGGCCTGATCTCCGTTATCTGGCGTATTCCCACCTTTATTGTCTCGCTAGGGATGTTGGAGATAGCTCGGGGTAGTGCCTACCAGTTGACCGATTCACGCACAGCATATATTGGCTCCAGCTTTGATTTTCTTGCGGACCCGATCGTGTTTGGCATTTCACCGTCGTTCGTCATTGCCGTACTGGTCATTCTGGCGGGGCATCTGGTTCTGACCCGCACGATTTTCGGCCGTCACCTGATTGGTATTGGCACCAATGAGGAGGCAGTACGGTTATCAGGTATCAACCCTGCGCCTTATAAAGTGGTGGTCTTTGCGCTGATGGGGGCGTTGTCCGGGCTCGCGTCGCTATTCCAGGTCGCGCGTCTGGAGGCGGCCGATCCGAACGGCGGTGTGGGGATGGAGCTTCAGGTGATTGCTGCGGTCGTTATCGGCGGCACAAGCCTGATGGGCGGACGGGGTTCTGTTATTTGTACTTTCCTTGGCGCGTTGATTATCTCCGTTCTGGCGGCAGGTCTGGCGCAAATCGGCGCCAGCGAACCGACAAAACGCGTGATCACCGGGGTGGTCATCGTTGTTGCCGTTGTGCTTGATACCTACCGCAGCCAACGCCAGAAAAAGTAGCAAGGCAAGAGGAGAAAAGAGGCACCATTTTGGTGCCCTTTATCGTCCCGTGGTCCGGGTATTAGTTGACCGCAGGGAGACGGCGATACAGCTCAATCATGTCGCCCGCCAGGTCCTGAATGACCATTGCATTCATCAGATGATCCTGGGAGTGTACGGTAATCAGGTTCACCGGCAGCTTGCCGGTACCTTCGTCCAGGCCAATCAGCTGGGTCTGAATGGTATGCGCATGCTTCACGAAATCATGTGACTCATCCATCGCTTTTTGCGCCCCTTCAAAGTCGCCTTTACGGGCCAGCTGCAGGGCGGTTAGCGCTGAACTCCGGGCGGCGCCGGCGTTAACCAGCAGCTCCATGATGATTGATTCCAAATCTTCCACGACTCACTCCATCAGCTTGAGGGCTTTTTCAAGAACGACATCGCCTTTCATCATGCCGTAATCCATCATATCAATGACGGCGACTTTCTTACCCAGTGGGTCGGCTTGCGCCTGCAGTTTTGCCTGCTCGTATTTTACTTGCGGCCCCAGCAGGACGATATCCGCCGTGGCGATATTGTCTTTGAACTCGGCGACGGGGACGGCCTTAATCGAAACCTCAACGCCTTTTTTCTGTGCGGCGTCTTTCATACGTTGAACCAGCATGCTGGTGGACATGCCTGCTGCACAGCATAAAACAATGTTCTTCATAGTCAGCCTCAATGTACATGTGTTTATTGATACTTATCTTGTGGCGGGCGCTGTCACAACCGCTTTGCAGCGATTGTGTGTCGGGTATCACAAAGAAATCACGCTTACACTGAAACCGGTTACATTTCGGGTAAATGACGTGCTGGTAAAGCGAAGGCAGGGCGAAAACGAGGAAGAAACCTTTCGCCCTGGACAGCTTCCGTTGCTGACCTTGAGAGGATAAAAAACCGGGAGATAATCAACAATCTCCCGATGTTTATATTACGAGGCTGCCCGACATCTTTATGACATATTGCAGGCGCTTTCATTATCTCTGCGAGGTGCGCCCCAACCAGCTATCCCAGTCTTTCCATACCGGCTGTAAACCTCGTGCGGCGATGGCGCTGGCAACCTCTTGCGGGCGTCGGCCATCATGCGGCGAGAACTGCTCCAGCTCCGGATGGTCATCGGCATAACCTCCCGGCTGCGTTTTGGAAAACGCGCTGACATGGGTGATGGCCAGTGGGATGACGTGGTCGCGAAACTGGGGCGATTCCCGCGTTGACAGCGAAAGTTCTGCCTCCGGCGCCAGCAGACGAAACGCGCAGATGGTCTGAACCAACTGTTTCTCGTCCATTAGCGATGCGGGCTGGATACCGCCGGCGCACGGGCGCAGGCGCGGGAAAGAGATGGAGTAGCGGCTTTGCCAGTAGCGCTGCTGTAGCCACAGCAGATGCTCTGCCACCATGTAACAGTCCACTCGCCAGCTGTCAGAAAGCCCGATCAGCGCGCCAAGACCTATCTTGTCGATACCGGCCCGGCCGAGTCGGTCCGGCGTTTCCAGCCGCCAGAAGAAGTCCTGCTTGTTCCCTTTGAGGTGATGCCGGGAATATTCCGCTTCATGATAGGTTTCCTGATAGACCATCACGCCGTCCAGACCAAGGTTTTTTAGCTCGGCATACTCAGCCTGGGACAGCGGTTGCACCTCCATTTGCAGCGAGGCGAACTGGCGGCGAATGGCGGGCAGGTGACGGCGAAAATAGTCCATGCCGACCTTGCTCTGATGCTCCCCGGTGACCAGCAACAGATGCTCAAACCCGAGGGCGCGAATGGCCTGGCATTCACGGGCTATCTCCTCTGCATCCAGCGTTTTGCGTTTGATGCGGTTGCTCATGGAGAAGCCGCAGTAGGTGCAGTCGTTGGCGCAGAGGTTGGAAAGGTAAAGCGGAACGTAAAAACTGACGGTGTTGCCAAAGCGCTGTCGGGTCAACCGCTGCGCGCGTTGCGCTATCGCTTCAAGGTAGCCGCTGGCGGCGGGCGACAGCAGCGCCATCATGTCGTCCCGGCTGAGCGTGCGCGCATTCAGCGCGCGCTCTACGTCGTCGACGGTTTTGCTGTTGATGCGCAGGCGAATATCGTCCCAGTCCAGCTGCCGCCAGCGGTCGGTAAAGGTTTCCATTACAGCGCCTCCAGAAAACCGGTCAGCGGGCTGGTGGCCTGGGCATGGCGGCTGCGTGCGCCGGGTACCGCCTCACGGGCCAGTACGCCAGCGCCGACGGCCAGGCGAAACGCATGCGCCATTTTCACCGGGTCATCGGCGACGGCAATCGCCGTATTCACCAACACGGCGTCGGCGCCCATTTCCAGCGCCGATGCCGCATGGCTGGGGACGCCGATCCCGGCATCAACCACCACGGGGACGGTGGCCTGCTGAATGATGATCTCCAGCATCGCCCGGGTCTCCAGCCCCTGGTTGGAGCCAATCGGCGCACCCAACGGCATCACCGCGGCGCAGCCGACCTCCTCCAGCCGCTTGCACAGCACCGGGTCCGCGCCGCAGTAGGGGAGAACCACAAACCCTTGCCTGACCAGCCGCTCCGCCGCCTTCAGCGTTTCGATAGGGTCCGGCAGCAGCCAGCGCGCGTCAGGATGAATTTCCAGTTTGAGCCAGTTCGTCCCCAGCGCTTCTCGCGCAAGCCCGGCGGCGAACACCGCTTCTTCGGCCGTTTTAGCGCCGGAGGTATTGGGCAGCAGCGATACGCCAGCCTCCCGTAGCGGCGCGAGGATCGCATCATTGTGTTGACGCAAATCCACGCGCTTCATCGCCAGCGTCACCAACTGGCTGCCCGACGCGCGGACAGCGTCGACCATCAGCTGCGGCGTGGCGAATTTTCCGCTGCCGGTGAACAGATGCGATTCAAAGGTTTTATCCGCAATACGTAACATCTCAGCCTCCCGCGATCGCCTGAAAAAGCAGAATGGTGTCACCGTCCTGCAGCAATTGTTCATCCCACTGCGCGCGGGGAAGAATCTGTTGGTTAAGCGCCAGCGCCATACCCGGCCTGAGTTGTTGCAACTGCGCCAGTAGTGCGGAAACACTCAGTGCGGACGGGCATTCCACCACGTCTTCGTTAACGATGATTTTCATGGCGGCCTCCGCATACCGGGCAGCCGTCGGCGCGCCTGAGCGTCAGGGTGCGCCAGCTGTTGGCGCGGGCGTCAAACAGGCGCAGCGCGTCATGCTGTGTTTCCATGCCGCAGAGCAGCTTAATGGTCTCCAGCGCCTGGAGCGCGCCCATCACCCCGACCACCGGGCCAACGACCCCGGCGGTACGACAGTTACGCTCCGGTTCGACATCATCCGGCCACAGACAGCGGTAGCATCCGTGCGTCCAGGGTGGAGACAGCACCATCATCTGGCCGCCGAAACCGACGGCGCTGGCGGTAATCAGCGGCGTGTCCGTTTTCACGCAGGCGGCATTAATCGCCTGACGCGTCGCCATGTTGTCCGTGCAGTCGAGCACGACGTCGGCGTTGGCGACCTCGCGGGTCAGCGCGTCGCCGACAAGGCGCTCTTGCAGAGCAACCAGCGTAATATCCGGATTCAGACGGGATAAGCGTGCGTGGGTAGCCTGCGATTTTGGCTGGTTGATGTCGTCAGCGGTAAACAGTATTTGCCGCTGCAGGTTGCTCAGGTGCACGTCGTCGTCGTCCGCCAGAACCAGCGTGCCGACCCCGGCGCCCGCCAGGTACAGCGCGGCGGGTGAGCCTAGGCCGCCGAGACCCACAATCAGCACCCGACTGGCGAGCAGCCGTTCTTGCCCGTCGATGGCGATATCCTCCAGCAAAAGCTGTCGGCTATAGCGCATGAAGTCGCTGTCATTCATCGCCTGCTCCTGCCATATCGAGCAACTGTGCGGTCGCCAACTGCCAGTCCGCGGCCTGGGTAATGGCGCTGACGACCGCCACGCTGCCGACGCCGGTCGCCAGGACAGACGGCGCGCGCTCAAGGCTGATGCCGCCGATGGCGACGGTTGGGTAATTGACCAGCCGCGCCAGGTGCCGTGTGAGTTGCTCCAGCCCCTGTGGCGCAGAGGGCATCTGCTTGGTCTGCGTCGGGAAAATGTGGCCGAGCGCGATATAGGAAGGACGGGCCGCCAGCGCCACGTCGATCTCCATATCGTCATGGGTGGAGACGCCGAGACGTAAACCGGCAGCGCGAATGGCGGCCAGGTCGGTGGTTTGCAAATCTTCCTGACCCAGGTGTACGCCATAGGCCTGATGGGTAACCGCCAGCTGCCAGTAATCATTGATGAACAGCCGGGCGTTATAGCGACGACCCAGCGTAATCGCCGCGACGACATCGGCTTCCACCTCGTCGTCGCGCTTATCTTTGATGCGCAGTTGCAGGGTGCGTACGCCCGCGTCCAGCAGGCGCGCAATCCATTCCACGCTGTCGACCACCGGATACAGCCCTAAACGAAGCGGCACCGGCGGAAAATCGGGCTGGTACATCAGACCTCCTCCTTACGCAGATAAATTTCCCCGCCTTTGGCGCGGAAGCTCTCCGACATATCCGCCATCCCGACGTCGATCGCCTGCTTCGCCGCGTAATCGCGCACTTCCTGGGTGATTTTCATCGAGCAGAATTTCGGTCCGCACATTGAGCAGAAATGGGCCACCTTGCCGGATTCCTGCGGCAGGGTTTCATCGTGATAAGCGCGGGCAGTGAACGGATCAAGCGCGAGGTTAAACTGATCTTCCCAGCGGAATTCGAAGCGTGCTTTTGACATCGCGTTATCGCGAATCTGCGCGCCTGGGTGACCTTTGGCGAGGTCAGCGGCGTGGGCGGCGATTTTGTAGGTAATCAGCCCCTGCTTCACATCCTCTTTATTCGGCAGGCCGAGGTGCTCTTTTGGCGTGACGTAACAGAGCATCGCGCAGCCAAACCAACCGATCATCGCCGCGCCAATGCCGGAAGTGAAGTGGTCGTAACCCGGCGCGATATCAGTAGTTAACGGTCCTAAGGTGTAGAACGGCGCTTCGTGGCAGTGTTCCAGCTCTTCGGTCATGTTGCGCTGGATCATCTGCATCGGCACGTGACCCGGGCCTTCAATCATCACCTGTACGTCGTACTCCCAGGCGATTTTGGTCAGTTCGCCCAGCGTATGCAGTTCGGCAAACTGCGCTTCGTCGTTGGCGTCCTGAATCGAGCCCGGACGCAGTCCATCGCCTAATGAGAGGGAAACGTCGTAGGCGGCGCAGATCTCGCAAATTTCGCGGAAGTGTTCGTAGAGAAAGTTTTCGCTGTGATGGGAGAGGCACCATTTTGCCATGATTGAACCACCACGCGAGACGATACCGGTCAGGCGTTTAGCGGTCATTGGCACATAGCGCAGCAGCACGCCCGCGTGGATAGTGAAGTAGTCCACGCCCTGTTCGGCCTGTTCCAGCAGCGTATCGCGAAACGCCTCCCAGGTAAGATCTTCGGCGATCCCGTTAACCTTCTCCAGCGCCTGGTAGATCGGCACGGTGCCGATCGGTACCGGACTGTTGCGCAGGATCCATTCGCGGGTTTCGTGGATGTAGCGCCCGGTAGAGAGATCCATCACCGTGTCTGCGCCCCAGCGGGTGGACCAGACCAGTTTCTCCACCTCTTCCTCGATAGACGAGGTGACCGCCGAATTGCCGATATTGGCGTTGACCTTCACCAGGAAGTTGCGGCCGATAATCATCGGTTCTGACTCAGGGTGGTTGATGTTGGCGGGGATAATGGCGCGGCCAGCAGCCACTTCGTCACGCACGAATTCCGGCGTGATGTTCTCCGGCAGGCGAGCGCCAAAGTTCATACCTGGGTGCTGGTGGCGCAGCACTTCACTGCGAATACGCTCGCGGCCCATATTTTCACGGATGGCGATAAATTCCATCTCCGGCGTGACGATCCCCTGACGGGCATAGTGCAGCTGCGTCACGCGTTTGCCCGCTTTAGCGCGCTGGGGCGTCAGCAGGCCGGTGAAGCGCAGTTCGTCAAGGCCGTCATCCGCCAGACGCGCTTTGGTATACGCGGAGCTGCGGTCAGCCAGCGGCTCGCTGTCGTTGCGTGCGGCAATCCACGGTTGGCGCAGCTTCGCCAGACCCTGCTGAACGTCGATTGCGATATCCGGGTCGCCGTACGGACCGGAGGTATCGTATACCGGCACGGCTTCGTTATCTTCGAACTGCGGGTGCTCTTTCGTCCCGCCGATGAACGTCGGGCTGAGCTGAATTTCGCGCATCGGTACGCGAAGATCGTGTGATGCACCGGTGATGTAGATACGTTTTGAGTTCGGAAAGGCGGTGCCTTCGAGCGTATCGATAAAGTGTTGGGCCTGTGCGCGCTGTTCGCGGCGGGTCAGTTTTTGTGCAGACATAGCTCATTCCAAAAAAGAAAGGACGTGGCTTGTCAGACGACGGATGAAGCAAGAGGCGAGATCGCCCGATGGCGATACAGCAGCAGTGTAACTCTTGTTCCCTTCGCAGGTATTAGCCTGATCAGGTTCCGCGGATCCCGAATAAACGGTCTCAGCCCAGCTGGGCACTCCGACAAGATAAACCCTCGCCCATACGGCGAGGTAGTGCGATGTAAACTACGCGTTAACGCTTAAGATCTCAAGCTGGACGTGCAATATGACTGGCGCCATTGGCGCCGCCTTTAAGAGTGTTATCAAACGCCAGCACGATAAGCCGGTCTTCCAGCGTGAAGCGGGCGTCCAGCGCTTCGCCAAGGCTCGACAGCGCCTTCTGAAAAGCCATGCAGTTGTCGTCATCGATAGCGTTTTCCAGGCTGGAATCATAGATATCCATGATCTGCTGGGTATTGGCTTCCAGCAGCGGATAAATCTTGTTAGTGGCTAAAAGTGGACTGTCGCCTTCCATTTCACCCACAATGCGCTCATAAATATTGAAGTGACCGGCGGAGAGATAGTCCACCAGGCGTTGGCAAAAATCGTCCAGCGCCTTTTCATTAAGGCGCATGTAGGATCCTTTGCCCGGCTTAATGCCGACCAGATTGTAGTAGGCGACGAGCAGATGTTTACGGACCAGTAGCCAATGATCGATAAAGTGATTATTTCCACCCACGCGTTCTGTCAGGCTTTCTAATTGGTTTAGCATGATTGACTCCACACGTTTAAGATTGAAAACTGCTCAGCCCAAAATGTAAAGATAATGTAAACACGGTGCCAGTGAAGCGAAGGTAGTGCAATAGACATGGATCGAATAATTGAAAAATTAGATCGTGGTTGGTGGATCGTCAGCCACGAACAAAAATTATGGCTTCCCCGCGGTGAAATACCATACGGTGAAGCGGGAAATTTCGATCTTGTGGGGCAACCCGCAATGCGGATCGGCGAATGGCAGGGCTACCCTGTCTGGCTCGTGCAGCAGGCGCGCCGCCATGATATGGGCACGGTTCGTCAGGTGCTCGATCAGGACGTTGGCCTGTTCCAGCTGGCCGGTCGCGGCGTACAGCTCGCCGAATTCTACCGTTCGCATAAATTCTGCGGCTACTGCGGCCATACCATGCATCCGAGCAAAACAGAATGGGCCATGCTCTGCCGCCACTGCCGCGAGCGTTATTACCCGCAGATCGCGCCCTGCATTATTGTCGCTATCCGCCGCGATGATTCGATTCTGCTGGCGCAGCATACCCGCCATCGCAACGGCGTCCATACCGTCCTGGCGGGCTTTGTCGAAGTCGGGGAAACCCTTGAGCAGGCCGTTGCGCGTGAGGTGATGGAAGAGAGCGGCATTCGGGTGAAAAACCTGCGCTATGTCACCTCGCAGCCGTGGCCGTTTCCGCAGTCGTTGATGACCGCCTTTATGGCGGACTATGACAGCGGCGACATCGTTATCGACCCGAAAGAGCTGCTGGACGCTAACTGGTATCGCTTCGACGACCTGCCGCTGTTGCCGCCGCCGGGCACTGTCGCGCGCCGTCTGATTGAAGATACCGTGGCAATGTGTCGGGCAGAGTACGAGTGATGGTACACTGACCGCCTGACGCATTAAGGAACTGCAAACATGACCGAACTGAAGAACGATCGTTATCTGCGTGCGCTGTTGCGCCAGCCTGTTGATGTCACTCCGGTGTGGATGATGCGCCAGGCGGGTCGCTATTTGCCGGAATACAAAGCGACACGGGCGCAGGCGGGCGATTTTATGTCGCTGTGCAAAAATGCGGAGCTGGCCTGTGAAGTGACACTACAGCCGCTGCGCCGCTATCAGCTTGATGCGGCGATCCTCTTTTCGGATATTCTGACCATCCCTGATGCGATGGGGCTTGGGCTCTATTTTGAAACGGGCGAAGGCCCGCGCTTTACCTCGCCGATCGCCTGTAAGGCGGATGTCGAAAAGCTGCCGGTGCCCGATCCGGAGCAAGAGCTTGGCTACGTGATGAACGCGGTGCGCACCATTCGCCGCGAGCTGAAAGGCGACGTCCCGCTGATCGGTTTTTCCGGCAGCCCGTGGACGCTGGCGACTTACATGGTGGAAGGCGGCAGCAGCAAAGCGTTCAGCGTGATCAAAAAAATGATGTACGCCGATCCGCAGGCGCTGCATCTGCTGCTCGATAAGCTGGCGAAAAGCGTCACGCTGTATCTGAACGCGCAAATCCGCGCGGGCGCGCAGTCGGTGATGATTTTCGATACCTGGGGCGGCGTGCTGACCGGACGTGATTATCAGCAGTTCTCGCTCTACTACATGCATAAGATTGTCGATGGCCTGCTGCGTGAAAACGAAGGTCGTCGCGTACCGGTGACGCTGTTCACTAAAGGTGGCGGCCAGTGGCTGGAAGCGATGGCGGCAACGGGCTGCGACGCGCTGGGTCTTGACTGGACAACCGATATTGCCGATGCGCGTCGCCGTGTAGGCGATAAAGTGGCGCTGCAGGGCAATATGGACCCCTCCATGCTGTATGCTCCACCGGCATGCATTGAGGAAGAGGTGTCGACGATCCTCGCGGGCTTCGGCCATGGCGAAGGCCACGTCTTTAACCTTGGGCACGGCATTCATCAGGACGTTCCGCCGGAGCATGCGGGCGCGTTTGTCGACGCGGTGCACCGTCTGTCGGCGCAATACCATCAGTAAGGACGCGATATGGATCTGGCGACGCTTCGCCTGCAGCAGCAGGCGCTGGCCTCTTCGGTGATCCGCGAGGATCGGCTTGATGTCTACCCGCCGCGCTGGATCGGCGGCGCGGACGTCGGGTTCGAACAGGACGGAGAGGTCACCCGCGCAGCCATGGTGGTGCTTACGTACCCGGCGCTTGAGCTGGTGGAGTACAAAGTCGCCCGCATTGCCACCACCATGCCGTATATCCCCGGTTTTCTTTCCTTTCGCGAGTATCCTGCGCTGCTGGCGGCGTGGGAGCAGCTCTCGCAAAAACCCGATCTGCTGTTCGTCGATGGTCACGGCATTTCGCATCCTCGCCGTCTGGGCGTCGCCAGCCACTTCGGGTTGCTGGTGGATGTGCCGACGATCGGTGTGGCGAAAAAGCGGCTGTGCGGTCAGTTTGAGCCCTTGTCTGCGGAACCCGGCGCCCTGGCGCCGCTGCTGGATAAAGGCGAACCGCTGGCTTGGGTGTGGCGCAGCAAGGCGCGCTGTAATCCGCTGTTTGTCTCTACCGGCCATCGTGTGAGTCAGGATAGCGCGCTGGCGTGGGTGCAGCGCTGTATGCGGGGCTACCGTCTGCCGGAGCCGACG
>Ga0213878_10000187_pt1 | contig 26253 bp, 29 predicted proteins | sample VelepicoBEBS_R02_FD_161053 | JGI IMG/M metagenome (GOLD analysis project Ga0213878, IMG submission 161053) | Vellozia epidendroides bulk soil microbial communities from rupestrian grasslands, the National Park of Serra do Cipo, Brazil - BS_R02 | ecosystem: Environmental > Terrestrial > Soil >... | reverse complement strand
TGTTGCGCCGGCCGTTGCCGCAGACCCAGCGCTGCGTCTCGCGGATGTAGTGCCACGCGAGCTCGCTCGGCGGGACGTCGACCATCTCGTCGGGATGCCGCGCTTTGAGCAGCCAGTGGCACAGCACGTGCCACAGCCCGAGCACCGCGAGACCGGTCTGCCCGTCGCTCCGCAGCGCGTGCACGTTCGCGTGCCAGACGCCGAGATAGCGCGCCTGCTCCTCGCTGAAGAACACGCCTTCCCACGCGCGGAACAGATCGGTCGGATAGATCCGCCCGGGGATCATCTCGACGATCTCGGCGACCTCGTTGTCGCGCAGGATCGTGAAGTCGTTGACGACGAGCCCTTCGCCCGCGCGCACGAACCATTCGAGCAGATCGCCGCCGTGCACCGTGATGCCGTGGCGCTTGAGCACGTTGAGGTGCGTCGGGACGCCCATGAACGGATCGGCGAGGCGCGCGATCCCGCGCTCGCGGCACAAGTCGAGCAGCCGCGTTCCGGAGATGCGCCGCGTCCGCGCCGGGAGATCGATCACGCCGGCGCTCCGGTGACGATGAAAAAGACGCGCGCAAGGATGATCAGCGATTTGACGTCGGCGGCGCCGTCTCGGTCGAGGCCGAGCTCGGTCGCGACGCGGCTTGTGACGCCGTCGAGACGCGGCGTCCACGGGATCGTGATCGTGGTGCTCGAGTTCGGAGTCGGACCGCCCATGATCGTGTCGTTGGTGATCGTGGAGAGCGCCGTACCGAGCTCGTGACGATCGGGCGCCGGAAGCGCAACCTCCGGCGCGGCGTCCCACCGGTCGGGCGCGCTCGCGATGAACTCGCGGAACGCGCGGACGAGCTCGATCCGGAAGGCCCGACCGCACTCGGCGGCGATCCCGAACAGCGCCTCGGTCGCGTCACGCGGCTCCTCGGGGTCTTCCACGGCGGCTACGAACGCGTGCGCGATTCCGAGCGCCGCCGCGTCGGCCGGGATCCCGTCCCAGCGCAACCCGTCGGGGACGCCGGTCCCGTCGTCGTGCTCCCGGTGCCACCGGACGATGTCGGCGGCACCGCGCGGCAGACCGGGGATCGCGGCGACCAGATGCGCGGCGTGGAGCGCGACGTCGGCTGTGGCGAGCGGGCCGGCTTCCTCGAGCGCGCCTTCGCCCTCGGGCTTGTCCGCCTTCGGGCCGGCGAGCAACCCGATCTCGGCGAGCAGCCCGGCGACCCAGCTCGCGGCGACCGCCTCGTCGTCGCGCCCGCGGTTCCGGGCGAAGTTGGCCGCGAGGGCGGCGCGGCGGCGCCCGAATCCGATCCGGCGGCCCGCGAATGCATCGCCGACCGCGCTGTACACCGCGAGAGCGCCGTCAGGGCCAACAGGAACCGTCATCCTCGCCGGACGACGTTCACCGCACCGTGCCGAATCCCTCACCCAGCGCCGCATCGACCGCCGCCGACGGGTTCGTCGGCGCGATCGGCGACACACCGCTGATCGCGCTTCCGAAGCTCTCCGCCGCGCTCGGCCGCACGATCCTCGGCAAGGCGGAGCACCTGAACCCCGGCGGCTCGGTGAAGGACCGCGCCGCGCGCGGGATCGTCGAGGACTTCGAGGCGCGCGGGCTGCTGAAGCCGGGCGGGGTCGTGGTCGAGGGGACCGCCGGGAACACGGGGATCGGCCTGACGCTGGTCGGCAACGCGCGCGGGTACCGCACGATCATCGTGATGCCCGACGACCAAGCCCCCGAGAAGTACGCGCTCCTGCGCGCGTACGGCGCCGACCTGCGCGTCGTCGAGGCCGCGCCGTACACGAACCCCGCCAACTACTACCACGAGGCGCGGCGCGTCGCCGAGGCGACGCCGGGCGCCGTCTGGGCGAACCAGTTCGAGAACACCGCGAACCGCGACGCGCACGAGCGCACCACGGGGCCCGAGATCGTCGCGCAGACCGGTGGCCGGATCGATGCGTTCGTCGCCGCGGCCGGGACGGGCGGCACCATCGCCGGCGTCGGGCGCGCACTCAAGGCGCACGACCCGAAGACGCGCGTCGTCCTCGCCGACCCGTACGGCTCGGCGCTGTTCGCCTACGTGAAGACCGGCGAGCTGTCCGTCGAGGGCGACTCGAACGCCGAGGGGATCGGGATCAAGCGGATCGTCGCGAACTTCGCCGGCGCGCCGGTCGACGACGCGCTGCGCGTCGACGACCGCACCTTGACCGAGATGGCGCACTGGCTGGTCCGCGAGGAAGGGCTCTTCGTCGGCGGCTCCGCCGCGCTGAACGTGGCTGCGGCGGCGCGCTACTCGCGCGCGCTGCCGGCCGGCAGCGTCGTCGTGACGGTCCTCTGCGACGGCGGGGACCGCTACCGCTCGCGGCTCTACGACGCCGTGTGGCTGCGCGAGAACGACGTGACGCCGCAAGCGACGGATTTGTCGTTCTTATGATCGTGGGGAACCGGTGAGCCAAAAACTTTCCCACGTGCGCGACGACGGGTCGCTCGCGATGGTCGACGTAGGCGGGAAGGCCGCGACGGCACGCACCGCACGGGCCGAAGCGTTCGTGCGGCTCAACGAGGACGCCGCGAACGCGCTGCGCGGTGCCGCGCTCGCGAAGGGCGATGCGTTCGCGGCGGCCCAGCTCGCCGGCATCATGGCGGCGAAGCGGACCGGCGAGCTGATCCCGCTCGCGCATCCGATCCCGCTCGGCGCGGTCGACGTGTCGTTCGCGTGGGACGATGCGACGACGCTACGGATCGAGAGCCGCGCGACGACGTTCGGGCAGACCGGCGTCGAGATGGAGGCGATGGTCGCGGCGAGCGTCGCGGCGCTGACGATCTACGACATGTGCAAGGCGGTCGACAAAGGGATCGCGATCGAGCGCGTCCGCCTGATCGAGAAGACCGGCGGAAAATCGGGCGAGTGGAGGCGCGGGTGAGCTCGCAGTACGATCGCGTCGTCCATCCGGTCTCGATCATCATCCTCTCCGACCGCGCGCACTCCGGCGAACGGCCCGACGCGTGCATCCCGGTGATCAAGGACGCGCTGCTCGGCAACGCGCTCGCGGTCGAGGACGAACGCGTCCTGCCCGACGATCCGGCGGCGCTGCAAGCCGCGCTGATCGAGCTCTGCGACGGACCGACGCGGCTCATCCTGACCTCCGGCGGAACCGGGCTGACCGAACGCGACCGCACGCCGCAAGCGACCGCCGCGGTGCTGGACTACGAGGTTCCCGGGATCCCGGAGGCGATGCGCGCGGCCGGGATCCGGAACACGAAGGCGGCGATCCTCTCGCGCGCCGTCGCCGGGGTGCGCAACCGCTCGCTGATCGTGAACCTGCCCGGCAGCCCGCGCGGGGTGCGCGAGACGCTCGACGCGATCGTCGGCGCGCTGCCGCACGCGCTCGACCAGCTCGCCGGGCGCGCAACAGACGCGCACCCGACCGGGTATCACGAAGGGTGACGTTCCAGTCGGCGCAGTCGTACCTGCTCGGCCTGATCAACGAGAACGCGTCGCGGCGCATGCCGAACCGGCTCGACCGCATGCACGCGTTCCTCGCCGCGCTCGGCGACCCGCAGAACGCGTATCCGACCGTCCACGTCGCCGGCACGAGCGGCAAGGGCTCGACTTCGACCATGATCGCCGCCGCGCTGCAAGCGGCCGGGAAGAAGACGGGCCTGCACACGAAGCCGCACTTGGCGAGCGTGACGGAGCGCGCGCGGGTGAACGGCGTCGCGGTCCCCGAGGACGACTTCGCCGCGCTGATCGGCGAGATGCAGACCGCGGTCGACCGCATCTCGTACGAGCTGGGCCGCCCGACGTACTACGAGACGCTCCTCGCGCTGGCGTTCCTGTGGTTCGCGCGCAGCGAAGTGGACGTCGCGGTGATCGAGGCCGGCGTCGGCGGGACGCTGGACGGAACGAACGTGCTGCACCCGCGAGTGGCGGTGATCACGAACGTCGGGCTCGACCACACCGAGATCCTCGGCGACACGCTCGAGGAGATCGCGCGCGACAAAGCGGGGATCGCGAAAGAGGGCGTCCCGCTGGTGAGCAACGTGCGCGATCCGGGCGCGCGGCGGGTGATCGAAGCGGCGTGCGCCGACGCGGGCGCGCCGTTCGTCTCCGTCGCCGACACGGTGACGGTCGAACCGCGCAGCGGCGAGCGGTACGGGCAGTCGTTCACCGTCACGACGCCGGAGGACCGGTACGACGTGTCGCTGCCGATCCTCGGCGACTTCCAGCAAGAGAACGCTGCGACGGCGATCCGAACGCTGGAGCAGCTCGCGCCCGATCTGCGGCCGACGCGCGAGCAGATCGAGAGCGGACTTTCACGCACGGTGATCCCGGGGCGGATGGAGTTCTTTCCCTCGCATCCCGGCGTAGTGTTCGACATCGCGCACAATCCCGACAAGGCCGAGCGCCTGGCGCACGCGCTCGCGCTGTCGTTCCCCGGCCGGCGGTTCACCTTCGTGATGGCGATCGGCGAGTCGAAGGACGCGGTGAAGGTGATCGAGCCGTTCTTGGCGCTGAACGGCGGGTTCGTGTTCACGTCGTTCTCGACGCCCGGCCGCACGTCGTCGCGCCCGCAGCGGCTCGCGCTGATCGCGGACGACAAGGGCGCATGGGGCCGCGCGATCAGCGATCCGGTCGAAGCGTTCTCCGTCGCGCGCCGCAACGCCGACGCGGACGACATCATCGTCGTGACCGGCTCGACGTTCATCGTCGCCGAGTTGCGCGACTGGTGGATGGCGAACGTGCAGTCCGGCTCGAACGTCTGAATGCATATGAACGCGGCTCGCGGTGCGTTGCGCGTGCGCGATCGCGTGCTGCCGTGGGGCGCGCGGACGTACATCATGGGGATCGTGAACGTCTCGCCGGACTCGTTCTCGGGCGACGGCGATCCGCACGCGGACGTCGCGGCGTCGCGTGCCGCGGCGCAGATCGCGGACGGCGCGGACATCGTCGACGTCGGCGCGGAGTCGACCCGCCCGGGACACCGGCCGATCGGCGAGGCGACCGAGATCGCGCGCTTGATCCCGGCGATCGAAGCGATCCGCGCGGCGGCGCCGGACGCCATCGTCTCGGTCGACACGTTCAAGTCCCGCGTCTTTCGCGCGGCGCACGCGGCGGGCGGCGACGCGCTGAACTCGATCTGGGGCGCGCCCGACGACCTCGTCGCCGCGGCGGCGGAATCCGGCGCGCCGATCGTCGTGATGCACAACAAGGCGGTCGCGATCTACGAGCGCGACGTCGTCGACGAGATGCTGTCGTTTCTCGATGCGGCGGCCTCGCGCTGCGTGCGGGCGGGGATCCCGGCCGAGCACGTGATCCTCGACCCGGGGATCGGGTTCGGGAAACTCCCCGAGCACAACATCGCGGTGCTGCGCGCGCTCGACCGTTTCGTGGGGCTGGGGTTTCCCACGCTGATCGGCACCTCGCGCAAGTCGACGATCGGCAAGCTGACCGGCCGCGAGGTCGGCGCGCGCGAGTTCGGCACCGCGGCGACGCTGGCGCTCGCGATTGCGGCCGGGATCGACGTCGTGCGCGTCCACGACGTCCCCGAGCAGCGCGACGTCGTGCGCGTGACCGACGCGATCGTGCGCGGCTGGCGCCCCGACGGATGGACCGAACGGCTGCCGTGACGGTCGCGGCGATCGGGATCGGCTCGAACGCCGGCGACGCGCGCGCTCGCGTGCGCGACGCGTTCGACCGCCTCGCCGGTCTCGGCACAGTGATCGCGCGCTCGTCGCTGTACGGTACCGAACCGTGGGGCGTGACGGATCAGCCGGCGTTCGTGAATGCCGCGGCGTCACTCGACACGGCGCTCCCGCCGCGGGCGCTGCTCGCCGCGCTGAAGCGCATCGAAGATGAGGCCGGCCGTGTCCCGACGTACCGCTGGGGCCCGCGCGTGCTGGACCTCGACATCCTGACCTATGGCGAGCTGCAAGTGGACGAGCCGGACTTGGTGATCCCGCACGCGCGGCTGCGCGAGCGGGCCTTCGCGCTGGTTCCCCTCGCCGATATCGACCCGCGCTACGCCGAGCTGCGCGACGCGCTCCCGCCCGGAGAGCGCGCCGGGGTCGTCGAACTGCCGCCGCAATGAGACGCCTGGTCTCGATGAGACGACTGGCCGCCGCGTCGTTCGCCGCCGTGCTCGCGGCCCTGCCCGCGGCGGCGCGCGCCGACCTGTTCTCGTCGGTCTCGTACGGGGTGAAAGTCAGCACGATCGGCCACGGCGTCACGCTGGAGAAGCCGCTGCTCTACGATTTCAGCGTCCGGGTCGAGACCGGCACGATGAGCGTCTCGCAGCAGCTGTCGTACGACGGCGTCCCGTACCGCTCGACCAATCACTTCAACAACATCGCGGTGATCGGCGATTTCCGCCCATACGGCGGCCGCTACCGGATCAGCGGCGGCTTGGTCTTCGGGAGCGACCACATCGACAACATCGCGCGCCCGGAGACCGCCGCGATCCGCGTCGGGAACGGCGTCTATCCCGTCGCGGGAACCGGCGTGGTCAGCGGTCGCGTCAGTTACGACCGCCCCTCGCTCTACGCCGGCGTCGGCACCGGCACGGGCATCATCAAAGGCCTGGCGCTCACGGTCGACGCCGGCGCGCTCGTGCGCAACGGAACTGCAACCGCGAACGCAACCGGTCCGCTGCAGAGCAACCCACCGTTTCGCGCGGATCTCGAACGGTTCCGCAACGAGCAGCGCGTGCACAGCGTGGTGCCGGTGATCAGCGTCGGTTTGGTCTACCGGCCGTGATCGCTCGATACGCCGCGGGGAGTCGAACGAAAAGGGTCCGCATCGCGCGAACCCTTTTCCGTTCATGGTCGGGCAGACAGGATTCGAACCTGCGACCCCCAGTCCCCAGAAACCTACCGGGCGGCTCATGCCGGGGCGGAAACCACAACCGTACGCGGCTTTCTAGTCCGCCCTAGTCCGCCGGATTCCGCCGACTTCCGCGCCATCGGTTGTAGAAAATGGTTGTAGTGGACCGAAGTTGACGCGGCGGTTAGACGAGCCGCGCCGAAGAGACGGGCCATAAAGCCGAGCGAAGTTGAATTAGGCGTGTGGTACACCGACGCTCGCGGTCGTTGACTGCGCGCCTTGAACATACCTGAGGCACGAGCAGGCAAGCGAGGCAGCCCGGCGCGCACTCCCTCGTTGAAGGTTGCGACGCGCCGACCGACTGAATCATAGCGGCGGGAGGAGTTGCGGATGACTTGGTTCGCCCGGAGCCGCCTCAGTGCCGTTGCCGTCGCTGCGATGGCGATGAGCGCGTGCCTGGGTGCGTCGCCCGCGGCTACTGTAACGCCGTCGCCCGCAGCGACGCCGCAGACCTACATCGAGGCGAAGGGCCTGGGCGTAGCGGCGGCCGCACGTATCCTCAACGCGCAATATACGAGTCCGGGGAAGGTTCGCATCTCGTACACCGACCGCGGCGGGCATGAGGCACTGCTACTCACGCAGACGGCGGGCGCGGATTACTTTGCGATCCCCGACGATCGATCGGATTATCCGTCGCAACCGTATTCGACGATGGCGTTCTACGCCGTGCCCGGCGAAACGAACCCGCTTCTGCGCGTGACGGTGAGCGCCGCCGGCGGTCGGAACGTGCTCAGCGAAGACGTCTACGTCACCGTGCGAAACGGCAGCGCCGTGCGCGTTCCCGTGATCCCGCTGTACGCTCCAAGCCAAGTCGATGCCGATGCGAAGCCGATCTCGGGCCAACAACATTTCGTCAACCCGCTACAGACGCTGCACTTCAGGCGCCTCAACGACGTCGTCGGCGGCGGAAGCCTCGACGGCTTCGCGCAATACTTCGTGCGGCTCTCCGGCGGCAAGGCCGCGATTCTGCAGACGACGTGGCTGCTTAAGGACTTGTCGACCGACCACGCCGCGCCGCAGCCGGAACCGACGATCGCCGCATCGACGTGCTACCGCCTCTACACGGAGAACACCGTAACGTTCTTCGCGAACTGTTCCGCACGATGAGCGCCTTCGGGTGGCACCGCATTGCTGCGTGGATCCTGGTCGGTGTCGGCTTCGCCGGCGGACCCGTGTGCGCACAGACGCCTTCTGCGGCGCCGTCCGCATCACAAAGCCGGCTTCCCTACATCGGGGGCACGCGCGCGAGCCGTTTGTGCACGGTCGTCCGCGACACCCTCGCACCCGCCGTCATGCGGCTTATGGACTCCGACGCGCGCATCGTCGACGCCCTGCTCATGCAAGGCGTTCATCCGAAGGTCGTCCAGGACCGGCTCGGCCACTCGTCGATCACGGTGACGCTCGACACCTACTCGCACGCGATCCCGAGTCTCGGGCGCGAAGCCGGCGACCTGTTCGACCGAGCTGCTTCGGGGGACTGAGTGTCGCGGGCTATCGGTTGTAGTCGCCGGTTGTAGTCGGCAAACGAAAAGGGCTTGCGTCGCGCAAACCCTTGCCGTTCATGGTCGGGCAGACAGGATTTGAACCTGCGACCCCCAGTCCCCCAGACTGATGCGCTACCAAGCTGCGCCACTGCCCGACGGGTCGACGGAAGGTATTAAGCCGTCGTCTGTGGTTCCCCCTCTCCACGTGAAGGCTACGCTCTACGCCGACGGCGGATCCCGCGGCAACCCCGGTCCGGCCGCCTCCGGCGCCGTGCTGTTCGGCGCGGACGGCGAGGTGCTCGAAGAGATCGGCACGTTCCTCGGCGTCACCACCAACAACGTCGCCGAGTGGACCGCGCTGCTCCAGGGTCTCAAGGCCGCGCTCGCGCGCGGGATCGACGAGCTCGACGTCCGCATGGACTCCGAGCTCGTCGTCAAGCAGCTCTCCGGCGCCTACCGCGTCAAGCACCCCGGCCTGATCCCCCTGCACGCCGAGGCGAAGACCCTCCTCCGCAAGTTCGCGCGGACCGACGTCCGGCACGTCCGGCGCAAGGAGAACGCCGCGGCCGACGCCGTCGTCAACCAGGTCCTCGACGCGCACCGTGACACCTCGCCGCTCCCCGGCGGGTAAACAGACAGAAGATGCGCCGTTTCCCCACCACGCCGGTCATCGTGGTCCTCGCGATCATCGGGATCGTGGGCGGCTGGCGGCTGTTCTCCGGCAACGAGACACAGCGCTACCAGGCGGTCCAGCAGGTCCGCAACCAGCGCTCGGAGCTGCATTTCGGCGAGGTGATCACCCACGACAAGGGGCCGATCGCGCGCGAAGAATGGCGGCTCGACAACGTGAACGGGAAGTCGGTCGCCTCGTACGACGCGGAGAACCGCGCGGGGACGCGGATCGCGAAGTTCAGCGAGCCGATCCAAGGCTACGACGTCACCTTCACCTTCGAGAAGCTCGTGCAGGACGGGATCTGGGAGCTGCACACGCGCCCGCTCAAAGGCAACACCAGCGACGTCTACACGATCACCGTCGCGCAAGTCGCCGGCGACCGCAGCGGCTCGCACAAGTTCACCTTCGCCGATCCGCACTATCTCGCGACGACCGCCGGCCGCCAGTACCAGATCCACCTCGACAAGAACAAGCCCGTCCCCAACTTGCTGACGCTGAAGTCGACATCGAACGCCGATCCGCGCTACCAGAAGATGGTCGACGATTTCGCGGCGTTCGGCCCGCCGCGCTTCAAGAAAACCGTCGCCGCCGCGCGGGAGAAGCTGCTCAAGTCGTGATCGCTGCGCGCGTCCTCGCGGCGATCGTGCTGCTCGTGGTTGGGTTCTACGCGCTCTACGAGTTCGTCGAGTCGCCGCGCAGCGGCGTCTTCGAGAGGGTGTACACGCACGGCAGCGGCCATCGCGTCGCGCTCACGTTCGACGACGGGCCGACGCGCGGCGTCACCGACCGCGTGCTCGACGTGCTCGAGCGCGAGCACGTCCCCGCGACGTTCTTCGTGGTCGGCGCGGCGGCGCGCCGCGAGCCGGCGCTGCTGCGCCGCATGAACGCCGACGGCGACGAAATCGAGGACCACTCGGAGACGCACCCGCATCTCAACGCAATCGTCTCCGACTACGCTCTCGACCAAGAGATCGCCGGTCCGGACACGGCGATCGAGCCGGTGACCGGGCTGCAAACCCGCTACCTGCGGCCGCCGTTCGGCGCGCGCAACGCCGCCGTGATCGCGGACGCCGAGCGCAACGGGAAGACCGTCGTGCTGTGGAGCGCGATGCTCGACGAGACCTCGCCGAACGCGTCGCCGGACGCGCTCACGGCGCGGCTGCTGCGCCAGGTCGGCGACGGCGCGATCATCGTGCTGCACGACGGCGACCAGGGCCGCGGCGACGCCGGCGGGCGCGCGTACGAGGCGCGGCTCGTGCCGGGCGTCATCGCCGCGCTGCGCGCGCGCGGCTACCGCTTCGTGACGCTGGACCGGCTGCTGTTCGGCACGTGAGCGCTCACGCGCTCGCGGCCGCGCTTTCGTGGCGCTGCGCGAAGATGCGGACCGCGCCGGCTCGCGCTTCGTCTCCGCCGAGCGACATCAGCATCCGCGCGTAGTCGCGCGCCGCGTCGTGGCGGCCGAGCTTCGTGTTGAGCGCGGTCAGCCGCGTGAGCGCCTCGGCGTACGCCGCGTGCAGTTCCGCCGCGCGCGCCTCGAAGCAAGGCTCGCGTGCCTCGGCCGCGAGCAAACGGTCACCGTAGAGACGGTGTGCGCGCGCGTAGTGCCGCGTCGCCTGCTCGTCCGCGCCGCGCGCCTCTTCGAGCCGCCCGCACTCGACCTGATCGACGAACCGCCGCACGTCGACCGACGCGTGGTCCGCATTGAGCCGGACTTCGCCGACGGTCTCGAAGTAGCATTCGGGATCGGTGTGCGGCGCCGCGTCCGCGAGCGCGCGGCGGATCCGGCTGAGCGTCGTGCGCAAGCCCTGCGCCGCGACGCCGTGCTGTGCATCGTGCCAGAACGCGCCGAGCAGCTCATCGCGGCTCGCGCGCCCGTGCGGCGTGACGGCGACGTACGCGAACACGTGCTGGTCGCGGCGGCGCAAGAACTTCACCGGCCGCCCGCCGATCTCGCAGCGGAACGCGCCGAGCGCGGCGATCGTCATCGTCTCCGGTCCCGGTGCCGCGACGTTCTCGTGCACCACGGTGTCCGCCGGCGCCGAGCGCAAGCGGGCGAAGATCGCGTACGGCTGCAGGCCGCGGCGCGTGCGAACGACCGGAAGACCGAGCCGCTCGAGACGCTCCAGCTCCGGCTGCGCGCTCGGCCAGTCGGCCGCGAGCACCGCGCGGAACGCCTCGGCGGCGCCAGGATCGGCGAGGAACTCCTGATCGACGTACTCGTGGAGGATGTGCTCGTTCTGCCGGCGCCAGTGCAGGAACGCGTCGCGCAGCGTGCGGTCGGATTCGGCCGCGTCGCGGATGAGCCACTGCGTCGCGAGCGCCCAGCCGTCGGTATAGTAGAGCAGCTGGCCGACGTCGTCACCGTCGTGCGGAACGCCCATCGACGTCGCGAGCGCGCGGATCTCGTCCGCGTCGAACGCGAGCAGCTCCGGATCGCAGGCGGTCGCGAGGCCGCGCGCGACCAGCGTCTGCACGTGCAGGCGGCGGCGCGACCGCCCTGCGAGGACGAGCCGCGGCAGCGAGCGCCCCTCGGCGATCTCCTCGAGCAGCGCGTTGCGCGCGTCGGCGCTCGCGCGGTCGAAGTCGTCCAGGACGATCTCCTCGAACTCGGGCGCGCTCGCGATGATCGCGCGCAGCGTCTCGGCGTCCGCACCGGCCGGCACGCGCGCGTAGCCGGCTGCTCCGCCGCGCGTGTCGACGTACTGCTGGGCCGCGGTCGTCTTGCCGGTGCCGAGCGGCGCGCAAAGGACGCGCACCGCGAGAGACGACGTCTTCTCGAGCCATCGAGCGACCGCGCGGCGCGCGATCCGGTCGGAGCGCACGCGCTGTGTTCTACGAAAGTACGGCTTCACCAAGTCAAGCTTTCTCTGGGACGGCACGACGCCGGTCTCGCGACGCGGCTCTGAGAACGCGAACTCTCCCCGCCCAGGAGCGACTCTTTACATATCGGCGCGATCGGTGAGGACTTGAGAGGGCCTCCCCCGGCCGTGGACGAGCGAGCCGGGAGCCGCTACACTCCGGGTATGTGCCGTAACATCCGCACGCTGTTCAACTTCGAGCCGCCGGCGACCGAAGACGAGGTGCGCGCCGCCGCGGTGCAGTTCGTGCGAAAGCTCTCCGGCTTCACCAAGCCCTCGCGTGCGAACGAAGCGGCGTTCGACCGCGCGGTCGACGACGTGGCCGCCGTGGCGCGCACGCTGATCGCCTCGCTCGTGACGACCTCAGCGCCGCACGACCGCGAGGAATGGGCCGCGCGCGCGAAAGCGCGCTCCGCGGAACGCTTCGCGCAGCGCGGCGGCGCGGCGATCAGCTAGGCGAGCTCAGAGCCTCGATCGTCTCTTCGGTGCCGTCGGAGCCGCGCCGGATCACGCGAAGGCGGTGCGAGCGTGCACGGTCGCTCGAGCGCATCGCACCGAGGAGTCTGGCCTTGATCGCGCCGAGCACCTCGGTGGCGGACGCGCCGAGCTCCAGCGCCGGGGGAGACTCGCATACCGCGATGGCCGAGCCGTTGCGCTCGCGCAGCGTGACGGTCGCGACGATCGCACTGGAGCCGTGCTCAGTGGTGCGAATCTCGGCGCCTCGCGGGGTCCTGCATCCGCAGTAGCGGTTCTCGCGCGCAGTTGCCGGAAAGGCGCCGAGGAATGCGGCGCAGCCATACCGGTCGTGTAAGCCCGCGGCGTGGCCGCAGCCGCACATGTCATGGTCGTCGCGAACTACCATCGGAAAGCGATCATATTCGGTCGGTTTGCCGACGTCGGTTCGGTATCGGACCACGCAGCGACGACGTACTGTTGTGCAGGACCGCTATGCGAAACGTCTGAGACCGCACGTTTCCCGGGTCCCTGTGACGTTAGTCACCCCCAGATTCGGGGATACCAACTAGGACTCACGGGCGCCGACAGGATGTCGCTCGGCCACCCACTGTCTTCAAGGATGAAGCGAATGCCGAACACCGTTTCCGACGTTTCGCGTCCCCTGCCGCCCTTCGAGCGGCCCCCCAAGCAGCAGAAGACGATGCGCCTGCTGCCGTTCTTCGCGGTCCTCGCGGTTGGGATCGCCGCCGGCTGCTCGTCGTCGCACGGCGCCTCCTCGCTCACCCCGCCAGGGACGCACGCGTCCGGCGGTCTGCGGCAAGCCGACAACATCTCGCGTGCCCTTCCGGCCGCCTCGCCGACCCCGGTCCCTGCCGACCAGGCGTCGTGCGACGGCGACGGCGCCGCCCAGGCTTCATGCGGCGTCAAGAAGGGCGGCAACGGCCCCTCGAAGACGCCCTCGGGCGGCCTGACCCCGGCGCAGCTGCGCAGCGCGTACGGCCTTCCGCCCGCGGCGACGGGCTCCGGTGTGCCGAACGGGCCGCTCGTCGCGATCGTCGCCGCCTACGACGACAAAGACGCCGAGAATGATCTCGCCAGCTATCGCTCGCAGTTCGGGCTCCCGGCCTGCACCAGCAAGAACGGGTGCTTCACCAAGGTCCAGATGAAGCCCACCCCGGGCGCGCCTCCGCCCGCCCCCAAGCCGCCGGGCAACAGCCCGACCGCGACCACGTGGAACGACGAGATCTCGCTCGATCTCGCAATGGCCTCCGCCGCATGCCCGAACTGCCGGTTGCTGCTCGTCGAAGCGCTCGGCCAGGACCTCGACAGCCTCGCCGGCGCGGTCGCCACGGCGGCCTCATACAGCCCGGCCGCGATCAGCAACAGCTGGGGCGTCCCGGAAGGCGGCGGGAACGTCCCGAACATCGACGCCGCCGCGCAGGCTGCGTTCGACCAGCCGGGGATCGCCATCACCGCGAGCGCCGGCGACCTCGGCGCCGGTCAGACCCAGTTCCCCGCGTCGTCGCCGTACGTGACGTCGGTGGGCGGAACGACGCTGACGGCTGACGCCTCCTCGCCGCGCGGTTGGGACGAGACCGTCTGGAGCGGCTCCGGCAACGGCTGCAGCATCATGGTCGCCATCCCGAGCTGGCAGAGCGCCGCCGGCGGATGCACGGGCCGTGCAATCCCCGACGTCTCGTTCCTCGCGGACTCGGCGCTCGGCGTCGCGGTCTACAGCTCGGCCGAGAAAGGCTGGGTCGTCCTCGGCGGAACCAGCGTCGGCGCCCCGTTCGTCGCCGGGCTCTACGGGGCGGCGAACGACTACGGCGCGGGTACGGTCGGCGCACCGGCGCTGTACGCGAACCTCGGCAACCTCAACGCCGTCGTGGGCGGCCCAGGCAGCCCCAACGGGCTCGCCGGGTTCTGAGCGGACCGACCTCGTGCGGCGCAGCGTGGCGGAGGCGAGGACGCGGACCTTTCCGCGCGATCGCCTCCACGCGCGCATCGACGCCGCGCTGCGCGCGCCGATCATGCTGGTGGTCGCGGACGAGGGGCTCGGCAAGAGCACCCTGATCCGCGACCATCTCGCGCTGCGCGGGATCGCGCACCTGCGGTTCGCGGCGGATCCCGAGCACGCGGCTCCCGGCGAGCTCCTTCGGGGGCTCGCCGCCGCGTTCGGCCCGGTCAGCCCCGCGATGGCCCGATCCGTCGGACCTGCCGCGGCGAAGCTGGAGCAGGCCGACGGTGAGGCCGTCGCGCTCGGCTGGGCGCGCGAGCACCTCGCGAACGTCTCGGCGACGGTGGTGCTCGACGAGCTTCACCACCTCGCGGGCGCACCGCGCTGCGTCTCGTTCCTCCGCGCGCTGGTCGAAGCGACCGTCCCGCGCGTGCGATGGATCGTGGCGCTGCGCGACGCATCGGCGCTCCCCGTTCCGGGTTGGATGGCGTCCGGGCTTTGCGACCTCCCGATCGAGTCCGACGAGCTGCGCGTCCAGCCTGACGAGATCCACGCCGCGTTCGCGCGCGCCGGGATCGCGCTGAACGCGGACGAGGCGCGCTCGTTGTACGAGCGCACCGCCGGCTGGCCGCTCGGGCTGGCCGTGGCGCTCGCGACCGGGCGCGTCGACGCGCCGCTGACGCGCGACGACGTCTACGACGGGCTTCTCGACGCGGCGTTCCGGCGGCTCTCCGAGGACGAGCGCGACCGCGTCTTCGAGACCGCGGCGATCGGACGTTTCGACGACACGATCCTCGCCGCGCTCGAATGCGACGCGGACTTCGGCGACGCGCTCGCGGAGTCCGAGCTGGTCTACGCGCTCGACGAGCGCACCCACGCGTACTACGAGCCGTGCCGGAACCGCATCGCGCTGCGGCTCGAACGGCTCGCGGAGGCGCGCTGCACCGCGGTGCTCGACCGCGCCGCGGGAGCGCTCGAACGTGCCGGACGATGGCGCGAGGCGATCGCGCTGCGCGTCCGCGCCGGCGACGAAGACCGCGTCGCGGCCGCGCTCGACCGGCGCGGCTTCACCGCGCTCGATCACGGCGAGGTCGCGGCCGTCGGTGCGGCGCTCGCCGCGCTCGGCGACCGCACGCTGACCGCGCATCCCGTCGCGCTCGCGCTCAAAGCGGCGCTGGCGTCGCTCGACGAGAGCTTCGACGTCTCCGAGGCGTGGTTCCAGATGGCGATCGAGCGCGCGCGCGAGCACGAGCGCCGCGAGATCGTGATCCGCTACGGGATGGACCTCGTGCGCCGGGGGCGCACCGACGCGATCGATTTGCTCGAAGCCGAGGCGTCGCGCGAGCAGACGCGCGGGAACGCCGACGCCGACGCCGCGCTGTGGGCGCTCCTCGGCACCGCGTACGTCGAGGTGCACCGCCCGGAGAGCGCGCGCGACGCCGCGCGCCGCGCGCTGGTGCAGCTCCCCGGCGTCGACGACGACGCGCTGCGCGCGCGCGTGCTGCACCAAGCCTCGTACGTCGCGCTGAACGAAGGCGACTACGCGCTGGCGAAGTCGCTGGCGGAGCGCGCGCTCGCGCGCGCCGAGGACCAGTTCCTCTACGACCTCGCCGCGCGCGCGCTCAGCGTGCTGTTCAACGTCGCGATGCTGCACGAGGACGACGTCGCGGCCGCGCGCAGCGCGCTGCTGCGCCTCGAAGAAGCGGGCCGCAAAGCGGGGAACTCCGGGCTGCGGCTGTACGCGATCCTGAACGCATACGCGATCGAGGTCGACGCCGGCGACGTCGTCGCGCTCGAACGGCTCAACGCGCAGCTCGGCGAGATGCAGGTGCTGCTCACCCCGATGGTCAGCGAAGGGCTGCTCCCGGCGCAAGCGCTGCGCGCCGCGTGGGACGGGCGCTTCGAGCACGCCTACGATCTCCTTGCGCCGGGCGCCGAGAAGCTCTTCGACGACGACCGCACCGCATATCGCTGGGCCGAGGTCGCGGTGTACGGTGCCGCCGCGGGCAAAACCGAGGCGGCGCGCGGCGCGATCGCGTGCAGCCGCGAGAGCCTGCGCAAGCTCGCCGAAGACCAGCCGCTCAGCGTGCGGACGATCGCGTATCTCGCGCTCGCCGAGACGCTGCTCGACGACGACGAAGCGGCGCTCGCCTCGATCGCGCACGCGCGCGTCGCCGCGACGAACTCGCACGGCCGCATCCGCTCGCTCGTCGAGACCGTCGCGGCGTTCCACGACTGCCGCCGGCGCGGTTTCGAGGCGGTCCTGTGGCTCGGCGAGATGCTCGACGTGCTGGAGCGCTGCGAGCTCGGCGGTGTCGCCCGCTTCATCGGGCGGCTGCCGCTCGCCGCGCTCGACGGGCGCCCGCGCCGCCGCGCGGGGATCGTGCGATGAGCGCGCTGCCGATCTCGGGGCGCACGAAGGCCGAACGGCTCGCGGCAGCCGTGAGCGCCGGTGCGCCGCGGATCGTGCGGACCGCGCTCGACCGCCTCTCCGCCGCGGATCGCACCGTCGCCGCGAAGATCGTCGCCGCGCGCTTCGTCGAGCGCTGCGCCGCGTCGGCCGCGGCGGGCGACTGGACGATCCTGACCTCGTTCGTCGACGCGGCCTGCGACCGCTACGCGGGGATCTTCACCGCCGACGAGCTGTTCGCCGCCGCGCTCGAAGCGGTCTCGTCGGTGCTCCGCACGTCGGTCGATCCCGCGACCGGGCTCGCGTTCGAGCGCGCGCGCTTCGACGTCGAAGCGGCGATCGCGCGCCCGCGCACGTTCGCGCGCGCCGCAGCCGCGCACGAGGCGGTCGACGAGGTCGACGTCGTGCTGGACGATCTCCTCACGCAGCTCGACCAGAGCGACGCGCTGACCGCCGAGCACTCGCGCGCGGTCGCGTCGTGGTGCGGCCGGCTCGCCAAACGCCTCGGTTCCACGAAGGACGAGGTCGTCCACCTCACCCGCGCCGGACTGATCCACGACATCGGCAAGGTGACGACGCCGCCCGAGATCCTCGGCGCGCCGCGCGGACTCGACGACGAGGAGATGGCGATCATGCGCCGCCACGCCGAGGCCGGCGCGTACATCGTGCACGAGGTCGCGCTGATCCGTAGTCTCACGCCGGCGGTGCGCAGCCACCACGAGCGCTTCGACGGGACCGGCTATCCCGACCGGCTGCGCTTCGAGGCGATCCCGTGGGTCGCGCGCGTCGTCGCCGTCGCCGACTCGTTCAACGCGATGATCGGCCGCCGTCCGTACCGCCCGCCGCTCGCCCCCTCGGTCGCGCTCGAGCGCTTGGTCGAAGGGCGCGGCGAGCAGTTCGACCCCGACATCGTGGACGCGATGATCGACGTGGTGACGCTCCGCGCCTGAGGCTTTTCTGGGATAGGCTCGGAGAAAGCTCCCAGCCTCGGCCGTCAAAATGGAGGCATGCAGACGGCGCAGCGCGTGGTGGTGATCGACGACGAGCACAGCATCCGCGAGATGCTGGACGTGGGCTTGACCCAGGCCGGGTTCGAGGTGCGGACCGCCGTGGACGGGCCTGACGGGCTCACCGCGATCCGTGACTGGAGCCCGGACTGCGTCGTGCTCGACATCATGATGCCGAAGATCGACGGACTCTCGCTGATCCCGCTGCTGCGCCGCCTCACCGAGGTGCCGATCATCATGCTGACCGCGCGCGGCGACGTGCGCGACCGCATCGACGGCCTCACCGCCGGCGCCGACGACTATCTGCCGAAACCGTTCGAGCTCGACGAGCTGACCGCGCGCATCCAGACCGCGCTGCGCCGCCCGATGCTGCGCCAAGTCCACCATCTGCGCGTCGCCGACCTCGAGATCGACCTCGACGCGCGCTCGGTCCGCCGCGGCGAGCGCTGGATCGATCTCTCGACGCGCGAGTTCGATCTGCTCGCGACGCTGGCGCGCCGCCCGAAGCGCGTCTTCACACGCGAAGAGCTGCTCGACCTCGTCTGGGGCCCCGACCGCGACGTCTCCGCCGCGACGGTCGAGACGTACATCTCGTACCTGCGCGCGAAGGTCGACGTGCAGCCGGCACCGCGGCTGATCCACACCGTGCGCGGCGTCGGCTACGTGCTGCGCGAACCGCACGCGCAGTAACGCTCGGCGATGTCGCTGCGTGCGCGGCTGACGCTCTCGTACGCGATCTTCGCCGCGACGCTGCTGACGATCGTCGCCGGCGCGATGGTGTTCTTCGTGCTGTATCTCAGCACGCGGCCGATCGCGGACGCGCTGGACGTGACGACGAAGCGCGCGCAGGGGATCGCGTACGGCCATCCGGGCGAGCCTGCGGCACAAGTGCTGCGCCACGAGCGCGCGCTGCCCGTTCCGAACGGCGTCATCGTGCGCGTGAACGAGCACCGGCGCGGGCCCGCGGGTCTGTCGCCGGACGGGACCGCACGCTTCTCGGCGTTCGACGTCGGAATCGTCTTCGGCTTGCGGCCGCACGTCGTGACGATCGGGACGCAGGGCAGCGTCTTCATCGCGCCGGATCTGCGGGAGTTGCGCGCGCTCTCGGAGACCGCGGCGAAGTGGTTCGCCATCGCGTTCGCGGTCACGCTGATCGCGTCGTGGCTGATCGGGCGCTGGATCACCTCGCAGGCGCTGCGGCCGCTGGTCGCGCTCGCCGCCGAGCTGCGGCGTTTCGCGTCCGGCGACTTCACGCCGCGCGCCGTCAAGGCGTCGGAGCACGGCGACGTCGGCGAGCTCGTCGAAGCGTACAACGGCGCGGCGGCGCAAGTCGCGGCGGCGTTTCGCGAGCGCGCGCGCGTCGAGGAGCACATGCGCCGTTTCCTCGGTGAGGCCGGACACGAGATGCGCACGCCGCTGACGGTGATCAGCGGCTATCTCGACGTGCTGGAGCGCGGCGGGATCGACAACGCCGAGGTGCGCGGCCTCGCGCTGCCGACGATGCGCACCGAGACGCGGCGCCTGCGCGCGCTGGTCGAGCGCTTGATGACGCTCGCGCGGCTCGAAGGCGACGACCGCCGCGAGACCGAGATCGTCGACGTCGTCTCGAGCGCGCGCGACGCGATCGGCGAGGTGAAAGCCGCGCGCGGCGGGACGATCCGCTTGCGCGCCGCCGCCGATCACGTCGTCGTCGCCGAGCCCGCCGAGGTGTACGAAGCGATCGTCAACCTCGTCGACAACGCGGTGAAGTACGGCGGCGGGAATCCGGTCGACGTCACGATCGAGTCGGACGAGGATGGCGGCACCGTCGTGCGCGTCACCGATCGCGGGCCGGGGATCGGCGAGGCCGATCGCGCGCGGCTGTTCGAGCGCTTCTTCCGCGGCGAGGCGGCGAACGGGATCGAGGGCTCGGGGCTCGGGCTCGCGATCGTCGCGCGCGCCGCGGAACGCTCCCACGGAACGGTCGCGCTCGAATCGAGCGGTCCGGACGGAACGACGTTCAGGCTCACGTTTCCTCCGTACCGAGCGCCCGAGCGCGCGCGCTCGGCGATCGTCCTGGGCTGAGGCAGCGGCGCGAAAATTCTTCTGAAAAACCCGGAAAACGGCCGGAAATGCGGGTTTCCCGGCGTATAGTGCGGGCAACGCGGCTCGACCGAGAGCCGAACCCGCACAACGAAAGGAACCCATGACCAAGAACGAGCTGGCGAGAGAGCTCGCCGATGACTTCGAGCTTCCGCGCCGTCAGGTCGTCGAGATCGTCGAGGCGATGCTCGACCGCATCACCGAGGTCCTGAAGTCCGGCGACCGGGTGCAGCTCACGCCGTTCGGACAGTTCAAGATCCGCGATCGTGCGGCGCGCGTCGCGCGCAACCCGCAGACCGGCGAACCGGTGAACGTCCCCGCGAAGCGCGTGCTGAAGTTCATCGCGGGCCGCAGCCTCAAGGAAGCGGTCGGGACCGCGAAACCCGGGCGCGGCGGCGCGAAGAAGGGCGGCGCGAAGAAGGGCGGCGCCAAGAAGGCCGGCGGCGCGAAGAAGTCCGCGGGCGGATCGAAGGCGGCCGCGGGTCGCGGCGCCGCCGCGGGCGGCGCACGCAAAGCGGGCGGCGCGAAGAAGGCCGGCGGCGCGAAGAAAGCGGGCGGGGCGAAGAAGTCGCGCGGCCGGTAGGCCGCGCAGGATCGCGCTCGGCGCCTACGCATAGACGCGTCCGCCGAGCGCGACGAACCCGTCCGGGTGGCGCCCGCGCGGGTCGTGGTGCGTCCAGTGCACGAGCGGCGGTCGCCCGCGGTCGTGGACGAGCTCGCCCTGGACCGTGACGCGGTCCCCAGGCCGCGCCGGGACGCGCGGCGCGATCGTGACGTTGTCGACGACGCGAAAGCGCGAGCCGTCGTCGGCGCGCACGTCGAACTGCTCGTGCGTGCGGTGCGTGTGCCGCGAGGTGAAGAAGGAGGGCGGCGTCTCGACCGTCCCCGTGTAGCGAACTTCCATCCGTGTACCTCCGCTCCTCGCATCACGCGGCGGCGCGTGCGCGACAAGGGGACCGGTACGCGGCGCGGGGCATAGTACGTCAACCGATGAAGACGCTGCATGCGGAGCGCCTCACCCTCGTCCCGGTCGACGCGCGGAACGCGCGCGAGCTGTGGGAGGTCCTGAACGCGCCCGACCTGCGCAAGTACCAGGACATCCCGCGCGTTCGCGCCGAGGAATTCGAGCGCCAGGTGCGCGCCCGCCCGCGGGTGCTGCGGCCCGGCGCGACCGGGCGTTTCGAGTGGATCGTGCGAGCCGGCGACCCGCGCAGCTCGGTCGGCTGGATCTCGCTGCGCGTCAACGACCGCACGCCGCGCGTCGGCGAGGTCGGCTACAGCCTCCTGGCGCCGGCGCGCGGGCACGGGTACGCGAGCCTCGCGCTCGGCGCGGTGATCGACGAGACGTTTCTGTCCGCGGACCTCGAGGAGATCCAAGCCTGCATCGTCCCCGAGAACGTCGCCTCGCGCGCGGTGCTCGACCGCAACGGCTTCCGCGAGGAGCGCGTGCTCCGCGGCGGCGCGGTGATCCGCGGCCGCCACGTCGACGTTCTCCTCTTCAGCCTCACGCGCGCGAGCTGGGATCGCGCGCGCCGCGACGCGGCTAGGACGCTTTCAGCGTCACCCGCGCCCGGCCGAGCCAGCGGTTGAGCCAGTCGAGCATCTCCGCGAGCGTCGTCTCGACGCTCTCACGCCCGACGTACCCGTGCGCTTCGTACGGAAGCATCACGAGCCGCGCGGTCCCGCCGTTCCCTTCGATCGCGGCGTAGAGCCGTTCCGACTGGATCGGGAACGTTCCGGTGTTGTCGTCGGCCATCCCGTGGATGAGCAGCAGCGGATCCTTGATCGCGTTCGCGTACGTGAACGGCGACATCTTGGTGTAGAGATCCGTCGCCTCCCAATAGCTTCGCTTCTCGTTCTGGAACCCGAACGGTGTCAGCGTGCGGTTGTAAGCGCCGCTGCGCGCGATCCCCGCTTTGAAGAGATGCGTGTGCGCGAGCAGGTTCGCCGTCATGAACGCGCCGTACGAGTGGCCGCCGACCGCGATGCGGTCCGGGTCGGCGACGCCGAGCGCGACCGCTTCGTCGACCGCCGCCTTCGCGTCGGCGACGAGCTGGTCGACGTACGTGTCGTTCACGGTCGCGGGGTCGCCGACGATCGGCATCGACGCGTTGTCGAGCACGGCGTACCCGGCGAGCGCGAGGAACACCGGTGAAGGCCCGGTGACCGAGACGAACGTCTGCGTCGTGTTCGTGTTCTGCGAGGCGGTGCTGCGGTCGATGTACTCGAGCGGGTACGCCCACACGAACGTCGGCAGCCGCGTCCCCTCGTGCCAGCCCGGCGGCGTGTAGAGCGTGAACGACAGGTTCACGCCGTCGGCGCGCTTGTACGTGACGACGCGCCGGCCGATCGCGCGCAATTGCGGCGCGGGATCGGTGAACGCGGTCAGCGCGCGCGGCGGCGAGCTCCCCGCGAGCGTGCGCACGTAGTAGTTCGGCGGTTCGGCCGGCCATTGGCGCGACGTCAGGATGCGCGCGGCGTCGGGATCGAGCACGGTGATCGGCTGCTCGAGCGGCGCGAGCTCGGAGCGGAAGAGGCGCGTCTTCTCGCCGGTGCGCAGGTCGAGCCGGTCGAGGAACGGGCGCATGCCCTCGGGACCGTAGCCCGCGCCGCGCAGCCAGACCGCGTCGCCCGCGTGCGCCACGACGGGCTCGCCGTTGCGCGCGAGCGCGGAGACCGGAACTCCGGGATCGCCGTAGACGTCGTTGTCCTTCAGGGAAAACACCGTCTTCGGCGGTTCGGAGCCCGCGCGTGCGTCGGCGAGGAGCACGGTGCGCGTCCGCGTGGTGCGGTCGTACGTGTTGAGCAGCGCGCGCTCGTCGCCCTCGAGCCACTCGAACGAGAGCGTTCGCGCGGCGGTGCGCCCGAGCTCGCGTGCGGGCCCCGCGCCCGGCTTACCGACTTCGAGCATGACGATGCGATCGCGCTGCGCCGCTTTCGTGCGCGGGTCGCCGTTGTCGAGCGCTTCGGTCCACGCGAGCGTCGCCGGAGACGACGGCTTCCATTCGACGTCGCGCGGACCGGTCGGAACGCCGTCGGCCGGGATGCGATCCTGCAGCGGGCGATCGGCGACCGTCGCGACGTGCCGGCCGCTCGTGTCGAGCACGTCGGTCGTGCGCGGGAACCGCTCGTACGGGAACAGATACGAGAACGGCCGGTGGACGCGCTCGACGAGCAGATAGCGCCCGTCCGGCGAGGGCGCGACGCCGGTGAAGATGCCGCGCGCCGCCGTGCGCGCGACGGCGCCGGTGCGCGCGTCGACGACCGCGATGCGTGAGGCGCCGTAGTACTCGAAGAGCGCTTCGTCGTGCGCGTTCGCCAGCAAGTCTTCGTACGTGACGATCTGTCCCGCTTTGCCGATCGTCTCTTGCACCGCGGGCCCCGACGCGACCGTCTCGGCGGGTGCGAGGCCGCGGCGGTCGACCGCGCGCACCACCAGATGCATGCCGTCCGGCGCCCAGCGGAGCGCTTCGGGGAAGACGTCGTTCACGGCCAGGTTTGCGACGCGCGACGCGCGGCCGTCGGCGATGGTGCCGATCCAAAGCTCGGTTCCGTGCGGCGTCGCGTTCGTCATCGCGAAGCGCGTTTCGTCCGGCGAGAACCGCACGGCGGTGAGGTGCGCGCCGGCGGGAGCGCGATGCGCACGGTGCGCCCATCGGCGATCCGCTCGAAGGCGAGCGAGGTGAACGCGCGCGCGTGATGGATCCCGTTCGTCGCGGGATCGATCCGCAGCCCGGCGAGGCGCAGCATCGGGCGCGCGAGATCCGCGACCGGCGGATAGCGCAGCGGCGTCAGGATCGCGAGCACCCGGTGCCGCGGTCCGACGAAGACGGTCGGGACCGGCGGCGCATTCAGCGCGGTCTCGATCGCGGGCGGCGGCCGGCGATAGCGCGTCGCGTCGGCGAGCGCGCTCGCGGTCAGCGATGCGCAAAGCAGAGCGACGATAAAGACGTCCTTCGAGAACCTCAGGACAGGCCGAGCGAGCATCCGGCGCGAGTTCGGTCTCCGCCCGGCGCGTCCTAGGACGCGGACGGTGCGATCAGGTTACGCCGCAGAGCTCCCAGGCGAGTGAGACGAGGCCTTCGACTTTCCCGGCCGCGACGTTCTCTTCGATCGCGGCGTCGCGGCCGAGTGCGATGACGAGCGCGACCAGCGCGTACGCCGCGAAGCGCGTCGACGAGATCGTCGTGACGCCCGCGTTCCGCAGTGCTTCGAGATAGCCGGCGACCCGCTCGACCGCGGCGTCGACCGCCTCGCGGCGCGCTTTCACGACGGCCTCGTCCGAGTTCGAGTAGACGTGCCAGGCGCGGACGACGCCTCGTTCGCGCTGCGCGTCCGCGGCGACGCAGCGCAGCCAGGTGGCGAGCCGCTCGCGCTCCTCCTCGCGCGTCCCCGGCGGGCCGCCGAAGCGGTCGTGGACGTCGCCAAGTGAGGGGCCGTGGCGGAGCAGCGCCTCGCGGACCGCGTGGGCGCGGTCGGTGAAGTACCGGTAGAACGTCCCGTACGCGACCCCCGCCTCGCGGGCGATCGAGCCGGCCGAGAGCGACTCGGCGTCGCCGGTCGCGAGCAACCGCGCCACGGCGTCGAGGAGCCGGTCGCGCGAGCTCGGCTTCGCGGGGCGCTCGGGGAGCCCGGCGTCGGCAGGGTCGACGCGGCCCAGATAGGTCCAGCGGCCGCGGACGCGGCGGGTTTCGGGGTCGCGGAAACTCTCGACCCGATAGCGGTAGGCGCGTCCGCTGACGCGCTTGATCACCTCGTAGGCCAACGTCGCCCTCCTCGATTTCTGGGAAATTGATTAGACGCGGAGGATGGCGCTCGCTTTCGTCGTGGGACGAGTTGCCCGAGACTTTACCGAAGGCGGCGTCTCGCTCGCTTTGAGGAGCTAGCGGGAGCGGCGGCTCTCGAAGGGGTATCTCTGATCTTCGTGGAGGGCGCCGCGCAGCCCGAGCCGAGAGCGGCCGACGGCTGGACCCTGAAGGCGGACAGCAGCGGGTTCACGTTCCGCATCGGCGACGCGTCGCTTGCGAACAACGCGCGCTCGATCTTCCAGCGATATCTCGCCGCGCAGGTCGATCCGGCATCGGACCTCTACGGCGCGGAGCTGATCTTCGGCGAGTTGCTCGGGAACGTCGCGCGCTACGCGCCCGGCGCGATCGACGTGCGGTTGCGCTGGAACGGTCGCGCCGCGATCCTCGAGGTCGCCGACGACGGCCCCGGATATTCGGTCGACGAGGTTCATCTGCCGAGCGACCTCGCGGAGTCGTGCCGCGGGTTGTTCCTCGTCTCGTCGTTCGGCCAGGATCTGGCGGTGCGGAGCCGGGACGGGCGGACGACGACGACGGTGACGCTGCCTGTGACGAGGCGCCAGGTTGGCCGCTTGCGGTAATCTTGGTTCGCCGGGGTACCACTGGGACATGATCGAGCATGGTCGTCGGCGCGACGAGCAGCGGCTCCGGCGCGCTCAGGAGATCGCCGATTGCGCCCGTGAGCGTCAGGCGGAGCTCTGCAGCGAGCTGCGCGCGGCCGCGCTGCGCACGCGGAACGCGCCGGTCGAGCTCGCCGCGTACCGCGCCGGCCGTCCGTCGATGACGTGGTCGCTCCCGGACGACGTCTGCTAGAACGTCCCTCCTTGGTGCAGGAGGAGCGCTTCGGCGACCGGCGCCAGACAGTCCGCCGGAACGAAGGTCAGCGCCGTAACGATCAGCGCCGTCAACCCGAGCAGCGCGCCGAACAGCGGCGTCGCGGTGCTCAGCGTCCCGGCCGTCGGTTTGGTGTTGCGCGGCTTCACGACCAGCGCGCCGGCGACCGCAAGCGCGAGCACGAGCGTCCCGAACCGGCCGATCAGCATTACGATCGCGGTCGACCAGTTGTAGAAGTCCGTGTTGATCGTCAAGCCGCCCATCGCGCTCCCGTTGTTCGCCGAGACTGAAGTAAACGCGTAGAGGATCTCGCTGAACGCGTGCGGTCCCCCGTTCCCCGGCGAGGACAGGCCCGGGATCAGCGCGAGCGCCGCGGGGATCAGCATGCTCACCGTCGGCACCAGCGCGGCGAAGACGGCGAGCGTGATCTCGCGGCGTTCGATCTTCTTGCCGAGGTACTCCGGACTTCGGCCCACCATGAGCCCGGCGATGAAGACGGCGACGATGACGAGCAGGATCATCCCGTACAGGCCGCTTCCCACCCCGCCGAAGATGATCTCGCCGATCTGCATATTGAGCATGGCGACCAAGGTCGAGAGCGGCATGAGCGAGTCGTAGGCGACGTTCGAGGCGCCGCTCGACGTGTCGGTGGCAACGGTCACGGACAATGCGCTGGTCGCATCGCCGAACCGCGCCTCCTTGCCTTCGAGGTTCGGCCCCGCCACGCCGAGCTGGTGAACGAGCGGGTTCCCTGCGTGCTCGGCGCCCCACACGACGGCGAACCCGGCGACGAAGAGCGCGAGCATCACGCAGTA